>Ga0209646_1000099_pt1 | contig 180436 bp, 173 predicted proteins | sample AraplaL_Col_mTSA_FD_184259 | JGI IMG/M metagenome (GOLD analysis project Ga0209646, IMG submission 184259) | Arabidopsis root microbial communities from the University of North Carolina, USA - plate scrape CL_Col_mTSA (SPAdes) (version 2) | ecosystem: Host-associated > Plants > Roots >...
GTGATTCCCCCCGGGCTCGAGGGCGAGGGTGCCGCCGGCGGGGACGACGAAGCCCCCGGCGATCTCCCGCATGACCATCTCCCCGGCCTCGTTCTCCACGGTCTCGTGCAGTTCGATCATCGGCGAGGCGGCGGAGGTGACCGACGTCACCGTCACGTCCGCCGCGCCCTCGTTGACGAGTACGCCGAAGCCCGCGGACATGCCGTCATCGGCCGACTTGACCCAGGCGTCGTCGATCCGGAGGACCTCACCGGCGGCGGCGCTGGTCGGCGTCTCGGCTGTGGGTGCGGTGCACCCGGTGAGCGCGACGAGCGAGAGGACGATCGCCGCGCCGAGGCGGGGAAGAGAAGTGCGAGTGTTCATGATGATGCCTTTCAGGAGTTCTCTGCCGTGTCGTCGCCGGATTCCGGCGGCACGGCGGCCGCGCGGCGGCGGCGGAGGATGAGGAGGAGAGTGAAAGCAGCGACGGCGAGTGCCGCGCCCGCCCCGCCGACGAGCAGGACCCGGATCGGGTCGCCCGTCTCGTCTGCGTTCTGATCCGATGCGGTCGACGAGTTTTCCGGGGCGGAGGAGGTCGGCTCCGGGTTCTGTGTCGACTCCAGCGGGACGGCGTCTCCGACGGCGAAGGGGATGACCCCCGCGATCGGGTGCCCGTCCTCGGAGACGACCTGCCAACGCACCTGGTACCCGCCGTCCGGCATGTCCGTCCTGAGAGCGGCCGTGACATTCCGGCCGCGCACCTCCACCTCGCCGGTCGCCCAGTCCTCGCCCTCCGCGTCGACGACGAGGACGACGGCCCCGGCGGTCGACTCGTCGAGGACGAGGAGCTCGCCCGAGAACGTCATGGTGACGCTCGAGGGCGCAGCATCGAGATGCTCACCGTCGCCGGGGTCGCTCTCGAGGAGTTGGTCATGGGCGGTCGCCGGCGCTGCCGTCGCGAGGATCGCGACAGCCGCCAGCACCGCCCCGGCCGCGAATCTGCGGACAGGGGACATGGAAGAGCCTCTCTTCAGACGTCGCCGAGCGACGTGGGTACCTGCGTTCGGACGCGCGTCACCGGGACAGCGCGAGGACGCACCGCACGGCGCGAAGCCGTGGGCGCGGATCAGAGCGCGGGAAGAGAGGGCGGTGCGCGCCCGAGAAGCGGGGTGAGGAGCCGAAGATCATGGGCCGTCCGGACGAGGAAGACCCCGGCCAGGCGACACGGAGAGGTGGCGGAGCGCGGGGCGAGCGTCACGTCCGCACGCCGACGCACCCAGCGGATCAATCGGACGGCGAGATCACGCACGGTGAGGAGCAGCCGCTCGCCGCGGTGGAGCGCCGTCACCGTGAGGAGGGCGGCGAGGGCGTGCCCGAGCCACATCGCGGCGTCCGCGGTCGCGACGACCGCAGCGCCCTCGGCTGCGGGAAGCACGAGCGGTGCGCCGTGCACGTGCCGGATCGCCACGCCGGACGGAGTGACCGTGCCGAGCACGAAGAGCACGTGGAAGAGGAACTGGCTGACAGCCACCGAGAGGGTGAGCCGGGTGAGGGAGAGCGTCCGTCCGGCGAGCAGCACGCTCACCATGAAGGCGAACAGCCAGGGCACGAGGATGCCCAAGGGGCCCGGCATCTCTCCGCCGCCGCTCACATGACCTGCGAGAGCCACGAAGATCGCGAGCGACGAGGTCGCGAAGCCCCGCACGACGGCGGGCTTGCGGGACGGGCTCACGGCCACCAGTCTGCCATGTGCCGGAGTCCGTGACGGGCCGGGGCGCGCGTCAGCCCCGTGGTGCTCCGGTGCGCTTCACGACGTCGTAGGCGGCGAGCGCAGCCTTGCGCGTCTCGCCGAGGTCGACGATCGGCTCGGTGGGGGCGTCCGCAGCCCAGCGCCCGATGTAGTGCCCCTCGCCGTCGAACTTCCTGGCCTGCAGCTCCGGGTTGAACACGCGGAAGTACGGGGCGGCGTCGGCGCCGGAACCCGCGACCCACTGCCAGTTGAACGGATTGCTCGCGTCATCGGCGTCCACCAACGTGTCCCAGAACCACTCCTCGCCGAGGCGCCAGTCGATGAGGAGGTTCTTGACGAGGAACGATGCCGTGACCATCCGCACCCGGTTGTGCATGTACCCGGTGTGCCAGAGCTCGCGCATGCCCGCGTCGACGAGGGGAACTCCGGTTTCGCCGTGCTGCCAGAGCTCCAGACGTGCGGGATCCAGCGGAGGCCACGGGAACGCGTCGAACTCCCGCCGCAGGTTCTTCGTCGCGAGGTCGGGGAAGTGGAACAGCGTGTGCCAGGCGAACTCGCGCCAGCCCAGCTCCGAGAGGAATCCGCCCGCCCCGTCGACCTCGATCGCCTCATGCCACACGGTGAACGGACTGAGCTCGCCCCAGCGCAGTCGCGGAGACAGCCGGGAAGTGGCACCGGCAGCCGGGGCGTCGCGAGCGTGGTCGTACGTGCGGATGTCGTCGGCGAGGAAGTGCTGCAACCGGCGGCGCGCGGCGGGCTCCCCGGGCTCCCATGTCTCGCGGAGCCCGCCCGCCCAGTCCGGGGCGGTCGGTAGCAGCCCCCAGTCGTCCAGCGCATCGGAGGAGAGCCGCTTCCCGGCGCCGGGGAGCTCGCGGGGTTCGGGGAGCGGAGCGCGCGGGGCCGGAAGGGCCAGACAGGCCCGCCAGAACGGCGTGAAGACCGAATAGTGCGTGCCGCTCCCGGTGGTGACCGTCCACGGCTCGTGCAGGAGCGACCCCGCGAAAGACGCCACCTGGAGACCGTCGTCGCGCAGCGTCGCCTTCAGCCCCGCGTCGATCTCGCGCCCGGCCGCCTCGTAGCGGCGGTTCCAGAAGACCGCTCCGGCACCCGACTCGGCGACCAGCTCCCGCACGATCCGGTCGGCGGGCCCGCGCCGCAGCACCAGCGTCGTCCCCTTCTCCTGCAGCCGCGCGGCGAGGGAGGCCAGCGAATGGTGCAGCCACCAACGCGCGGCACCGCCCAGCCGACGGATGCCGGGGGACTCCTCATCGAGGACGAAGAGCGCGATGATCGGTTCGTCGCGGTCGACCGCGGCACGCAGCGCGGGGTTGTCGGCCAGGCGGAGATCGTCGCGGAACCAGACGATCGAGGGCGAGGTCATCGGGTCGCCCACAGGGCCCAGGCGATCAGCAGAGGCTGCAGGAACAGGCGGCCGAACCGCCGCCGCTCCGTGTCGAGCCCGGGCGTCGATCTCCCGGTGCGCCACTGATGCCAGTTGCCAGGGAAGACCGCGGCGAAGAATCCCGCCGTCGCCCACCCCATCTTGCGGCGTTCCCGCGGCAGAGCCACCAGGCCCGCCGCGAGCGCGACCTCGGCCGCACCCGACGCCAGGACGATCGTGTCCTTGTCCATCCGGGTCAAGCGGGTCGCCCAGTCGGGCACGACGACCCGGAACCCGCGTGTCTGGGTGAAGTGCAGCACGCCCATCGTCCCGAGGGCGAGAGCAAGGAGCCAGCGGGCGATCGTCCGTGTCATGCGCCCACGCTACCGTCCCCGTCGGACGCCGTGCCTGTCACACTGAGGCGATGACCGTGCTGCGCATCACCGTCCTCTTCTTCCTCGCCGCCATCGCCGAGATCGGCGGTGCCTGGCTCATCTGGCAGGCGGTGAAGGAGGACAGGGGGTGGCTGTTCGCCGTCCTCGGGGTGATGGCCCTCGGTGCCTACGGGTTCATCGCGGCGCTGCAGCCGGACGCGAACTTCGGCCGCGTCCTGGCCGCCTACGGCGGGATCTTCATCGCAGGCTCCCTCGCCTGGGGCGTCATCGTCGACGGATTCCGCCCCACCTCGTGGGACGTGATCGGATCCGTGGTGGCGCTGGCCGGGGCGGCGATCATCATCTTCGCACCGGCGGCCGCGGATCCGCTGTCGGAGACCGCCGCGTGACGGTCGGCGACCGGCGAGCGGACGAGTAGCCTAGATCCAGACCCAGATGGAGTGATCAGTGCCTGAAAACGCCCAGCCGACCGACGGCTTCGCCCTGTTCTCTGACCGAAACGTCGTCGCCATGCGCGTCGGCGGCGTCCTGAAGGACCTCGCTGCGACGGTCACCGACACCGACGACGTCGAGCCCGTCACGATCGACAGCCCCGACGGCCTGAACATCCTGCGTCACTCGACCGCGCATGTGCTCGCGCAGGCGGTGCAGCGGATCAACCCGCAGGCGAACCTCGGCATCGGTCCGCCCATCACCGACGGCTTCTATTACGACTTCGGCGTCGACACCCCGTTCACGCCCGAGGACATCAAGGCGATCTCCAAGGAGATGCAGCGCATCGTCCGCGAGGGCCAGCGCTTCGTCCGTCGCGTCGTGACCGACGAGGAGGCTCGTGCGGAGCTCGCGGACGAGCCGTTCAAGCTCGAGCTCATCGGGCTCAAGGGCCCGTCGACGGCCTCCGAGGGCGAGATCGCCGAGGGGGCATCCGTCGAGGTGGGCGAGGGTGAGCTCACGATCTACGACAACACCACCCGCAATGGCGAGGTCGTCTGGAAGGACCTCTGCCGCGGTCCGCACCTGCCCAACACGCGCATGATCGGCAATGGCTGGGACCTCACCCGCATCGCCGCCGCGTACTGGCGGGGGAGCGAGAAGAACCCGCAGCTCCAGCGCATCTACGGCACCGCATGGCCGACGAAGGACGAGCTGCGCGCCTACCAGGAGCGCATCGCCGAGGCCGAGCGCCGCGACCACCGCAAGCTCGGCGCCGAGATGGACCTGTTCTCGTTCCCGGACGAGATCGGCTCGGGACTGGCCGTGTTCCATCCCAAGGGCGGCATCATCCGCTACGAGATCGAGGAGAACCTGCGCAAGCATCTGCTGCGCAACGGCTACGACCTCGTCAACAGCCCGCACATCACGAAGAAGGATCTCTTCATGACGTCGGGGCACCTGCAGACCTATGCGGACGGCATGTTCCCCCCGATGCACCTCGACGAGGTCGTCGACGACGAGGGCAACGTCACCCGCCAGGGCCAGGACTACTACCTGAAGCCGATGAACTGCCCGTTCCACAACCTCATCTTCCGTTCGCGCGGGCGCTCCTACCGGGAGCTGCCGCTGCGTCTGGCCGAGTTCGGCACGGTCTACCGCTACGAGAAGAGCGGCACGCTGTCGGGGCTCACCCGCGTGCGCGGTCTGACCCAGGACGACGCGCACATCTACGTCGCCCAGGACCAGGTGAAGGAGGAGCTCACCACCAACCTGAACCTCGTGCTCGACCTGCTCCGCGACTACGGCCTCAACGACTTCTACCTCGAGCTCTCGACGAACGAGGAGGGCAACCCGAAGTTCCTCGGCGAGCCCGAGCAGTGGGCGACGGCGATCGACACGCTGCGCGAGGTCGCGATCGAGTCGGGTCTCGAGCTCGTGGCCGACCCGGGCGGCGCCGCCTTCTACGGCCCGAAGATCTCGGTGCAGGCCCGCGACGCCATCGGCCGCACCTGGCAGATGTCGACCATCCAGCTCGACTTCAACCAGCCCGACCGGTTCGAGCTGGAGTACACCGGTCCCGACGGGCAGAAGCACCGGCCTGTGATGATCCACCGGGCGCTCCTCGGCTCCGTCGAGCGCTTCTTCGCGATCCTCCTCGAGCACTACGCCGGCGACTTCCCGCTCTGGCTCGCGCCCAGCCAGGTGGTGGGTGTGCCGGTGGCCGAGCAGTACGGCGACTACCTGGACGACGTCATCGCGCAGCTCCGGGCGGCGGGCGTGCGGGCCGACGTCGACCACTCCGACGACCGGATGCAGAAGAAGATCCGGAATCACACCACCGCGAAGGTGCCGCTGATCCTCATCGTGGGGGAGCAGGATCGTGCCGCGGGGACGGTGTCGTTCCGCTTCCGCGACGGCACGCAGGAGAACGGCGTGCCGGTCGCCGACGCGGTGCGCCGGATCAGCGCCGCCATCGCCTCGCACGCGCTGGTGTTGAAGGCGGGAGACCTCGCATGACGGACGGTGAGGCGGACCTCGAGGACGCCTCCCGTCTCGTCGGGGTGCCCGACGAGTTCCAGCGGCTGTGGACCCCGCACCGGATGGCGTACATCCAGGCCGGGCCGGAGCCGCTGCGCGAGGAATGCCCGTTCTGCGAGGCACCGAAGTACCCGGATGCCGAGCGGCTCATCGTGGCGCGCGGGGAGACCGCGTACGTGCTGCTGAACCTCTTCCCGTACAACTCGGGGCACCTGCTCGTCTGCCCGTACCGGCACATCGCCACCTACGACCAGGCGACGGCCGAGGAGGTCGCCGAGATCGGCGCCCTCACCCAGACCGCGATGCGCGTGCTCCGCGAGGTCTCCGGCTGCGACGGCTTCAACCTCGGCATGAACCAGGGAGCGGTGGCCGGAGCGGGCGTGGACGCGCATCTGCACCAGCACGTGGTGCCGCGGTGGCGCTCGGACGCGAACTTCTTTCCGATCATCGCCAAGACGAAGGCGCTCCCGCAGCTCCTCGGCGAGGTGCGGGAGGCCGTCGCCGAGGCGTGGCCCCCCGCCGACCGCTGAGCCGTCGCGTCGGGGTCCCCGTTCCGGGGACTCAGCGCACCTGGCGTGCGGTGAACTGCATCCGCGGGTTCGCGTAGAACTCCTGCGCCTCGACGAGCTGCAGCTCGCGCTCGCCCGAGTCGAGCGTGGCCTGCAGCAGGTCGTAGACGCTGGATGCGGTGCGCTCCAGAGCGGTCTGCGCGCTGCCGGTCGCGACGTAGTGCGCGGTGAACAGCGCCGCCGTCACGTCGCCGGAGCCGTTCGCCTTCATCGGCAGGTGCGGGGTCTGCACGAGCCACGCGCCCGCGTCGTCCACGGCGAGCATCTCGATCGTGCCCTCTTCGCGGTCCGGCCGCTCGACGCTCGTGACGAGCACCGTGCGCGGTCCCATCGCCCGCGCGAGGTCGACCGACGCGAGGGTGGACTCGAGCGTGTCGGGCTCGGTCTCGGTGAGGAAGCCCAGCTCGAACTGGTTCGGCGTGATGATGTCGGCCACCGGCACCACGCGTTCGCGGAGCAGGATCGGGATGGCCGGAGCCACGAAGCAGCCGGACTTCGCGTTGCCCATGACCGGGTCGCACGCGTACAGCGCCGTGGGGTTCGCGGCCTTCACCCTGGCGACCGCGTCGATGATGACGTCGCCGATGCCCTCGCTGCCCTGGTAGCCGCTGAGCACGGCGTCAATGGAGCCGAACACGCCGCGCTCCTCGATGCCGGTGATGACCTCGCCGACATCGGCGGGGTCGATCAGCGGGCCGCGCCAGGCGCCATACCCGGTGTGGTTCGAGAAGGTCACGGTGTAGACCGGCAGCACCTCGACGCCGATGCGCTGGAGCGGGAAGACAGCCGCGGAGTTGCCGACGTGACCGTATGCGACGGCGGACTGGATGGACAGGATCTTCATACCCGGTCCCTTTCATTCTGGGCGGGCCGGAGCCCGCGTCGGGTGGTCATCGTCCGGCGGCGACGAGGTCGGCGATGAGGGTCTCCGTGTCGTCCTCGGAGAGGTCGTGCACGGTCAGGCGGAGGTGGTGCGAAGGCTCGGCGCGCTCGTCCAGCGCGAAGTCGTCGCCGGTGCGCGCGAGCCAGCCCCGGCGCATGAGGTGGTCGGCGATGGCGCGCGCCGGCTTGGCGAAGCCGACCCACAGGCTCAGGCCGTCCGGGTCCGGGGCGTCGATCCCCTCCGCGCGCAGGCGTTCCGCGAAGGCGGCGTTCCGCGCGGCATAGTGCCGACCTGCCTCCGCGATCTCCTCGCGCACGGCGGGGTCGGTGAGCTGGGCGAGCGTGAGACGCTGCAGCAGGTGGCTCACCCAGGTGGTGCCGGGGCTGAGCCGCATCGCCAGGCGCTCAGCGGTCTCGGGATCGGTCGCCGCGAGGGCCAGGCACATGTCAGGGCCCAGGAACTTCGACACCGAGCGCACCAGGGCGAACCGTCGGTGCTCCGGGCCGATCAGCGACTCGTAGGGGCGCTGCGAGAGCAGAGAGAAGTGGTCGTCCTCGATCACGAGCACGTACGGGTGGTCGGCGAGCACGGCCCGCAGCGCCTTCGCCCGGGCGGGGGAGAGGCTGACGCCCGTCGGGTTCTGTGCCCGCGGGGTGCAGATGACGGCGCGGACGCCCGCGTCCAGAGCGGCACGGAGGCCGTCGACCGTCATGCCCTCCTCGTCCACCGGCACCGTGACGGCCCGGTACCCGCCGAGCCGCACGGTATGGATGCTCGCCAGGAAGCAGGGGTCCTCGAGGGCCACCGCGTCGTCCCGCATCAGGGCCTGGGCGAGCAGCCGTTCGACGGCATCCACGGCCCCGCTGGTGACGGTGACGCGGAAGTCCTGCCCTGGAAGGTCGGCGCCCATCCACTCCCGTGCCCACGCTTCGAGACCGCGGTCGATCACCGGCTCGCCGTAGAGCACGGGGCGGCGGCCGATCGTGCCGAGCGCCTGCGACGGGTCGGGGATCCGAGAAGGGTCGGGGTTGCCCGTGCCGATGTCGCGGAGCACGGTGTCCGGCGCGTAGCCCTCCTGCGGCACGACGTCGACGCCGGCGAGCACGGTGCCCGCGCGCCCTCGCGAATGCACGAGTCCCGCCTGCGCGAGCTGGCGGTAGGCGGCGACCGCGGTGTTCCGGTTGACACCGAGTGTCGCCGCGAGCTCGCGCACCGGAGGAAGGACCTCGCCGGGGCGGAGCGTGCCGCGGTCCCGGAGGGCGCGCACGCTGTCCGCGATCTCGGCCGCGGTGGTTCCCCTGATCTGCTCGCTCATGATCCTCCTCCGAGATTCTAGGTGGAGCGGACAGTGCTACCTTTGATCTAGATCAAAAACCATTTCGGATCATCCGACAGGAGACCCCCATGACCGAGCAGCCCACCACCGGATCCGCACGCGTGAAGCGCGGTCTCGCCGAGATGCTCAAGGGCGGCGTCATCATGGACGTCGTCACCGCCGAGCAGGCGAAGATCGCCGAGGACGCCGGCGCCGTCGCCGTGATGGCACTGGAGCGGGTCCCCGCGGACATCCGCGCGCAGGGCGGCGTCTCGCGGATGAGCGACCCGGACATGATCGACAGCATCATCGACGCGGTGTCCATCCCCGTCATGGCGAAGGCGCGGATCGGGCACTTCGTCGAGGCGCAGGTGCTGCAGGAGCTCGGCGTCGACTACATCGACGAGTCCGAGGTGCTCTCGCCCGCCGACTACGTGAACCACATCGACAAGTTCGGCTTCACCGTGCCGTTCGTCTGTGGGGCCACGAACCTGGGGGAGGCGCTGCGCCGCATCTACGAGGGCGCGGCGATGATCCGCTCCAAGGGCGAGGCCGGCACGGGTGACGTCTCCGAGGCGATGAAGCACATCCGGAAGATCCGGGGAGAGATCGCCGCGCTGACCGCGCTGCCGAAGGACGAACTGTTCGTGGCGGCGAAGGAGTTGCAGGCGCCCTATGAGCTCGTCGCGGAGATCGCCGAGACCGGGAAGCTCCCCGTGGTGCTGTTCGTCGCCGGTGGGGTCGCGACCCCGGCCGACGCGGCGATGATGATGCAGCTCGGCGCCGACGGCGTGTTCGTCGGCTCCGGTATCTTCAAGTCCGGCAATCCCGCCGAGCGGGCGAAGGCCATCGTGAAGGCCACCACGTTCTTCGACGACCCGAAGGTGATCGCCGAGGTGTCCCGCGGGCTGGGCGAGGCGATGGTCGGCATCAATGTGAGCGACCTGCCCGCGCCGCACCGCCTCGCCGAGCGTGGCTGGTAGTCCGCGCGTCGGCGTCCTCGCGCTCCAGGGGGACGTGCGGGAGCATGCCGCGCTCCTCGAGGCGCTCGGCGCCGACGTCGCTCTGGTCCGTCGACCCGAGGAACTCGCTCGGGTCGACGGCCTCGTGATCCCCGGCGGCGAATCGACCGTGATCGACAAGCTGGCGAGGCTGTTCGGGTTGCAGCAGCCGATCCGTGACGCGATCGCCGGCGGGATGCCGGTGCTCGGCACCTGCGCGGGGCTGATCCTGCTGGCCGATGAGGTCATCGACGCGATCGATGGGCAGCAGAGCTTCGGCGGACTCGATGCGGTCGTGCGGCGCAACGCGTTCGGGCGGCAGGCCGAGTCGTTCGAGGCCGAGCTGACGGTGCCCGCGTTCCACGAGCCGGTGACCGCAGCCTTCATCCGCGGACCTGTCGTGGAGGCGGTGGGGCCGCGGGCCTCGGTGCTCGCGACGCTGCCGGACGGCCGTGTGGTCGCCGTGGAGCAGGACGGGCTGCTCGGCCTGAGCTTCCACCCGGAGATCTCGAACGAGACGCGGTTCCACCGGCGCTTCCTGGATCGGGTCTCCCGCCGTTGACTTCGCGACTGCGAGTTCAGGCGTGCGCGGGAGAACAGGCGCCTCCGCGCGCAGATGCCTGAACTCGCGCGAACGCCTGTGCCAGCGGAACCGGAGCGGTGCCGCGGCACGTTTCGATAGACTGGACGACGCCCTGGGCGGCGTTCCGGGGCGCAGACGACGAGCGGAGACATATGTCCGGGCATTCCAAGTGGGCCACGACCAAGCACAAGAAGGCCGTCATCGACGCGCGCCGTGCGAAGTCCTGGGCCAAGCTCATCAAGAACATCGAGGTCGCGGCCAAGCTGGGCGGCGCCGATCTGCAGGGCAACCCGACGCTCTTCGACGCGGTGCTCAAGGCGAAGAAGACCTCCGTCCCCAAGGACAACATCGACCGCGCCATCAAGCGCGGTGCCGGCATCGGCGGCGAGGCCGTCGAGTACACCTCGATCATGTACGAGGGCTACGGGCCCAACGGCGTCGCGCTCATGATCGAGTGTCTGACCGACAACAAGAACCGCGCCGCGGCCGAGGTGCGCACGGCACTCAGCCGCAACGGCGGCACCCTCGCCGACCCGGGCAGTGTCGCGTACAACTTCAGCCGCAAGGGCGTCATCGTCGTCGGTTCCGAGGGCACCACCGAGGATGACGTCATGATGGCGGCGCTGGAGGCCGGCGCCGAGGAGATCGAGCCGCACGCCGAGGGCTTCGAGGTCATCACCGAGGCGAGCGACCTGGTGGCCGTCCGCTCGGCCCTGCAGGACGCCGGGATCGACTACGAGTCGGCGGACGTCGAGTTCGTGCCGAACCTCAAGGTCGAGATCGACGCCGAGACCGCCCGCAAGGTGTTCCGCCTCATCGATGCGCTCGAGGACAGCGAGGACGTGCAGAACGTCTTCAGCAACTTCGATCTGTCGGCCGAGGTCCAGGCGGAGCTCGAGAACGACGACGCGTAGGCGCGGCGCGAGCCGGCGACGGCGCACGCGGCCTAGCCTGATCGGGTGACCACTTCGCTGCGCGTGCTCGGCATCGACCCCGGACTGACCCGGTGCGGTGTCGGGATCGTCGATGTCGACCGTGCCCGCCGCGGCACGCTGGTCCACGTGGGGGTGATCCGCTCCGCCCCGGATGCGGAGATCGGCGACCGCCTCGCCGTCGTCGCGGCGGGCATCCGCGCCGCGATCGCCGAGCACCGACCCGATGCGGTCGCGGTCGAGAGGGTGTTCGCGCAGCAGAACACGCATACGGTCATGGGCACCGCGCAGGCGAGCGGTGTCGCGCTCCTGATCGCCGCAGAGGCGGGCCTGCCGGCGGCGACCCACACGCCGAGCGAGGTCAAGGCCGCCGTCACCGGGTACGGCTCCGCCGACAAGCGTCAGGTCCAGGCGATGATCGCGCGGATCCTGCGGTTGGATGCCCCTCCGCAGCCGGCCGACGCCGCCGATGCCCTGGCGATCGCCCTCTGTCACGCCTGGCGCCGCGGCGCCCCGGTGTCGAGCCGCGCGGGCGGCGGCCTGACCCCCGCGCAGCGCGCATGGGCCGACGCGGAGCGTGTCGCTCGAACATATCTACGAGCCGGCTCCTAGACTGAGAGGATGATCTCCTCTCTGCACGGCACCGTGCTGCACACGACGCCGGACCAGGTCATCATCGACGTCGGCGGCGTGGGCTTCGCGGTCGCGGTCCCGGCCGATGTCGCCCACACCGCGACGGTGGGGGAGAAGCTCCTGCTGCACACGAGCCTCATCGTGCGGGAGGACTCGCTGTCCCTGTTCGGGTTCGCCGACCGCGGAGAGCTGGAGATCTTCAGCCTGCTGCTCAGCGTCACCGGGGTCGGTCCGAAGTCGGCGCTCGGCGTGCTGTCGCACCTCACCGCCGACCAGATCGCCGAGGCGGTGACCGCGGAGGACGACGCTCCGTTCCGTCGGGTCTCCGGCATCGGCCCGAAGACGGCCAAGCTCATCGTCGTGCAGCTCGCCGGCAAGGTGCAGCCCGTGGCTGCGCCGTCGGCTCCTGCGGCGGCCGGAGGCGGGGACATCGTCACCCAGGTGACGGTGGCGCTCGTCGGGCTCGGCTGGTCGGAGAAGGTCGCAGCCGAGGCGGCGACCCAGACGGCGACGGATGCGACGGACACCGAGCGCGCGTCGGTCGCCCTCCTCCTGCGGCGTACGCTCGCGCTGCTCGGACCCGCGCAGGCAGGCCAGGGCCGTGGCTGACGCCCTCGATCCGACCGAGCCGACGGACGAGTCCGAACTCGCCATCGAGGGCGCCCTCCGCCCCTCGAGCCTCGACGAGTTCGTGGGGCAGCAGAAGGTGCGGGGACAGCTGCAGCTCCTCCTGGAGGCGGCCCGCATCCAATCGCGCCCTGCGGACCACATCCTGCTCGCCGGCCCTCCCGGACTCGGCAAGACGACGCTCGCGATGATCGTGGCGCACGAGAGCGAGCGTCCGCTGCGCATGTCCAGCGGGCCTGCGATCCAGCACGCCGGGGATCTGGCGGCGCTGCTGTCGAGCCTCGTGCCCGGCGAGGTCCTCTTCATCGACGAGATCCATCGCATGGCCCGGTCGGCGGAGGAGATGCTGTACCTCGCCATGGAGGACTACCGGATCGACATCATGGTCGGGAAGGGCGCGGGGGCGACCAGCATCCCGCTGGAGCTGTCTCCGTTCACCCTGGTCGGTGCCACCACGCGTTCCGGGCTGCTGCCCAATCCGCTGCGGGACCGGTTCGGTTTCACCGGGCACCTCGAGTTCTACGATGAGGGGGAGCTGGAGCGGGTGATCGGCCGTTCCGCTGCGGTGCTCGGCGTCGACCTCCCGACGGACTCGCTCTCCGAGATCGCGCGACGCTCCCGCGGGACCCCGCGCATCGCGAACCGGCTGCTGCGCCGCGTGCGCGACTATGCGCTCGTGCACGGTGGCGGCGAGGCGACGCTCAGCGGCGTGCGGGCGGCCCTCGACCTCTACGACGTGGACGCGATCGGACTGGACCGTCTGGACCGCGCGGTGCTGGAGGCCCTGGTGCGTCGGTTCCGCGGCGGACCGGTCGGCCTGAGCACGCTCGCGGTGGCGGTGGGAGAGGAGCCGGAGACGGTCGAGAGCGTGGTCGAGCCCTATCTCGTCCGGATCGGCTTCCTGGGCAGGACGCCCCGAGGGCGGGTCGCGACGCCGGAGGCCTACGACCACCTCGGTGTGGCGCACCCGGACGGGATGCTGAAGTTGGATGACCTATAATCGCTGAAGACTTCCCCGATACCGCTGTGCGCCCAAAGGCTGGTGCGTGCACCTGAGAAAGGCGCCATCCCCATGCCCATGGAATTTGTCCTCTTCGGACTCCTCGCCGTCCTGCTGATCTTCATGATCTTCAACACGCGCAAGCGCACCCGGCAGATGAAGGCCGAGCAGGAGGAGAAGGCGACCAAGACGGTGCCCGGCGCCAAGGTCCTGCTGCAGGGCGGCATCTACGGCACCATCGTCGCGTACGACGCCGAAGACCTCGATTCCCCGGCCCTCGTGGAGATCGCGCCCGGCACCGTCATCGAGGTGCACAGCCAGGCCATCCTCCGTGTCGTGGAGCCCAAGGACGCCATCGTCGACGCGCCTCTCGCCGGCGCGGACGACCACATCGTCGACGAGACCGCCGCTCCCGCGCTGGAGACGCCGGAGGAGACCCGCGCCCGCCTCGAGCGGGACGCCGACGACAAGTAGCACGCGGGCCGTCACGGCCTCCCGGATCACCGTCCTTCCAGAAAGCTGAACACACGTGGCTTCATCCTCTCCCGTCCGCCACGCCTGGCGGGTCCTCCTCGGCCTGCTCCTCGTGACGGGCGTGCTCTTCGGCATCAACGCGCTGGGTGTGTACGTCTTCAAGCAGAGCTCGTGGACACCCGAGCTCGCGCTCGATCTGCAGGGCGGCACCCAGATCGTCCTGAGCGCCGAGACCGAGGACGGAGCCGCGCCGACGCAGGAGCAGCTCGATCAGGCCGCGGCGATCATCCGTCAGCGTGTCGACGCCTCCGGCGTCGCCGAGGCCGACATCACCACCGAGGGCGGGCGCAACATCGTCGTCCAGATCCCCGGCGAGGCTGACGAGCAGACGCGGCAGCGCATCCAGTCCAGCGCTCAGCTCGAGTTCCGTCCGGTGCTCTACACCACGGCGGCGAGCACCGAGTTCGTCGGCGAGGACGGCAACTCCACGCCGTACCCGAGCCCGGACCCGTCGCTGAATGCGGAGCCCACGGCGGAGCCCACGGACGCCAGCGACCTCTCGTGGGTCACCGACAAGCTCGCGGCGGAGTTCCAGGCGTACGACTGCGCCAACCCCGCCAACGACCCGTCGAAGGCCCCGAAGGACGAGCCGGTGATCGCCTGCTCGCCCGATGACACGGCCAAGTTCATCCTGGGCCCGGCTGAGCTGGACGGCCGCGCGATCACCGACGCCACCGCGGGACGCGACCCGCGCTCCGGTGCCTGGATCGTGCAGCTCACCATGAACGGCGAGGGCGCGGACGCCTTCGGCCAGGTCAGCACCCGCCTCAACCAGAACCGCATCGACGGACTGTCGCCGCGCGACCAGTTCGCATTCGTGCTCGACGGCGAGGTCATCAGCGCACCGCGCATGAACGGCGTCATCCTCGACGGCCGTCCCAGCATCTCGGGCAGCTTCACGCAGGAGAGCGCGACGACCCTGGCCGACCAGCTCAAGTTCGGAGCCCTTCCGCTCAGCTTCGAGGTGCAGAGCTCGGACACGATCTCCGCGACCCTCGGCACCCAGCAGCTCCAGATCGGTTTGATCGCGGGCCTCATCGGTCTCGCGCTCGTGGCGGTGTACTCGCTGCTGTCCTACCGCGCACTCGGGACGGTGATCATCGCGTCGATCGCGGTGATGGCGGTGCTCACGTACATCGTCATCTGCATCCTGGCGTGGCGGATCGGCTTCCGGCTGTCGCTCGCCGGCGTCGCCGGCCTGATCGTGTCGATCGGCTTCACCGCGGACTCCTTCATCGTCTACTTCGAGCGCATCCGAGACGAACTGCGCGACGGCAAGTCCATCACCGGTGCCGTCGAGGACGGCTGGGGTCGGGCGAAGCGGACGATCTACATCTCCAAGTCCATCAACGTCCTGGCCGCCGTGGTGCTGTACATCCTCGCCGACTCGACGGTCAAGGGCTTCGCGTTCACCCTCGGCCTCACGACGGTCATCGACGTGCTGATCTTCGTCATCTTCACCCACCCGGTCATGCAGCTGCTCGCTCGTACGCGGTTCTTCGGCGGCGGGCACAAGCTCTCCGGCCTCGACCCCGAGGCCCTGGGTGCCGTGTACCGGAGCCGCTCGCAGTACCGCGAGGTCGCCACGGCGTCCGCGGGGCGCGGGGCGAAGAACGCGCGCTCGCGCGGAGAGGCGGACCGCCGGCAGACCATCGCCGAGCGCAAGCGGGCGGAGGCCCTCGCCGCCGAGAGACAGACCACGGCCGGAAGAGAGGGAGACAACTGATGCCTTCCATGAATGAGTTCGGCAACAACCTCTACACGGGCAAGACCTCCTTCCCGTTCGTCGGCCGCCGCCGCCTCTGGTTCATCATCGCGATCGCTCTGGTCGTCGGCTCGGCCCTCGTGCCGCTGTTCCGCCCGATCCAGTTCTCGATCGAGTTCACCGGCGGCTCGCAGTTCACGGTCGCCGCGCCCGACACCACGGATCAGGACACCGCGACCGAAGCGGTGCAGTCGGTGGTTCCCGGCGCCGCCACCAAGGTCGTCATCGTCAACGACCAGGACGTCCGGGTGCAGACCGATCAGATGACGGAGGCGGAGACACAGCAGGTGGCGGGCGCCCTCGCCGACGCCTACGGCGTCGAGCCCGATGCGGTCGCCTCCTCGTTCATCGGCCCGGCCTGGGGCGAGAGCGTCACCCGGCAGTCGCTGTGGGGCCTGGCGATCTTCCTCGCGCTGACCTTCCTCATCCTCGCCATCTACTTCCGCACCTGGAAGATGTCGGCGGCGGCGATCATCGGTCTGCTCGACGTGCTCGTGATCACGGTCGGCGTGTACGCCCTCGCCGGGTTCGAGATCTCGCCGGCGGCCGTCATCGGCTTCCTGACGATCCTCGCGTACTCCCTGTACGACACCACTGTCGTGTTCGACAAGATCAGGGAGAACACCACGGAGGACGGGGAGAAGACGTCGCGGCTGTTCGGGGAGTCGGTCAACCTCGCGGTGAACCAGACCCTCATCCGGTCGATCAACACCTCCGTGGTGGCGGCGCTGCCGGTCGGTGCGATCCTCTTCATCGGCGCCTTCTGGCTCGGTGCCGAGACGCTGACCGACATCTCGCTGTCGATCTTCGTGGGCATCCTCGTGGCGACGTACTCGACGCTCTTCGTGGCCGCGCCGCTGTACTCGCTGTTCCGCGAGAACGAGCCGCAGATCAAGGAGCGCGACGCCCGCATCCGTGCCGCACGGACCAAAGCGGCTGTCGACGCCTGACACCCCCGCCGCGGGGCCGACCCCCGCTCAGCGCGCGTAGGATTGTCTGATTCGGAGGTGAGTGGATGGCGGAGCCGCAGACGGCATCGCAGGGTTCGAGTCTGCGACGGCTGGTGCCCCGCATCTTCTCGCGCGCGTCCCGGATCAACGATCTCGACAATCTGATCCGCACCGTCAGGGCCAACCACCCGAAGGGCGACTTCGCCGTCATCTCCCGCGCCTATGCCGTGGCGAAGGAGAAGCACGAGGGACAGAAGCGGCAGAGCGGCGAGCCGTACATCACGCACCCGCTCGCCGTCGCGCAGATCCTCGCGGAGCTCGGTCTCGGACCGCGCGCGATCGCCGCCGCCCTGCTGCACGACACCGTCGAGGACACCGGTTACGCGCTCACCGATCTGACCGCCGAGTTCGGCGACGAGGTCGCGATGCTCGTCGACGGCGTCACCAAGCTCGACAAGGTCAAGTACGGCGAGAGCGCGCAGGCCGAGACCGTCCGCAAGATGATCGTCGCGATGTCGAAGGACATCCGTGTCCTGCTCATCAAGCTCGCCGACCGGCTTCATAACGCCCGCACCTGGGGCTTCGTCCCGCCGGAGAAGGCGGCGAAGAAGGCCAAGGAGACGCTGGAGATCTACGCGCCGCTGGCCAATCGCCTCGGCATCCAGGCGATCAAGTCGGAGCTCGAAGACCTGTCCTTCGCGGTCCTCCACCCGAAGATCTACAACGAGATCCACAGCCTCATCGCCCAGCGCACCCCGCAGCGCGAGAAGTACCTGAGCCAGGTCATCGAGGAGATCGACGAAGACCTCCGCGACCTGCGCATCCGCGGCAAGGTCGTCGGCCGGCCCAAGCAGCTGTACTCGGTGTATCAGAAGATGGTCATCCGCGGTCGCGAGTTCGACGACATCTACGACCTGATCGGGATCCGTGTCCTCGTCTCGTCCGTGCGCGACTGCTACGCCGTGCTCGGGGCCATCCACGCCCGCTGGACGCCGCTGCCCGGCCGGTTCAAGGACTACATCGCCACCCCGAAGTTCAACCTCTACCAATCGCTGCACACGACCGTGATCGGCCCGGCCGGTCGCACGGTCGAGATCCAGATCCGCACGCACGAGATGCACCACCAGGCGGAGTACGGCGTCGCCGCGCACTGGATGTACAAGGAGCGGATGAACGGCGGAGGCAAGGCCGAGGTCCGCGCCTCCGACACCGACATGGCGTGGCTCGCGCACATCTCCGACTGGCAGGCCGAGACCGCAGACCCCGGGGAGTTCCTCGACTCCCTGCGGTTCGAGATCGGCGCCAAGGAGGTCTACGTCTTCACCCCGAAGGGGCGCGTGATCGGTCTCCCGGCCGGCGCCACCCCGGTGGACTTCGCCTACGCCGTGCACACCGAGATCGGGCACCGCACCATGGGCGCCAAGGTCAACGGACGCCTGGTGCCTCTGGAGTCGGAGCTGAAGAGCGGCGACGTCGTGGAGGTCTTCACCTCCAAGAATCCGGACGCGGGGCCGAGCCAGGACTGGCTCGGGTTCGTCAAGAGCACCCGTGCCAGGAACAAGATCCGCGGCTGGTTCACCAAGGAGCGCCGCGAAGAGGCCATCGAGCAGGGCAAGGAGGCGATCGCCCGCGCGATGCGCCGGCAGAACCTCCCGCTGCAGCGTCTGATGAGCCAGGACTCGTTCACCGAGGTCGCTCACCAGATGCACTACGAGGACGTCTCGGGTCTCTACGCCGCGGTCGGCGAGGGCCACGTCTCGACCCAGTCGGTGCTGGAGAAGGTCACCGCGCTCGTCGCCACCGACGAGCCGACCACCGGGGCGATCGACCTTCCGGGAAGTGTCCAGACGCGAGAGTCGCGGGGCGGCGACTCCGGCGTGCTGGTGCGCGGCGCGAACGACATCCTCGTCAAGCTCGCGAAGTGCTGTACTCCGGTGCCCGGTGATCCCATCGTCGGCTTCGTCACCCGGGGGAGCGGTGTCTCCGTGCACCGGGCGGACTGCGTGAACGTGAAGGCTCTCAGCGGCGAGCAGGACCGCTTCGTCGAGGTCTCCTGGGCGCCGACGAAGAAGAGCGTGTTCCGTGTGCAGATCCAGGTGGAGGCCCTGGACCGCTCCGGCCTCCTCTCGGACGTCACGCGGGTGCTCAGCGAGCATCACGTGAACATCCTGTCGGCGACCGTGTCGACGACGGATGAGCGCCTGGCACTCAGTCGGTTCGTGTTCGAGATGGGTGACGCCGTGCACCTGGACCGCGTCCTGAACGCGGTGCGCCGGATCGACGCCGTCTACGACGTGTACCGCGTCACGTCCTCCTGACGAGCCGCTCCAACGCCGCGACACCACTGACGCTGCCGGGCACTCGGTGCCGGGCCCGGAGGTCGGCGATGGCGCCGTCGAGCGCGGTCGGGTCGACCTGGGCGAGGGCCTGCATCCACGGGAGCACACGGGGATCGCGGTGCAGCGCCGTGGCGAGGTCGCCCATCGTGCGCACCGGCGACGTGACGAAGATCCCGCCGAGGCGGGCCAGGTCCCCCGCGGGGACCAAGGTGTCGTGGAACGACACTCTGGTCTGCACCCGCGGGCGCACCCGGCGCTCCACGCAGCGTCGCACGTGGTGGATCGACGGCGGGGCATCGCGGGCGCCGTGGATCCAGGCGGCACTGGGCCCGCAGGCCGCTGCGCCCTCCTGGACGAGCGCGGCGATGCTGTGGGCCCGTACATCGGGGGACTCCGGCAGATCAGCCGGGATGTAGGCGTCACCGACCTCGACGACATGGCCGTCGAGCCGGGCGGCGCTGAGCTCGCCCACGCTCAGGCGCGCGCCGGGCAGATACAGCAGAGCGGGGTGCATGCCGCCAGTGTGGCGTGATGCACCCCGCTCATGCGGAGATCAGTGAACCTGTGGAGAGCTCAGCCGCCGAGAGCGTTGAGCCAGGCGCGACGGGCCTCGAGGGCGTCCGCTGCCTCCTTGGCGGCCTTGCTGTCCCCAGCCTTCTCGGCGGCGGCCAGTTCGGACTCGAGCTTCTCGATGGCCTCGTGGAGCTGCGAGCTCATGTCGTTCGCCCGCGCCTTGGTCTCGGGGTTGTTCTTCTTCCAGTCGACGTCCTCGCGCGCCTTGAGTGCCTGCTCGATGACGCGGAGCTTGTCGTCGAGTGCGCGCTCCTTGTCGCGCGGGAAGATGCGTCCGACCTCGTCCCACTCGCGCTGGATACGCGTGAGCAGGGCGCGGGCGCGCTTGATGTTCGGCTCGTCGGCGACCGCCTTCGCCTGCTCGAGCAGCGCCTGCCGGGCCTCGATCTTCGGAGCCGAGTCGGCCTCCTCCGCAGCGGCCTGCTCGGCACGGGCGGCGTAGAGAGCGTCTCCGGCGGCCTTGAACCGCGCCCACAGGGCGTCGTCGGCCTTGCGTCCGGCGCGACCGGCCGTCTTCCACTCGTCCAGGAGGGAGCGGTAGGCGGGGATGCCGTCGACCCCGCGCGGGGCCAGGGCCTCGGCGCGCTCGACCAGTCGGGACTTCGCGTCGCGCGCCGCCTTGTGCGCATCGTCGAGCTCGGAGTAGAACGCCCGGCGGTGCTTGTCGACGACGGCCCTGGCATCGCGGAACCGCTTCCAGAGCTGCTGCGAGACGCCCTTCGATAGGCGCGGACCGTTCTGCTGCTGCGCCTGCCAGGACTCGAACAGCTCGTTGAGCTCGGCGGTCACCTGCTTCCACTGGACCTTGCTCAGGTCGCGGGCGGCGATGGCTTCGGCACGCTCGACGAGGGCGGTGCGCTCGGCGACGGCCTGCTCGACGAGCTCCTTCGCCTGCTGCGCCTCCTGAGCGGTGGCCTCGGACAGCGACGCGGTCAGTGCGGTGAGGCGGTCGCGGAGGCCGGCGAGGTCGCCGACGGCCGCGGCATCCGTAGCTTCGTCGATGAGGTGGGCGGCCTGCTTGGACAGGTCGCTCGCCGAGGCGCCGCCGGCCTGGTGACGCTGCTCGAGGGCGACGACCTTGAAGGCGATGTCGTCGTACTTGCGGACGAAGTAGGCCAGGGCCTCGTCGGGAGTGCCGTCCGGGTACTGACCGACGACGCGCCAGGACTCGCCCTCGCGCACCTCGACGGTGCCGTCTTCGGAGACCCGGCCCCATTCGCCGGCGGAGGAGACCGGTGTCGGCTTCGCAGCGGCCGGCGCGACGGCGGCCGGTGTCGGTGCCTTTCGCGGCAGCGGCACGGCGGGCGGGGTGGGAACGGGCGGGGTCGGCTTCGCGGGCTCGTTGGCAGACACGGTGATTCTCCTTGCGCGGTCACGCCGCGGGAGGCGGAAAGGACGAGGCTCAGCCTAGTACGCCCTCTTCGATCCGCGAGACCCCGTCTTCCCGCCGAGACCCCGTGCTTCGTGCGCGAACGAGGCGGGGTCTCGACGGCGACCCGGGGTCTCGACGAAGTGGGACGTTACCGTTTCGTGAGCAGAACGTTCGACGCAGGAAACACTCCGCGTCATCTCCGGGTAACACGGCGCTCCTATCGTCGCGACCACGACAGTCCCCAGGTCGACAGGAGTTCCATGGACGACAACGCAGCGCGCACAGCGGAGATCGTCGTCGTGGGGGCGGGCGTTGCGGCGCACCGCTTCGTCGCGCGGATGCTGGAGGATCCGGAGCGGGACGTGCGGATCACGGTGTTCGGAGACGAGGGGCGGCTGCCTTATGACCGCTCCGGGCTGGCGCGGGTGGTCGCGGGCGACGCGGCATCGGGCATCGATCTCGACCGGGCGCCGTTCCGCGACGATCGGGTGCGGTTGATCGACGACGACCGGGTGCTGCGTATCGACAGGGCGGGACGCCGCGTGCGGACCCGTTCGCGCCGCTGGTACGACTACGACGCGCTCGTCCTGGCGACCGGGACCCACGCCCGCCCGCTCGAGGTGCCAGGCATCCGCGCTCGTGGGGCCTTCACCTTCCGCGCGATGGAAGACGCACAGACCCTGCGCGCGTTCCTGGCCATCCGCAGGACGGAGCTGCCACGTGCCCTCCGAGCGGTGGTGGTCGGCGGAGACGAGTCCGGGGTCGACGTTGCGCTCGCTCTGGACGAGGCCGGAGTGCAGACGACCCTCGTCGCCACCGCGGATCGGCTGCTTCCCTCCGTGCTGTCGGCGCCGGCTGCGGCGGCGCTGCGGCGGGTCATGGAGGCACGCGGGATCACCGTGCGGACCCGGACGCGGCTGACGCGCGTCGATCCCGACGAGGCCGGTGCCGTCACCGCGGTCGAGTTCCAGGACGGGACCTTCGCCCGGGCGGACCTCGTCGTGACGACCGGTGCACGGGCCAGAGACGAACTCGCGCGCAACGCCGGTCTCCCGGTGCGCCAGGGCGGAGGCGTGATCGTGGATGCCGCCGGACAGACAGAGGATGAGCGGATCCTCGCCATCGGGGACGTCGCGGTGGGAGTCGGTCAGCTCGAGCGGGGCGTCGAAGCCGCATGCTCCTCCGCGGACCGTGCGGTCGCCGCCCTGTGCGGTGCTCCGCTCACGGACCGAGGACCGCGGCGCTGGTACGGACGGCCCGGTGGCATCGACCTCGCCGTCCTGCGGATCGACGACGTCCGCGGGTCGGCCTTCGCCGTCCCGCTGTCCGCCCTCGACGGACGCCGTTTCGGAGAGATCCTGCTCTCCGCAGATGCGCGTCAGGTGTACGGAACGACGACGATCGGCGAACAGGGTGAGGCATGGCTGGCGCGGTTCTCGCGCGATGACACCGATCGGCGCGCGGAGGTTCGCGTGCTTCTGGCTTCGGCAGCGTCCGACGACCGCGCGGACGAATGCGGCCACGGTCTCCTGACGCTTCCGCTGGACGCGCTGAGTGTCGAGCTGGATCGCCGGGGAATCCGGACGTTCGCCGATGCCCTGGCCGCAGCGGGGGAGAGCCGTGACTGCGGGCCCTGCCTCCGCCGTCTGGCGGTTGCGCTGCTGCAGCGTGACCCCGCCCCTGCCGACACCCCCGACCGCCGACCGGGCGTCCGCCTCCGTGGTTCGGCCGCCGCTTCCGTCGTCGACGTCGAGGTCGAGGTCGGGAGGGAGATCGACGCTGCGCTCCTCCTCGTGATCGGCCGCCTGGCCCAGCGTCACGACGCCACGGTCGGTCTCGGCGAGGGGACGATCACCGTCGGGGGGATCCGGCGCGGCGACCTCCCGCGAGTGCTGGCGGGCCTCCGGGCCGCAGGCGCGGTGATCCGGACCTCGGAGCCGGAAGCCGGCGGGCGCCACCCGATGACGCCGCTGGTCGGACCCGCGGACGGGGGAACCCGCCGGCGTCGAGACCTGGACCGCAGCGGCACAGGGACGGCGGCGGGAGTGCGGTCCGCAGAGGGGGCGAGATGAGCGCGCCGACCCGCGTGGCCCCGGCACTCGTGGGTTCCCGCATCGCGGTCGCCGAGGTGGCACGGCCGGTGCGGCCCGAGCCCGTCGACGCCGACGCGCTCCTGCACGCCCTCACCGGCAGCGGGTCGGAGGTCGTGCGGATCGTGTCACTGCGGGACGATCAGGCGATCCCCGCCGGCACGAAGCGAACGGCGCACCGCATCGCGACCGGCCAGGTCGACGCTGTGCTGTTCCCCGCCGCCGAAGGCGTGCCAGGCCTCCTGGCGATCTTCGAGCGCCTCGGCATGCTCGATGCGGTGCGTGCTCGCGCGCGGGCTTCGCGGTTGCTCCTGGCGACCGCCGACCCCACAGCGACGGCTCAGCTGGCGGAGCTCGGACTGGCCGCGTCCACAGCGTGCGGGCCGACGGCGGAAGACCTCGCCCGCACGGTCATCGATCACTTCGCCCGCGCGGGGCGCGAACGGCGGACGGACGTCGGCGACGTGGCGGTACGCAGCGGGGGCATTCTCATCGACGGCGTGTTCGTCCCGCTCTCCCGCGGAGCCGTGAGCGTCATGGAAGCGCTGTTCGTGGCCGATGGGCGGGTGCTCAGCCGGACGGAGATCGGGCAGGTGCTCCCGGGCGGGCGGCGGAGTCCTCGAGCCGTCGAGGTCGCTGTGGCGCGGCTCCGCGAGGCCCTCGGCGACGTCGACCTCGTGCAGACCGTGGTCAAGCGCGGCTATCGACTCGCGGTGCTCGACGACTGATCCCGCCGGATCGGTTCACTCCGAGGGAGTGGCGGGCGCGGTCGGAGCCTCCGTCGGGGTATCGGTCGGCGCCGGGGACGGTTCGATCGAGGAGGTGGGCGAGGGCGACGGCGTCGGTTCCGGAGCGGTCACCTGCGCATGCACGACCTGGCTGACGATCGCGCCCACGACGATGAGGGCGCCGACGGTGATCGCGATGGCGTTGTCCCGGGTACGTCGGCGGATCTGGTCCTGGTGCCAGCGGGTGCGAGCGGTGTGCAGCCGAGCGCGCTCCGCCTCGGTGCGTGTCTGCGCCTTCTTGGAACCGCGTGCGGCCATGCCCTGCTTCTCCCGTCCGACGCCGGTCCACGACGTCGCCTGAGAGCCTACCGGGGCGCCGGCCTCGCCTCGTGTCCCCGGCCGCCGTTAGCCTGGAGGAATGTCCTCTCCCTCCGCCCTGCTCTCCGGGCAGACACCGCTCGCCGTGCGCATGCGTCCGGTGTCGCTGGACGAGGTCGCGGGACAGCGCCACCTGCTGCGGGCCGGGTCGCCCATCGTCGCCCTCGCCGATCCGGAGGCCAGCTCGCCCGGTGCGGTGTCGATCATCCTCTGGGGCCCGCCCGGCACCGGGAAGACCACGCTCGCCCAGGCCATCGCCCGGTCCTCCGGCCGCCGGTTCGTCGAGCTCTCGGCCATCACCGCCGGCGTGAAGGACGTGCGGGAGGTCATGCAGGAGGCGATCACGCAGCGCGACCTCTACGGGCAGACGACGATCCTCTTCCTCGACGAGATCCACCGCTTCACCAAGGCCCAGCAGGACGCCCTGCTGCCCGGCGTGGAGAACGGCTGGGTCATCCTCATCGCCGCCACCACGGAGAACCCCTCGTTCTCGGTGATCTCGCCTCTGCTGTCCCGGTCGCTGCTGCTCACCCTGCAGCCGCTCACCGATGACGACATCGGCGTGCTCGTGGATCGGGCGGTGTCGGACGCCCGCGGACTCGGAGGCGCGGTCGCGCTCACCGACGAGGCGCGGTCGGCCCTCATCCGCCTCGCGTCGGGGGACGCCCGTCGCGCCCTCACGGGGCTGGAGGCCGCCGCCGCGGTGGCGCTCTCGCACGCGGCGACGGCCGACGACGACAGCGAGGACCAGGAGTCGACCGTCCCCGAGGTCACCGCCGACGATGTGGCGCAGGCCGTCGACAAGGCTCTGCTCCGCTACGACCGGCAGGGCGACGAGCACTATGACGTCATCAGCGCCTTCATCAAGTCGATCCGAGGCTCCGACCCGGACGCCGCGCTGCACTACCTCGCCCGGATGATCGAGGCGGGGGAGGACCCGCGGTTCATCGCCCGGCGGCTCGTCATCTCCGCGTCCGAGGACGTCGGGCTCGCCGACCCCCAGGCGCTCGGCATCGCCGTGGCCGCCGCCGACGCCGTGGCCTTCATCGGGATGCCGGAGGGACGCATCCCGCTCGCGGAGGCCACCGTGTACCTGGCCACGACCGCGAAGTCGAACGCGGCGTATGTCGGCATCGACGCGGCCATCGCCGACATCCGGGCCGGAGGGTTCGGGCGCGTGCCGCTGCACCTCCGCGACGCCCACTACCCGGGCGCCAAGCGCCTGGGCCACGGCCGCGGCTATCGCTACGCGCACGACAGCGAGTTCGGGATCGTGCCGCAGCAGTACCTGCCGGACGAGCTCGACGGACGCCACTACTACGAGCCGAAGAACCTGGGCGCGGAGCGCGACATCAGTGCACGGCTGGAGCGCATCCGCCGGATCCTCGGCGACCGGTGATCCGCGGGCCTCGGGTGTCTGCCGTCGTCTGTTAGACTTGAGCGGCTCGAAACCGTGTTTTCGGGCATCTCCTCGTTCACACCCCACCTCGACGGCACCCCGGCGTGCGCCCCGAGGAAGAACGCGGTGATACGTCCGTCGGACGTGAAATCCACGTCCACGTCATCGGAAGGATAACTTCGTGGTCACGAAGTCCCAGGACCGCCGCAAGGTGCGTCTCAGCCGCGCCCTCGGCGTGGCACTCACCCCCAAGGCCGCCCGCTACCTCGAGAAGCGTCCCTACGCTCCGGGCGAGCACGGCCGCACGAAGCGCAAGGCCGACAGCGACTACGCCGTCCGTCTGCGTGAGAAGCAGCGTCTGCGCGAGCAGTACGGCATCCGCGAGAAGCAGCTGCGTATCGCGTTCAACGAGGCCCGTCGCCAGGACGGTCTGACCGGTGAGAACCTCGTCGAGCTCCTCGAGATGCGTCTCGACGCGCTCGTGGTCCGTTCGGGCTTCGCCCGCACCACGGCGCAGGCTCGCCAGCTCGTCGTGCACCGTCACATCCTCGTCGACGGCCAGCTCGTCGACCGCCCGTCGTTCCGCGTGAAGCCGGGTCAGCTCATCCACGTCAAGCCCAAGAGCGAGGGCCTCGAGCCCTTCCAGGTGGCAGCCGCCGGCGGTCACGCCGAGGTCCTGCCCGCCGTTCCGGGTTACCTCGAGGTCGAGCTCGACAAGCTCCAGGCCCGCCTGGTCCGTCGTCCGAAGCGCGCCGAGGTCCCCGTGACCTGTGAAGTGCAGCTCGTCGTCGAGTACTACGCGGCTCGCTGATCCAGCGGAAGAGCATCAGGCAGGAGGCGTCGGGGTTCCCGACGCCTCCTGTCGTTTCCGCCTACGATGGAGAGACCGCGCCTTCGCGGCTCTAGGGCAAGGATGACGACATGAAGAATGTGCTGTGGTTCCTGATCGGCGTGATCGGCGGCTTCGTCGCGGCTCACTTCATGAACAAGGACCCGCGGGGCCACGACATCCTGGCCGACGTCGACGCCCGCCTCAACGGCCTCGCCGCGATCCTCAGCGACGCGTATCGCGCGCAGGAGGCTCGGCTGACCGAGCCGGGCGAGAACTGACCCCCCGCATCTGCGCCTCGGCGCGCCCCCTCACGCAAGGACATCCGGCACTCCTATGAAAACTGCGGAAATCGCGCAGCGCTACCTCTCCTACTTCGAGAAGAACGACCACCTCATCGTCCCCTCGGCATCCCTGGTCAGCGACGACCCCTCGCTGCTCTTCACGGTCGCCGGCATGGTCCCGATGATCCCGTACCTCACGGGCGTGGTCCCGGCGCCGCACCCGCGCATCGCCGACCTGCAGAAGTGCATCCGCACCAACGACATCGAGGAGGTCGGGCGCACCGCGCGTCACGGCACGTTCTTCCAGATGCTCGGCAACTGGTCGTTCGGCGACTACTTCAAGGAAGGCGCGATCCGCTACGCCTGGGAGCTGCTCACGAGCTCGGAGGCGGACGGCGGCCTCGGCTTCGACGAGAAGGATCTCTGGGTCACCGTCTACGAGACCGACGACGAGGCCGAGGCGATCTGGCGCGACATCATCGGGCTCAAGCCGGAGCGCATCCAGCGCCTCGGCCGCGCGGACAACTACTGGAATACCGGCCAGCCCGGTCCCGGCGGCCCTGACTCCGAGATCTTCTTCGACCGCGGCCCGGCCTACGGCAAGGACGGCGGCCCCGCTGTCGACGACTCGCGGTTCCTCGAGATCTGGAACCTCGTGTTCATGCAGGACTTCATCGAGAACATCCGCGGCAAGACCGAGTTCGACATCGTCGGCGAACTGCCGATGAAGAACATCGACACCGGCATGGGACTGGAGCGCGTCGCGTTCCTCAAGCAGGGCGTCGAGAACATGTACGAGACCGACCAGGTGCGTCCGGTGCTCGACCGCGCCGTCGAGCTCTCCGGCCGCCGCTATGGTGCGGTCCACGAGGATGACGTCCGCTTCCGGGTGATCGCGGATCACGTGCGCTCCTCGCTCATGCTCCTCTCCGACGGCGTCCGTCCGTCGAACGAGGGCCGCGGCTACATCCTGCGACGCCTCATGCGCCGCACCGTGCGGGCCATGCGCCTCCTCGGTGTCGACGACCCCGCGTTCCCCGAGCTGTTCGCCGCCTCACGCGACGCGATGAAGTCGGCGTACCCGGAGCTGGAGCGCGACTGGTCCGTGCTCTCCTCGGCGGCCTTCGCCGAAGAGGAGACCTTCCGGCGCACCCTGGCGCAGGGATCGACCATCCTCGACCTCGCGCTCGACGAGACGAAGAAGGGCGGCGGGAAGACCCTCAGCGGTTCCGAGGCGTTCCTGCTGCACGACACCTACGGCTTCCCGATCGACCTCACCCTGGAGGTCGCCGAAGAGGCCGGGCTGGACGTGGACCGTGCCGCGTTCGACTCCCTCATGCAGGAGCAGCGTCAGCGCGCGAAGGACGACGCCCGCAACCGCAAGCGCCAGCTCGCGGATGTCTCGGTGTACCGCGACCTGCGCGCGCTGGGCGAGACGGGCTTCGACGGCTACACGGCCCTCGAGGTGGAGTCCCGCGTGCTCGGCCTGCTGGTCGACGGTGCGCCGGTGCGCAGCGCCGCCGAGGGCCAGATCGCCGAGGTCGTGCTCGCCGAGACGACGCTGTACGCCGAGTCCGGCGGCCAGGTCGCGGACAAGGGCACCATCGTGGGCCCCGGCTACGAGCTCGAGGTGCTCGACGTGCAGCGTCCGGTCCCCGGGCTGATCAGCCACACGGTGGAGGTCTCCCGCGGCACGGTCGCGGTCGATGACATCGCGACGACGATCGTCGACGCCGCCAACCGGCGCGCCGCCCGTCAGGCGCACTCCGCCACCCACCTCGTGCATGCCGCCCTCCGGGACACGCTCGGTCCGACGGCCACGCAGTCGGGCTCGCTCAACCGCGCCGGCTACATGCGGTTCGACTTCGCCTGGTCGCAGGCGCTGTCGACGGACACTCGCACGGAGATCGAGGAGATCACGAACCGCGCCGTGCAGGATGCCCTCGAGGTGACCACCCGCATCGTGACGCTCGACGAGGCCAAGGAAGCGGGCGCCATGGCGCTCTTCGGCGAGAAGTACGGCGACGTCGTGCGGATGGTCGACATCGGCGGCCCGTGGTCGCGCGAGCTCTGCGCCGGCACGCACGTGTCGACCAGTGCCGAGATCGGTCTGGTCAGCGTGGTGGGGGAGTCGTCGGTCGGCGCCTCCAACCGCCGGATCGAGGCTCTCGTCGGCGCGGATGCGTTCCGGGAGCTCGCGGCAGAGCGCGCTCTCGTCTCGCAGCTCACCGCCTCTCTGAAGACCCCGCGCGAGCAGCTCCCGGAGCGGATCGCCGATCTCGCCGCGAGCCTCAAGGCCGCGGAGAAGCGCATCGCGCAGTTCGAGGCGAAGGAGCGAGCGGGACGCATCCCCGCCATCGCCGAGGCCGCGACGCGCGTCGGGGACTTCCGCGTGGCGGCACAGTCGCTGGGTGATGTCGCGTCGGCGGACGATGTCCGCGAGCTCGTCAACGGCGTGCGCGACCGGCTCGGCTCCGACCCCGCAGTCGTCGCGCTCGGGGCGGTCGTCAACGGTCGCCCTGTCGTCGTCGTCGCCACGAACGAGGCCGCGCGCGGTGCCGGGGCGAAGGCGGGTGCGCTCGCGAAGCGCGCCGCCGGTGTGCTCGGCGGAGGCGGCGGTGGCCGGGACGACGTCGCCCAGGGCGGCGGTACCGACGCAGCGGCGCTGCCCGCCGCGCTCGAGGCCGTCTCCCAGGAGCTGCGGGGCGCGTGAGCGGTTATCGCCGCGGGGTCCGGCTCGGCATCGACGTCGGCCGGGCCCGCGTGGGCGTGGCGCGGTCCGATCCGGACGGCATGCTGGCCGTCCCCGTCGAGACCGTGCCGCGCGACGAGCACTCGCTGACGCGCATCGCGGAGCTGGCTGCGGAGTACGAGCCGCTGGAGATCGTGGTCGGACTTCCGGTGAACATGCAGGGCGCGGACACGCCGTCGACGGTCGATGCGCGGGAGTTCGCGGCCGCACTCCAGGGACGCAGCGGCGTGCCGGTCCGCCTCGTGGACGAGCGTCTGAGCACCGTCTCCGCGCATGCGGCGTTGCGGAGTTCTGGGCGATCACAGAAGAACTCTCGTAGCATTGTGGATCAGGTCGCCGCCGTGGTGCTGCTGCAGCAGGCGATCGACACGGAGAAGAGCACCGGAAACCCGGCCGGTGCCCCGGTCCCCGTTGACGAGGAGCCCGCCTGAACATGTCCGAACGCGAGAGCCGTGCGCCCGAGCACGAGCAGAGCACCCGGTTGGGGGATCTGTTCGAGAACCTCCCCGCTCCGTCCCCGCAGGTCCCGACCGCCGCGGATGACACGCCGGCACCCGGATCCCGCCGCGCGGCGAGGGAGGCCGCGGCCCGCGAGCAGGAGGCCCCGCCCGCTCCGGACCCCGGTGTCGCACCCGCTGCCGATGTGCCCGCCCGCCCGGTCTCGGCGTCGGCGGCGACCACTGCGGAGACACCGGGGAACGACCACCGGCCGGCGGTGCCCGGCGCGGATCCCGAACCGGTCGCGACACGCGCGATGCCCGTCGCCGCGACGAGCGCGGATGAGACCCCCGCTCCGGGGCCGCGCCGGTCGACCGGCACCGAAGACCCCGCACCCGCGCTGGGCGGCGGGCTCGACGAGATCTTCGCCGCCCAGGACGACGGCCGCGATCACGGTGCGCCGACCAAGAAGAAGCGCCGCAAGGGCTGCCTCGTCGCCCTGATCATCGTCCTGGTGATCCTCGGCGGCATCGCCGCCGGCGGAGTCTGGGTCGCCAACACCTTCGGCGACCGCATCGCCGACGCCATGGGGTGGGGGGAGCCGAAGGACTGGGAGCCCGGTCAGGCGACCGGTGAGGTGTACGTCACGATCAAGCAGGGCGACACGGGCGGCCCCGTGTCGACGGCGCTGTACGAAGCCGGCGTCACGAAGACCGAGGACGTCTTCTACGACTACCTCATCGACGAGAACATCGCGGTGACCTTCTATCCCGGCGTCTACCGCCTGCAGAAGAAGATGACGGCGGAGGATGCCCTCGCCGCGCTCCGCAACGAGGAGAACAAGCTCGAGAACACCGTCTCCATGCCGGAGGGCGGGACGATCGAATCGGCCCTGCCGTCCATGGCCGAGACTCTCGGGATGCCGCTGGCCGACCTCGAGGCAGCCGTCGCCGATCCGTCCGCGTACGGGGTGGAGGCGCAGAGCCTGGAGGGGTGGCTGTTCCCCGCGGTGTACACGTTCGACCCCGAGGTCACCGCGACGCAGGTCATCCAGCGCATGGTCGACCGGACGCGCGAATCGCTCGCCGCCGCCGGCGTCCCGGACGAGGACGCGCAGCGGATCCTCACGATCGCCTCGATCATCCAGCGCGAAGGCCGCACGGACGACTTCGCCAAGGTGTCCCGCGTGATCCAGAACCGCCTCGACGACGACATGCTGCTCCAGATGGACTCGACGGCGCAGTACGGGTATGGCTCCCTGCACGAGGGCGTGGTCTCGAGCTCGGCCGAGGCTCTGGAAGACCCCAACGAGTGGAACACCTACGTGAACAAGGGGCTTCCGGCCACGCCGATCGCGAGCCCGAACGATGCCGCGATCGATGCCGCGATGCACCCCGCGGACGGGCCGTGGATCTACTTCGTCACCGTCAACCTCGAGACCGGCGAGACGCAGTTCTCGGAGACTCTCGCGGAGCACGAGCAGGGCGTGGAGAAGTGGCGGGACTGGTGCCGCGCGAACCCCGACGCCGGTTGCTGACGCGGTGAACCGGAGACGGCTGGCGGTCTGGGGCGACCCGATCGGGCACTCACGGTCGCCGGAGCTGCACGCCGCAGCCTACGCGGTGCTCGGGCTGGACTGGGAGTACGGGCGCCGCCAGGTGGGCGCGGAGGGCTTCGCGGACGCGGTCGAGGCGCTCGACGACACCTGGCGCGGCCTGTCCCTGACGATGCCGCTCAAGGAAGAGGCCTACCGATACGCCGCCAGCCGGGATGCCCACGCGGAGCTGACCGGCGCGGTCAACACGCTCCTGTTCTCGGAGACCCCGGCAGGATTCAACACCGACGTCGGCGGGATCGTCGATGCGCTCGGGGACGCCGGCATCCGCGAGATCGGGACGGCGCGGATCCTGGGCGCCGGAGCCACGGCGGCCTCGGCCCTCGTCGCTCTCGCCGACCTGGGGGCGACACGGGTCGAGGTCGCCGCCCGTCGGCCGGAGCGCGCCGCGGGGCTCGTCGGGATCGGGGAGCGACGCGGCGTCGTGGTCACCCCGCGACCGCTCGACGAGGTGGAGGGCGCCGTCGACCTCACGGTGGCGACGCTGCCCTCCGGTACAACGTTGCCGCCGGAGAGTGCCGCCCGCCTGGCCGAGACCGGCGGCACGCTGTTCGACGCCGCCTACGCGCCCTGGCCGTCCACCCTGGCGGCGGCATGGGGCGCAGCGCCGGCGGTCTCCGGACTCGGAATGCTGCTGCATCAGGCGGTCCGGCAGATCCGGATCTTCCTGCACGGCGACCCGGTTTCGCCGCTGCCGGACGAGGACGCGGTCCTCGCCGCGATGCGCGCCACCCTCTGAGCGCCGCCCGACGAAACGCGGCACGGCGCGGGGGGAAACGCATGGGAGACTAGAGCACATGCTCCGCGTGCTCACGGCCGGCGAATCGCACGGCCCAGAACTCATCGCCGTCATGGAGGGTCTGCCCTCCGGCGTCCCGGTGTCGTCCGAGGCCATCCAGGCCGACCTCGCCCGCCGCAAGCTCGGCTATGGACGCGGCTCCCGGATGAAGTTCGAACAGGACGAGCTCACCATCTCCGGCGGTGTCCGGCACGGGAAGACGCTGGGCAGCCCCATCGCCCTGCGCATCGGCAACACCGAGTGGCCGAAGTGGATCGAGGTCATGAACCCGGAGCCCGTGGAGCTCACCGACCGCTCGCGCGGTCGTGGCGCGCCGCTGACCCGGCCGCGTCCGGGCCACGCTGATCTCGTGGGCATGCAGAAGTACGACTTCGACGAGGCCCGTCCGATCCTCGAGCGCGCGAGCGCCCGGGAGACCGCGGCCCGCGTGGCGCTCGGTGCCGTCGCCCGCTCCTTCCTCGGTGAGCTCGGCATCCGGCTCGTCAGCCACACGCTCTCCATCGGCCCGGTGCGCGTGCCGGATGGCGCGGCGCTGCCGACCCCGGACGACGTCGACGCGCTGGACGCCGACCCGCTGCGGTGCTTCGACCCCGCGACCTCGGCACTCATGGTCGCGGAGGTGGACGACGCCAAGAAGGACGGCGACACGCTCGGCGGCATCGTCGAGGTCCTCGCCTACGGCCTGCCGCCGGGCCTCGGCTCCCACGTGCACTGGGACCGTCGCCTGGACGCCCGACTGGCCCAGGCACTCATGAGCATCCAGGCGATCAAGGGCGTGGAGGTCGGCGACGGCTTCGAGACCACACGTCGCCGGGGTTCGGCCGCCCATGACGAGCTCTTCGTCACCGCCGACGGCATCGCCCGCGGCACGGACCGCGCCGGCGGCACCGAGGGTGGCATGTCCACGGGGACCGTCCTGCGCGTGCGGGCGGGCATGAAGCCGATCGCGACCGTGCCGCACGCGCTGCGCACGATCGACATCGCGACCGGCGACCAGGCGACCGCGCACCACCAGCGTTCCGACGTCTGCGCCGTGCCCGCGGCGGGCGTCGTTGCGGAGGCCATGGTCGCCATCGAGCTGGCCCGCGCCGTGTTGGAGAAGTTCGGCGGCGACAGCATCCGTGAGACGCGCCGCAACCTGGAGGGATACCTCGACGGCATCCCCGCGGAGCTGCGCACGGCCCCCGCGTCCGAGGCGGCGCTCATCGCGCATGACGAACGAGGCTGAGCCGCTGACGCTGGTCCTCGTCGGACCGATGGCGGCAGGCAAGACCAGTGTCGGGCGACGGGTCGCGCGGCGTCTGGGGGTCGCCTTCATCGACACCGACAAGCGCATCGTCGCCGCGCACGGCCCGATCCCGGAGATCTTCGCCACGCACGGCGAGGCGCACTTCCGGGAGCTCGAGCGCGCGGCGGTCCGTGAGGCTATCGCCGAGGGCGGCGTGATCTCCCTCGGCGGCGGCGCGGTCACGGACCCGGAGACGCGCGCGCTGCTGCGTGCGCACCCCGTGGTCTTCCTCTCCGTGAGCGAGGCAGCGGTGGCCGACCGACTGCGCGGCGGGACGCGCCCGCTGCTGGCGGGCGAGGACCCGGTCGAGAAGTGGAAGCGCATCTTCGCGGAACGGCGAGGATGGTATGACGAGGTGGCGTCGACCACGTTCGACACCTCACGGCGTCCGATGCAGCGCATCGCGGACGAGATCGTGGCATGGAGGAGAGAACAGCGATGAGCACGACGACCATCAGCGTCATCGGGAGCGACGCCTACGACATCACGATCGGACGGGGGATCCTCGACCAGGTGTCCGCGGCTCTCGCGCCGGGCGTCCGCAAGATCCTCGTCGTGCACCCGCCGACCCTCGCGGCCCGCGCCGCCGAACTCCGCGACCGACTCCTCGCCGACACCGCCGATGGCCCGCGTGAGGTGCTGCTCGCCGAGATCCCGGATGCCGAGCAGGGCAAGCGCATCGAGGTGGCCGCGTTCTGCTGGCAGGTCATGGGTCAGGCGGACTTCACGCGCACGGACGCCGTCGTCGGCTACGGCGGGGGAGCGGTGACCGACCTCGCCGGCTTCGTCGCGGCGACCTGGCTGCGCGGCATCCAGATCGTTCAGGTGCCCACCACCGTGCTCGGCCTCGTGGACGCCGCCGTGGGCGGAAAGACCGGGGTCAACACCGCGGAGGGCAAGAACCTCGTCGGCGCCTTCTGGGCACCGCGCGCGGTGATCGGCGACCTCGACGAGCTGGGCAGCCTGAGCCCCAACGAGGCCACTGCGGGGTTCGCGGAGGTCGTCAAGGCCGGCTTCATCTGGGCACCGGAGATCCTCGACATCATCGAGGCCGATCCCGCGCGCGCGGTCGACACCACGACGGAGGAGTTCCGGCGGTCCGTCGAACTCGCGATCGACATGAAGGCGCAGGTCGTCTCGGACGACTTCCGCGAGGCCGGACAGCGGGAGATCCTGAACTACGGCCACACCCTCGGCCACGCGATCGAGCATGCCGAGCGGTATCGCTGGCGGCACGGGGCGGCCATCTCGATCGGCATGCTGTATGCCGCGGAGCTGTCCCGGCTGGCGGGGCGCCTCTCGGACGCTGCGGCGGAGCGCCACCGCACGATCCTCGAGTCGCTGGGCCTGCCCACCTCGTACCGTGCCGGAGCCTGGCCGCAGCTGCTCGCCACGATGCAGCGCGACAAGAAGAGCCGCGGCGGCATGCTCCGCTTCATCCTGCTGGACGACATCGCCAAGCCCACCGTGCTCCAGGCGCCGGACGAGTCGCTGCTCTTCGCCGCGTATCAGGAGATCGGCGCATGAGCATCGCCGTCCGGCGCATCACGCCGGAGGACTGGCGGGAGGTGAAGGCGCTGCGGCTGCAGGCCCTCGCCGACCCCGCCGCGCCGATGGCCTTCCTCGACACCGTCGAGCACGCCGCCGCACAGCCCGACCGCTTCTGGCAGGAGCGCGCGGCGAACGCCTCGGGTGACGCGGCCGCGGCGCAGTTCGTCGCGATCGCCGACGACGGCACCTGGACCGGCACCGTGACGCTGCTCCCGCATCGCGAGCAGCATGACGCCGGCCTGGTCGTGGGAGTCTACGTGGCGGATGCGCACCGCGGTGCGGGCGTCATCGATGCGCTCCTCGACGCCGCGGCCGCCTGGGCACGTGATCGCGGCCTCCGTGCCCTCGTGCTCGAGGTCCATGTGGACAACGAGCGGGCGCAGGCGGTCTATCGTCGACTCGGCTTCGTCCGGACCGGCGAGATCGAGACCTCCGGCTTCGGTCGGGAGTGGGTCATGCGCCGCGAACTGGCCGACACGGGGAGCGTGCCCGCATGACGGCTCCGCGTCGGCTGCTGCTCGTCAACGGCCCCAACCTGAACCTCCTCGGCACCCGCGAACCCGAGGTCTACGGCACGGCGACCCTCGCCGACGTCGAGCGGATCACCGCCGAGGCCGCGGCGGCGTTCGGGTTCGAGGTACGGGCGCTGCAGAGCAACCACGAGGGCGTGCTCATCGACGCGATCCACGACGCGCGGTCGGACTGCGCGGGCATCGTCATCAATCCGGGCGGCCTCACCCATACGTCGGTGGCCCTGCGCGACGCACTCACCGGCGTCGCGTTGCCCTTCGCCGAGGTGCACATCTCCGACGTGTACGCCCGCGAGGAGTTCCGTCACCACTCGTACCTGCACGACGTCGCCGCGGTCCGTGTCATCGGACACGGCGTCGACGGCTACGCGGAGGCCGTGCGAGAGCTCGTCGCGCACCTCTGACCGGGCGGGATCAGGGCAGGCCGACGAGCAGGACGCAGACGGTGATGCCCACGAGCGTCAGCAGAGCCATGGCGAGGAAGCAGCCGGCCAGCGCACGGAGCCGAGGACGCACAGGCGCCACGGCGAGGCGGATGACGACCATCGCCACCAGACCCATGACCAGGACGATCGCCGTGATGAGGCCGACCGTTCCCGCCGCCCCGCCGCTGCGGACGATCCCGATCAGGGGGACGAGGCTGACCGCGGTGAAGATCGCGGCGACGATGAGCCACACCGCCCCGGACGACGTCCGCAGTGCCGGCTGATTCGCCATCCTGGTCGGGTCGCGGTCGCGGTCGCGGTCGTTCTCGCTCATGTCGATTCCTCCTGTCCCGCTCCAGGCTGCCCGGGGGCGGTCGTCGTCGTCACGGGGCTTCCCCTCGCACCCAGGAGCGTCTATCGTGCCCACGCGGCGGCTGGCGCCGGGCATCCCGTAGAATCGACTGTCGGCCGACCCCGGCCCCCACGGACTCAGGAACGGAACTCCTCGCACATGGCATCCACCGCAGACATCAAGAACGGCGTCGTCCTCAGCATCGACGGGCAGCTCTGGAGCGTCATCGAGTTCCAGCACGTCAAGCCCGGCAAGGGCGGCGCGTTCGTCCGCACGAAGCTGAAGAACGTCGTCTCGGGCAAGACCGTGGACCGCACGTACAACGCCGGTGCGAAGATCGACATCGAGAACGTCGACCGTCGCGACTACACCTACCTCTACACCGACGGTGACGGGTTCGTGTTCATGGACCAGACCGACTTCGACCAGATCACGCTGCCGGCCGCCACGGTCGGCGACGCGAAGAACTTCCTGCTCGAGAACCAGCAGGTCACCATCGCCCTCAACAACGGCAACCCCCTCTACATCGACCTCCCGGCGTCGGTCATCCTCGAGGTGACCTACACCGAGCCCGGCCTGCAGGGCGACCGCTCGTCCGCCGGCACCAAGCCCGCGACGCTCGAGACCGGCTACGAGATCCAGGTCCCGCTGTTCCTGGAGACCGGCACCAAGGTCAAGGTCGACACCCGCACGGGCGAGTACCTCGGCCGCGAGAAGTAAGGCGTGAGCGCCCGCACGAAGGCGCGCAAGCGCGCGCTCGACATCCTGTTCTCCGCCGACGTCCGCGGCGACGACGTCGCGGTGGCCCTCGCCGCCGAGGCGAAGCGTGCCGCGAACGAGCCCGCGCGCGAGGCGTCGTGGCTGTACGCCCGCGAGATCGTCGACGGCATCATCGACCAGCGCGACGAGATCGATGAGCAGATCACGACGCACAGCCGTGACTGGAAGCTCGAGCGGATGCCCGCCGTCGACCGCGCCCTGCTGCGCATCGGCGCGTGGGAGATCCTCTACAACGACGAGGTGCCGACCGCGGTCGCGATCGACGAGGCGGTGGAGCTCGCGAAGGAGTTCTCCACCGATGAGTCGGGCGCGTTCGTGCACGGCGTGCTCGCCCGCGTCGCCCGCTCGGCCTGAGCGCCGCAGCGGCGGTGTCGGCGATGGCGGGCAGGATCATCCCATGATCCGCCCGCCCGTCTCCGCCTCGGGTGCCCCGGGAGACGGGGCGCGGGACTGGCGCGCGCTGTTCGAGGGCGGCGCCGCTCCGGCGGCGACGACCCCGCTGGCCCTCGGGTTCGAGCTGCGCGTCCGCGACGCCCGAGGAGCGAATCCGTGGGCGTCCCGGCCGCAGCGCACCGCGACTCCGCGTGATGTCGCGAAGGCGACCGGAGAGATCCTCCTCGGCATCCGTCCGCTGGAGCGGAGCGCGGCGACGGGGTCCTGGGTGCTCGGCTCCGCCACCTGGGACGCGGTCCGCCGCGCGCCGGACCAGTACGGTCGGGAGCAGTCGCGGTGGTTCGCCGATCTGCTGAGCATCGCGCGCGACGCGCTGCTCTCCGGCACGGCGGGGGACTGGCTCGTCGCCGACCTGATCGAGTCGCGGCTCCTCTGGGGGCATCTTCGGTCGGCGACCGACCTTGGCATCCCGCTCGTGGCGGCCCAGCGGTCGACGACGCTCGTCCTCGCTGACAGCGCAGAACTGGCGGCGACCGTGTCCCGTGACGACGACGGCGGCCTCGTCGTCCGTCCGGTCGTGACCCTGGACGGGCGCGAGACGCTGCCGGGCAGCATCCGCGCCCTCGGGCGCTCCGGCGTGTACGAGGTCGCGCAGAGCGGGTCGCGCCTGCAGGTGACGCTCGCGGAGCTTCCGCTCGCGGGGCCCGCGCCGTCGCTGCTCCGGGCCGGGATGCTCGTCGTCCCCGCAGCGGAGGAGGCGGCCTTCCTCCAGGACGCCTATCCGCTCCTCGCGCGTCGCCTCTCCGTCCGCGCGGTCGGCCGCGTCTCGCTGCCGGACCTCCCGCCGCCCCGTGCCGTGCTGCGGGTGGCGTTCCGTCGCGGCGACACCGTGGAGTACGCCGTCGAGTGGGACTATCGCGGCTTCGGGCGGGTGCCGTTCACGCCGGGTCCGGAGGCCGTGCGCGATCCGGAGGCCGAGGCCGGGGTGACGGAGCGGATCCGGAACGTCTGGCAGGAGCACGGTGTCGCGTTCGCCCCCGCGGGCGCGTTCCACGACGTGGAAGCCGCGGAGTTCATGACCCGCGTCGTCCCCGCCGTGGAGGCGGAGGGCGTCGAGGTGGAGGTGTCGGGCCGCCGCAAGACGTATCGCGAGCTCGCCGGGGAGCCGGAGATCACGGTCTCGACCGTGGAGAGCACCGACCCGGACTGGTTCGACCTCGGCGTCATCGTCCGCATCGACGGTCGGAACATCCCGTTCGAGCCGCTCTTCACCGCCCTGAGCGCGGGGAGACGGAAGCTCCTGCTCGTCGACGGCAGCTACTTCTCCCTGAACCACCCGGCGCTCGACCGTCTGCGTGACCTGCTCGACGAGGCCGGAGACCTCGACGAGTGGGAGACGGGCCCACGGATCAGTCGTCATCAGACGGATCTGTGGGAGGAGTTCGAGGATCTGGCGGACGAAGCCCTTCCCGCGGTGAGCTGGCGCGCCACGGCCGAGGGACTGCGGAGCGCCACTGCGGTGCCGTCGGTGCCGATCCCGCCGGGGCTCACCGCACACCTTCGACCGTACCAGAAGGAGGGCCTCGACTGGCTCGCGTTCCTCTGGACGCACCGCCTCGGCGGCATCCTCGCCGATGACATGGGGCTCGGGAAGACCGTCCAGTTGCTCGCGCTCATCCTGCATGCCAGGGCGGCGGGGGAGGAGCGCCCCTTCCTCGTCGTGGTCCCGACGTCCGTGCTGGCCACGTGGCGCACCGAAGCCGCGCGATTCGCTCCCGGCCTCCGCGTGGTCACCCGGGACTCCACGGCCGGACCGTCGGCGAGTGTCGCGGCTCGCGAGGCCGACGTCGTGCTGACGACCTACGCCGTCGCCCGGCTCGATGAAGAGGGGTTCGCAGGCGTCACCTGGGCCGGATTGTTCCTCGACGAGGCCCAGTTCGTGAAGAATCCGGCGACGAAGCTGCACCGTGCCGTCGCCCGCTTCCCAGCCGACGTCACCATCGCGGTCACGGGCACGCCGCTGGAGAACAGCCTGGAGGAGCTCTGGGCGCTGCTGAAGCTCACGGCGCCCGGCCTGTTCGCCTCGGCGCGGAAGTTCCGCGAGCACTACATCCAGCCGATCGAGCAGGGGAAGGTCCCGGAGAACGCGGAGGGCGGACCCTACCGGCAGCGCCGCCTCGCGCAGCTTCGACGGCGCATCCGTCCCCTCGTGCTCCGCCGCACCAAGGAGCTCGTCGCCCCCGATCTTCCGCCGAAGCAGGAGCAGGTGCTGGAGGTCGAGCTGAGCGCGGGGCATCGCGAGCTCTACGAGACGGTGCTGCAACGCGAGCGGCAGAAGGTGCTCGGCCTGCTGGAGGATCTCGATCGGAACCGCTTCATCGTGTTCCGGTCGCTGACTCTGCTGCGCATGCTGAGCCTCGCTCCGGCGCTGATCGACCCGGCCGATGCGCGCCTCGGCTCCCGCAAGCTCGACGAGCTCCTGGAACGGATCGTCGAGCTGCAGGCGGAGGGGCACCGCGCGCTCGTGTTCAGCCAGTTCACGTCCTTCCTCGACATGGCGGCCGCGCGTCTGGACGCCGCCGGCATCCCGTACGCGCACCTCGACGGCTCGACGCGGCATCGCGAGCGGGTGGTCACGGACTTCGCGGAGGGGGAGCAGCCCGTCTTCCTCATCAGCCTGAAGGCCGGCGGATTCGGACTCACCCTGACCGAGGCCGACTACGTCTTCCTCCTCGACCCGTGGTGGAACCCCGCCGCCGAGGCGCAGGCCGTCGACCGCACGCACCGCATCGGCCAGCGCAGCCAGGTGTTCGTGTACCGCATGATCGCGACCGGCACGATCGAGGAGAAGGTCCTCGCGCTGCAACGCCGCAAGGCGCGGCTGTTCACGGCCGTGCTCGACGACGACGCGCTCTTCGCCCAGGCGCTCACCGCCGACGACATCCGCGGTCTCTTCGACGACTAGACCGTTTTCCCCGGCCCGTCCCGCCGGCTGCTCAGGGAGCCGTCGGTACAATCGAACGGTTCATCTTCGAGAGGAATGCAATGCGGATCACGGGACTCGGCCACGCCGGCATGTTCATCGAGACGGTGGGCGGCAACATCATCTGCGACCCGGTGCTCGGCCCGTCCTTCTTCGGGTCCTGGTTCCCGTTCCCGGACAACCGCGCGCTCGACTGGGAGCGGTACGGACGGGAAGCCGACTTCCTCTACATCTCGCACCGGCACCGCGACCACTTCGACCCGGCGCTGCTGGAGCGGTACATCCGCAAGGACATCGAGGTGCTCCTCCCGGAGTACCCGATCGACGACCTGGAGCAGGACATCCGGGCGCTCGGCTACACGAACATCACCTACGCGCCCGCCGGCGAGATCATCGAGCGCGGGGCGCTCAAGATGATGATCACCCCGCTGCGCGCTCCGAGCGACGGCCCGATCGGCGATTCGTCGCTCAGCGTGGACGACGGCACGGGGTCGATGCTGAACCAGAACGACTCGCACCCGCTCGATCTCGACAAGCTGCTGCACTTCGGGAAGCCCGACGCCTACTTCACCCAGGTCTCCGGAGCGATCTGGTGGCCCATGGTCTACGACCTGCCTCTGGACGCCAAGCAGAACTTCGCCCGTCTCAAGCGCGAGGCGCAGAACAAGCGGGCGATGTACTACATCGAGAAGGTCGACGCGCCGCACGTCTTTCCGATGGCAGGGCCGCCCATGTTCCTCCGCGACGACCTCTTCGACTTCAACGGGATGGGCCGCAACGGCGAGTCCATCTTCACGGACCAGAAGCAGTTCATCGCGCACATGAAGGAGCTGGCGCCGAAGTACGACGGGCAGCTCTTCGTCCCCGGCACGCTCGTCACGATCGACGGCGGTGCGGTGACCACCGAGCAGACGCTCTACACCGAGGCCGAGCTCGCCCACATCTTCGACGAGAAGTGGGAGTACCTGGAGGAGCAGCGCGCGACCCGCCAGCAGGAGATCCGCGACGAGGAGGCGTCTCGCGCCGAGACCATCCCGCCCGACGAGATGTTGGCGGCGATCAAGGAGTGGTGGGAGCCGCTGCTGAAGAAGTCGCGCACCATCCGCCTCGGTGTCGGCGGGCACGTCCGCTTCCGGATCGGGGAGCTGGACATGGTGGTCGACTTCCCGCGCGCCAAGGTCCGCGAGTACGCGGGCGAGGAGTGCGTGTACTGGTACACGATCCCGGCCGACCTCGTGTCGACGAACATCCGCGACCACGAGATCGACTGGTCGAACTCGATCTTCCTGTCGATGCAGTTCTCGGTCGGGCGCAGCGGCAAGTTCAACGAGTTCCTCACCACCTTCCTCAAGTGCCTCTCGGTCGACCGGATCGAGTACGTCGAGAACTGGTACCAGGAGCAGACCGACCAGACCGAGGATGCGGAGATCGGCGACTGGGTCGTCCAGCGCCGCTGCCCGCACCTTCGTGCCGACCTCACCAAGACGGGGAAGGTCGACGAGGACGGCATCCTGACGTGCAGCATGCACGACTGGAAGTGGGACCTGAAGACCGGGCGCTGCCTCTCCACGAGCGGCCACCCGATCCGTTCCTCGAAAATCGACGACGTGACGGATCCCGTGCTCCGCGAGGCGAGCTGACCGGGGGGACCATCGCGGGTCCGATAGACTGGGGGCACTAGCAACCTTTAACACCGTCCTGTGAGGCGGAGAAGGGAGCGGCTGATGAGTGTGCGCACTGTGCTGCACCAAGCCGACATCTCACGAGCGCTGACCCGGATCGCGCACGAGATCCTCGAGTCCAATCGCGGGGCCGACGGCCTCGTCCTGCTGGGCATCCCGACCCGCGGTGTCACGCTGGGTCACCGGCTCGCCGCCCTGATCAGCGAGATCGCCCAGGTCTCCGTCCCGGTCGGCTCCCTCGACGTGACGCTCTTCCGCGACGACCTCGCCAAGCACCCGACGCGGTCGCCGCAGCCGACGGAGATCCCCCCGGGCGGCATCGACGGGAAGACGGTCGTCCTCGTCGACGACGTCCTGTTCTCCGGCCGGAGCATCCGCGCCGCGCTCGACGCCCTGCAGTCGATCGGCCGTCCCGCCGTCGTGCGGCTCGCGATCCTCATCGACCGCGGACACCGGGAGCTTCCCATCCGCCCGGACTTCGTGGGCAAGAACATCCCCTCCGCGCGCACCGAGCGCGTCAACGTGCGCCTGTTCGAGAACGACGGCGCCGAGGAGGTGACGATCGGCGAATGAGGCACCTCCTCGACACCCGCACGCTCGACAGAGCCACCGCCCTGCGCATCCTCGACGTCGCCGAGGACATGGCTGACACGCAGTCCCGCGAAGTCAAGAAGCTCCCCACGCTCCGTGGCAAGACGGTCGTGAACCTCTTCTTCGAGGACTCCACGCGCACCCGCATCTCCTTCGAGGCCGCGGCGAAGCGCCTGTCCGCCGACGTCATCAACTTCGCCGCGAAGGGCTCCAGCGTCTCCAAGGGCGAGAGCCTGAAGGACACCGCGCAGACGCTCGAGGCCATTGGCGCCGACGCGGTCGTCGTGCGTCACCCCGGCTCCGGCGCCCCGCAGACCCTGGCCACGAGTGGCTGGATCTCCGCCGGGGTCGTGAACGCCGGCGACGGTACGCACGAGCATCCCACCCAGGCCCTCCTCGACGCCTTCACCATCCGCAAGCGCCGGTTCGGAGCGGACAGCCGCGGACGCGATCTGTCCGGTCTCCGAGTGACGATCGTCGGCGACGTGCTGCACTCGCGGGTGGCGCGCTCCAACGTCTGGCTGCTCACGACGCTCGGCGCCGAGGTCACGCTCGTCTCGCCGCCGACCCTGGTTCCGCAGAACGTGTCCTTGTGGCCGGTCCGCGTGGTCTACGACCTGGACGAAGCCCTCGCGGAGGGGCCCGACGCCGTGATGATGCTGCGCATCCAGCTCGAGCGGATGAACGCGGCGTATTTCCCGACTGAGCGGGAGTATTCGCGCCGGTGGGGCCTGGACGCACGGCGCGTGGCGGCTCTGCCGGGCGGTAGCATTGTCCTGCACCCCGGACCCATGAACCGGGGACTGGAGATCTCCTCCGAAGCTGCCGATTCCCCCCGTTCGACGGTGCTGGAACAGGTGTCGAACGGGGTCTCCGTGCGCATGGCGGTGCTGTACCTGCTGCTGGCAGGGGAACGAGACGACGAACGAGGGGGAGACCTGTGAGCGAGACCCTCGTCATCACCGGGGCACAGCTGCTCGGCGCGACGAGCGCCGACATCATCATCGAGGACGGCGTGATCGCCGAGGTCGGGACGGGGCTCACCCGCACCGGCGCGCGCGTGATCGACGCCGCGGGCCTGGTCGCGCTGCCGGGTCTCGTCGATCTGCACACCCATCTGCGCGAACCCGGGTTCGAGGCCTCCGAGACGATCCTCACCGGCACCAGAGCGGCCGCCGCCGGCGGGTTCACCGCCGTGTTCGCGATGCCGAACACCTCCCCGGTCGCCGACACGGCGGGCGTGGTCGAGCAGGAGCTCGCCCTCGGCGAGGCGGCCGGCTACGCGACCGTGCAGCCGATCGGCGCCGTCACCGTGGGCCAGAAGGGCGAGCGCCTCGCGGAACTCGGCGCCATGGCCACCTCGCGTGCCCAGGTGCGGGTCTTCAGCGACGACGGCTTCTGCGTCTGGGACCCGCTGATCATGCGCCGGGCTCTGGAGTACGTGAAGTCCTTCGACGGCGTCATCGCCCAGCATGCGCAGGACCCGCGGCTCACCGAGGGCGCCCAGATGAACGAGGGCACCGTCTCGGCCGAGCTCGGGCTGGCCGGGTGGCCGGCGGTCGCCGAGGAATCGATCATCGCCCGTGACGTGCTCCTCGCCGAGCACGTCGGCTCGCGGCTGCACGTGTGTCATCTCTCGACGGCCGGCTCGGTCGACATCATCCGCTGGGCCAAGAAGCGAGGCGTCGACGTCACGGCGGAGGTCACGCCGCACCACCTGCTGCTCACCGACGAACTCGTCCGCGGCTACGACGCGCGGTTCAAGGTCAACCCGCCGCTGCGCCGCGAGGAGGACGTCCTCGCGGTTCGGGAGGGTCTCGCCGACGGCACGATCGACATCGTCGCGACCGACCACGCACCGCACCCCAGCGAGCACAAGGCGTGCGAGTGGCAGGCCGCCGCGAACGGCATGGTCGGTCTGGAGAGCGCCCTGCGCGTCGTGCACCAGTCGATGGTGCAGACCGGTCTGCTCGGCTGGGCCGACGTCGCCCGCGTCATGAGCTCGACGCCCGCCCGCATCGGCCGGCTCTCCGGCCACGGCACGCCGCTCGCAGCCGGGCAGCCCGCGCACATCACGCTGTACGACCCCGCGGTCGACGGTGTGTTCACCGCCGCGGACCTGCACGGGCGCAGCGTGAACTCGCCCTACCTGGGCCGCGCACTGCCCGGGCGCGTGGAGTACACGGTGCACGGCGGCGTCCTCACGGTCGACGGCGGCACCGTCGTCGAGGAGCTCGGCGCATGAGCGCACGGGACCTCGCGGTCGCGATCATCATCGCCGTCGCGCTGCTCATCCTGCTGTCGATGCTGTTCGCCTGGCGACGACGAGTGCGGCGCGATGCCGCGTACACGGCCCCGCTCGGGGTGCCGGAGCACGCGGAGGTGACGCGCCGCGACGAGGTGCTCTACGTGTCCACCACTCGGCACGAGCAGCCCCTCGAGCGGCTCGCGATCACCCCGCTGGCGTTCCGTGCACGCGGCGAGCTGGCTGTGACCGACCGCGGCATCGCGCTGGCCCTGGACGGTGCCCCCACCGTCTTCCTCGCCGCCGACCGCCTGGTCTCCGTCGACCGCGCGACCGTCACCATCGATCGCGTCGTGGAGCCCGGCGGGCTCGTGCGCATCGCGTGGCACGTCGACGACGCGACCGTCGTCGACAGCTATGTGCGCCTCACCGGCGGCGACCTCCCGACCCTCATCTCCGACCTGCAGCGGCTCATCCCCGCCGCCCCTGACACAGGAGCCACGTCATGACCCTCTCGACTTCCTCCCCGCAGGCCTCCGCGGCCTGCCTCCCCGATCCCGCCGTCCTCGTGCTCGAGGACGGCACCCGACACCGCGGACGCGCCTACGGCGCGCGCGGACGCACCCTCGGCGAGGTCGTGTTCGCCACCGGCATGTCGGGATACCAGGAGACCATCACCGACCCGTCCTACGCCGGACAGATCGTCCTGCAGACGGCCCCGCACATCGGCAACACCGGCATGAACGACGAGGACACCGAATCCCGCCGCATCTGGGTCGCCGGCTACATCGTGCGCGACCCCTCGCGCGTCGTCTCGAACTGGCGTGCGAACGCGTCCCTCGACGAGGTCCTCGTCGAGGACGGCATCGTCGGCATCAGTGGCATCGACACGCGTGCGGTCACCCGTCACATCCGCTCCGCCGGCTCCATGCGCGGCGGCATCTTCTCGGGTGCGGACGCGGAGCTCGACCCGGAGGAGCAGCTGCGCATCGTCCGCGAGGCTCCGGAGATGACCGGCCTCAACCTCTCTGCCCAGGTGTCCGTCGAGAACGCGACCGTGACCCCGGCGGTGGGGGAGCGCATCGGCAACCTCGCCGTGCTCGACCTGGGTGTGAAGCAGGCCACGATCGACAACCTCGCCGCCCGCGGCTTCGACGTACACGTCCTCCCGCAGGACGTGAGCATCGACGAGATCCGGGCGATCGAGCCTGTCGCCGTCTTCTACTCGAACGGCCCCGGGGACCCCGCGGCGTCGGGCGACCACGTCGAACTGCTGCGCGCGGTCCTCGACGACGGTCTGCCCTTCTTCGGTATCTGCTTCGGCAACCAGCTCCTCGGCCGCGCCCTGGGTCTCGGCACGTACAAGCTGCCGTTCGGCCACCGCGGCATCAACCAGCCGGTGCTGGACAAGCAGACGGGAAAGGTGGAGATCACCGCGCACAACCACGGGTTCGCCGTCGAGGCGCCCCTGGAGGGCTCGTTCGACAGCCCGCACGGCTACGGCAAGGTCGAGGTCAGCCACGTCGGCCTCAACGACAACGTCGTGGAGGGCCTGCGCGCCCTCGACATCCCCGCCTTCTCGGTGCAGTACCACCCCGAGGCCGCGGCCGGACCGCACGACGCCAACTACCTCTTCGACCGCTTCCGCGACATGGTCATCGCGACCCTTCGACCCGCTCAGGGACCCACCCAGGGAGATGCAAAGTAATGCCCAAGCGCGACGACATCCGCTCCGTCCTCGTCATCGGCTCCGGCCCGATCGTCATCGGCCAGGCCTGCGAGTTCGACTACTCCGGCACCCAGGCGTGCCGCGTCCTCCGCGAGGAGGGCGTCCGGGTCATCCTCGTCAACTCGAACCCGGCGACGATCATGACCGACCCCGACTTCGCCGACGCGACGTACATCGAGCCGATCACCCCCGCGGTGATCGAGACGATCATCGCGAAGGAGAAGCCCGACGCGATCCTGCCGACGCTCGGCGGTCAGACGGCGCTGAACGCCGCGATGGCGCTGCACGAGCAGGGCATCCTCGAGAAGTACGACGTCGAGCTCATCGGCGCGAAGGTGGACGCCATCAAGAAGGGCGAGGACCGTCAGGTCTTCAAGGAGCTCGTCCTCGAAGCGGGCGCGGACGTCGCCAAGAGCGTCATCGCGCACACCATGGACGACCTCCTCGCCGGTGCCGAGCAGCTCGGCTACCCGCTCGTGGTGCGCCCCTCCTTCACGATGGGCGGGCTGGGCTCCGGCTTCGCCTACGACGAGGAGGACCTGCGCCGTATCGGCGGTGCCGGCCTGCGCGACTCGCCGACGACCGAGGTGCTCCTGGAGGAGTCGATCCTCGGCTGGAAGGAGTACGAGCTCGAGCTCATGCGCGACACCGCCGACAACACGGTCGTCGTCTGCTCCATCGAGAACGTCGACCCGGTCGGCGTGCACACGGGCGACTCGATCACCGTGGCCCCGGCGCTGACCCTCACCGACCGCGAGTACCAGAAGCTCCGCGACATCGGCATCGACATCATCCGTGCGGTGGGCGTGGACACGGGTGGCTGCAACATCCAGTTCGCGGTCAACCCGGAGAACGGGCGCATCATCGTCATCGAGATGAACCCGCGTGTGTCCCGGTCGAGCGCCCTGGCGTCGAAGGCCACCGGCTTCCCGATCGCCAAGCTCGCGGCCAAGCTCGCCCTCGGGTACCGCCTCGACGAGATCCCGAACGACATCACCGGCGTGACCCCGGCGAGCTTCGAGCCGACGCTCGACTACGTCGTCGTCAAGGTCCCGCGCTTCGCGTTCGAGAAGTTCCCGGCCGCCGACGCCACGCTCACCACGACCATGAAGTCGGTCGGCGAGGCGATGGCGATCGGCCGCAACTACGCCACCGCACTGCAGAAGGCGCTGCGGTCGCTCGAGAAGCGGGGCTCCAGCTTCCACTGGGGCGAGGAGTCGCGCAGCGTCGAGGAACTGCTCGAGATCGCGAAGACGCCGACCGACGGCCGGATCGTCACCCTGCAGCAGGCGCTGCGCAAGGGCGCGACCATCGAGCAGGCGTTCGAGGCCACGGCCATCGACCCCTGGTTCCTCGACCAGATCGTCCTGATCAACGAGGTCGCCGAGGTCGTGCGCACCGCCGGCGAGCTGGACGACGCGACGCTGCGCTACGCCAAGGAGCACGGTTTCTCCGACGCGCAGATCGCCCAGCTCCGCGGCGAGAGCGAGGCCGAGATCCGCGGCGTGCGCCACGGCCTGGGAATCCGCCCCGTCTACAAGACGGTCGACACCTGCGCGGGGGAGTTCCCCGCGCTGACGCCGTACCACTACTCGAGCTACGACGCCGAGACCGAGGTCGCGCCGTCGGACCGCACCAAGGTCGTCATCATCGGCTCCGGCCCGAACCGCATCGGTCAGGGCGTCGAGTTCGACTACTCCTGCGTGCACGCCTCGTTCGCGCTGTCGGACGCGGGCTTCGAGACCGTGATGATCAACTGCAACCCGGAGACCGTGTCGACCGACTACGACACGTCCGACCGGCTGTACTTCGAGCCGCTGACGCTCGAGGACGTCCTGGAGGTCCTGGACGCGGAGGCGGCGAGCGGCACCATCCTCGGCGTCGTCTGCCAGCTCGGTGGCCAGACCCCGCTCGGGCTCGCGAAGGGCATCGAGGCGGCCGGCTACACGGTCCTGGGGACGAGCCCGGAGGCCATCGACCTGGCCGAGGAGCGCGAGCTGTTCTCGCGACTGCTCGACGAGGCCGGGCTGCTGGCGCCGCGCAACGGCACGGCGATCGACGTGGAGGGCGCGGTGCGCATCGCCGAGGAGATCGGCTACCCCGTGCTCGTGCGCCCGAGCTTCGTGCTCGGCGGTCGCGGCATGGAGATCGTCTACGGCACCGATGCGCTGCGCGACTACTTCGTGCGGACGGCCGGCGAGGTCGTGATCGAGGAGGGCAAGCCGCTCCTGGTCGACCGGTTCCTCGACGACGCGATCGAGCTCGATGTGGACGCCCTGTACGACGGCACCGACCTCTTCATCGGCGGCGTCATGGAGCACCTGGAGGAAGCCGGCATCCACTCCGGCGACTCGAGCTGCACGCTGCCGCCGGTCTCGCTCGGTCGCAGCGACGTGGACCGCGTCCGCGAGGCCACCCTCGCCATCGCACAGGGCGTCGGCGTGCGCGGTCTGCTGAACGTGCAGTTCGCGATCAGCGCCGGCGTGCTCTACGTCATCGAGGCGAATCCCCGGGCGAGCCGCACGGTACCGTTCGTCTCGAAGGCGCTGGGCATCCCGATGGCGAAGGCCGCCAGCCGCATCATGGCCGGCTCGACGATCGCCGAGCTCCGCGCCGAGGGGATGCTGCCCGAGCAGGACGGCTCGCGCGTCCCGCTGGACGCCCCGGTCTCGGTCAAGGAGGCCGTGCTGCCCTTCAAGCGGTTCCGCACCGCCGACGGCAAGACCGTCGACTCGGTCCTCGGCCCGGAGATGCGCTCGACCGGCGAGGTCATGGGCATCGACCGGGACTTCCCGACCGCGTTCGCGAAGTCCCAGGCCGCGGCCTACGGCGGCATGCCGACGTCGGGAACCGTGTTCATCTCGGTCGCCGACTCCGACAAGCGTGCGGTGATCCTCCCGGCGCACCGCCTCCAGCAGCTCGGCTTCACGATCGTGGCGACCGAGGGCACGGCGGAGATCCTGTCGCGCAACGGCATCGCCGTCACGGTGGTCGAGAAGTACAGCGAGACGCAGGAGTCCGGAGCCCGGAACATCGTCGACCTCATCAACGACGGGGAGATCGACATCGTCGTGAACACCCCGTCGGGTGGTGCCGCTCGCGCGGACGGCTACGAGATCCGCGCCGCCGCGGTGGCCGCGGACAAGGCGCTCTTCACGACCATCGCCGTGCTCGGTGCGGCGGTGAGCGGGATGGACGCCGCGCACGAGGGCTTCCAGGTCAAGAGCCTGCAGGAGTACGCGCAGGACCGGATGGCCGCGGTATGACGGAACGCTTCGGCGAGCGGGCCCGCGTCGCCCTGGAGGCGCACGGCCCGCTCTGTGTCGGCATCGACCCCCACGCCGCTCTGCTGGCGGCGTGGGGGCTGACCGCCGATGCTGCCGGAGTCCGGGAGTTCGGGCTCCGTACCGTCGAGGCGGCCGCCGGTAGCGCCGGTCTCGTGAAGCCGCAGGTGTCGTTCTTCGAGCGGTACGGCGCGGCCGGGTTCGCGGCCCTCGAGGAGGTGCTGGCGGCCGCGCGCGCGGCCGGACTGCTGGTGATCGCCGACGCCAAGCGCGGCGACATCGGGTCGACGATGGCGGATTACGCTCAGGCCTGGCTCCCCGCGGGCGCGCCGCTGGAGGCGGATGCCCTGACGGTGAACCCGTACCTCGGCGTCGGTGCGCTGGAGGGTGCGTTCGCCCTCGCGGAGGAGCACGGCAAGGGGCTCTTCGTCCTCGCCGCGACCAGCAACCCTGAGGCGACCGTGCTGCAGCGCGCGACGACCGCGGACGGCGAGACCGTGTCCGCGGCCGTGATCGCCGAGGTGTCGCGCCGGAACGCCACCGGGACGCCCGAGGGGGAGTGGGGGAGCTTCGGCTTCGTCATCGGTGCCACAGTGGACGCGGTGGAAGCGGGGCTGACTCCGTTCGCGCCCGTCGCCCCGATCCTCGCCCCCGGCTTCGGCGCACAGGGCGCCACTCCCGTGGATCTCGTCCGCCGCTTCGGCTCCCAGGCCGGCTCGGTGATCGCGAGCGAGAGCCGCAGCCTCCTCTCCGCGGGCCCGGCGGCCCTCGCCGAGACGATCGCCGACCGTGCCGCCCAGTATCGAGAGGTCAGCCGTGGCTGAGGAACGCCGCACCGTCCCCGAGGTCGACAGGGCCGCCGCCGCACGTCGAGCGGTCGAGCGACGACGCGCCAGGGCCTCGCTCAAGCGCGACCTCACCATGCGCGTCGTCACCCCGCAGGCCGTGCTGCATCGCGCGACGGAGGACCCCGACTCGGTCGAGGGCTCCATGCGCATCACCGACTTCCTCCTCGCCCTCCCCGCGATCGGCGCGGGCAAGCGCGACCGGGTGCTGGAGCAGCTCCACATCTCGCCGGTCAAGCGCCTCGGCGGACTCGGCGCCCGTCAACGCCGAGTGCTGGAGGAGTGGCTCGACGAGCGCTTCCCCGTTCCGACCCCCCGTGGGGCACGCAGCCGGCTCCTCGTCCTCGCCGGCCCCACGGCGGTGGGCAAGGGGACCGTCGCCGCGCACATCCGCGAGAACAACCCGGAGATCCACCTGTCCGTCTCGGCGACCACCCGGCCGCCGCGCCCGGGCGAGATCGACGGTGTGCACTACTACTTCGTGGACGACGCCGAGTTCGACCGCCTGGTCGCCGACGGCGAGCTGCTGGAGTATGCGGTGGTCCACAACCGCTCGCGCTACGGCACCCCGCGCGCCCCGATCGACGCCGCACTGGCGGAGGGGAAGACCGTCCTGCTGGAGATCGACCTGCAGGGCGCGCGCCAGGTGCGCGATGCGGAGCCGTCCGCGACGCTGATCTTCCTCCTGCCGCCGAGCTGGGACGAGCTGGTGCACAGGCTGGTCGGCCGCGGCACCGAGGACGCCGAGGAACGGGCCCGGCGGCTGCGCACCGCGAAGGTCGAGCTGGCGGCGCAGAACGAGTTCGACCACCTCATCGTGAACGAGGACGTCGCCACCGCCGCCCGCGAGGTCGTAGACTTGTCTACAAGCTCTGCGCGCTGACCTGATTCCAGGGTCGAGCACCACGCCGGTCCCTGAGCTCGTCGAAGGGTCGCGCGCCCGCAGCATCGTCTTCGCGGCGAATCCCGTCGCCTGATCAGGAGGTCCACCCATGGCCGGACGCAACAACGGCATCATCGATCCCCCCATCGACAACCTGCTGGAGCGCGTCGACTCCAAGTACGAGCTCGTCATCTACGCCGCCAAGCGCGCCCGTCAGATCAACGACTACTACTCCGACCTGCACGAGGGCAACCTCTTCGACAACGTGGGCCCGCTCGTCGACTCCTCGGTCGAGGACAAGCCGCTCACCATCGCCCTGCACGAGATCAACGAGGACAAGCTCCGCCTGCGTCACGCGGAGTGACTCGACGACCGCGCCGCCGCGACGTCGGTGGCGCGGTCCAGAATGGGTGCCACACCCTCCCACCGTCCGTCCCCGTTCTGGAGCATCGATGAGCGCGCTGCGTCTGTTCACGTCCGAGTCCGTCACCGAAGGGCATCCGGACAAGATCTGCGACCAGATCTCGGACAGCATCCTCGATGGACTGCTCGCGAAGGACCCGGGCTCCCGGGTCGCGGTCGAGACGCTCGTCACGACCGGGCTCGTGCACGTCGCCGGGGAGATCCGCACGGACGCCTACGTCGACATCCCGACGATCGTCCGGCAGGTCGTGAACGGCATCGGCTACACGTCCTCCGACACCGGCTTCGACGGCGACTCGTGCGGCGTCAGCGTCTCGGTGGGGGAGCAGTCCACCGACATCGCCCACGGTGTCGACAACGCGCAGGAGCACCGCGACGGCTCGTCCGTGGATCCGCTCGACGGTCTCGGCGCCGGAGACCAGGGCATCATGTTCGGGTTCGCCACCAACGAGACCCCGCAGCTCATGCCGATGGCCGCATGGACCGCGCACCGCATCGCCGAACGGCTGACGGAGGTGCGCCGCAGCGGGCTGCTGCCCTTCCTGCGCCCCGACGGCAAGACGCAGGTCACCCTCGGCTATGACGGCTTCACCCCGAAGACCGTCGACGCCGTCGTGCTGTCCACGCAGCACAACCCGGACATCGCCCAGGACGACCTGAAGGCGCAGATCCGCGAGCACGTCATCGATCCGGTCCTCGCCACGACCGGCCTCGACCTCGACGACGTCACCTACTACATCAACCCCGCGGGGCCCTTCGTCACGGGCGGCCCGAAGGGGGATGCCGGGCTCACCGGACGCAAGATCATCATCGACACCTACGGGGGAGCCGCACGGCACGGCGGCGGCGCCTTCAGCGGCAAGGACCCGTCGAAGGTCGACCGGTCGGGCGCGTACGCGACCCGCTGGGTCGCCAAGAACGCGGTCGCCGCTGGTCTGGCCGACCGCCTCGAGGTGCAGGTCGCCTACGCGATCGGTGTCGCGCGCCCCGTCGGTCTGTACGTGGAGACCTTCGGCACGGGGCGCGTGTCCGACGAGGTCATCACGCGGGCCATCGACGAGGTGTTCGATCTGCGGCCGCAGGCCATCATCGAGCAGCTCGACCTGCTGCGGCCGATCTACGCCCAGACGGCGGCCTACGGGCACTTCGGTCGGGAGCTGCCGGACTTCACCTGGGAGCGGACGGACCGGGCCGAGGAGCTGCGGCGCGCTGCCGGGCTCTGACGAGGCCGCGGTGCTGATCTCTCCGGAGAGCCGGCGCATCGCCCGGGTGCTCCTGGAATCCCCGCTGCCGCAGCTCGACCGCCTGTTCGACTACGCCCTTCCTCCCGAGCTCGGTGACGTCGAGCCCGGGGTCCGGGTGCGTGTCCCCCTGCGGACCGCCGGCCGCGTGGTCGACGGGTTCGTGGTGGAACTGGACGTGGAGGGCGACGCCGATCGGCCGCTCTCCGAGGTCGAGAGCATCGTGTCGAGCGTCCCCGTGCTGCCGGATCGTCTGTACCGACTGGCTCGGCGGGTCGCCGATCGCGCGGCGGGGTCGGCGTCCGACGTGCTGCGGCTGGTCATCCCGAAGCGGCAGGTGCGCGTCGAGAAGGCCTGGACCGCCGATTCTCCGATCCCGCAGCCGGAGCCCGAGGCCCGAGACGCGGCTGCGTCCGTCGTCGGGCTGTACGACGGGCTGCAGGCGGTGCTCGACGAGAGCGGTCGTGCGGCGGTCGAGGCCATCCCGCAGCTCACCGATGACGCACCCGGTTGGGCGCGCATGCTGGCTGCAGCCGCTGCGACGACACTCGCGGCGGGGAAGTCGAGCATCCTCGTCGTCCCGGACCACCGCGACCTCGATCGGCTCCTGGCGGCCCTCGACGGGTTCGTCCACCCGGAGGCGATCGCGCGGCACGACTCCCGACAGACCAACCCGGACCGCTACCGCTCCTTCCTGCGCACGCTCGAGGACGCGCCCTGCATCGTCGTCGGGAACAGGTCCGCGGTGTACGCCCCCGTCGTCGCCGGTCTCGTGGCGGTGTGGGACGACGGCGACAGCCTGCTGGGCGAGCCGCTCGCTCCCTACGTCCACGCCCGGGATGCGGCGCTGCTGCGGCAGGAGGCGGAGGGATCGGCTCTGCTCTTCGCCGGTCATACGCGGACGACCGAGGTGGAGCGGCTCGTGGCGCGCGGCTGGCTGCAGGACATCCGTGCCGCCCGGCGCGTGCTGCCGCGCGTCGTGCTGAGCACACCGCAGGAGATGGAGCAGCCCACGCCCCAGCGGATGCCGTCGTCGGCCTTCCTCGCGGCGCGGAACGCGGCCGCGGAGGGACCCGTGCTCATCCAGGTCTCGCGCCCCGGCTTCGCCCCGTCCCTCGTCTGCGCCGACTGCCGGGCCCCCGCCCGATGCCCCCACTGCGGCGGTCCGCTCGGCGCCCGTCATCGCGGCGCGGTCCCGGTATGCGGGTGGTGCGGACGCGGTGCCAGGGCGTGGACCTGCCCGGTGTGCTCCTCGACCCGTCTCCGACTCGCCTCGTCCGGCAGCGAACGGACCGCCGATGAGCTGGGCCGCGCGTTCCCTGGCGTCCGCGTCATCGTCGCCGACGGCAGCCACCCCGTCGAGCGCGTCGACGCGCGCCCGGCGCTGGTGGTGGCCACCCGCGGCGCCGAGCCGCTCGCGGAGGGCGGTTACCGGGCCGTCGTCCTGCTCGACGGGCCGCGCATGCTGCAGGCGCCGGATCTGCGCATCGGCGAAGCCTGCCTGCGGTGGTGGTCGAACGCGGCCGCTCTGGCCGCTCCCGGCGCTCCCGTCCACCTCGTCGGTGTGGACGGCGCCGTCGCCCGGGCCCTGGCGACCTGGAACCACGCCGCCTACGCGCGCACCGAGCTGGAGCAGCGGGCGCCGCTGCACATGCCGCCGACCGCCCGCGTCGCGCTCGTGGAGGGATCCGCCGCCGCGGTCGCCCGTGCTCTGGAGGCGCTCTCCGAGCTCTCGCTGCCCGGGGACGCGGTCCTCGGTCCCGTCCCCGTCGAATCGGACGACGTCCCCCCGCGGGTCCGGGCTCTCGTACGCTTCGACTACGGCGCGGGAAGCCGCGTCGCAACCACCCTCCGTGCGGCCGTCGTGGCCGAGGCGGTGAGCGGTCGCCGCGGTCGGACCAAGGCCGCCCGCAGCACGCTCTCGGTCCGCCTCGATATCCTCGATCCAGAACTCTGACCCTTCCGGAGAACCTTCATGCGCCTCGTCTTCGCCGGCACTCCCGCCGCCGCGGTCCCCACTCTGCGACGCCTCGCCGTCGAGCACGACATCGCCGCCGTCGTGACGCGCCCCGACGCCCCCCTCGGGCGCAAGCGTGTGCTCACTCCCTCGCCCGTCGCCCAGGCCGCGGCCGAACTCGGCCTGGGCGTCATCCACGCCGCGCGCCTCGACGACGCGGTGACGGAGGAGATCGCTGCCCTGCGCCCCGAGCTCGGCGTGATCGTCGCGTACGGCGGGCTCGTCCGCGAGCCTCTGCTGTCCACGCCGGAGGCCGGGTGGATCAACCTGCACTTCTCGCTCCTGCCGGCCTGGCGCGGCGCCGCGCCGGTGCAGCGCGCCCTGATCGCCGGAGATCCGGTCCTCGGAGCGAGCGTCTTCCAGCTCGTCCCGGAGCTCGATGCCGGCGACGTGTTCGCGACGCGCGCCGTCGAACTGCCGGGCACATCGACGGCGGGGGAGGCGCTGGAGGCCTTGGCCCTCGACGGCGCGGCTCTCACCGCGGACGTGGTCGCGGCGATCGCGGACGGGACTGCCCACGCGGTGCCGCAGGAGGGCGAGCCGACGTTCGCCGCCAAGCTGACGCTCGAGGACGGTCTCCTCGACTTCCGCGAGCCGTTCGACGTCGTGTACGCCCGGTTCCGCGGGGTCACTCCGGAGCCGGGGGCGCACACGACGATCGACGGCCAGCGGCTCAAGATCCTCGAGGCCCGGCCCGCCGATGCCGGGGCGGAGGACCTGCCACCGGGTGCCGTGGCGGGCACGCGAGCGGAGGTCCTGATCGGGACGGCCACCTCACCGCTCGCCGTCACCCGGCTGCAACCCGCGGGTAAGGGACCCATGAACGCCGCCGACTGGTGGCGCGGCCTGCAGGGCACGACCCCGGTGGCCGGCTCGTGAACGACCGGCGACGCCCCGGCAACGGCCCGCAGCGCGAGGACCGGACGCGGAACGGCCGCGGCCCCGACCGGACGGTACAGCCTGCGCGCCGCGTGGCCTACGACGTGATCAGGGCGGTGTCGGACTCCGACGCCTACGCGAACCTGCTGCTGCCGACCGCGATCGCCGAGGCCAGGCTGGACCCGCAGGACGCGGCCTTGGCGACGGAACTGACCTACGGCACACTCCGTCGCCGCGGCACGTACGACGCGATCATCGCCGCGGCCGCGGATCGCCCGGCCGACGCGATCGACCCCGCGGTGCTCGACGCGCTCCGGCTCGCCGTGCACCAGCTCCTCGCGACGCGGGTGGCCCCGCACGCGGCCGTGAACGAGTCGGTGAACCTCGTCGCGCTCGACGCCGGTCGCGGGGCGTCCAGCTTCGCGAACGCGGTGCTCCGGCGGATCGCCCGGGAGTCGCCCCAGGAGTGGCTCGCGCGCATCGAGGCGGCGGCACGGTCGGACGACGAACGGCTGGCGCTCCGTGCTGCGCACCCGGTGTGGATCATCCGGGCGCTGCGTCGCGCCCTCGCCGCCGAGGGGCGTGTCGAGGAACTGGACGCCCTGCTGGAGGCCGACAACGTCTCGCCCGAGGTCACGCTCGTCGCCCTCCCCGGGCTCGCGGAGCCGCAGGAGCCTCGTCGGCCCTACGCCGCCACGGCATTCGCGTCTCCGGGGGGCGATCCGCGTCTCGCGCTGACCGCCTCCGAGGGCGCGGTCCGCGTGCAGGACGAAGGGTCGCAGCTCGTCGCGCTCGCGCTGACCGCGGCGACCCCGGTCCGTCAGGGGGAGCGGTGGCTCGACCTGTGCGCGGGCCCCGGCGGAAAGACCGCTCTGCTCGCCGCCGTCGCCCGGGAGAACGACGCGGTACTGGAGGCCAACGAGGTCGTGCCCACCAGGGCCCGACTCGTGCGCAACGCCCTGCGAGCCGTCCCGGGCGACGTCACCGTCCACGAGCGCGACGGCCGGGAGCTGGCCGCCGAGCGGCCCGGCGCGTTCGACCGGATCCTGGTCGACGCCCCTTGCACCGGCCTCGGCGCCCTCCGTCGGCGCCCGGAGTCCCGGTGGCGCAAGTCCCCGGCGGACGTCGCCGAGCTCGTGCCGCTGCAGGTCGGTCTGCTGACGGCGGCCGTGGAGGCTCTGGCTCCCGGAGGCATCGTCGCGTACGTCACCTGCTCGCCCCACCTCGCGGAGACGACGGCGGTGGTCGAGGAGGTGCGGCGCCTGCGTCCTGAGCTCGTCGAACTCGACGCCCGCGCCGTGCTGCGCGGCGTGGCCCAGTCGCCGATCGACCTCGCCGACGACGGCCGCTCGCAGACCGGCAGCGCACAGCTCTGGCCGCATCGCCACGGCACCGACGCGATGTTCCTCGCACTCCTGCAGCGCCCCGGCGATGCGACAGAAGCCCCGAAGGAAGGTTGAGACCATGGATCTGCCCCGCGCCCCGCGCATCAACCCCAGCATCCTCGCCGCGGACTTCGTCAACATGCAGGCGGAACTCGCGCGCATCGCGACGGCCGACTTCGCGCACGTCGATGTCATGGACAACCACTTCGTCCCGAACCTCACCTTCGGTCCGCAGATGGTCCAGCGCATCCAGGAGACCAGCCCGGTCCCGCTGGACGTGCATCTCATGATCACGGATCCGGATCGCTGGGCCCCCGGCTACGCCGAACTCGGTGCCGCGAGCGTGACCTTCCACCTGGAGGCGGCGGGGGAGCCGGTGGCGCTCGCGCGTCGGCTGCGTGACATCGGCGCCCGTGCGGGGGTGGCGGTCAAGCCCGCTACGCCCGTCGAGGGACTCTTCGAGCTGCTGGACGAGTTCGACCAGATCCTCGTGATGACCGTGGAGCCCGGCTTCGGAGGCCAGGGATTCATGCCGGAGACCATTCCGAAGCTGCAGGCGCTGTCCGCGGAGGCCCGGCGGCGCGGTTCGTCCGTCTGGCTCCAGGTCGACGGCGGGATCTCCGACGCGACGATCGCCCAGGCTGCCGAAGCGGGGGCGGACACCTTCGTCGCCGGCTCCGCGGTCTACGGTGCGGACGACGTGGAGGCGGCTGTCACCCGGCTCAGGGACCTCGCGCGAGCCGGTAGCCTGGAGGGGTGAAGACTTTCGACGAGCTGTTCGCCGAGCTCAGCGTCAAGGCCGAGACCCGCCCAGAGGGATCGGGCACCGTCGCGGAGCTCGACGGCGGCGTGCATGCGATCGGCAAGAAGATCGTCGAAGAGGCCGCCGAGGTCTGGATGGCGGCGGAGTACGAGTCGGACGCCGCCGCAGCCGAGGAGATCTCGCAGCTCCTCTACCACCTGCAGGTGATGATGCTCGCGAAGGGCCTCACGCTGCAGGACGTCTATCGACATCTGTGATGCGCCCCGGTCCCACTCCTTCGAACTGAAAGCCGTTCATGCTGCGCATCGCCGTTCCCAACAAGGGCTCGCTCTCCGAGACCGCCGCCGAGATGCTCGCGGAGGCGGGCTACGCCGGCCGCCGCGACCCCAAGACCCTGCATGTCATCGACGCCGAGAACGACGTCGAGTTCTTCTTCCTCCGCCCCCGTGACATCGCCACGTACGTGGCCTCCGGTGCCCTCGACGTCGGCATCACCGGTCGCGACCTCCTCCTGGATGTGCAGCAGCCGGCGCGCGAGATCGAGCAGCTCGGATTCGGGGCGTCCACGTTCCGCTTCGCCGGTCCTCCCGGACGCTTCACCTCGGTCCAGGACCTCGACGGCGTCCGCGTCGCCTCCGCCTACCCGGGTCTGGTGGGCTCCTTCCTCCGCGACCAGGGTGTGAACGCCGAGCTCGTGCAGCTCGACGGCGCGGTCGAGTCCGCGGTGCGCCTCGGCGTCGCCGATGCGGTCGCCGACGTCGTGTCCACCGGCACCACCCTGCGGCAGGCGGGGCTGGAGATCTTCGGCCCCGTGATCCTGGAGTCCGAGGCCGTGCTCATCAGCCGTCCCGGCGAGGCCGACGGCGTGGATACGCTGCTGCGCCGGCTCCGCGGTGTCATGGTCGCACGCCGCTACGTGCTCCTCGACTACGACCTCCCCACCGAGCTGGTCGATCAGGCCGTGGCCATCGCCCCCGGTCGGGAGTCCGCGACCATCTCGCCGCTCCGCGACCCGTCCTGGGTGGCCGTCCGCGTGATGATCCCCCGGCGCCGCGTCAATCAGGTGATGGACGACCTCTACGCCCTCGGTGCCCGGGCCATCCTCGTCACGGCGATCCACGCGGCGAGGCTCTGATGACCCTCGCGAGTCGCGTCATCCCATGCCTGGACGTCGCCGACGGCCGCGTCGTCAAGGGCGTCAACTTCGAGAACCTCCGCGACATGGGTGATCCGGTGGAGCTCGCCCGTCACTACGCGGCCCAGGGCGCCGACGAGATCACGTTCCTCGACGTCACCGCGACCGTGGATGCGCGGGCGACGACCTACGACGTCGTGCAGCGCACCGCAGAGCAGGTCTTCGTTCCGCTGACGGTGGGCGGCGGCGTGCGCAGCGTCGACGACGTCGCGCGGCTCCTCTCGGTCGGTGCGGACAAGGTCGGCGTGAATTCCGCGGCGATCGCCCGTCCCGAGCTAATCGGCGAGATCGCGGATCGCTTCGGCGCCCAGGTGCTCGTGCTCTCGCTCGACGTCAAGCGCGCCGATACCACCCGTTCCGGCTTCGTCGTTACCACGCACGGCGGTCGTACGCAGACCACGCTGGACGCGCTCGACTGGGCGCGCGAGGCCGCGGAGCGCGGGGCGGGGGAGCTGCTGGTGAACTCGATCGACGCCGACGGCACGCGCGACGGCTTCGATCTCGAGCTCGTCCGCCTCATGCGTGAAGTCGCGCCGATCCCGGTGATCGCCTCCGGCGGTGCGGGGCGGGCGACCGACTTCGCGCCGGCCATCAAGGCGGGGGCGGACGCTGTGCTCGCGGCCAGCGTGTTCCACACCGGAGCCCTGACCGTCGGTGACGTGAAGGATGCGCTGCGCGCGGAAGGAGTGCTCGTCCGATGACCGACACGCCGAAGCAGGACGAGGTCTCCATCGACGACCGCATCGCCCAGGTCGCGTTCAACGCGGACGGGCTCGCCCCGATCATCGTGCAGCAGTGGGATTCGCGCGAGGTGCTCATGCTCGCCTGGGTGGACGCCGAGGCCCTGCGCCGCACGCTCACCTCGGGCCGCGCGACCTACTGGTCCCGCTCCCGCCAGGAGTACTGGCGCAAGGGTGACACCTCCGGGCATATCCAGGTCGTGCGGGAGGCCCGCCTCGACTGCGACGGTGACGCGCTCCTGCTCCTCGTCGACCAGACCGGCCCCGCGTGCCACACCGGAACGCGGACGTGCTTCGACTCCACCGACCTGGACGCCGTCGACGGGGCGGCGGCCTCGTGAGCATCGCGCAGCGCGGCCGGTCCCTCTCCGTGACAGGCTTCCTGCTGGCCGGCGCCATCGGGATCATCTCCTCCACGCAGACCTGGTTCACCGTGCAGCGGGCGGACGCGGGGGAGGACATCCTCGTCCCCGGCGCCTCCGCTCTCGTGCTGCTCGCGCCGCTGAGCCTCGCCGTGCTCGCGCTGGGTGCGGCTCTCGCGATCGCCGGCCGGGCCGTGCGTCTCGTCTTCGGGGTGCTCGCCGCCGCGGCCGCCGTGTTCCTGGGCTGGTCCACGCTGCAGGTCCTCCTCGGCGACGCGTACGGTGCGGTGGCCGCGACCGTCACCGAGACGACGGGACTCGCCGGAAGCGGAGCGGTCCACGAGGTCGCGGCGAGCATCATCCCGTCCGTCTGGCCGTACCTCGCCCTCGGCGGCTGGGTGATCCTGCTCGCCGCCGCCGTCCTCGTGCTGACCACCTGGCGGCGCTGGAAGGTCGGCGGCCGTCGCTACCGCACCGACGCGCCGACCGATGCGCCGCACGACGGCCCCGTCGACGCGGTCGATTCCTGGGACGAGCTGTCCCGGGGGTCCGACCCGACGCGCTGACCCCGATAGACTGAACCCAGATCCCCACGTCGTCCCCGGAGGAGAACATGACCAACCCGATCGCTGACCCCGGCCACGGACACTCGCCTGCGGCCTGGACCGCCGTCGTGATCATGCTCGTCGGCTTCGCCGCCGCGACCGTCGCGTTCTGCTTCGAGCAGCCGACCCTGGTGTGGATCTCCGCCGCGCTGATCCCGATCGGGGCGATCGTCGGCTGGGTGCTCGCGAAGGCGGGCTACGGCGTGAAGGGTCCCAAGTACGCTCCGAAGGCGCACTAGTGGTCCTCGCCGACCTGACGGCCGGCGCTGTCGCAGACGCCGAGCGTCGTTCTGAGTCCCGCCCGCTCGCGGTCGTCGAGCGTGACGCTCTTTCGCGCCCCGCGGCGAAGGACGCACTGTCGTTCCTCGCTCCCGCCGATCGGGTGAAGATCATCGCCGAGGTGAAGCGGGCGAGCCCGTCCCGCGGCCCCCTCGCCGAGATCCCGGATCCCGCGCACCAGGCCGCGCTCTACGAGACCGGCGGCGCCTCCGCGATCAGCGTCCTCACCGAGGGACGTCGTTTCGGAGGCAGCCTCGCCGATCTGGAGGCGGTCACCGCCCGGGTCTCGCTTCCCGTGCTGCGCAAGGACTTCATCGCCACGCGTTACCAGGTGCTGGAGGCCCGCGCCGCCGGTGCCGACCTCGTCCTGCTCATCGTCGCCGGCCTGGAGCCGGACATCCTGCGCGACCTGTACGGGTTCATCCTCGAGCTCGGCATGACTCCGCTCGTCGAGACCCACTCGGCGGAGGAGCTGGAGGCCGCGATCGACCTCGGCGCCGACCTGATCGGCGTGAACGCCCGCAACCTCAAGACCCTCGAACTCGACCGCGATCTGTTCGGTCGTCTCGTGGACCGCATCCCCGACTCGGCGATCAAGATCGCGGAGTCCGCGGTGCTCACGCCCGCCGACGTCGCGCACTACCGTTCGGCCGGCGCCGACGTCGTGCTGATCGGCGAGGCCCTGGTGACCGGAGACCCGGTGGCCACTCTCGAGAGCTTCCTGGAGGCGAAGTGAGTCTGCGCGACCAGCACGGTCCGTTCTTCGGCGATTTCGGCGGGCGGTACATGCCGGAATCCCTGGTCGCCGCGATCGACGAGCTGACGGTCGCCTACGAGGAGGCCATCGCCGACCCGGAGTTCCGAGCCGAGCTGGCCCATCTGCTGTCCTCCTACGCCGGGCGCCCCTCCGCGCTCACCGAGGTGCCACGGTTCGCCGAGCACGCGGGCGGCGCGCGGGTCTTCCTCAAGCGCGAGGACCTCAACCACACGGGTTCGCACAAGATCAACAACGTGCTGGGCCAGGCCCTGCTCACCAAGCGCCTTGGCAAGACACGGGTCATCGCCGAGACCGGGGCCGGGCAGCACGGCGTCGCGACGGCGACGGCCGCCGCCCTGTTCGGGCTCGACTGCACCATCTACATGGGCGAGGTCGACACCGAGCGTCAGGCGCTCAACGTCGCCCGGATGCGCCTGCTGGGCGCCGAGGTCATCGCGGTGACCTCGGGGTCGCGCACGTTGAAGGACGCGATCAACGACGCCTACCGCGACTGGGTCGCCTCGGTCGAGACGACCAACTACATCTTCGGCACGGCTGCGGGACCGCATCCGTTCCCGGCGATGGTGCGCGACTTCCAGAAGATCATCGGCGAAGAGGCCCGTGCCCAGATCCTCGACGAGGTCGGCCGGCTCCCTGATGCCGTCGTCGCCTGCGTCGGCGGCGGGTCCAACGCGATCGGCATGTTCGACGCGTTCCTGGACGACGAGGGCGTGCGGCTGTACGGCGTGGAGGCTGCCGGCGACGGTGTCGACACCGACAAGCACGCGGCGTCGATCGAGCGCGGCCGCCCCGGCGTGCTGCACGGCGCGAAGACGTACGTGCTGCAGGACGAGGACGGCCAGACCGTCGAATCGCACTCCATCTCCGCCGGTCTCGACTACCCGGGCGTGGGTCCAGAGCACTCCTGGCTCGCCGACATCGGTCGGGCCGAGTACATCCCGGCGACGGACGACGAGGCGATGCAGGCTCTGCGGCTGCTGAGCCGGACCGAGGGGATCATCCCCGCGATCGAGTCGGCTCATGCCCTCGCCGGTGCGCTGCGGATCGGCCGCGAGCTCGGCCCCGACGGCCTGATCGCGATCTGCCTCTCGGGCCGTGGCGACAAGGACATGGACACCGCCGCCCGGTACTTCGAGCTGTACGACGAGGACGCCCTCGCGCACGACGTGTCCGAGGAGAGCGCCGCCGAGGACGCGGCCTCGAAGGGAGAGCCGCAGCTGTGAGCCGCGTCGAACAGGCCATCCAGCGCGCGCACGACGCCGGCCGCAGCACCTTCGTCGGCTACCTGCCCGTCGGTTTCCCGGACCTGGAGACGAGCATCCAGGCGGCGATCGCCCTCGCCGAGAACGGCGTGGACATCATCGAGCTCGGGCCGCCCTACAGCGATCCCGTCATGGACGGCGCGATCATCCAGGAGGCGACGACCAAGGCCCTCGCCGCGGGCTTCCGGATGAAGGACCTCTTCACCGCCATCCGCGCGATCACCGCCGCGACCGACGTCCCGGTCCTCGTGATGACCTACTGGAACCCGGTGCTGCAGTACGGGGTGGACCGCTATGCCGAGGACCTGCTCGCCGCGGGCGGCGCCGGCCTCATCACTCCGGACATCACCCCGGAAGCGGCCGGCGAGTGGATCGCGGCCAGCGAGCGCCTCGGTCTCGACCGGGTCTTCCTCGCGGCTCCGACCTCGTCGGACGAGCGGCTCGATCTCGTCGTGCGGTCCTCGACGGGCTTCGTCTACACCGTCTCCACCATGGGCATCACGGGGGAGCGGGCCGAGCTCGACCGCGCAGCCCGGACCCTCGTGTCGCGACTGCGCGACCACGGCGCCCGCCGCGCCTGCGTGGGCATCGGCATCTCGACCCCGGAGCAGATCGCCGGCGTCTCCGAGTACGCCGACGGCGCCATCGTCGGCACCGCCCTCGTCCGCGCCCTCCGCGACGGCGGTGTCCCCGCCCTCGCCGAAGTCACCCGAACCCTGGCCGCCGGCACCGCGTCGGCGCGCTTCGTCTCAGAGAAGTAGGATCGCACTCATGTCCTCCGCGCTCCACAGCACCGCCGCCGGCGTGCTCGCCAGCATCCCGAGCCCGCCCGTGTCGTACTTCGATCTCGGCCCGCTCCGGATCCACTTCTACGCGCTCTGCATCATCGCCGGCATCATCGTCGCCGTGCTGATGACGAACCACCGCCTCACCAAGCGCGGGGCGGAGCCGTGGGTGGTCATCGACATCGCGATCCTGGCGGTGCCGCTCGCGATCATCGGCGCGCGCATCTTCCACGTGCTCACCCACCCGAATTTCTACTTCGGCGAAGGCAAGAACACCTGGAACCCCTTCGAGCCCGGTTCCGTCTGGGCGATCTGGGAGGGCGGCATCGCCATCTTCGGTGCGCTCATCGGCGGCGCCGTCGGGGCGTACCTCGGCTGCCGGTGGACCGGCATCCGCTTCTGGACGTTCGCGGACGCGCTGGCTCCCGGCCTGCTGCTCGCCCAGGCGATGGGCCGGTTCGGCAACTGGTTCAACCACGAGCTCTTCGGCCTGCCCACCTCGCTGCCGTGGGGCCTGGAGATCGAGTCGACGAACTCGGCCTTCCCTCCCGGGCTTCCCGAGGGCACCCTGTTCCACCCGACGTTCCTCTACGAGGTCATCTGGAACGGGCTCGGCGTCCTCGTGCTCCTGTGGCTCGGTCGCAAGCTGTTCTTCCAGTGGGGTCGCCTCTTCGCGATCTACCTGATCTGGTACAGCGCCGGACGCATCCTGTGGGAGTCGATCCGGATCGACCCGAGCGAGATCATCCTCGGCCTGCGCAGCAACGTCTGGGCCGCCATCATCGGCGTCGTCGTCGGACTCGTCATCCTGGTCGTGCAGACCCGCCGTCACCCCGGTCTCGAGCCCTCGCCGTACCAGCCGGGCCGCGGACGGAAGGACGTGGACGCTGATGTACAATCGCAGGACAATCCCTCTGATTTCGTGGACGTGAGCGAGCCTCCGGCCGAAGAAGTCGCCGCCGGAGCCACTGCCACAAGCGCTGCTCCCTCGAGCGGGGACGGCTCCCGATAACGCCGACTCGCGGCGGGAGAACCATTGCACTGAACGAGCGGGCCGACGACGTCCCCGGGTTTCACTGAAGATCTGAGGACGGTAACTGGTGTACTTCCAGCCCCCTTACGGCGCCTCCGGCGCATACCCCCCGAAGCAGGGCATGTACAACCCGGCGTTCGAGAAGGACGCCTGCGGCCTGGCCATGGTCGCAACGCTGCGCGGCGAAGCCGGGCACGACATCATCGCGCTGGCCCTCGAGGCCCTGCGCAACCTGGAGCACCGCGGGGCCATCGGGTCCGACGCGGGCACCGGGGACGGAGCCGGCATCCTCACCCAGATGCCGGACGACTTCCTCCGCGCGGTCACCGGCTTCGAACTGCCGCCCGTGGGGGAGTACGCGGCCGGGCTGGCCTTCCTGCCTCGCGATTCGAGCGAGCGCCGCCAGCAGAAGGCCGGGATCGAGAAGATCGCCCGCGCGGAGGGCCTCCGCGTCCTCGGCTGGCGCGAGGTCCCCACCGCCAACGAGAACCTCGGCAAGCTCGCCGACGAGGCCCGCCCCGCCTTCGAGCAGCTCTTCGTGAGCGCCGGCGGCGCCACCCTGGCCGATGCGCCGCTGACCGGCATCGCGCTCGACCGCGTCGCCTATCGCCTGCGCAAGCGCGCGGGCCACGAGCTCGGCGCCTACTTCGTCTCCCTGTCCAGCCGCACGCTCGGCTACAAGGGCATGGTCACCACGCTGCAGCTCGAGCCGTTCTACCCGGATCTGCAGGACGAGCGCTTCGCCTCCGAGCTCGCCGTCGTGCACTCACGGTATTCCACCAACACCTTCCCGTCCTGGCCGCTCGCGCAGCCGCTGCGGATGCTCGCCCACAACGGCGAGATCAACACGGTCGGCGGCAACCGCAACTGGATGCGCGCCCGCCAGTCGCAGCTCGAGTCCGAGCTTCTCGGCGACATCTCGCCCCTGCTGCCCATCTGCACCGACGGCGCCAGCGACTCGGCGTCGTTCGACGAGGTGCTGGAGCTGCTGACCCTCACCGGCCGCAGCCTCCCGCACGCGATCATGATGATGGTGCCGGAGGCCTACGAGAAGCAGGCCGACATCTCGCCGGAGCTGCGCGCGTTCTACGAGTACCACTCCAACCAGATGGAGCCGTGGGACGGCCCGGCCGCCCTCATCTTCACCGACGGCACCCTGGTCGGCGCGACGCTGGACCGCAACGGCCTGCGCCCCGGCCGCTGGACGGAGACCACCGACGGCCTCGTGGTCATCGGCTCCGAGACCGGCGTCCTGCACTTCGAGCCGGAGCGCATCAAGCGCCGCGGCCGGCTCCAGCCCGGCAAGATGTTCCTCGTCGACACCGCCCAGCGTCGGATCGTCGAAGACGAGGAGATCAAGCACGACCTCGCGACGATGCACCCCTGGCAGGAGTGGCTCGACGCGGGTTCCGTCCGTCTGGCCGACCTTCCGGAACGCGAGCACATCGTGCACCCGCCGGCCTCCATCACGCGCCGGCAGCGCACCTTCGGATACACGGTGGAGGAGGTCCGCATCCTCCTCACCCCGATGGGCCAGACGGGGGTCGAGCCGCTGGGTGCCATGGGGTCGGACACGCCGATCGCCGTCCTCAGCAAGCGCCCGCGCTTGCTCTTCGACTACTTCACGCAGCAGTTCGCGCAGGTGACCAACCCGCCGCTGGACTCGATCCGCGAAGAGGTCGTCACGAGCCTGAAGCTCGGCCTCGGTCCCGAGGTCAACCTCCTGACCTGGGGGCCCGAGCACACCCGCACGGTGTCGCTCGACTTCCCCGTCATCGACAACGACGAGCTCGCGAAGATCCGTCACATCGACAAGGCCCTGCCCGGGCGCTCGAGTGCCACCATCCGCGGTCTCTACCACTTCGATGCCGGGCCCCACACCCTCGCGGAGCGTCTCACCGAGATGTGCGCCGAGGTGGATCAGGCCATCGAGGACGGCGCGGAGTTCATCATCCTGTCCGACCGGGACTCGAACAAGGACCTCGTCCCGATCCCCTCGCTGCTCATGGTGTCGGCGATCCATCACCACCTCATCCGGCGCGAGAACCGGATGAAGGTCGGTCTGATCGTCGAGGCCGGCGATGTGCGCGAGGTGCACCACGTCGCGACCCTCATCGGCTACGGTGCCTCCGCGATCAACCCGTACCTCGCCATGGAGACGGTCGAGCACCTCGTGCGCACCGCCTACATCACGGGCATCTCCCCGGAGAAGGCGGTCAAGAACCTCATCTACGCGCTCGGCAAGGGCGTGCTGAAGATCATGTCGAAGATGGGCATCTCCACGGTGTCGTCCTACGCGGGCGCGCAGGTGTTCGAGGCCGTGGGCCTCAGCCCGGAGTTCATCGACGCCTACTTCACGCGCACCGAGTCGAAGCTGGGCGGTATCGGGATCGAGGAGATCTTCGCCGAGAACCAGGCCCGCCACGACTACGCCTACCCGGAGGACGCCGCGGCCCGCGCCCACGAGCGACTGTGGACCGGAGGCGAGTACCAGTGGCGTCGCGACGGCTCTCCGCACCTCTTCAACCCGGAGACGGTGTTCAAGCTGCAGCACTCCACGCGGACCCGCCGCTACGACATCTTCCGCGAGTACACCAAGCTCGTCGACGACCAGGCGGCCGAGCTGAAGACCCTGCGCGGCCTCTTCTCGCTGCGGACCGGGACGCGCAAGCCCGTGCCGTTGGACGAGGTGGAGCCCGTCTCCGCCATCGTCAAGCGCTTCTCCACCGGCGCGATGAGCTACGGCTCCATCTCCAAGGAAGCGCACGAGACCCTCGCCGTCGCGATGAACCGCATCGGCGGCAAGTCGAACACGGGCGAGGGCGGGGAGGACCCTGACCGGCTCGTCGATCCCGAACGGCGCAGCGCCATCAAGCAGGTGGCGTCCGGCCGGTTCGGTGTCACGAGCCTCTACCTCACCGAGGCCGACGACATCCAGATCAAGCTCGCCCAGGGCGCCAAGCCCGGTGAGGGCGGTCAGCTCCCGCCGACCAAGGTGTACCCGTGGGTCGCGCGCACCCGACACGCCACGGCGGGCGTCGGGCTCATCTCGCCGCCTCCGCATCACGACATCTACTCGATCGAAGACCTCAAGCAGCTCATCTTCGACCTGAAGCGGGCGAACCCCGAGGCGCGCATCCACACGAAGCTCGTCAGCCAGTCCGGCATCGGCGCGGTCTCGGCCGGTGTCGCCAAGGCGCTCAGCGACGTCATCCTCGTGTCCGGTCACGACGGCGGCACGGGCGCGAGCCCGCTGAACTCGCTGAAGCACGCCGGAACACCGTGGGAGCTCGGCCTCGCCGAGACGCAGCAGACGCTCATGCTCAACGGCATGCGCGACCGCGTGGTCGTGCAGGTCGACGGTCAGCTCAAGACCGGTCGCGACGTCATCATCGGCGCCCTCCTCGGTGCCGAGGAGTTCGGCTTCGCCACTGCGCCCCTCGTCGTCAGCGGCTGCATCATGATGCGCGTCTGCCACCTCGACACCTGCCCGGTGGGCGTCGCGACGCAGAACCCCGTCCTGCGCGACCGCTTCACGGGCAAGCCCGAGTTCGTCGTCAACTTCATGGAGTTCATCGCGGAGGAGGTGCGCGAGCTGCTCGCGGAGCTCGGCTACCGCTCGATCGACGAGATCGTGGGCCGCACCGAGCTGCTGGAGACCAACGCGGCGATCGCGCACTGGAAGGCCGAAGGGCTCGACCTCAGCCCCGTGCTGGAGGGCCCGGCGTTCCCGGCCGGCGAACCGCGCCGCAGCGGGCGCGCCCAGGACCACGAGCTCGACAAGCACTTCGACGTGCAGCTCATCGACATCGCGAAGGCGGCGCTGCTGAACGGCGACCCCGTCGTGGTGGAGCTTCCGATCGCCAACACAGAGCGCGCGGTCGGCACGATGCTCGGGCATCAGGTGACCTCGCGTCACGGCGCCACCGGCCTGCCGAAGGAGACGATCGACGTCACCCTCACCGGCACCGCGGGGCAGTCGCTCGGCGCGTTCCTGCCGCCGGGGATCATCCTCCGGCTGGAGGGCGACGCCAACGATTACGTGGGCAAGGGCCTCTCCGGTGGGGACATCACGATCCGGCCGCCGCGCGGCTCCGCGATCGCCCCGCACGAGAACGTCATCGCGGGCAACGTGATCGGCTACGGCGCCACATCGGGGACCATGTTCATCTCGGGCGTGGTGGGCGAGCGCTTCCTCGTCCGCAACTCCGGCGCGACCGCTGTGGTCGAGGGCGTCGGCGACCATGCTCTCGAGTACATGACCGGTGGCCTCGCGGTCATCCTCGGGTCGACCGGCCGGAACTTCGGCGCCGGCATGTCCGGGGGAGTGGCCTACGTGCACGCCCTGGACACCGGCAAGGTCAACGCGCAGTCGCTCGGCAGCGGCGAACTCCGGCTCGAGCCGCTGGACCGCGCCGACCTCGAAGTGCTCCGCGGCCTGCTCGTGGAACACGTGGAGCGCACGGCGTCTCCGCGCGCCGCCACTCTGCTGGAGGATTTCGACGCGAGCGCGGCGGAGTTCGTGAAGGTGCTCCCGCGGGACTACGCCGCCGTGCGCAGCATGCGCGAGGAGGCACTGGCCGAGGGGATCGACCCCGACGGCGACATCGTCTGGAACCGCATCCTGGAGGTGACCGGTGGCTGACCCCAAAGGCTTTCTGAAGGTGACCGAGCGGGAACTTCCCGCTCGCCGTCCGGTGCCCGTGCGCATCATGGACTGGAAAGAGGTGTACGAGCCCGGCGACAAAGCCGTGCTCCGTCGCCAGGCCGGCCGGTGCATGGACTGCGGCGTGCCGTTCTGCCACTCCGGCTGCCCGCTGGGCAACCTCATCCCGGAATGGAACGACCTCACCTGGCGCGGGGAGGGGCGTGCGGCGATCGAGCGTCTGCACGCGACGAACAACTTCCCGGAGTTCACCGGACGACTCTGCCCGGCCCCGTGCGAGAGCTCGTGCGTCCTCGGCATCAACCAGCCGGCCGTGACGATCAAGCAGATCGAGGTCTCCATCATCGACGAGGCCTTCGCCAAGGGCTGGGTCGAGCCGGAGCCGCCGGAGCGCCTGACGGGCAAGACCGTGGCCGTCGTGGGCTCGGGTCCTGCCGGTCTCGCGGCCGCCCAGCAGCTGACCCGGGCGGGGCACACCGTCGCCGTGTTCGAGCGGGACGACCGGATCGGCGGCCTGCTGCGGTACGGCATCCCGGACTTCAAGATGGAGAAGAGTCAGCTCGAGGCCCGCCTCCGCCAGATGCAGGAGGAGGGCACGCGCTTCCGCGCCGGCGTCGAGATCGGCAAGGACATCTCCTGGGCCGACCTGCGCGCGCGCTACGACGCGGTCGTGATCGCCACCGGTGCGACGGTTCCGCGGGACCTGCCGATCCCCGGTCGCGACCTCGACGGTGTGCACTTCGCCATGGAGTACCTCGTGGAGTCGAACCACGCGGTCGCTGGCGACACCGTGCCCGACCAGATCACGGCAGAGGGCAAGCACGTCATCGTCATCGGCGGCGGCGACACCGGGGCCGACTGCATCGGCACCGCCCACCGCCAGGGCGCCCTGAGCGTGACCAACCTCGCCATCGGCAAGCAGCCGAGCGAGACGCGGCCGGATCACCAGCCCTGGCCGATGATGCCGACGATCTTCGAGGTGGCCTCGGCTCACGAGGAGGGTGGGGAGCGGATGTTCCTGGCGTCGACCGTGGAGTTCCTGTCCAACGACGTCGGCGAGGTCCGCGCGCTGCGCGTGGCCGAGACCGAGTACATCGACGGCCGCCGCGTGCCCAAGAGCGGCACGGAGCGCGAGATCCCCGCGGACCTGGTGCTCATCGCGATGGGCTTCACCGGGCCGGAGCAGGACGGCTACACCGAGGACACCCGGCCGGAGGTCACCGAGCGAGGCGCCTTCCGTCGCGCCGCGAGCTACGAGTCGTCGATCCCCGGTGTGTTCGTGGCGGGTGACGCCGGTCGCGGTCAGTCGCTCATCGTCTGGGCGATCGCGGAGGGCCGGGCGGCGGCGGCGAACGTCGACCGCTTCCTCATGGGCACCACCGTGCTGCCGGAGCCGGTGCGCCCCAGCGATGTCGCGATCGGCCTCCAGCCCGCGTAGGCTGAGGCCGGCAGTGTCGCCTGTACGTAATCCCCCACTTCTACCCTGGAGACATGTTGAGACGCGCGAAAATCGTCGCCACCCTGGGCCCCGCCACTTCCACGTATGAGACGGTGCGCGCACTGATCGATGCGGGTGTGGACGTCGCCCGACTGAACCTCAGCCACGGTGACTACTCCGTGCACGAGAACAACTACGCGAACGTGCGTCGCGCGGCGGAGGACTCCGGTCGCGCCGTCGCCATCCTCGTCGACCTCCAGGGCCCGAAGATCCGTCTGGGCCGCTTCGAGGACGGACCGTACGAGCTCGCCAAGGGCGACATCTTCAAGATCACCACCGAGGACATCATCGGCAACAAGGAGATCTGCGGCACGACGTTCAAGGGCCTTCCCCAGGACGTCAAGCCCGGCGACTTCCTGTTGATCGACGACGGCAAGGTCCGGGTCGAGGTCGTCGAGACCGACGGCGTCACCGTCACCACGCGCGTCGTCGTCGCGGGCGCCGTCTCGAACAACAAGGGCATCAACCTGCCCGGTGTCGCCGTGAACGTCCCCGCGCTGAGCGAGAAGGACGAGGACGACCTCCGCTGGGGCCTCCGGACGGGTGCCGACCTCATCGCGCTCTCGTTCGTCCGCAACGCCTCCGACGTGACCCGCGTGCACGAGATCATGGCCGAGGAGGGCGTCCGCGTCCCCGTCATCGCCAAGATCGAGAAGCCGCAGGCCGTGGATGCGCTCGAGGAGATCGTCGACGCGTTCGACGGCATCATGGTCGCCCGCGGCGACCTCGGCGTGGAGCTGCCCCTCGAGGCCGTCCCGATCGTGCAGAAGCGCGCCGTCGAGCTGGCCCGCCGCAACGCCAAGCCCGTCATCGTGGCGACGCAGATGCTCGAGTCGATGATCAACAGCCCGGTGCCGACCCGCGCCGAGACCTCCGACGTCGCCAACGCCGTCCTCGACGGCGCCGACGCGGTCATGCTCTCCGGCGAGACCAGCGTGGGCGACTACCCGGTCGTCGTCGTCGAGACGATGGCCCGGATCATCGAGTCGACGGAGGAGCACGGTCTGGAGCGCATCCTGCCGCTCACCACGAAGCCCCGCACGCAGGGCGGTGCCATCACCCTCGCCGCCCTCGAGGTCGCGGAGTTCGTGGACGCCAAGTTCCTCTGCGTCTTCACGCAGTCGGGCGACTCGGCGCGCCGCCTGTCCCGCCTGCGCTCCCGCATCCCCATGCTGGCCTTCACGCCGGAGCCCGGCATCCGTCGTCGTATGGCGCTGACCTGGGGCCTGCGCTCCACGCTCGTCGACATGGTGCAGCACACCGACCTCATGTACCACCAGGTGGACGAGTACCTCCTCGAGAACGGCCTCGCCGTCGAGGGGGACAAGGTCGTCGTCATCTCCGGTTCCCCTCCCGGGATCATCGGTTCCACGAACGACCTGCGCGTGCACAAGGTCGGCGACGCGCTCCGTGGCGCGGCACCGATCTACAAGGCCGGCGTCTGACGCAGACGTTCCGAGAGGGGCGGGGCTTCGGCCTCGCCCCTCTCTGTCATCTCCGGGCCGGGGCGTCAAGCCTCTCGGCCGTGACCGCGGCCTCGGCTAGCGTGCTGCCATGGTCCTCCGTCGCCTCCTCGTCACCTCCGGGCTGACGTTCCGCATCCTGGAGAGTCCGCGGCCGGCCGGCAGCACGGCCCCGACCGTGGTCCTCGTGCACGGGATCGGGATGTCGCACCGGTATCTGTCGCGGCTGCACGCCGTGCTCGCCGACACGACCCGGGTGGTCTCCGTCGACCTGCCGGGCTTCGGCGGGCTGCCCAAACCGCGGTTCGACGTCTCCATCCCGCAGATGGCCGCAGGTCTCGCCCAGGTGGTGGCGAGCCTCGATGACGACCGGGTCGTGCTCGTCGGACACTCGATGGGCGTGCAGTGGGCGGTGGAGACGGCGCTCCGGCATCCCGAGTACGTCCGTACGGTCGTCACGATCGGCCCCGTCGCGGACGACGCCCACCGGACGCTCGATGCACAGGCGCGCGCACTGGCCATCGACACGTTCGGCGAGACCCCCGCGATCAACACCGTCGTCTTCACCGACTACCTGCGCTGCGGCGTGCGCTGGTACCTCCGTCAGGTCCGGCACATGCTCGCGTATCCCCTGGAGGAGAAGATCGCCGCGCTCTCCATGCCGGTGCTCGTCGTGCGGGGGAGTGAGGATCCCATCGCAGGACGCGCGTGGTGCCGGCGCCTGCGCGACGCGGCGGCCGTCTCGCGACTGGTGGAGATCCCCGGTCACCACCATGTCGCGCAGCAGTCCGCGCCCCGGGCGGTGGCTTCCGCGATCCTGGCCCACACGACGGGAGCATGGCCGACGGCGGTGCCGGCCGCAGCCAGCCGGCGGGGGAGGGCCCCATCGACGTCCTGAGGATGCTGGGCTGGTGGGCTGCGGACTACGCGTACGCCGGGTTCTGGCAGGTCCGCTCGTTCTTCGGCCGCGACCAGGCGGACGACTTCGCCACCGGAGACCGCGCCCCGATCGTCGTCCTCGCCGGCGTCTACGAGACCTGGCGCTTCCTGGAGCCGCTCATCGTCGCGCTGCACGAGCGGGGCCATCCGGTGCACGTCGTGGACGCGCTGCGCCGCAACCAGTTCCCGGTGCAGGATGAGGCCGACCAGGTGGCCGACTACCTGCGAGCGCACGACCTCTCCGGCGTCTTCCTCGTCGCCCACAGCAAGGGCGGTCTCGCCGGGAAGCTGGTGATGACCGGCCCCGAGGGCGGACGGATCCGCGGGATGCTCGCCATCGCGACGCCCTTCGGGGGCTCACGATATGCGCGGTTGCTGCCCGGTCGGGTGCTGCGCGCGTTCTCGCCGGACGACCCCTCTATCGTCGCCCTGGGGCGGGAGCTCGACGTCAACGCCCGCATCGTCTCGATCTACGCCGCGTTCGATCCGCATATCCCCGAGGGGAGCGAGCTCGCCGGGGCCAAGAACGTGGTGCTGGAGACGGGAGGGCACTTCCGGATCCTCGCCCACCCCCGCGTGATGGCCGAACTCGCCGCCCTCGCCGAGTGACGGGACGAGCGGTTCGCGATGCTGGTGCCGGCGGTGGGACTCGAACCCACACGCCCTTTCGGACAAAGCATTTTGAGTGCTCCGCGTCTGCCATTCCGCCACGCCGGCCCGTGTCTCGCGACTTCGACTGTAGCGCAGACGGCGGACGCTTCCTCGCGTGCCCGCTGTCTTCAGCCGGTGGTGAGGACCTCTCCGTTAGGATGGAGGGGTGACCGAGCAAGAACAGGCTGAGCAGCCCACGGCATCCGCACCCCGACGCGTCGTCGTCGCCGAAGACGAATCGCTGATCCGTCTCGACATCGTCGAGATCCTCCGCGACAACGGCTTCGATGTCGTCGGCGAGGCCGGCGACGGCGAGACGGCGGTGGCCCTCGCCACCGAGCTGCGTCCCGACCTCGTCATCATGGACGTGAAGATGCCCCAGCTCGACGGCATCAGCGCCGCCGAGAAGCTGCACAAGGGCAACATCGCCCCCGTCGTGCTGCTGACCGCGTTCAGCCAGAAGGAGCTCGTGGAGCGGGCGAGCGAGGCCGGAGCCCTGGCCTACGTCGTGAAGCCCTTCACCCCGAACGACCTCCTTCCCGCGATCGAGATCGCTCTGGCCCGCCACGAGCAGATCATCACTCTCGAGGCCGAGGTCGCCGACATGGTCGAGCGCTTCGAGACCCGCAAGCTCGTCGACCGGGCCAAGGGGCTCCTCAACGAGAAGATGGGCCTGAGCGAGCCCGAGGCGTTCCGCTGGATCCAGAAGGCGTCGATGGATCGCCGGCTGACGATGCAGGACGTCGCCAAGGCGATCATCGAGCAGCTCGCTCCCAAGAAGTAAGGCACTCCGGTGCTCCGGCTGGACGCAGAGCATGTTCTGCGGCCGGTCCGTGCCGGGGACGGAGCCGCACTCGCGCGTGCGTACCGGGCGAACAGGGAGCATCTCGCCCCCTGGGAGCCGGTGCGCTCCGAGGCGTTCTTCACCGAGGAGTGGCAGGAGCAGAACGCCCAGCAGTGCGTCGCCGAAGCCGCGCTCGGCCGGAGCTCCCGGTTCGTGATCCTCTCGGACGACGGCGAGATCCGCGGCCGGATGAACCTGAACACCATCGTGCGCGGCGCGTTCTGGAGCGCTGATCTCGGCTACTGGATCGATTCCACCCGGCTGCGCCGCGGCCTCGCAGGTCGCGCGGTGGCCCTCATCGCGGAGCACGCGCGGGACGAGCTGCGGCTGCACCGGCTCCAGGCCTCGACGCTGCTGCACAACGTGGCCTCCCAGCGGGTGCTCGCCGCCAACGGCTTCGAGCGCATCGGCATCGCCCCGAAGTACCTGCGGATCGCGGGGGAGTGGCAGGACCACATCCTCTTCCAGCTGCTGCTGGAGGAGCCGCTCAGCGCCCGGCGGGAGCGTCCTTGATCATGTTGGTGATGCGGATCGTGGAGCAGCGCCGGCCCTGATCGTCGGTCACGACGATCTCGTGCACCGTGATGCTCCGGCCCAGGTGCACGGGCGTGCAGACCCCGGTGACCACGCCCGAGGTGGCCGACCGGGTGTGCGTGGCGTTGATGTCGACCCCGACCGCCAGGCGGCCCGCTCCCGCATGCAGATTGGCCGCCATCGAGCCGAGCGATTCGCCTAGCACGACGTAGGCGCCGCCGTGCATGAGACCGACCGGCTGGGTGTTGCCCTCCACCGGCATCGTCGCCACGCACCGGTCGACGCCGAACTCGACGAACTCCATGCCCATCTTCTCGGCCAGGGCTCCCATGCCGCGGGCGGCCGCCCACTCGAGTCCTTCGCTGGTGGCGACCTCGCTCATGCATCCTCCTCTGCGGGTGTCCGTGCTCCTCGTTAGGCTGACAGGGTGACGGACTCCGCAAAGCCTACCCTCATGGTCGTCGACGGCCACTCGCTCGCCTACCGGGCCTTCTTCGCCCTCCCGGTGGACAACTTCACCACCAAGGACAACCAGCACACGAACGCCATCTACGGGTTCCTGTCCATGCTGGTCAACCTCATCAAGGCCGAGCAGCCCACCCACCTCGCGATCGCGTTCGACACCTCCCGCCACTCTTTCCGCACCGACGAGTACCCGGAGTACAAGGCCACCCGATCCGAGACGCCGCAGGAGTTCAAGGGCCAGATCCCGCTGCTGCAGGACTGCCTCGCCGCGATGTCGATCCCGGTGCTGACGCAGGAGGGCATCGAGGCCGACGACATCCTCGCCACCCTCTCCACCCAGGGCGCCGCCCAGGGCTACGACGTGCTCGTGGTCTCCGGAGACCGCGACACCATCCAGCTCGTCACCGACGACGTCACGCTGCTGTATCCGTCCGTGCAGGGTGTCTCGCAGCTCAAGCGCTACGACCCGACGACGGTGCAGGAGCGCTACGGCGTCCGTCCCGAGCAGTACCCCGACATCGCCGCCCTCGTCGGTGAGACCAGCGACAACCTCCCCGGTGTGCCGAAGGTGGGGGAGAAGACGGCCGTCAAGTGGCTCACGCAGTTCGGCTCCCTCGACGAGCTGCTCGAGCGTGCCGGCGAGATCAAGGGCGTGGTCGGCGGCAACCTCCGCGATCACATCGAAGACGTCCGCCGCAACCGCAAGCTCAACCGCCTGCTCACCGACGTGGAGCTGCCGGTGGCACCGGCCGATCTCGCGGTCGCCCCGATCGATGCCGAGGCCGTCCGCGACATCTTCGCCCGACTCGAGTTCCGCACGCTGCTACCGCGAGTCTTCGAGGCCGTCGGTGCGGGCGAGGTGGCCGACGACCCGGCCTCCGTCGTCGAGATGCCGGCGCCGGCACAGGTGTCCGCCTCCGATCTGGCCACCTGGGCCGCGGCTCAGAGCGGAGATATCGCTCTACGGGTCGTGGTGCAGTCCGGCGCCCCCGTGCGCGTCGGCGTCGCCACCGGGAGCGAGCTGCGCGAGCTCGACTGGTCGGAGGAGGCGGCCGCGGCGCTGCGCACGTGGCTGGAGTCCGACGCGCCGAAGGTGCTGCACGACGCCAAGCCGCAGGTGAAGGCGCTGCTCCGTCACGGGATCCGTCTCTGCGGGCTCGCCTACGACACGAGCCTCGCCGGCTGGCTGCTGCGTCCGAGCTTCCCGGACAAGACGCTGTCCGACCTCGTCCAGCGCTACCTGGGGGAGAAGCTCCCCGAGGCCGATCCGTCGCAGCTCGTGCCGGAGACCGAGGGTGCCACCCCGTCGCAGGAGGCGTGGTTCATCCTCCGCGTGGCCGAGGCCCTGCGGAACGATCTGCCCGAGCCGGTCGACGCCGTGCTCCGCGACATCGAGCTGCCGACGCTCGGCACTCTCGCCGACATGGAGCTCGCCGGCGTCGCCGTCTCGCACGAGGTTCTGTCGACGTTCTCGGCCGAGCTCGCGACACGCGCGGATGCGCTGGCCCAGGAGGCGTTCTCGGTCGTCGGCCGCGAGTTCAACCTCGGGTCGCCGAAGCAGCTCCAGGAGGTGCTGTTCGAAGACCTGCAGCTTCCGAAGACGCGCAAGACGAAGACCGGGTACTCGACCGATGCGGCCGTGCTCGCCGACCTCCAGGAGTCGCACCCGCACCCCTTCCTGAGCCTGCTGCTGCAGCACCGAGAGGCGACGAAGCTGCGTCAGATCATCGAGTCCCTCGACACTGCGATCCGCGAGGACCACCGGGTGCACACGACCTATGTGCAGACCGGCAGTCAGACCGGGCGCCTGTCCAGCACCGACCCGAACCTCCAGAACATCCCGGTCCGCACCGAGGAGTCACGGCGCATCCGCAGCGCCTTCGAGGTCGGCGAGGGGTACGAGACCCTGCTCACCGCCGACTACTCGCAGATCGAGATGCGGATCATGGCGCACCTCTCGGGTGATGAGGGGTTGATCGAGGCCTTCAACAGCGGCGAAGACCTGCACCGTTTCGTCGGCGCCCGCGTGTTCGGCGTCGATCCGTCCGAGGTCACGCCGGCGATGCGCACCAAGGTGAAGGCGATGTCGTACGGCCTCGTCTACGGGCTCTCCGCGTTCGGGCTGTCCAAGCAGCTGCGCATCGAGCAGTCGGAGGCCAAGCAGCTCATGGTGGAGTACTTCGCACGGTTCGGTGCGGTCCGCGACTACCTGCGGGCCTCGGTGATGAAGGCCAAGGAGGTCGGCTACACCGAGACGATCTTCGGACGTCGGCGGCCGTTCCCCGATCTCGCGAGCCCCAACCGCGTGCTGCGCGAGAACGCCGAGCGGGCCGCGCTCAACGCCCCGATCCAGGGCAGCGCGGCCGACATCATGAAGATCGCGCTGTTCCACATCCACGACGACCTCCACGCCGCGAAGCTGGAGTCGCGGGTGCTGCTGCAGATCCACGACGAACTCGTCGTCGAGGTCGCTGCGGGGGAGTGGGACGCGGTGGAGCAGATCGTCCGCACGCGGATGGGTGACGCCGCGCAGCTCTCCGTGCCGCTCGACGTGCAGGTCGGCCGCGGTCGGGACTGGAACGAAGCCGCGCACTGATCCCGGTGGCCGGAAGGGGCGGGGATTAGGCTGGAAGGCATGACTTCCGCACCCCGCACCCCCTCCGCCATCGACAGGGTCGCCGATGAATGGGTCGACACGATCGCCGTGCTGGCGCCGACTCTCGGCACGTACATCGGCCGCTCCGAGGTCAACGACCGATTCGGCGACCTGAGTCCGGAAGGTCACGAGGAGATCGCCGCGGCGACGCGGGCCACACTGGACAAGCTGGCCGCGCTGGAGCCGGTCGACGCGATCGACGAGGTCACCAAGACCGATCTCAGCGCCGAGCTGCGCCTCGACCTCGAGTTGCACGACGCGAAGTGGCACCTGCGTGATCTGAACGTCATCGCATCCGCCGCGCAGGACGTCCGCTCCGCCTTCGACCTGATGCCCACCGCGACGGTCGAGGACTGGGAGGTCGTCTCCACCCGACTCTCTGCCATGCCGGGGGCGCTGCGCGGGTACATCGAGACGCTCCGTCTGGGCATCGCCGAGGGCGTCACTCCCGCCCGTCGCCAGGTCGCGGAGGTCGCGACGCAGATCGACCGCTACATCGCCGACGACGGCTTCTTCGCGGCGTTCGTCGCGCACGCCGATCCCGAGGAGGGTCAGCTTCCCGCCTCGCTCGCCCGCACGCTGGCGGACAACTCCGCGGCTGCCCGGGTCGCCTACGGCGAGCTGCGGCGCTTCCTGGCCGAGGAGCTGGCCCCCGAAGCCGGTGAGACGGACGCCGTGGGGCGCGAGCTCTACGCCCTCAACTCCCGGCGTTTCCTCGGCGCGACCATCGACCTCGACGAGACCTACGAGTGGGGCCGAGAAGAGCTCGCCCGCATGGTGGCCGAGCAGACGGCGATCGCGAACGAGATCCTTCCCGGAGCCTCCGTCGAGGAGGCCGTCGCGCATCTGGAGTCGGACCCCGCCCGTAAGCTCATCGGCACCGAGGCGCTCCAGCGGTGGATGCAGGAGACCAGCGATCGAGCGGTCGCCGAGCTGGGTGCCTCGCACTTCGACATCCCGGAGGCGATCCGCACGCTGGAGTGCATGATCGCGCCGACGCAGGAGGGCGGGATCTACTACACCGGTCCCACCGACGACTTCTCGCGCCCCGGTCGCATGTGGTGGTCGGTCCCCGAGGGCGTCACCGAGTTCGACACGTGGCGCGAGCTCACCACCGTGTACCACGAGGGTGTGCCGGGGCATCACCTGCAGATCGCCCAGGCCGTCTACAACCGCGCCGAGCTCAACTCCTGGCGGCGGCTGCTCGCCGGCACGTCGGGGCACGCGGAGGGCTGGGCGCTGTACGCGGAGCGGCTGATGGAGCAGCTCGGTTACCTCGATGACCCGGCTGATCGCCTCGGCATGCTGGATGGGCAGCGGATGCGGGCGGCGCGCGTGGTCCTCGACATCGGCGTGCACCTCGGCAAGCCCCGACTCGAGGGCGAGGGCGTCTGGGATGCCGAGTACGCGCTCGACTTCCTCCGCCGCAACGTGAACATGTCGGACCAGTTCGTGCAGTTCGAGGTCAACCGGTACCTCGGCTGGCCGGGTCAGGCGCCGTCGTACAAGGTCGGTCAGCGCATCTGGGAGCAGGTCCGCGACGCCGTGCAGCAGGCGGAGGGCGACGCGTTCAGCTTCAAGGGCTTCCACAAGCGCGCCCTCGATCTCGGCGGCGTCGGACTCGACACGCTGCGCAGCGCGCTGCTCCCTCGGTGACGGGAATGCCGGTCCGAGTCCGCGTGTTCCATTCACCTGAATAGGAAGGTGTGACATGGACATCGAATTCGGGCTGGACACGTTCGGCGACATCACCCGGGATCAGGACGGCGAGCTGCTCAGCGGCGCGCAGACCATCCGGAACGTCGTCGCGCAGGCGGAGCTGGCCGACACCGTCGGCGTCGACTTCTTCGGGGTGGGGGAGCACCACCGGCGCGAGTTCGCGGTCTCGTCCCCGGAGATGGTGCTCGCGGCGATCGCGGCGCGCACTGAGCGCATCCGGCTGGGCACCGCCGTGACCGTGCTGTCCTCGGACGACCCGGTGCGTGTGTTCGAACGCTTCTCGACCCTCGACGCCCTGTCCGGCGGCCGGGCGGAGGTCGTCCTCGGGCGCGGTTCGTTCATCGAGTCCTTCCCGCTGTTCGGCTACGACCTGCGCGACTACGACCGGCTCTTCGAGGAGAAGCTCGAGCTGTTCGTCGAGCTCCTCAAGGAAGAGCCCGTCACGTGGTCCGGCTCGCTGCGGCCGTCTCTCGACAACGCGGACGTCTTCCCGAAGACCGAGAAGGGCCTGCGCACGTGGGTCGGCGTGGGTGGCAGCCCTGAGTCCGTCGTGCGTGTCGCGCGTCACGGTCTCGGCCTGATGCTGGCGATCATCGGCGGCCCGGCCGGGCGGTTCAAGCCGTTCGTCGACCTCTACCACCGCTCGGTCGCCTCCTTCGGGACGACCGCCCACCCGGTGGCCGTGCACTCACCCGGTCACATCGCGCCCACCGACGCGGAGGCGTGGGACGAGGCCTACCCGGGCTTCGAGGCGATGAACAACACCATCGGTCGCGAGCGCGGCTGGCCGCCTTACAGCCGCGCGCGCTTTCAGAACGACATCGGTCCGGAGGGCTCGCTCTATGCCGGTTCGCCGGAGCGCGTCGCGGCGAAGATCGCCGACACGATCACGACCCTCGGGCTCGGCCGCTTCGACCTCAAGTACGCGACCGGCACCCTGTCGCACGAGTCGATGATGCGCAGCATCGAGCTGTACGGCACCGAGGTGATCCCTCGGGTGCGGAAGCTCCTCGCCGACCGCGACTGAGCCGGCGTCATGTCGCGGCTCGGCGGGACGGGCGGCCCTACGATGAGAATCATGGCCGATACCGCCCTGCCGAGCCGCACCTCGCTCGCCGAGCGCCTCGACGTCCTCCCGTTCACCCGCCGGCACCTGCGCCTGCTCACGGGCTCCGGCGTCGGCTGGGCGCTCGACGCGATGGACGTCGGACTCATCTCCTTCATCATCGCGGCGCTCTCACAGCAGTGGGATCTCACGAAGGGGGAGGCCGGCTGGATCGCCTCGCTCGGCTTCGTCGGCATGGCGGTCGGCGCGACCCTCGGCGGTCTTCTCGCTGACCGCTTCGGCCGCCGGCAGGTGTTCACCCTCACGCTGCTCATCTACGGCGTGGCCACCGGAGCGAGTGCGCTGGTCGGATCAGTGGCGGCGCTGCTCGTGCTGCGGTTCTTCGTCGGCCTCGGCCTGGGAGCGGAGCTGCCGGTCGCCTCGACCTACGTGAGCGAGTTCGCGCCCGCGCGCATCCGGGGACGGCTGATCGTCATCCTCGAAGCCTTCTGGGCCGTCGGCTGGACGGCATCGGCCCTGATCGGGTTCTTCGTCATCCCCGCCTCCGAGTCGGGGTGGCGGTGGGCCTTCGCGCTCGGCGCGATCCCCGCGGTCTACGCCCTCGTCGTGCGGTGGGGTCTGCCCGAGTCGCCGCGCTGGCTGGCGTCCCGCGGACGAATCACGGAAGCCGACCGCATCGTCGCCGCGTTCGAGGCCGATGCCGGTGTCGAGCACACCCCGCAGATCCGGAAGGAGCCGGCGTCGCGGGCGATCGCGATGACGGCGCGGGCCCGGCTCGCTGCGCTCTGGAGCGTCGAGTTCCGGATGCGGACCGCCTGCCTCTGGCTGGTGTGGCTTGCCGTCAACTTCGCCTACTACGGGGCGTTCATCTGGATCCCGAGCATCCTCGTCGACGCGGGATTCGACCTCGTCCGCTCGTTCGGCTTCACCCTCATCATCACGCTCGCGCAACTCCCGGGCTATGGCGTGGCCGCCTGGCTCATCGAAGTGTGGGGCCGCCGGGTCACGCTCTCGGTCTTCCTGCTGGGGGCGACCGCCTCGGCCGTGGTCTTCGGCACCGCCACGACCGTGCCGATGATCATCGGCGCAGGCATGGCCCTGTCGTTCTTCACCCTCGGTGCGTGGGGCGCGCTGTACGCGGTGACGCCGGAGATCTACCCGACCTCGCTGCGCGGCACGGGGGCCGGCTGGGCCGCCGGGGTGGGCCGCATCGCCTCCATCGTGGCGCCCCTCGCCGTTCCCGTCCTCCTCGGTGCCGGCGGCGCGCCCCTGCTGTTCGTCGTGTTCGCGGCCTGCTTCCTCGTCGCCGCCGCGGCGGCCTGGGGTCTCGTCGATCGGAGCGGAGCGGCGTTGGACGACCGGTGACGTCCGGGACCGGGAATAGGCTGGGCGCGTGGCTGATGTACGTTTCGTCGCGATAGGCGACTCCTTCACCGAAGGCGTGGGCGATGTGCTCCCCGATGGGCGCGAGCGCGGCTGGGCCGACATCGCCGCGCAGGGATGGGCGGATGCTGCGGGGCACCCCATCCAGTACGCGAACCTCGCGATCCGGGGGAAGCTGGCGTGGCCGATCGTCGAGGAGCAGCTCGAGCCCGCGTTGGCTCTGCGTCCCACGCACCTGTCGTTCAACGGCGGGGGCAACGACATGCTGCGGCGGCGGACAGACGTCGAGCACATCGCCGACGCGTTCAGCCGCGTGCTGCGGCGGTGCGACGAGGAGGGTGTGACGATGATCCTGCTCTCCGGTGCCAACCCCAGCGGGCAGCTTCCGATGGGATCGCTCGTGCAACGCCGCGGCGATCTGCTCTCCGAGGCGGTCCTGCGGCGCATCGAGGACCGGCCCGACGTCATCCGTGCCCTCAACTGGCCGGACACGGAGCTGTCGAAACCCGCGTACTGGTCGGAGGACCGGCTGCACATGAACGCGGCGGGCCACCACCGCGTCGCGGCCCGCGTGCTGCACGGGCTCGGCTTCGAGCCGCCAGCAGCCTGGTGGGCGCCGCTCGACCGCTGGACTGCAGGGCCCGGGGGCCTGGCGTACTACCGGGAGTTCGTCGGCCCGTGGGTGCGACGGCGCGTGACGAGGACCTCATCCGGGGACGGCCGCGCAGCGAAGTATCCGACCTGGGTCGAGCGGACCCCGGCATGAGCGCCGCCACGCCCCGCGGATGAGCGACATCGAACTCGTCCGTCTCCCCGCCGGGACTGTCACGCTGCACGACGCCCGGCGCCGCACCCGCCGGACCGTCGAACTCGAGCCGTTCTCCCTCGCCGCCTTCCCGGTGACGGAGGAACAGGTCACCGAAGTCCTGGGCACACCATCACGGCATCCTCGTCGCCCGGTCGCCGACGTGAGCTGGCTGCGGGCCATCCACTTCTGCAACGCCGCCTCGGAGTGGGAGGGACTCGATCCCGTGTACCACTTCGAGGGTGAGGACGTGGCCTGGGACACCACAGCGGACGGCTACCGCCTTCCGACCGAGGCCGAGTGGGAGTACGCCTGCCGAGCAGGCTCCACCGGGCCACACTATGCGCCGCTGGCGGAGGCCGCCTGGACCGCGGCCGACGGAGTGGGCACGCCGCAGGACGTGGGCGGAAAGCTCCCGAACCTGCACGGGCTCTTCGACACGCTCGGCAACGTGTGGGAATGGTGCTGGGATCTCCTCGACCCCGCGCGGTACGACGACTATCGGGTCTTTCGCGGCGGAGGATTCGCCGACGACGCCTGGAGCGTGCGCGCGTCCGTTCGCCGCGGGGGAGCGCCGCGCATGCACCATGAGGACGTCGGTTTCCGCGTTGCTCGGGGCGCCTTCGACACCGAGGAGGAGGCGCAGGGCTGGTCGGCGGCCGCGGACCGGGAGCGGGCCTTCGTCGACGGCGGTCTGCCCTCGGGCTGGACCCCACGCCGACGGTAGCCCGCGCCGGGCGGTTTTGGTCGCCCACTCTGCGCGGTGGGAGACTGAAGGGATGACCACGCCGTTCGCGCTCATCCTCAACCAGGGTCGCGTCGCCGACCGCACGGACGGAGCCCTCGTCGGGGCACGCCGCGTCGCCGACGCGCTGTCCGCGCTCCTGCAGCGGGAGCCCGTCGTGGTCGGTACCCCGGAGCCGGGCCGGATGGACGACTGGTCGGTCGCGCTGCCCGAAGCTGCGGAGACGCTCACGGGCCTGCGTGACGCGGTGCAGGAGGCGATCGCCGCGGATGCGACGCCGCTCCTCGTGACGAACACCTGTGCGGCGAGCCTCGGAACGCTGCCGAGTGTCGCCGAGCACCACCCCGACGCAGTGGTGCTGTGGATCGACGCGCACGGCGACTTCCACACGCCCGACACCACCGACTCCGGCTACCTCGGCGGCATGGTCCTCGCCGCCGCCTGCGGGCTGTGGGACAGCGGCCACGGGGCGGGCATCGACCCCAAGCAGGTCATCGTCGTGGGCGGTCGCGACATCGATCCCGCCGAGGGGGAGCTGCTCGGCGGCGCGGGAGTGACCGTCCTCAGCCCCGCGGAGAGCACCCCGGAGCGGCTCAGCGCGCTCATCGCCGGGCGACCGGTGTGGATCCATGTCGACTGGGACGTCCTGGAGCCGGGCTACATCCCTGCGGCCTATCGCGTGGGCGATGGTCTGCTCCCGCACCACGTGGCCGCGCTGTTCGCCGCGATCCCGTCGGCGGACGTCCGCGGCGTGGAACTCGCCGAGTTCGAGGCGGGCGACGCGGAGGTGCCCGAGCGCGTCAGCGTCGAGTTGATCGTGGAGACCGTCCAGCACCTGCTGCGCTGACGGCGCTGCGTACGGTCACGGCGCGGCGGGTGCGGCGCCGAGGTGCCACGCGGTGATCTCGACCTCGGAGCCCGACACGATGTCGAGCTCGACCGGCCACGAGCCGCGGTCATACCCGGGGAGCAGGGCGGCGTGTAGCGCACGTGCCACGAGAGCGCCGTCCGTGGCATTGGCGTCCCATCCGATCACCGCGGTCGCCTCGCCCTGGGGCGGCACGGTGACGGGCGCGGAGCCGGGGTCGGTCGCCAGGAAGGACGAACCGGACCGCACCTCGACGTCGAGAGCATGACCGTTCTGGTCGGCGAAGGCGATGTCGGGATACCCCTCGACCACGCACGGCTCCTCGCTGACGTTCATCAGACGGATGCTCTGGGCACGGTGCCCCGTGGCCCCGTCGGCGGTGCCGAGCAGCAGCGTGGCCCGGTCGGGGGTGCAAGCGTCCGCGGGGAGCTGCGGTGTCGAGGCCCCCGGGGCCCGCTCCGGCACCGGATCGCCCATGGCCGTCGGATCGACGAAGGCTCCGGAATCGTCGGTGGTGCCCTGCAGCGCGGCGTTCTCCTCGATGATCTGGCGCTGCCACGCGGCATCGGCCAGGCTCCCGACGACGACGAGAGAGACCACGCTCGCGAGAGCGAGACCGAGGAGGCGCGGGGACCACGGCCGCGCGGGTTCTCCGCAGGCTCTCCGCGAAAGCGCCCAGGCGGGGATCCAGCCCCAGGCGAGTCCCCAGTAGGCGGTGTCTGGAGCGGACTCCACGACCGCCGCGGTCAGACCGTGCACGCCGGAGAGAGGGAGGAAGGACAGCACCCGGGTGACGTCGTCGCACAGCCCGACGGCCGTACCGGCGAGGACGGCGCCGAACCAGAGCACGAGGAACGCGGGAGCCCGGCCGACGCCCTGCGCGCCGCGTGCCACGACCCAGACGACGCTGCACAGGACGGCCGCCGTCATGGCCAGCACCGGGACGTCCCACGCGCCGGGGAGCAGCCAGGCGTGACTCTGCAGCGGGCCGATACCGACGAAGCTCAGCACTCGCGTCAGCACGATGTCGGAACCGGTCAGTCGGGCGATGGCGCCGGAGACGATCCACAGTGCGCCGAGGAGCAGCCCGGCGAGCAGCCCCGCCGTCGACGGCGGCCTCGTGCGACCGTCTCGGGCGCTCGGGAGGGCGGCGGTCGACGGGGGAGCGGAGGCCATGCCTCATCCTAGGGGCGCTCAGCGACGCCGGTCGGGATCCAGCCCCATGCGGATCCGCGTCCGCTTGCGTTCGATCAGGATGAACACGACTCCGAGGACCCAGAGCGGGATCAGGGTGAGGAACGCGACACGGAACGCGTCGAGCGTGTAGGTGTCCGGGGTGCCGGCGCCCTGGGCGTCGAGGAGGAGACCGATCACGAACACGGCGATCAGGGCAGCGATGAAGCCTCCCGCGTTCGTCACGCCGGTGGCCGTGCTGAGGCGATGCACGGGGTTGTGCGTGCGGGCGTGGTCGAAGGCGATCATCGACGCGGGGCCGCCGGTCGCCAGAGCGACCGCCAGGACCCAGAGCAGCCAGTCCGGGGCGGGGCCGGGGAGGGCGATGACCGCGATCCAGGCCGCCATCTGCACGCCGACCGCGGGGAGGACGAGGGCGAGCGAGCGGTGGTTCGGCAGGCGGCGGGAGAGATCGCCGATGATCGGGCCAAGGATCATGCCCGCGACCACGTAGATCGAGATGATCCCCGCCGCGTGGGCGGTGGTCAGGCCCTCGCCGGCCGTGAGGAACGGCATGCCCCACAGCAGCACGAACACCGTGCCGGCGAACGGTGTGGTGAAGTGCGACCAGAACGCGAGCCGTGTGCCGGGATGTGCCCAGGCCGCCCGGATGCCGACGCCCGTGTCGATCGCCGACGTCACGACACGCACGACTCCGGTGTCCGTGTTCACCGAGACGTCCGGACCGCTCTCGGCGGGGTTGTTGCGCACGATGAGCCACACGAGGATCGTGAAGAGCAGGCCGAGACCGGCGATGCTGCCGAACGTGATCGACCAGGTGGTGGCGTGCAGCAGGGCGGCGACCGGCACCAGCGCGATCAGCTGCCCCGCCTGCCCGATGATCCCGGTGAACTGGACCATGACGGGGCCGCGCTGCGCGGGGAACCATGTGGCCACCAGTCGCAGCACGGCGGGGAACACGGCGGCGTCGCCGGCTCCGAGGAGGACACGCGCGACGATCGCGATGCCGATGCTGGGGGAGAGGGCCATGGTGAGCTGTCCGGCCGCCATGAGCAGCATCCCCGCCGTGATGATCGGACGGGATCCGTAGCGATCGAGGAGGACGCCGACCGGAATCTGCATCCCGCCGTACACCGCGAGCTGCACGACGGCGAACAGTGCGAGCGTCGAGGCGTCCGCCTGGAAGCGGTCGGCGGCCTCGACACCGACGGCACCCAGCGATGTGCGGTTCGTGATGGCGAGCACGTAGGCCGCGACGCCGACGGACCAGATCGCCCAGGCCCGCCACCCCGGCGTGGAGACGGGGGAGTGGGAGACCTGAGGCACCCTTCCACGCTACTCCTGCGTGGCGACGTCCGACGCCGTGGCTAGAGTGCCCGCATGACAGCCTCCTCGCAGCACCATGCCCTCGACTTCGTCGAGCTCGTCGTCACGGATCTCGATGTGGCGAAACGCTTCTTCACCACCGCCTTCGGGTGGAGCTTCCAGGACTACGGCCCCGGCTATGCGGGCATCCTCTCGCCCCGCGGAGACGGGAGCGAGGTCGGCGGACTCCTGCTCGCGGACGCGCCGCGACCCGTCGGCGGTCCGCTCGTGCTGCTCTACTCCGACGACCTCGATGCGACGAGGGAGGCGATCCAGGACGCAGGCGGCCGGATCCTACAGGAGCCGTATGCGTTCCCCGGCGGCCGGCGCCTCCACTTCGCCGACCCGAGCGGCAACGAGCTCGGCGTCTGGTCCTCCCACTAGGCGCTGCAGATCATAGCGCGGGGGCGGAGGAGTGCCAGACTGCGAGGATGAGTCACGTGCCCCGCATCCCGGAGATGGACACCTCGCGCCTCCGCCTGCGCAGGCAGGCGATCGAGGACGCGCCCGTGTTCCGCCACCTGTGGACCGAACGCGACGAACGAGTCCCCCCGCACCGGCGGCTCGACCCGGACGGTCGCCCCGACGTGGACGACATCCGAGCGCATATCCGCGATGCCGAGGAGTCGTCGCTGCTCACCGTGGAACGCATCGACACCGGGGATCCGATCGGGTACTGCGGTCTCGTCTACGGCGGCGAGGGGGTGGGCACCGAACCAGAGCTCGCGTTCGAGCTGCTGCGCGCCGAGCACAACCGGGGGCATGCCACCGAAGCTGCTCAAGCCGTCCTGACATGGGCAGACGGGGCGGGCTTCGACCGCGTCTGGGCCGGCGTCTGGGAATGGAACCTCCCGTCCCGGCGGGTGCTCGAGAAGCTCGGCTTCGTCGAGTCCGGATGGGAACGCCCGTCCTCCGCCCACGGTCGAAATATCCTGACCGTCAGGACTCTCTTCGCCGAGTGAGAGGGCGGGCTCCGAGCCGGCGCTCTGCCTCACGTGACTGAGGACCCCACCGGCAGCGCCTCGCCGTCACTCGGGGGCTCCCGCACGAGGTGAAGGGCCTCAGATTTCGTCAGATGGTTGGGGTACAGCATCCGTGAGAACCTTCCCCGCGGATCGTCTTTGTCGCGGGGGAGATCGATGTGGGTTCGCTCGATCGCCGCGATGAGGACTTCCGTCTGCTCATCGGTCAACACGAGGAGCCCTCGTTCTCGCAAGCCCACCACTGCTCGCGAGTCATCCGATGCCGTGAGGACGACCGCGACACTCCGGGCTGTGGCGTCCGGCTCCCAGGGGTGCGCGATAACCATGGCCGTCGTGATGGTCGCGGTCGGGATCTCCTTCGTGCCGACGAGCAGACGGGTGGCGTCGCGTGAGATGCGCGGCGGTCGCGAACGTCGCCGCACGACGGCGCTGACGATGATCGCCACGACCGCCAGCAGCACAGCCCCGAGCGGCCACGTCCATGCGCCGAGCGGTCCCGCCGCCACGGGGATGAGGAACGCGCCGATCATCATCGCAAGGAGAAGCGGCTGTCCGGAGAAGACGTGAAGAGCCCACCAGGGGAAGAGAGCCCGCGAACGAGAGGGCCCCAACGGCATCCACTCCTGCACGTCGACGTTCGGCTCGCTCTCCGGGCGATCGGACGAGTGCACCGGTTGAGGCTGCCGCCGCACTCCTTTGATGATCAGCGTCATGCCCACCACACCGAACACGGTGGACAGCACCCATCCGCGCAGCGGATCGTCGGTCTCGTTCTGATCCGTCCCCGCCAGTGTGACAACCCCACCCACGGAGATGAGGAGAAGGAAGACTCCGTAGAGCAAGACGACCCGACGGGAGCGGCGGGCCGTCCAGGGCTTCGGCTCCGTGCCTGGAGGCCACGAGGGGTCGCCCCAGGTCCTTCGCCTGGTGAGCAGGAGGCCGGCCGCCGCTCCGACGCATCCGAAAGACAGCGTCATTGCCGCCAGAACGCCGATTCGAGGATCCGCGATCAGGAATGTCGAAGCCACCGCCACCGCTGCGCTGAACATCGCCAGCGCCACGCCCACCACGATGGGCGTCAGCAGCCCTTCGCCCTTCTCATCGCCAGCGCCCATCCGCTCGCCCCACCTCTCCCCAGACTGCAGGCGGAGGATCAGGCCCCATCGATCCAGCCGCGGCCCAAATGTGCCTGTCCCTGAGGATGAGAGTAGCGCGAGTGCGCTCCCAGCGAAGGCGTGCACCTCGTAGGATCGCGATATGACCTCCCCTCGCCGTGTCCCTGCAGACCTGCGGAAACGCGGGGGCTTTCGAGGAGCCGATGAATCGACCGCCTCGCTCATCCTCGGCCAGTTCTTCGTCGGTGGCTTTTTCCTGTTCATCGTGGCTTTCTTCCTCGCACTCGGTGCTGCGGAAGAGTACGACGGGGTGACGTCCTTCATCGGGGCGAGCATCATGGCCGTCGTGCTGTCCGTCGTGTCGATGATCACCGCCCTGGTGGTCGGCCTGCCCCTTCGCCTCGTCTCGGCGCTGCGCGCGCGGTGGCTCGCCCATGGCGAGATCACCGTCCTCGGGGTCGTCGTCGGACTCGGCGCCTGCATCGTGTCGGTCGTGCTGGCGGGCGGAAGCGGGGGAGCGGCGTCCCCATGGTGGGCGTTCGTCATCTCGTGGACGGTCCTCGCCTTCTCGGTCGCGCATTTCGTCTGGCCAGGGCCACGCCGGCCGCGAGAGTCCCGAGCACCCCGAAACGACGACCAGGCCGCGTGAGCACACGCGGGGAGGGTCAGCATCCGGAGGACCCGGGAGCACGGGACGCCGATGAGCACGTCCCGACGCACACGCGGCGGGGATTCCTCATCGCTGCCGGAACCGGCGTCGCGGTGACCGGCGTCGGCATCTGGCTCTCCGCGAACTCCGGGGAAGAGGCAGACGACACCGGACGCCGCCCGGACAATCCCCGAGGGTTGCCCGAGTATGAGCCGGTCTACGACCGCGCGGTCACGGGTCTCGAGGTACCGCTCGGTTTCGAGGACTGTGCCGATCCCACGGTCCGCGCCGACCGCAGCATCGCGGGGAGTGATCGCCGGACCGTGAGCCCTGTCATCGACCGCTTCATCATCCACCACACCGGCACGACTTCCGACCAGTTGGAGTTCTTCTCCCGCTGCAACCGGAGATCATCGGCTCCCACCTTCTATCTGCGACACGACGGATCGGTCATCGAGACCATCCGCCCGGGAGCGAAGCCGTCGTCCACCGGCGCGGACTGGAACTGGCGGTCCGTGGCGGTGGAGACGCTGGATTTCACCGGAGCCCCGGAGTACACGGTGACCACCGCGCAGGTGGAGGAGATCGCGCAGATGATCGCGTGGCTCGCAGGCTTCGACGGCCGGACCCTGGACGGCGTTCCGGTGCGCTTCCGGATCGACCGAGAGCACGTCATCACCCACCAGGAGACATGGTCGGGAACGGAGTGTCCCGGTCCGTTCCTCCAATCGCGAGTGGATGACATCGTGGCGCGGGCGGAGGAGATCCGGAGGGAGTCACGGTGACGGCACGGGAGCGGGCTAGTTGTAGTTGAAGCACCGACTCGAGTCCGGCGTCGACTCCGGCTCACCCTTGTAGAGGATGAACCAGTTTGCCGCCGTCGCCTCGTCGACGTGCACATCCAGGAGCATGCAGGTATAGAGGACGCTGTCTTCGCTTCGGAAACCGGCGTAGATCCAGGTCGTCCCGCACGGTGAATCCGGATCCGTGGCCAGCGTGATCTCATTCAGAGCGCCGCCTGAACCCTCTTCCCAGGTCCCGGAGAAGTCAACGGCATCTGCCCCGCGCAGCTCCACCGCGGTGCGCGGCGGACTCCCACCGCACCCCACATCCCGTGGCCACGCAGTCGCCTGGAAGGTACCGTCCTCAGCGAGCTCGAGCGTCGTCGGCAGGTCGCTTCCCGCCCGCCATGTCCCGTACGCATCGGCCTCCGTCAGGCTGTAGTCCGACGTCCCGCACGCCGCCAACGAGAGCATGAATGCGGTCAAGAACGCGAGCGCACCGACGCGGCCGCGATTCCGAGGGGATGGACGGGTGGGCACAGGCCCATCATGCAGCATCCACCCGTGTCACCGCGGCTGGAGACCCAGGAGAGTGTCACTTTCCTCTACTGGGGATGAGCATTACCCGGATGAGTAGTATTCCTCGTCCATAGCGTCGTGCTCGAGCTTTCGATAGTGGAAGCCAGTCGGAGATAGCCACCCCGCCACGGTGAGGGGCGTGGCTTCAGCCGTGGCAGGGCGCGGCGGGCTGAGGCAGTGACACCAAGATGGGCTGAACAGAATGTCGGCGACGGCCTGGTGCATGCCGGACTGCGCGATCTCCTCGTCGGTGTCGTGCGCAACGCCAGGGCTGCCGTCACTGAACGGCTGATCGTTCGACGCGCTGAGTCTCCGGACACACCGGGGCGAGTCAGATAGCCTGAACAAATCAGCGTTGGCGAATGTGCTGCGACAACGACGAAGCGGAAGAAACCGACACCATGGAACCACGCGCATCTCAATCGGACACTCGCCCACGGGCATTCAGCGCGCTTGTCGCGGGCCTCGTCGCAGCGTGTATGAGCCTTGCAGGCTGCTCTGTTCCAGCTAATCCCCTATGCAAAACATGGAAAATCTACGACACGCCACAGGAAGCAGCAAAGGACGCGGACGCGGTGGTCATTGGAACTTTAGTGAACCAGTCTGGAACGGAGGATTGGAACGGCGTAGAGATCAACGTTTGGCAGATGGACATCGAAAGTTGGATCAAGGGGTCTGGTCCGACGCAAATAGAAGTGGCGTCGCCTCCAGACACGTGTGGTCCATTGCCGACACCCTACTCATCGAGTGATCCACTTCTCCAGGCAGGAGACGAAGGCAGAGTCGCAGTCTTCCTGAGCAAGAGCGACGACGGATGGGTCGTGTTGAGCCCATTCCAGGGGACCATCTCCGTTCCAGCCGATGACGCACTTCCGTCGGAATGGCCGCCTCACGATAGCCCGAGCAGATGGAGCTCTTGACCATAAGCCTTGATCCACCGATGCGCTGAGAAAGTGCTTGCGGGACTGCCTGGTTGTGGCTGGTCCCTTTAGCTTCGCAGGTCCGGCTTGCCCTAGCCGTCGTAGCGGCCGCTCACGTAGCTCCGGTACCGGACTCCCCGGTGCTGCTCGTGTTGCCCGAGAGCCGTGTAGCTGTATCCGAGGGCGTCCGCCACCATGGGCGCTGGCATCGCGGCTACTAGCTCGTCGAGCGTGGTGTTCTTCGTCGCGAGGACGTCAACGCCTAGTGAGTTGAGCTCCGCCTTGAGCCGCTCGCGCGTGATGTGCCGCCCTGCGCGCGCTCCTGGAAAGAGGTAGGGGTTGGTGTCGACCGAGCCAGTCCGTGTTCGAGCTCTGGAGGCCAGATGCTGGCGGAGGATGCCGTCAAACGGCTCTGGGACGTGGACCGGGTCTTCCGCGAACCTGATCCTCATGCCCTCGACGGCGTCATCGTCGACCGCGTCCAGCCGCATCGTGGCGATGCGCGTCAGCGGTTGGCCGAAGACCAGCAATAGCATGGCGGCAGAACGCGCCGCGGGTGAGAGCGACTCCTCCGTCAGGTAGTAGCGAATCCACTCGAGTCGCTCGCCGTCGGTAATGCGCCTAGTCTGCGCACGAGCGTGGCGCGTGGGGGCGTGGAGTGGGGGAGCGAGTTTGCTTTCCTTCGCGAACTGCAAGAACCCACGGACTGTGTATCGACTCGAGTTTCCCGTCGTGAGCCAGATGTCGACGAGGGATTGGGTGCAGGCCTCGAGTGAGATCTCCTGCTCCTGGAGCCAGTTCAGGAAGTTCGCTGCTGCCGTGATTTGTTGCTTCGCGTTGTGTGCAGCGGAATGAACGTCGCCGTCGTTGCTCTGAATCCGTCTGATGCGGTGTAGGTGATACCAGACCGCGTATCGTTCGAGCGCGCGCTTGTGCTCGCCTTCGAACGACTCAACTTTATTGCGGATCCATGCTTCGAAACGTGTGAACGCCTCGTCGCGAGGGGCAAGGACGCCCACCTCAACGAGCAACGCTCTGATGTGGGCGACGGCGCCACCTTGCGGGAGGGCGTCAAGAATGGCGTGGTCCGGCGGACTCTGAGCTTCCGCGAGAGCCCCGAGCACCGACCTGACCTTGGCGGAGCGAATCCAGGTGAGGACGCTAGTGGGGCGGTCCGCTCGGAGCAAGTGGTCCCTGAGCTGCAGGAGATCACTGCGATGACTCTCGGTGGGGTGCCCGAGCGCCTCGTTGAGGTCATCGGATAGAGCGCAACGCTCGCAGAGTCCGGCGCGAAAGATCGCCCGCTCCTGGGAGCATCGTTTGCAGCGAAAGTCGCGGTTGATGCCGGCGCAATCTGCGCAGATCGGCTCATCCTTCGCGTCGATTCCCGGCAGCAACCGTTCGACATGGCAGCCGCCACAGGTTCCATGGGTATGGACGGCCCGGTCGTAGCATCGCCCGCAGATGAGGCCTTCAGGGAACCGATACTTAGTTGTAGATGCTGGAGCGAGGTCTCCGCAGCGCGCGCATCGGACCTCACCTTCGCCTCGCGGCCGGCCCTTAGGGCGGGGTCGTTCGCTATTCGGACTCATCGCGCAGAATTCGAGCTCGGCGGGGCCGCGCCTGGCTGGCGGGCCCCTTGAAGTCCACGACCTGGTTGACGACCTTCTTTGTGCTGGTGGCGTCCTGCGCAGACACGGTGATGAGATCCGCGGGCGTGCAATGGAAGATGTCGCAGAGCGCCGCGAGGAGGGGCAGCGAGAGGCGCTCTGGCCGTTGTGTGACCAACCGCCAGATCTGCGCAGATGACATTGTGAGGCCGTGGTTGTTGAGATGCGGAGCCAGGTCGGTCGAGTTGTGCATCCCGTTGCGCGCCATGAGTTCGGCGAGGTTCCAGGCGTAGTCGGCGGTGCGTCGCATGTCAGTCCTTCAATCCGTACTTGAGCGCATCGGCCATCGTACTGTCGAGCGTTTGTCTGAGTGTCTTGACACGAAAGTCGCTGGAGACCCCGGTGTAGAGCGCGGTGGTCGAGGCGTACTCGTGTCCAACCTGTTGTTGGACGAAGAGCGAATCGAACCCGCCCTCGATCAGGTGAGTGATGTAGGAGTGACGCAACGAGTGAAAGGTGAGGTCCTTGCCGAAGCCGAGCTCGTCGCGATAAAGGCGGAAGCGAGTGTTCAGCGCTGACTCGGAGACGAGCGTTCCTCGCTCCGTGGGAAACAGTGATGTGCCGCCGCCGAAGCGGGGGAGACCGCGCTCGAGCCACTCTTCGAGGATCTCCGAGCCCCACGGGAACACCGCCAAGACGTTTCGCTGCTTGTAGTCGGATCCCTTCATCGCCTTACCAAACCGGACGTTGAGGTGACCGTACTTTCCGAACTCAGGTGCGTGGGCGTTTCGGCTGAGGTCGAAGGTCTCGAGGTGTCGAATCTCGTTTCGTCGAAGGCCAAAGCAGTAGGTGAGTTTGAACAGCGTGCTATCGCGGAACGCCGCGGCCCACCCCTTCCTGTTCAGACGGGAGATGCTGTCGGCTTCATCGTCAGCGCGGTCAAAGAATGCCTGCAGCTCTCTGTGGCGGAACGGACGTCGGCGGCCACCATGCTCGGCCTCCTGGATGTGTCGCACCATATTCCACTGATGAAGCACCGGGACGGGGTGGGTGCCGAACATGTCGTTGCACCTGTTGACCCAGTCATACGCGGGGGAGCAAATGAAGTCGGTGAACATGCTGAGCGCGTCCTGGTACTTGCGGATCGTTGGCCGCTTGTTCCTGTGGATCGCAACCTGGTCCCCGAAGAACTCGTCTACGTGCTCGACGGTCCAGAGCCACGGGTACTGGTTCGTGGTCTCCATGAACCTGCGCACGAGCGCTTCACGGCCCTCAATCGTTCCGATGGAGAGGCCACGCGCGAGCTGCTGCCGACGAAAGCCGGACAGCATCTCGTTGAAGGTCTGCTCCTCGGGGTGAAGCACGGCAACGCCTGCCCCATTTGGCGTGGCTCGTCAGCTCGATGACCATGGAGACTCCCTTTCATTAGATGCAACTATCATTCACCAAACGAAAGATCGTTGCAACGACACGGGAGTCGAGGCATTCGAGCACCGCAACGCATCCAGCGGGCGGAGGTCGGCGTTGCGCTGTCAAAGTTGCATGAAGTGGCGGAAATCTAGGGGAGCACGGCCCCTCAGCGAAGTTTCGCGGTAGCCTCAGTCGTGGCGCCGGTGGGGCTGGAGTGGAATTTCATCCACTGCAATAATGACTGCTTAAGCTGACATAATGCGTATTATCGGATAATCCATATCCGGGATCTGGCAGGACGAGACAGGGTGGGAAAGCCGCCACCGCGGCCCTCGATCATGCGTTGACGTACGCCGCGAGATGCTCACCCGTCAACGTCGACCCGTCAGCGACGGGCTCGGACGGCGTTCCCAGGACACGCGGGCCTCGGACACCGGAAGGTCGAGCACCTCGGTGATGTCCTTGCCGCCGAGCTTGGGCTCAGCCGCTCAGCTCGAATCCGCTTCTGTGGTCGAGAGGTCACGACCAGACGCTTCTCGGAACGCGCGAGCGATAACCCACGCAGCACGAGCTGCGCGGCCGACGCCACCGTATGTCATACGAGAGGCGCCGCAGTGAACGGCGCTCGATCCGCGAACTGGAACGCGCGTCCGAAGAGCGTGGAGCCACTCGTGGGAGAGCCGGGATCTCGGGGCACCACGCCTGTAGCGGCCCAGAGCATTTCGCGCAGCCACTGCGCGCCTCCATAGACTCGAAAGTTACCGACGCGTTCAGCCGTGTGGTCAGCGCGCTCCAGCACGACGTGGATGCGTGACAACTCCTCGATCTCGTGGGAGTACACGGTCCACTCTTCGTTGGCTTCTCCGTACTCGAGCGGGTCGAACTCTGAGGATGAGTCCGAGGCGAAGTTCTCGAGTTCTTCGGAGCTCGCACGCTGACGCAGCAGCTGCGGTGCGCGCAGCGTGAAGGCGACGATCGCGAGTTCGGGATCCACGAACTCATCGATCAGATCCTCGCCGTACCGATCAAGATCCAGTGGCGTAGCGCCTAGTGAGGTGAGGAAGGAGGCTACGTCGTCCACCAGAGGCATGGCGGGCACGTTGTAGTGTTCGCGCGCTGACTCCAGAAGCTGGTCGTAGGTCGTCATGTGTTCTCCAGCAGTGCTTGGGTCGGCGCCTGAGTTCTTTCGAGAGAGGATGGAGATTCCGCCACCGCGGCCCTCGATCATGCGTTGACGTACGCCGCGAGATGCTCACCCGTCAGCGTCGACCCGTCTGCGACGAGCTCGGCGGGCGTTCCCTCGAACACGATGCGACCGCCGTCGTGGCCGGCTCCCGGTCCGACGTCGATGATCCAGTCGGCGTGTGCCATGACGGCCTGATGATGCTCGATCACGACCACCGTCTTGCCAGCATCGACAAGTCGATCCAGCAGACCGAGGATCGTGTCGACGTCGGCGAGATGCAGGCCGGTCGTCGGCTCGTCCAACACGTAGACGTCGCCCTTCTCGCCCATCTGGATCGCGAGCTTGATGCGCTGGCGCTCACCGCCCGACAGGGTCGACAACGGCTGTCCGAGCGACAGGTAGCCGAGCCCCACGTCTTCCAGGCGTCCGAGGATGGCAGCCGCGGCCGGGAGTTTGGTCTCGCCCTCGCTGAAGAACACACGGGCCTCGGAGACCGGAAGGTCGAGCACCTCGGTGATGTCCTTGCCGCCGAGCTTGTACTCCAGCACCGCCGCCTGGAAGCGCTTACCACCGCAGTCCTCGCACGGAGTTTCGATGGTGTCCATGAACCCGAGCTCGGTGATGATGACACCGGCACCCTTGCAGGTGGGACAGGCGCCCTCGGAATTCGCGCTGAACAGGGCGGGCTTCACTCCGTTCGCCTTCGCGAAGGCTTTGCGGATGGGTTCGAGCAGCCCCGTGTAGGTCGCGGGGTTGCTGCGACGCGAGCCCTTGATGGCGGACTGGTCGATCGCCACCACGCCCTCGCGTCCGGTCACCGAACCGTGGATGAGCGAGCTCTTTCCGGAGCCCGCGACGCCGGTGACCACGGTCAGGACACCGGTCGGGATGTCGACGTCCACGTTCTGGAGGTTGTTCGTGGAGGCGCCACGGACTTCGATCGCGCCGGTGCGATCGCGCACGGCGCCCTTGAGCTGCGCGCGGTCGTCGAGGTGCTGCCCCGTCAGCGTTCCACTGGCCGTGAGGCCTTCGACGCTCCCCTGATAGCAGATCTCTCCCCCGGCGCTTCCGGCACCCGGCCCCAGATCCACGACATGATCGCCGATCGCGATGGTCTCCGGCTTGTGCTCGACGACGAGCACCGTGTTCCCCTTGTCGCGGAGTCGGAGCAGCAGGCCATTCATCCGCTGGATGTCGTGCGGGTGCAACCCGATCGTCGGCTCGTCGAACACGTACGTGACGTCGGTCAGCGAGGAGCCGAGGTGCCGCAGCATCTTGATCCGCTGCGCCTCTCCCCCGGACAGCGTTCCCGATGGCCGGTCCAGGCTCAGATACCCCAGGCCGAGGGTCACGAAGGCGTCGAGGTTGGCGCTCAGCGCCTGGAGCAGGGGCCCCGCACCGGGGAGGTCGAGACCTTTGACCCACGCGGCGAGGTCCGTCACCTGCATGCGGCAGGCATCGGCGATGCTCACACCGTCGATCTTGGACGATCGTGCGCCTTCGGTGAGGCGCGTGCCGTCGCACTCCGGGCACACCGCGAAGGTGGCCACCCGCTCGACGAAGGCGCGGATGTGCGGCTGCAGCGCGTCGAGGTCTTTGGAGAGCATGGACTTCGTGATCTTCGGGATCAGGCCCTCGTAGGTCATGTTGATACCGGAGATCTTGACCTTCGTCACCTCGCCGTAGAGGAACAGGTGGCGCTGCTTGTCGGTGAACGAGGCGATGGGCTTGTCCGGCGGGTAGAACCCGGACTGCGAGAACCCCTTCACCATCCAGCCGTCGGCGGTGTATCCGGGCACCATGATCGCGCCCTCGTCGAGGGACTTCGACTCATCGACGATCTGCGAGAGGTCGAGATCGGACACCACTCCCCTGCCCTCACATCGCGGGCACATGCCGCCGAGGTAGATCGCGTCCTTCACGATCTTCTTCTCCCCGCCCGGCCCGGTCATCACGCCGCTGGCCTTCTGCGTCGGGATGTTGAACGAGAACGCCGTCGGCCCGCCGATGTAGGGCTGTCCGAGCTTGCTGAACAGGATGCGGAGCATCGCATTGGCATCCGTCACCGTGCCGACGGTGGACCGCGGATTCGCGCCGAGGCGCTCCTGGTCCACGATGATCGCCGTGGTGAGGCCTTCCAGCACGTCGACGTCGGGTCGAGGGACGGACGGCATGAAGCCCTGCACGAAGGCGCTGTACGTCTCGTCGATCATCCGGCGCGATTCGGCGGCGATCGTGTCGAAGACGAGAGAGCTCTTCCCGGAACCCGAGACCCCGGTGAACACCGTGAGGCGTCGCTTCGGGATGTCGACGCTCACGTCCTTGAGGTTGTTCTCGCGCGCGCCCTGCACACGGATGAGATCGTGGGTGTCCGCGGGGTGCTCGGCAGCGGTCATGCGGCGTCCTTCGTGGTGGTGGGGCCGTCAGGCGGCCTGGTTGATGCGGAGCAGGTTGCCCGCGGGGTCGCGGAACGCGCAGTCGCGCACACCGTAGGGCTGATCCATGGGTTCCTGGACCACGTCCGCCCCCTCCGCGACCAGACGGTCGAACAGGGCGTCCAGGTCGTCGCTCGCGAGTGTCAGAGCGCCATAGCTGCCCTTCGCGATGAGCTCCAGGATCGTCTGCCGTTCGGCGTCGGTGATGCCGGGGTCGGTGGCCGGCGGGTGGAGCACGATCGAGGTCTCCGGCTGGCCTGCGGGGCCGACCGTGAGCCAGCGGAGACCGTTATAGCCGACGTCGTTGCGCACCTCGAAGCCGAGGGCGTCGCGGTAGAAGCCGAGCGCCGCTTCGGCGTCGGTGTGCGGGAGGAAGGCGTAGTGGATGCTGATGTTCATGATGCTCACGTTAGGTGCGCCTCGGGGCGCGGCGCTTCTCGATTCCTGATCGGTCGGGTGACCTGCTTCGCCTGGAACGAGGGGATGCCCTCGACGTTCGCGGCGCGTTCACGGTACACGCTGGGTGGGACACCGACCAGCTCCGAGAACCGGGTGCTGAACGTTCCCAGCGAGGAGCAGCCCACGGCGAAGCACACCTCGGTGACGCTGAGGTCGCCGCGACGCAGCAGCGCCATGGCGCGTTCGATGCGGCGGGTCATGAGATAGGAGTACGGGGATTCGCCGTAGGTCTCGCGGAACCGCCGACTGAGGTGGCCGGCGGACATGTGCACGCCCCGCGCCAGGGCCTCGACGTCCAGGGGCTTCGCGTACTCCCGATCGATGCGGTCGCGAACCTTCCGCATCACGACCAGCTCCCGCAGTCGAGCGTCATCCACCGGTGTCACGTGATGATCCTGCCATGACGCCGGAAGACGGGGAATGACCATCCGCGACGCGCGGAGCCGCTCCTCCCCCGCTGTCGGACTTCCGGCGCTACCCTGGGGGCATCCTCACAGGATTCTCTCAGAAGGGGTTCCCCGTCATGTCTGAAGCAGTCGCAGAAACGAAGTCTTTCTTCAAGTCCATCCGCGTCGCTCTCGCGGTCTCCGGCGTGCTCGCGCTGCTCGCGGGTATCGCGTTGCTCGTCTGGCCGGTGAAGTCCGCCGTCATCGTGACGGCGATCTTCGCGTCGTACTTGATCGTCGCGGGAGTCGTCTACATCGGCCTCGGCATCTTCTCCCGCGCCAAGGGCGGCTGGTCTCGCGTCGGCCACATCGTCCTCGGCCTGCTCTACATCGTCGCCGGCGTCATCGCGTTCTTCAACCTGAACGTCGCCGCCGCCACCCTCGCGCTGGTCGTCGTGATCTTCATCGGCGTGAGCTGGATCGTCGACGGCGTCGTGGCGCTCTCGCTGCTCGGCAGCGATGGGTCGCGAGTGTGGACCGTGATCTACGCCATCCTCAGCATCATCGCCGGAATCATCGTCCTCTTCTCGCCGGTCATCGCCGGATTCGCGCTGTGGCTGCTCCTGGGCATCTCGCTCGTCGTGCTCGGTATCGTGCAGATCATCCGCGCGATCACGCTGGGCAAGGATGAGAAGGCGTTCACCACGGGCGCTGCCGCCGTTTGACCTCGGATACGCACGACGCCCCGGACCTGTCGAGCAGGTCCGGGGCGTCGTGGCGTCGGACGACTATTCCGCGGCGAAGGCGCTCACGTCGCCGATGAGGCGGGTGTTGTCCGCGGGGACGGGGTCGATGACCGCCTTGGCGACCTCGGCGGCGAACTCGGACACGTTGTAGAGACGGCCGGCGGATTCGCGGCGCTCGGCGATCGCCCCGGGGTTCGCGCGCTCGAGCAGCGTCGCGGTGATCGTGCCCTCGATCATGTCGCCGGAGACGACGGTGAAGCCGATCCCCTTCTCGGCGAGGCCGGGGATCAGTTCCCGCAGCGCGTCCTCGCCGGCCCGCTTGGACAGCGCGACGGGCTCGTACTCCGGCATCGTCGGCGTCGTGCGGATGAAGTGCGCCTGGTGGCTGGTGACGAACACGACGCGTGCGCCGTCCGACAGCAACGGGGTCGCGGCGTTGAGGACGTTGAGCTGCGCGTCCCGGTTGAGCGTCAGGGCGTAGTCCTCGGCCATCCCCGACTCCATGCCACCCGAGGCGTTGAGGACGAGGACGTCGAGACGCCCGTACTCGGCGCGGACGGCGTCGAACATCTCGGCGATCGACGCCGGGTCGGTGAGGTCCGCGCCGACGACGAGCGCCCGGCGGCCCAGCTCGCGCAGCTGCGCTGCGAGCTTCTCCGCGCGCGGCGCCTTGTTCCGGTAGTTGATGACGACGTCGGCGCCGGCCTCGGCGAGGTACCGCACGGTGTCGGCGCCGATCCCCCGCGATGAGCCGGTGACGAGGGCCACCTTGCCGTCGAGGGATCCTGCGGGAAGAACGTCGGTCACGGGTGACTCCTCATGGTGCGTGGAACGCCGTGAGCGCACGGCCCTCACAGATTACCAAGGGGGCGCGGTGGCGGCCGGTCGGGCGTCGCCACGCGTGGTACGTTGACGGCAAAGGAGGCCGCATGGACAACTTCTCGACGTTCGTCACGTTCATCGACCACTGGGCATGGATCGGGTGGCTCGTCCTCATCGCCGTCTTCCTCGTCATCGAGATGCTCTCCCTCGACTTCACCTTCCTGATGCTGAGCTTCGGCAGCGTGATCGGTCTCGTCACCGACTTCGTCGGGCTCCCGGTCTGGATCCAGATCCTCATCGCCGCCTTGGCATCCGCCCTCTTCATCCTCTTCCTGCGGCCGCCCCTCTTGCGCCGACTGCACCGCGGTGCCGACCCCACCCGCTCGAACGTCGAGGCCCTCGTCGACCTCCGCGGCATCGCGCTCAGCGAGATCACGCAGATCTCCGGCCAGGCGAAGCTCGCGAACGGCGACACCTGGACCGCCCGAACCACCACCCCGATGGCGATCCCCGCGGGGGCGCCTGTCGCCGTCAGCGCGATCAACGGCGCGACCGCCATCGTCCGACCCCTCAACGACTAGGAGCACGCGTGGACGACGCATCGATCATCCCGACCGTGATCATCTGGATCCTGGTGATCGCGGTCATCATCTTCGTGATCGTCACGATCGCGCGGGCGATCCGCATCATCCCGCAGGCGACCGCCGGCGTGGTGGAACGGCTCGGCCGGTATCACAAGACCCTCTCCCCCGGCCTCAACATCCTCGTGCCCTTCATCGACCGTCTGCGGCCGCTGATCGACATGCGCGAGCAGGTGGTCTCCTTCCCGCCGCAGCCCGTGATCACCGAGGACAACCTCGTCGTCTCCATCGACACGGTCGTCTACTTCCAGGTGACCGACGCCCGTGCCGCCACCTACGAGATCGCGAACTACCTCGGCGCCGTGGAGCAGCTCACCACCACGACGCTCCGCAACGTCGTCGGCGGTCTGAACCTCGAAGAGGCGCTCACGAGCCGCGACAACATCAACGGCCAGCTCCGCGTGGTCCTCGACGAGGCGACCGGCAAGTGGGGCATCCGCGTGGGCCGTGTCGAGCTCAAGGCGATCGACCCGCCCGTCTCGATCCAGGACTCGATGGAGAAGCAGATGCGCGCGGAGCGGGACCGCCGTGCCGCGATCCTGACCGCCGAGGGGACGAAGCAGTCCGCGATCCTCGAGGCGGAGGGCCTTCGTCAGGCGGAGATCCTCCGGGCCGAGGGCGACAAGCAGGCAGCGGTCCTTCGTGCCCAGGGCGAGGCGGAGGCGATCCAGAGCGTCTTCACCGCGATCCACCAGGGCGCTCCGGACGACAAGCTCCTCGCCTACCAGTACCTGCAGATGCTCCCGAAGATCAGCGAGAGCCCGTCCAGCAAGCTGTGGATCATCCCGAGCGAGCTGACCGAGGCGCTCAAGGGCATCGGCACCGCCTTCACCCCGAAGACCGGGCCGGGCTCGACCACTCCCCCCGCTGGCGCGTGACCCACCCGTACTTCGTCAAGGCCGAGCAGCCCCGGATCCTGGCCCATCGCGGTCTCGTGACCGTCGAGGGGCGGGAGTCCGGGGTCTGGGAGAACACGGCGGCCGCCTTCGCCGCTGCTCATGCCGCCGGGGCCGAGTACATCGAGACGGACTGCCAGGTCACCGCAGACGGCGACGTCGTGCTCTTCCACGATCACGACCTCCGGCGTCTGGTGGACGATCCGCGCGCTGTCCACGAGGTCCGGACAAGGGAGCTGAGCGCGCTCTTCGCGGAGCACGGCGGTCTGCTCACCGTGGCCGAGGCGCTCTCCGCGTTTCCGGAGACACGCTTCAACATCGACGTGAAGACGCCGGCCGCTGCGGCTCCCCTGGGGCCCGTCCTGGCCGCGCACACGCACCGTGTCCTGGTCACCAGCTTCTCGGACGCCAACCGGCGCGCGACGGTGGAGGCCGTGCGACAGACCGGCACCGGGCTCCGGCCCGCCACCTCGGGCGGGAGCTGGACGATCGCCGCGCTCCGGACGCTGTCCGCGATGCGCCTCTCCCCCGGCCGGCTGCTGCGGGAGATCGATGCCGTGCAGATCCCGGAGCGCCACGGGGCGCTCACAGTGCTGACGCCGGCCCTCCTCCGCGCCGCCCACCGCGTCGGCACCGAGGTCCACGTGTGGACGGTGAACGAGGCGGAGGACATGCGCCGCCTCGTCGACGCCGGTGTGGACGGCGTCGTGACCGACCGCGCCGACCTCGCCGTCGCCACGCTGCGGACGGTCTGAGCGCCCTTTATCCTCCGGCGCTGGGATTCCGCTGTGAATACCGGGCAGAACGCCCCCACGTGGATGAAGCGCACAGGCTCGAACGTTATACCTGACAGCGACGAGAGGACCACACAATGGCAGATCGCAGCCTGCGCGGCATCCGACTCGGCGCCCAGAGCCTACAGAGCGAAGAGGGCGTCGTTTTCATGGAGCGCCGTGAGACCACCTACACCTGTGACACCTGCGGACACGACACCACGCTCATGTTCGCAGCCGATGCCGAACCGCCTCAGACCTGGGAGTGCCGTTCCTGCGGAGCGGAAGCCCGCCTGAAGGTCGACGGCGAGGCCGTCACCCTCGAGGTCACCGACGAGAAGGCCGCCCGCACCCACTGGGACATGCTCATGGAGCGTCGTACCCGTGCGGAGCTGGAGGAGCTTCTCGAAGAGCGCCTCGCCTACATCCGAGCCCGGCGCGGTGCCGGCGAGGACCCCACCCGAGAGAAGATCGGCGCCTAGCGCCGACGGGCGCGCCACCACCCGAGACCGAGCGCACCCAGACCGCCCCAGAGCAGCACCTGCTGCAGCCAGGGGCCCAGGACGATTCCCGCCGTGAGGCCGGAGCGGAGTTCGACATCTTCGAGCATCGCTCCGGCCTCATCCGCGTCCAGGCTGGTGACCGTGCGACCGTCCGGGAGGATGACCTGGCTCGTGCCGACCGTGGAGATGTTGACGACGCTCCGGCCCGTCTCGATGGCGCGCATCCGAGCGAAGGCGAGCTGCTGCAGGTTCTCGTCCGTGCCGCGGAAGTCGGCGTTGTTCGTCTGGAAGACCAGTACTTCGGCGCCGCCGTACAGGCCCTCGGTGATGACGTCGTCGTAGATCACGTCGAAGCAGATCGCGAGACCGACGCGGACGTCGTCGACCTCGACGATCGGCGGGTTGGTCCCCGGGGTGTACTCGCGCTGGATCAGCCCGATGAGGTCGGGGACGAGGGCGTTGAAGAAGGCCCGATCCGGCACATACTCGCCGAAGGGCACGGGGTGGCGCTTGTCGTGCTTCTGAGGCGCCGTGGCGTCCGGCAGCCACAGCATCGACGTGTTGTAGTAGAGGTTGCCCCGACCGGTGGCGGCATTGGCGAGCAGCGGCGCATCGATGCGGTTCGCCACGAGGGTCATCCGCCGCGCGATCGCGGAGTTCGCGAACGGATCCGTGTCCAGCCCGCCCTCCGGCCAGACGAGAAGATCGACGTCCTCGCCGTAGAGGGGCTCGGTCGCCTCCGTCTGCGCCTGGACGACGGCGAAGGGTTCGCGCTGGTCGAAGTAGCCGGTCGGCCCGTTCCCCTGCACCGCGGCGATGCGCATCGATCCGGACGGCGTGGTCGGGAAGAGCGGGGTGAAGAAGAGGATCAGGACCAGTGCGACCGGCGCGAGGAGGGTGACCGGCCGCCGCCACAGCCCCGTGCGGACGATCTCGATCACCATGGCGACGAGGAAGACCATGAGGAAGCTCAGTCCGCTGACGCCCACCCAGGAAGAGAGCGCCGCGAGCGGGCTCTCCGCCTGGCTCATCCCGAGACGAGCCCAGGGGAAGCCGCCGTATGGCCACCAGCCGAGGAACAGCTCCCTCCCTACCCACAGCGCCGCAACGACCGCCGGGAGGGTCAGCAGGCGACCCGCGGTGCCCGGCCAGGCCCGGGGCAGCCACCGGTAGGCAAGGGTCAGCGGGATCAGCGCCACGGCCGTGAGCGCGCCCTCGACCACGCTCAGGGCAGCCCAGGGCAGCGGCCCCAGATATCGAGACGTCCAGGACACGAGCAGGGCGAAGAACACGATGCCGTAGACCAGTCCCACGAGCAGTGCGCCACCGGCCCGTCGACCGATCAGCGCGAGCAGCAGCAGCCCCGTGGCGGGGAAAGCCAGGATCCAGATCGCCGCTTCGGGAAACGCGAGGTCCATGAGCAGCGCAGCCAGGGCGGCGACGGGTACGGCGGCCCACAGGGGCAGGAGGGCGCGTCGGCGAACGGGAGCTTCGATCATGCGGGCGGATCTCACATCGAGGAGTAGGCGACGATGCCACGGCGCACACCGTCGAGGGCTGCCCGGGCGGTGCGTGCGAGTGCGGCGTCCTCCGCGACGATGGACAGCTGATCGAGGAGGTCGATGGTCTGCTTCGCCCATCGCACGAAATCACCGGCCGCCATGTCCGCGTCGATGAGCACGCGATCGAGCATGCCGCCCCGCGCCCACGCGTGCATCGCTCCCGCGAGTCCCGCGGCCAGCGGCTCGCTTCCCGGCAGCTGGTGGTCCTGCTCCAGGTCGTCGAGCTCGGCCCACAACGCGGTCGTCTTCTCGTATGCCGCTCGGAAGGCACCCCGCGGGAGGCCCCGCTCCCCCGCGTTGGCTTCGTCCCGACGCGGCTCGTACACGAGGGAGCACGCCATCGCCGCGAGTGACGGGGCGTCCAGTCCCTTCCAGAGCCCCTGACGCAGCGACTCGGCCACGAGTAGATCGCGCTCACCGTAGATCCGCCGCATCGTGCGGCCGGCGTCGGTCAGGTGCATCCCGTCCTCGTCGCGACGCACATAGTCCAGCGTCTCCAGCACCTCGACGACACGGTCGAAGACGCGAGCCACCGTTCCCGTCCTGGTCTCGATCTGACGCCGCGTACGGTCTGTCTGTCGCTTGAGCTTCCAGTAGCGCTCGGCCCAGCGAGCGTGCTTCTCGCGGTCGGGGCACCGATGGCACGGGTGGCGCTGCATCCGCGTGCGGAGCGTCTGGATGCGCTTCATCCGCTTGTCCCGGGCGGCACGGGGAGCCTGGGTGTCCTGTCGATTCTTCTTCTCGAGATCGCTCAGCTCGCGGCGGATGGCGGCGTACTCCGGGAAGTCGCCGTGCTCGCACGCCATCGCCGACTGGTAGCCGGCCAGCGACTCCTCGGCCTCCCGCACCTGTCGGGCCAGGCCGACCACGGCGCGGTCGGCCTGGAACTGGGCGAACGACGACTCCAGGATCTGCCGCGCCCTGGCCTGCCCGAACAGATCGATCAGGTTGACGGCCATGTTGTACGTCGGCCGGAAGCTGGAGTTGAGCGGGTAGGTCCGCCGCGATGCGAGGGCGGCGACGGCCTGCGGGTCCATGCCCTCGGTCCACTGCACGACCGCGTGCCCCTCGACATCGATGCCGCGGCGCCCGGCGCGGCCCGTGAGCTGCGTGTATTCGCCGGATGTGATCGCGACGCGCGCCTCTCCGTTGAACTTCTCCATCTTCTCCAGCACGACCGTGCGCGCCGGCATGTTGATGCCGAGGGCCAGCGTCTCGGTCGCGAAGACGACTTTGAGCAGTTTGCGCCGGAACAGCTCTTCGACGACCTCCTTGAAGGCAGGGAGGAGGCCGGCATGGTGGGCGGCCACGCCCCGTTCGAGGTTGTCCAGCCACTCCCAGTAGCCGAGCACCCCGAGATCCTCGTCCTGCAACGTGCGGGTGCGTTCCTCGACGAGGGCCCGGATCTCCGCGCGCTCCTCCGACGAGGTCAGGCGCAGGCCGGAGCGCCGCACCTGCTGCACCGCGGCATCGCAGCCCACGCGGCTGAAGATGAAGAAGATGGCGGGAAGGAGATTCGACCGTTCCAGCAGCTCGACCACGTCAGGGCGGTCCATGCGCTCGATCCGGTGCGCGTTCGCGGCGCGCACGGGGCGGCGGCCGCCCCGTGGCGGTCGGGCGGCCTGGCGCCCGGCGTGGCGATTGCTGCGATACGACTGCGCCTGGCGGTTGCTCTCGTAGGTGGAACCCGTGAACGAACGGATGCGCATGAGCTCCTGGTTCACCTGGGCCGTGGCGATGCCCGCCCGGTCGTCGAAGAGCGGCAGCAGGTCGTCGCGTACGAGCACGTGCTGCTCCAGCGGCACCGGACGGATCTCGGAGACGATGACCTCGGTGTCTCCGCGCACGGTGTCGAGCCAGTCGCCGAACTCCTCGGCGTTCGACACGGTCGCGCTCAGCGAGACCAGCCGCACGCGGGGCGGGAGGTGGATGATGACCTCTTCCCACACGGCACCACGGAAGCGGTCGGCCAGATAGTGGACCTCGTCCATCACGACGTAGCGCAGGTCGCGCAGCGCCGCGGAGTCGGCATAGATCATGTTCCGCAGCACCTCGGTCGTCATGACCACGATGCGGGCGTTGCCGTTGATGTTCGTGTCGCCCGTCAGCAGACCGACGTCGTCCGCGCCGTAGACGTCGACGAGCTCACGGAACTTCTGATTCGAGAGCGCCTTCATCGGCGTGGTGTAGAAGGCTTTGTCCGTCGCGGTCTGCATCGCCAGGTGGATGGCGAACTCCCCCACGATCGTCTTCCCGGCACCCGTGGGGGCTGCCACGAGAACGCTGCGTCCGTTCTCCAGCGCGTGGCATCCGGCGAGCTGGAACGGGTCGAGCTGGAAGCGCTGGCGCGAGGCGAATACTGCGGTCTCCGGGTGCGCCGCGCTCTCCTGCGCCTGCGCGTATCGCTCGGACGGCGAACTCATGGGGCGTCCGGGATGAGTCCGGCGGCGGTGTCCTGCTTGCGCTTGCGCCGGTCGAAGAGGAGGGAGAGCCCTGCCGCTGCGAAGAAGAGGACGATGAGGATGCCGGCCAGCATCAGCATGCTCACGACGTCCGCCGCGGGCGTGGCCAGTGCGGCGAAGATCGTCGCGATGAGGATGGCCACCCGCCACCCCTTCAGGATCGCTCGGCCCGACATCACCCCTGCGAGGTTGAGCGCGACGAGGAAGACGGGGAGGACGAACGAGATGCCGATGACGATCATCAGCTTGAACACGAAGTCGTAGTACTCCTGTGCGGAGTAGAAGTTGGTGCCGCCCTCCGGGGTGAAGCTCCACATGAGCTCGATGACGTGCGGCATGATCTGCACCCCGAGATAGCACCCCGCGAAGAACAGGGGCACCGCGGCGACGACGAAGCCGACCGTGTAGCGGATCTCCTTGCGGGTGAGACCGGGCATGATGAAAGCCCAGATCTGCCACAGCCAGACGGGTGCGGAGAGGAACAGGCCGATCGTGAGGGCGATGCGCATGCGCATGTCGAACGCGGACGTCACTGTCCCGAAGTTCAAGGCGCTGAAGTCATCACCGCGCTGTTCCGAGATGATGCGGATCGGACCGGTGATGAAGTGGATCACCGGATCCGCGATGAGGAACGCCACCACCATGCCGACGACGAGAGCGATCGCCGCGTACATGAGGCGCTTCCGCAGTTCGACGAGATGGGCTCCCAGCGACATCCGCCGATCTCGCTCCGCCGTCGGCGTCACGGCCGGTTCGATGGCTGCCACGGCCGTCAGGCGCGAGGCGGGGTCTCAGGGTCGGTGCCCGAGTCCTTCACCGTCGTGGGCTCCGCGGGTGCCGACTCGGCACGACTCGCGTCCTCTTCCTTCATGGCCTTCATCTCACCCTTGAAGACGCGGGCCGACTGGCCCATGCTCTTCGCGAGAGCCGGCAGCTTGGCAGCGCCGAAGAGAAGGAGGATAACGGCCAGCACGATGAGCAGGTGCCAGCCTTGCATTCCAGCGAACATATCGACAATCCCGTCGTAGGGGGGCTTTCCGCCCCAGTCTACAGATCAATCCTCGGCATCAGGCCGGTGGTAGAGCGCGAGTCCGGCGGCGGCCCACTCCCGTGTGGCAGCCCGTGCGATGCCCGGATCCGTGACCTCCATCGCGCCGCCGAAACGGGCCGCGAGCCGCTTGATGCTGCGAGGGTCCGCGAGGTGGAGGTGCGTCGTCACCATCCCATCACCCGTGCGGAGCGTCTCGGCGGGCACGAAACCGCTGAGCAGCGGAGCAAGGCGCTCCGGGACACGGACGGTGACCTCCCGCTCCTCCTCCAGCCCGGCGAACGCCTCGGGCACCCGCTCGCCGCCGTGGGCGCTCGGGATGTCGGTGAGAGTGGGGGCGCTGACGCGGTCGAGGTGGAACGTCCGCATCGCCTCGCGCATGTGGCACCAGCCCTGCAGATACCACTGCCCGTTCGTGATGAGGATCTGCACCGGGTCCACGGTCCTCGTCGTCGGAGCCGCATCGGGGGCCTGGTAGGTGAACGAGACGGCCACGCCCTTCTGCAGGCCGCGGGCGACGACCTCACGCACCTCGTCCACCGCGGTCGGGGCGACGACGACATCAGCCGGCGCATCGGCGGCTCCCCGCGAGAGCTTCGAGATGAGGCCGGCGACGAGACCGGAGTCGGATACGGCCGGCACGGCGGCGACCATCTGCAGGCCGGCGAGCAGGGCCGCGGCCTCACGCGCCGTGAAGCGCGGGACGCGACGCAGGGCCACGTCGTTCGTGATCTCGATGACGTCCTCGAGATCGAGGAGATCCCAGTTGATGTCGAACATCTCCTGCGGCTGCTGCCAGTAGCCCGCCTCGCCGGGAAGGCCGATCACGGTGAGCTTCTCGACCATCGCCCGCATCTCCCGCGGGGTCACGCCGAACTCCTCGGCGGCCTCGGCGAGGGAGACCTGCCCGTGCTCCAGCAGGTACGGGACGAGCGTGAGATAGAGGCGTACACGCTCCGCCGCGAGGAGGGGCTTGGGCGCGGCGCTCATGCGGGCACCTCCGCGTCTGTGTGGGCCTCGACCACGGCGCGCAGACGACTGATCACCGCGTCCCGGAGCGGTGCGGGCTCCACCACGCGGACCTCGGGTCCATAAGAGGCGAGCTCATCGGCCAGGATGTGCAGATCGACGAAGGGCACGTGGATGCCCTGGGCGGCAGGCGTCGCCCGTCGGCCCAGGCGCAGTGCGGCTTCGGTTCCGGGTGTGACCTCCAGCAACGCCGAGTTCTCCGCGGCGACGCGCTCGAGACCGCTCAGCGCCCGCTCCCCCGCGCCCTCGCGTAGCGCGGGGTCGAACGTCGTGGCACTGACCACGACCTCGCCGACGATGCGGCTCAGCAGGAACGTCCGGTCCTCTTCGATGTCGACGTCGACGCCGTACACGTGCCAGCGCGCCTCGTAGTCCACCAGTGCGAGCGGGCGGATACGACGCCGACGAGGGGCGTCCTCTCCCGGCTTCAGATAGTCGAAGGTGACCACTCTGCGGCGTTCGATCGCGTCCTGGAGCGGGCCGAAGGCGGCATCGCGTGCGGTGATGCGCGGCGCGAAGCCGATGATCGGCTCGTCGCCGTCGATGCCGAGGGCGCGGATCTTCCGCACTCCGGACTGCGCGTCTCCCGAGACGGACTCCGCGCTCCAGACACTTCCCGCGAGGCGCAGGACAGCCAGCTCCGCCGGGGAGAACTCGATGTCTCCTGGCAGGTCGTATTCCGCCTGCGGGATGCGGTACCTGGCCTCGCGGAGGTCGTTCGGGTCCGCGGCGTCGCCGATCGTCTCGATCGGGACGCCGAGCGCGCGGAGCTCGTCCTTGTCCCGTTCGAACATCTTCTCCAGGGCATCCGAGCGCGTCCCGGCATCGGCGCGCTGGCGATAGCCGGAGACGTTGTCGAGGATCTGCTGCTTGGTGAGCCCGATCTCCGTCGCCATCAGCGCCACGACGAGGTTCGTCAGGCGCTCTTCGGCAGGGATCCGGGCAGCCATCAGGGTGCGGAGACCGGGGACACGCCGAGGATGTCGACCACGACGGCCATCGCGGAGGAGGTCTCGGTCTTGGGGAGCACGACGAGGACCTGGGAGCCGACGGGCTGCCCGACGAGCGCGTCAGCCACCGGCGCCGCGATCTGTCGGATGCCGTCGGTGGCGGACTGTCCCCAGGTGCTCTGCAGGACGGACTTGTCGTCCCAGCTCACCGCGGTGAAGTGGACGAGCGGCGTCTGGTCCGCGGTCAGCTTCTCGCCGTCTCCACGGATCAGCGTCTGGACGACCTGCTCGTCCGGGGCTGCGCTGTCGGGGATGATGATGCCTGGGGTGCCGTCGTCGGCGCGCACGACGGTCGGCATCCCCTTCGCGTCGTTGAACTGCAGGGTGCCCTCTGCCTTCGGGAGGAAGGCGTCGACGACGTCGATGACGAACACCGCGATGTCGTCCTGGCCCATGCCGAAGCCGCTGAGGTTCGCCTCGCCGAAGTCTTCCGGGGTCAGACCCGCCACGATGCGGGTGCCGCCGGTCGCGCACTCCATGGCGTCGGCGAGCCCGGGAGACTGCGTGGCCCAGGAGCCGATCGTCGACGCGCGGGTGCTCTCCTCGTCGTACGTCGTCTGGAAGATCTGCTCGCCGGTCGCACCGTTGTAGATGGAGATCTGGGCGATGAGCGGCTGGGCGTCGTCGACGAGCGCACGACCGTCCCCCGTCACGACGTCGGCGTAGGACGTCTCCGTCAGGCGGACGGGCGCGAAGATCTCGACCTCCGGCTCGGACCCGACATCGCCGGTGACGGTGACGGCACTGTCGATGCCGTTGGCGTGCCCGTCGCGATCGCACGAGGCGTCAGCGGACGATGCGGTCACGCTGCACCCCGTCAGGGCGAGGGCGGCGAGGCTGAGAGAGGCCAGAACGGCGGACGTTTTACGCACGCGCTCCAGTCTATTCCGTCGTGTGCTCGGATTCGCGCGATGCCGCGGCCAACCGCGCGCCTTCGGCCGCCTTCCCGGCCTCCCTGGCACGTTTGCGGAGGTTCTTGTCCGTGATCTCGCGATCACCCACCGCGCCCGGCGTCCACAGTTCGACGTCCTCGTCGCCGTAGCTGCTCTTCGAGGCGCGACGCTTCACCGACGGAGCCACGGCGCCGGGAGCGAGCCGGCGAGCCGTGAGCAGGAAGCCGGTGTGCGCGACCATGCGGTGGTCCGGCCGGACGGCGAGCCCCTCCACGTGCCAGCCGCGCACCATCGTCTCGGATGCCTCCGGGTCGGTGAAGAGGCCGGTGCCCCGGATGAACTCGGCAACGCGGGAGAGCTGTGTGGCAGTGGCGATGTAGCAGAGCACGACACCGCCGGGGGTCAGCGCGTCCGCGACCGCCTCGATGCACTCCCACGGCGCGAGCATGTCGAGGACGACCCGGTCGACGGTGCCGGGCTCGACTTCCTCGGGCAGCGCGGCGACGAGGTCTCCGACGACGACCCGCCAGGAGTCGGGGCGCTCCCCGAAGAAGGTCTCGACGTTCGCCTGGGCGACCTCGGCGAAATCCTCGCGGCGTTCGAAGGAGAGCAGGCGTCCGGCAGAGCCGACGGCTCGCAGCAGCGACAGCGACAGGGCGCCCGAACCGACTCCGGCCTCGACCACGGTGGCGCCGGGGAAGATGTCGGCCTGCATGACGATCTGCGCCGCGTCCTTCGGGTAGACGATCGCGGCACCGCGGGGCATCGACATCGCGAAGTCCCGCAGCAGCGGCCGCAGCGCCAGGTACTCGTGCCCGGAGCTGTTCGCAACGACCGAGCCATCGGGGAGCCCGATGAGGTCTCGGTGCCGGAGGACCCCGTGGTGCGTGTGCAGCTCGCCGTCTTCGCGGAGCGTCACGGTGTGCAGGCGACCCTTCGGGCCGGTGAGCTGCACGCGGTCGCCCTCACGGAAGGGGCCGCTGGGGCGCGGGGCGGACGTGGTCGTCATCGGGTGGCCTCCGTGAACGCGGCGCGGGAGCCGAAGAGCTCCACGAGGTCGGCGGCACCACGGCCGTCGAGGGTCGGCCACAGCTCATGGGCACCGAGGCCGTCGAGCGGGACGATGTGGGGCACGCCGAGCGTCAGAGCGCCGGAGGCGAGGCCCGCGCGGAGACCGGTCGGGGAATCCTCGATGACCACGACCTCGGCGATGTCCACGTCGAGGAGCGCGGCGGCCTGGAGGTACGGCTCCGGGTGCGGCTTGGGGTTGTCGACGTCGTCTCCGGCGACGACGATGTCGAAGGCCTCGAACTCGATCAGCCCGACCACGTCGAGAGCCATCCGACGCAGCGACATCGTCACCAGCCCGGTCGGGATGCCGGCGGTACGGAGGTCACGGAGAAGCTCCTGGGCGCCAGGCCGGAAGGGCACGCCCTGGGCCCGCAGCGACTCCTGCACGGCACTCGTCAGGTGGGAGACGATCGCCTCCGGAGCCATGTCGACCCCCGCGCCCTGGAGGATGATCGCGCTGTCGATGAGGCCGCTGCCCACGAGCTGCAGGGCGTCCTCATGGGACCACCTGCCGCCGAACGACTCCACCAGCGCGGTCTCGGCCGCCATCCAATACGGCTCGGTGTCGACCAGTGTTCCATCCATGTCCCAGAGGACCGCGCGGGGCTTGTTGCTCACTGAACCCATGCTAGCCGGGCCCGCCCACATCCCCTCGACGCGGGCTAGCCTGGGGGGATCGAATCCTCGACCTCGAAGGGAGCACGGCATGGACGTTCTCGGTTCACGCATCATCATCGCCGCCTTCGACGGCTGGAACGACGCCGGTGAGGCCGCGACCGGAGCCGTCGGCGCGCTGCAGGCGGCGGGCGGCTACGACCTCGTGCACTCGGTCGATCCGGAGCTCTACTTCGACTACCAGTACACCCGGCCGGCGACCCGACTCGATGCCGAGGGACGCCGTCAGATGACGTGGCCCGAGGCCGGGCTGTGGCGCCCGCGTTATCCGGGCCCCGGCCCCGAGTTCTGGCTGCTCACCGGTGCCGAGCCCGCGCGCACCTGGCAGGCGTTCGCGTCCGAGTTCATCGACGTCGCCCTGCGCGACGACATCACCGGCTTCGTGACCCTCGGCGCCATGCTCTCCGACGTCCCGCATACCCGCCCGATCTCGATCTTCGCGTCGAGCCAGAACGAGCAGGTCCGCGAGGCACACGCCCTGGAGCGGTCGGTGTACGAGGGCCCCGTCGGCATCCTCACCGTGCTCGAGCACTTCGCCGAGAACGCGGGGATCCCCTCCGTGAGCCTCTGGGCGAGCGTCCCGCACTACGTCGCCTCGGCCGCCCCGTCGCCGAAGGTCACCCTCGCGCTTCTCGACCGTCTCGAGGAGCTGACCGGTGTGGATGTGGACCGCCGGCACCTCCGCACGGAAGCCGCGGCCTGGGAGGCGTCGATCGATGCCGCCGCGTCCGAGGACGAGGAGATGGCGGAGTACATCCGGCAGCTGGAGCGGACGCGCGACACGTGGGACTCCCCCGACGCCTCGGGAGACGCGATCGCCCAGGCCTTCGAGCGCTATCTGCGACGCCGCGACGACGGCCGCGGCGACCGCAAGCGCTGAACGGGGCTCGGCTCAGGCCGAGGCGGGGATGACGCCCATCGCGAGCAGCACGAGCAGCACGCCGCCGAGCAGGATCCGGTAGATCACGAACGGCAGGAAGCTGCGCTTCGAGATCCAGTTCATGAAGAACGCGATCACGCCCAGTGCGACGACGAAGGCGACGCCCGTCGCGGCCACCGTGTCGCCGAGCGAGAAGAAGGACGGCTCGCCCCAGCTCTTGAACAGCTGGTAGAAGCCGCTGCCGAACACGGCAGGGATGGCGAGCAGGAAGGCGTACCGGGCGGCGGCGGCGCGCTCGTAGCCGAGGAAGAGACCCATGGTGATCGTGCCGCCGGACCGCGAGACGCCGGGGATGAGGGCGAGTGCCTGGGCGAGCCCGAAGGCGATGCCGTGCGGGTAGGTCAGGTCGTCGAGCTTCCGGCGCTTGGCCCCGACGTGATCGGCGATGCCCAGGAGGATGCCGAACACGATGAGCATGATCGCCACGATCCAGAGTGACCGGAAGACGGTCTCGATCTGATCCTGGAAGAGCAGCCCGAGCAGCACGATCGGGATGCTGCCGATGATGATGAGCCATCCCATGCGCGCGTCCGGGTCGTTCCGGGGCACCTTCCCGGCGAGCGACCGGAACCACTGGGAGATGATGCGGACGATGTCCCGCCAGAAGAACACCACGACGGCGGCCTCCGTGCCGATCTGCGTGATGGCGGTGAAGGCCGCGCCCGGGTCCTCCCCGGAGGGCAGGAACGTCCCGACGACGCGCAGGTGGGCGCTGGAGGAGATCGGCAGGAACTCGGTGAGACCCTGGACGATTCCCAGGATCAGTGCTTCGAGCAGGTGCATGGAGAGGCCTTCGTCTTTCGGGACGGCACGGAGCGCGTGGACGCCGCTCAGTACGTGCGCAGCAGATCGGCCAGCACCCGCTGACCGAAGACAAGTGAGTCTACGGGCACCCGCTCGTCGACTCCGTGGAACATCCCGGTGAAGTCGAGATCGGCCGGCAGACGCAGCGGGGCGAAGCCGTAACCGGTGATGCCGAGAGTGGCCAGCGCCTTGTTGTCGGTCCCGGCTCCCAGGAGATACGGGATGACCGGTACGCCGGGGTCGTGCCGACCCAGGGCTGCCACCATCGCGTCGACGAGCTCCCCCGCGAACGGCGTCTCCATGCCGATGTCGCGCACCACGGTCTCGATCCGGATGTCGTCGCCGACGATGCGCTGGAGCTCGGCGAGCACGTCGTCCTCGGTCCCGGGGATCACCCGGACGTCGATCAGCGCCTCGGCGCGCTCCGGGATGACGTTGTGCTTGTAGCCGGCGGTGAGGGCCGTCGGGTTGGTCGTCGTGCGGAACGTCGACCGCAGGAAGGCTTCTGCCGGACCGGCCGCGGCGGCGAGGGCGTCGGGGTCGTCGGCGCTCCGGCCGCTCAACGCGCTCAGACCCTCGAGCAGCGCCTCCGTCGTCGGCGTGAGCCGGACCGGCCACCGCGTGCGGCCGATGGCGGCCACCGCCTCGGCGAGTTTCGTGACGGCGTTGTCGTCGTGCAGGCGACTGCCGTGTCCCGCCCGGCCGGTGGCGACGAGGCGGATCCAGATCAGGGCCTTCTCCCCCACCTGCAGCAGGTACGCCCGGCGGTCGTCCACGGAGATCGAGTAGCCGCCGACCTCGCTGATGGCCGCCGTCGCGCCGGCGAACCATTCCGGACGATCCTTCACGACGAGCGCGGAGCCCTCCACGCCGCCGTTCTCCTCATCGGCGAAGAAGGCCAGGATGAGGTCACGCTCCGGCTGCTCCCCCGCGCGCAGGATGTCCGCCACGGCGGTGAGGATCATCGCGTCCATGTTCTTCATGTCGACCGCGCCGCGGCCCCACAGCATGCCGTCCTGCACCGTGCCGGCGAACGGATCCACCGTCCAGTCCTCGGCGACCGCGGGAACGACGTCCAGGTGGCCGTGCACGACGAGAGCCGGCTTGGTGCGATCGCGCCCCGGGACGCGTGCCATGACGTTCGTGCGCCGCGGGATGGGCTCGTAGTACTCGACCTCGAGTCCCAGCTCCTCCAGGTACGCGCCGACGTACTCGGCGGCTTCCCGCTCCCCCTTCGCGTTGCCGCCGCCGTAGTTGGAGGTGTCGAAGCGGATGAGGTCGCTCGCGACGCGGGCGACCTCCGGCAGGGAGGATTCGGTCATGGACTCAGGCTATCGAAACCGCGTGCCACGCCCGGGCGTCACGCTCGGTTCGAGACGCCTCCGAGAACGTGCTAATCTCATTCTTCGGTCGGCAACGATCAAATCCAACACCTGCGCGGGTGGCGGAATGGTAGACGCGCTAGCTTGAGGTGCTAGTGCCCGATAGGGCGTGGGGGTTCAAGTCCCCCTCCGCGCACAGAGAGCGAAGGCCCCGGATCCACGGATCCGGGGCCTTCGTCGTTTCCCGTGCGTCGCGGTGGGGCGCTGTGGTCCCGCACGCGGCGGGACCACAGCGCCGTCACACCGCGCCGACGCCGAAGAGCAGGCCCAGCGCGTAGGTCACCGCCGCCGCGCCGAACCCGATGGCGAGCTGCCGAAGGGCGCGACGGAGGGGCGGGCCACCGGAGAGCACGCCGACCATCGCTCCCGTGCTGAGCAGAGCGATGCCGACCAGCACGAGCGCGAGGACGATCGCCGCGGTGCCCTCCATGCCGAAGATCCACGGCAGGACGGGGATGATCGCGCCGGAGGCGAAGAGGAGGAAGCTGGAGATCGCGGCCGTCCAGTCGCTGCCGACGACCTCGTGGGCGTCCGCACCCTGGACGCTCACGGGCCCCGTGGCCGCCCGTCGGACACCCTCCTGCGCCGCCTGGACGATGCGGCGGGCCCTGGCCAGCGACTCGCCCTGGTCCATGCCGCGGGCGCGGTACACGAGCGCGAGCTCGTTCTCGTCGATGTCGAGGTCGGCGGCGGCCGCCGCCGCATCCTCGTTCGCCTCGGTCGCGGTGAGGAGTTCCCGCTGCGACCGCACCGACACGAACTCCCCCGCACCCATGGACAGCGCACCGGCGAGGAGCCCGGCGATGCCGCTGAACAGGACGAAGCCCGAGCTCACGCCGGTGGCGCCGATGCCGAGCACGAGCGCGAGGTTGCTGACCAGGCCGTCGTTCGCGCCGAAGACGGCAGCGCGGAAGGAACCGGAGAGGCGCCGACGCCCGCGTGCGGCGAGACCGCGGACGACCTCGTGGTGGACCTTCTCGTCTGCCCGCATGGCAGGGGTGGCCCAGCGCTCGGCGTCGTACGGAGAGCGGGCCTCGGCGCTCTGGGCGAGGGCGAGGACGAAGATCGAGCCGAAGCGTCCGGCCATCCACCCCAGGAGGCGCGAGCGGACCCCCGCCCGCGGCAGGCGGGTCGGTTCTCCGCCCAGCAGATCGAGCCAGTGCTTCTCATGCCGGCGCTCGGCCTCGGCGAGCCCGAGCAGGATCGCCCGCTCCTCCCCCGACCGGCGGGACGCGAGGCGCTGGTACACGGCGCCCTCCGCCCGTTCCTCGACGAGATAGCGAGCCCAGCGCCGTCGATCGGCGGCCGTGGAATCGGCTGCGGCAGGGGCTGTCATGGAACCTCCAGGTGTCACCGTGCCCGGCGTCCGGGCAACCGTTCCACGCTATCCGCGCGGTGTCGCACAGGCCGCGTCCTGGCACGGATTGCCAGCATTTCGGGGATCCGAAGCAGCGACCGGACCTCGCTCAGGAGCGGACGCGTTTGCGCAGCACCTCGATGCGGGACTGCAGCTGCGTCACGGTCGCCTGCGCCACCGCCGGTCCGCCGCAGATGCGACGGAGTTCGGCATGCACAGCACCGTGCGGCTGGCCCGACTGCCGCGCGTAGAGGCCCACCAGGCTGTTCAGGAGCTGGCGCTGTTCGCGCAGGGTGCGATGCAGCGGCGCAGGGAGCGTCGTCGTCTGCGTCGGCTCTGCCTGGGCCTCCCGCACCTCGCGGTGCCGGGACTGCCGCGCCTGCCGCTGCATGAGGAGCTCGTGGACGTGCTCGGGTTCGAGGAGACCCGGGAAGCCGATGAACTCCTCCTCCTCCGGCGTGTTCGGCTCCGCGAGCTGGCCGAACTCCTTGCCGTCGAACACCATGCGATCGAAGTGGGCGACGGAGGAGATCGCCTGGTAGCTGAACTCCTGGGTCAGCGCGTCGGAGGCCTCGTCCTCACGGTTCGCGCTCTCCAGGAGTGAATCCTCCAGACCGTCGTCATCCTTGGACTGCCGATCCAGCGCGTGGTCGCGCTGCTTCTCCATCTCGTTCGCGAGCTTCATCAGCACGGGGACATGCGGGAGGAAGACGCTCGCCGCCTCACCTCGACGACGGGCGCGGACGAAGCGGCCGATGGCCTGGGCGAAGAACAGCGGAGTGGACGAGGAGGTCGCGTAGACGCCCACCGCGAGCCGCGGCACGTCGACGCCCTCCGACACCATGCGCACCGCGACCATCCACCGGGCGGTGCCTTCGGAGAACTTCTCGATCCGCTCGGAGGCGGTGGCGTCGTCGGACAGCACGATCGTCGGCTGCTCGCGCGTGATGCTGTGCAGGATCTTGGCGTAGGCCCTGGCGACGGTCTGATCCGTCGCCAGCACGAGTCCGCCGGCATCCGGGATGTGGTGTCTGATCTCGGTCAGACGGCGGTCAGCCGCCGAGAGCACCGCCGGCATCCAGTCGCCCTCGGGATCCAGCGCCGTGCGCCAGGCCTGCGACGTGACGTCCTTCGTGTTGTCCTGTCCCAGATGGGTCTCGAGCTCGTCGCCGGCACTCGTCCGCCACCGCATCTTCCCCGCGTACATGTGGAAGAGCACGGGGCGGACGACGCCGTCCGCAAGGGCACGCCCGTAGCCATAGGCGTAGTCGGTGCTGGAGACCCGCGCCCCCGACTCATCAGGGAGGTACTCCACGAAGGGGATCGGCGCCGTGTCGCTCCGGAACGGGGTCCCGGACAGCAACAGTCGACGCTTCGCCGGCCCGTAGGCGTCGCGGATCGCGTCACCCCAGCTCAGCGCGTCGCCGCCGTGGTGCACCTCATCGAGGATGACCAGGGTCTTCGCGTCCTCCGTGAGGTGGCGGTGCACCGAGGACTTCGCCGCGACCTGCGCGTACGTGACCACGACGCCGTGATAGTGCCGCGCCGGTGCCCAGTCGCTGTTGCGGAAGCGCGGGTCGAGCCGGATGTGCACGCGGGCGGCGGCGTCGGCCCACTGGGTCTTGAGGTGCTCCGTCGGAGCCACGACGATGACCCGGTTCACCTCCCCCATGCGCATCAGCTCGACCGCGAGGGTGAGCGCGAAGGTGGTCTTGCCGGCGCCCGGTGTGGCGGCCACGAGGAAGTCGCGCTGGTCGGCCTGGAAGTACGCATCCAGAGCCTCCTGCTGCCATGCCCGCAGCTTGTTCGCCGTTCCCCACGGGGCGCGCTGAGGGAAGGACGGAGAGAGCATCGACTCCACGATAATCGCTCCCACCGACACCGGGGCATCCGCCGGGGCGCCGCGCGCGTCCTCCCTCGGGAGCGGCGGCACGGGTAGGCTCGGTCACTGCGCGGCGGTCACCACCGTGCGCGCACGCGTTGGCGAAGGAGAGTCGGATGAGCGATCAGGAATCGACCAGGACCCCGTACGTCGCGAACGAGACCCCGCACCCGTGGCGACGGTTCGTCGCGATCGGCGACTCGTTCACGGAGGGCATCGGCGACCCGGACCCGGCGGCCCCGGGTGGACACCGCGGCTGGGCCGACCGCGTCGCGGAGGTGCTCGCCCAGCAGGTGGACGACTTCGCCTACGCCAACCTCGCCGTCCGAGGGAAGCTCATCGCGCAGATCGTCGCCGATCAGATCGAACCCGCCGTCGCGCTCCGCCCCGACCTCATCTCGATCTGCGCCGGCGGCAACGACGTCATCCGCCCCGGCACCGACCCGGACGCCATCGCCGCGCAGCTCGAAGACGCGGTGGCACGGCTGTCCTCCACCGGTGCAGCCGTGATCCTCTTCACGGGCATCGACACCGGATTCACGCCGGTGTTCCGTCCGTTCCGCGGCAAGGTCGCGATCTACAACGAGAACATCCGCGCGATCGCGGAGCGGCATGACTGCATCGTCGCGGACCAGTGGGCGCTGAAGGTCGTGCAGGACGCACGCTTCTTCGACGATGACCGCCTGCACTACAACGCCCTCGGCCACCACGAGGTCGCGCGGATGGTGCTCCGCGCCCTCAACGTGCCGAACGACCTCGAGGCCATGCAGCCGGAACCGCTGCCGCTGCGTACCTGGCGTGCCGCCCGCGGCGAAGACCTCGGCTGGGCGCGGGAGCACCTCGTGCCGTGGGTGCTCCGCCGTCTGCGGCACCAGTCGTCGGGGGATCACATCGCGGCGAAGCGCCCAGAGCCCTCCCCGGTCATCTTCCCCGGCAAGGAGTGACACGCGCCCTCACTCCGCGGGAGCGAGGGCCCACAGTGCCACGGCGGCCGCCGAGGCCACGTTGATCGAATCCACGCCGCCGGCCATCGGGATCGTGACCACGGTGTCCGCGCTGTCGAGAGCAGTCGGCGTGAGTCCGTCTCCTTCGGCGCCGAGGAGCAGCGCCACCTTCTCCGGCCGCTGCGCTGCGTAGACCCGGAGATCCACCGCCGCGTCGCTGAGAGCGAGGGCGGCGATGTCGAAACCCTCGTCACGGAGGACGCCCACGGCCGCCTCCCAGTCGTCGACCCGGGTCCAGGGCACCTGGAAGACCGTGCCCATGCTCACCCGCACGCTGCGACGGTACAGCGGATCGGCGCACCGCGGAGAGACCAGCACCGCATCGGCCCCCAACCCGGCGGCGGCACGGAAGGCCGCACCGACGTTGGTGTGATCGCCGAGGTCCTCCAGCACCAGCACCAGACGTGCGTCGCGCACCACCTCCGCGACCGGCGCCAGGACAGGGCGATGCATGGCGGCGAGGGCTCCGCGGTGGACCTGATAACCGGTGACCTGTTCCGCGACCTCGTCCGGGACCACGAGCACCGGCACGCCGCGCTTCCCGATGATCCGGCCGACCTCGTCGACGCGCCGGGCCGAGACAAGCACCGACCGGGGTTCGTGTCCGGCGGTCAGCGCGCGCTCGATCACCTTGGCGGTCTCCGCGATGTAGAGTCCCTCCGCGGGCTCTCGCACGGCGCGGAGGGCGGTATCGGTGAGGCCGCGATAGTCGTCCAGCCGCGGGTCGTCGATGTCGGTCACATGCTGGAGGTCCACCGCTCCACTCTGCCATCCCGGTTCTCGTCCGCCCCACGCCCCGTAGACTCGATCGAGGAGGTCCTGTGAGCGTGACGAATACCGCCGAGCCGTCGGCCGAGCTCACCCACGCCGCCGCCCTGTTGCGCGGCAAGCGGATCGCCCTCCTCACCGGAGCCGGCATCTCCACCGACTCGGGCATTCCGGCCTACCGCGGCGAGGGGGCGCGCACGCGCAGCAACCCCATGACGATCCAGACGTACCTCGGCGACGAAGCCGCCCGACGCCGCTACTGGGTCGGCGGTCACCTCGGCTGGCGGGCGTTCGCGCAGGCGGCGCCCAATCCCGGCCACCGCGCCCTCGCGGAGATGGAGTCCAGAGGCGTCGTCTCGGGCGTCATCACGCAGAACGTCGACGGCCTGCACCTCCGCGCGGGAAGCTCACACGTCATCGAAGTGCACGGCACCATGCGCCGGGTGCTCTGCCTGCACTGCGGCCAGGTGTTCGATCGTCGCGACATCGCCGTGCAGATCGAGGAGCGCAATCCCTGGATCACCGTCCCCGAGAACGTGGCCCTGGCCCCGGACGGCGACGTGCTGCCGGAGAGCACCGAGGGCTTCCTCGTCCCGACCTGCACGGTCTGTGACGGCATGCTCAAGCCCGACGTGGTGTTCTTCGGCGAGTACGTGCCGCAGGACCGCTTCCGCGCCGCGGAGTCGCTGCTCCGCTCCAGCGATGCGCTCATCGTCGCCGGCTCCTCGCTCGTCGTGAATTCCGGCGTGCGCCTCGTGAACCGTGCGCGTCGGCGTGGCATCCCTCTGATCATCGTCAATCGCGAACCGACCCGCGCGGACGCCTGGGCCGATGTCACCATCGCCGCCGGCACCAGCGACGTGCTCCCCGCCCTCCAGGAGATGCTCTCGTGACCTATCTCACTCTCATCCGCCACGGTCAGACCGACTGGAACCTCGCCCGCCGCATCCAGGGGTCGACCGACATCCCGCTGAACGAGACGGGGCGCGAGGACGCACGGTGGGCGGCGGAGAAGCTCGCCGGCACGACGCACCATGCCGTCTACACGAGCCCGCTCGTGCGAGCGAGCGAGACCGCCGGCATCATCGCGGAGCGCCTGGGGCTGGAGATCGCGGGCGTGGTCCCCGACATCCGGGAACGGGAGTTCGGCGACGGCGAGGGCATGCTCGTTCCCGACTACATCTCGACCTACGGCGACTGGCACGCGGAGGTGCCCGGGGCGGAATCGCTGCACGAGGTCGGCGTCCGTGCCATCGCCGCGCTGCACCGGATCGCACGGGACGCGCGACGGAGGTCGGCGCCGCAGGCCGAGTCCGTGCTCGTCGTGACCCACGGGGGCGTGATCCGCGCCGTCATCGACCACGTCTCCGGCGGCACGCTCCCCCGCGACGGTGAGGTGCTGCGCAACGGCTCCGCGCACCGGTTCGTCGCCGCACCCGGCTACCTCCGCCTGCTGGAGGAGACGCCCGTCCTCTGACGGGACGGTCAGCCGGCGCGGGAGACCACGGCGCGCGCGTGGCGCAGGACGGGCTCGTCCACCATGCGCCCCTGAAAGCGGAACACACCCCGTTCCTCCGCCGCTGCCGCGAGGACCGCATGTGCCCAGGCCACGATCTCGGGGTCCGGTGCGTACGCGGCTCGGATCACCTCGACCTGACTCGGATGGATGCACGCCGTCGCACGGAACCCGGAGGCCGCAGCGTCCCTCGCCTCCTGCTCCAGCCCTGCGGTGTCGGCGATGTCGACATGCACGGCGTCGATCGCCGCCTTGCCGTAGGCGCCGGCCTCCAGCAGCACCCGGGAACGGGCGTAGCGGGCGATGTCGCGGTAGCCGCCCGCCGCGTTCCGGGATGAGGTGCCGCCGAGGGAGGCCACCAGATCCTCCGCTCCCCACATCAGTCCGGCGACCGCCGGGTGCGCGGCGATGTCGGGCGCCGCATGGATCCCACGCGCCGTCTCGCACAGCGCGAGGAGCGAGTGCTCCGCGCCGAAGGCGTCCAGACTCTCCGCGCTCTCCGTCTTCGCCACCATCACGGTCCGGAAGGGCGACCGTGCCAGGGCCTCGAGGTCGTCCGCGAAGGCCGCGGAGTCCGGGGCGTTCACCCGCACGATGACGCGCGCGGGATCGAGGTCAGCGGCGACGACGTTCTTCCGGGCCTCGGCCTTTGCAGCCGGCAGGACGGCGTCCTCCAGGTCGAGGATCACGGCATCGGCCCGCTCCTGCGCCTTCGCGAAGCGCTCGGGGCGGTCCGCCGGGCAGAACAGCAGGGCAGGACCGAGCTCGAAGGTCATACCGCCTCCGCTTCCGGTCGGCAGCGGACGAGCACCGTGCGGACGGCCGTCGCGACCACCGTGCCGTCCTGATTGCGTCCGGTGTGCGCGATCTGCACGACGCCCTGACCGGGGCGGGACGACGAGAGCCGCTTGTCGACGACGACGCTCTCGGTCGTGAGCGTGTCGCCGGCGAACAGCGGATGCGGGAAGGCGATGTCGCCGAGGCCGAGCTGAGCCACCAGCGTCCCCTGCGTGAGCTGGGCGACGGAGGAGCCCACCATCGTCGACAGCGTCCACATGGAGTTCATGAGGCGCGCGTGGAAGGGCTCCTGGGCATCGGCGAACGCGGCGTCCAGGTGCAGCGCCTGGGTGTTCATCGTCAGGGTCGTGAAGAGGACGTTGTCCGCCTCCGTAGCCGTGCGACCGGGGCGGTGCACGTACCGGACGTCGGTCTCGAACTCCTCGTAGTACAGGCCGCGCTGCACGATCTCGCGCATGGTCATGCCTCCACGCTACCGGGCGAGTCCGAGCGCCCTGGCGATCACGAGAAGCTGGACCTCGGTGGTCCCCTCGCCGATCTCCAGGATCTTGGAGTCGCGGTAGTGGCGCGCCACCGGGAACTCGTTCATGAAGCCGTTGCCTCCGAAGATCTGCGTGGCGTCGCGAGCGTTGTCCATCGCGGCCTCCCCGGCGACGAGCTTCGCGATCGCCGCCTGCTCGGCGAACGCCTCTCCCGCGTCGCGGAGACGGGCGGCGTGGTGCCAGGCGAGTCGTGCCGTGTGGACGCGGGCTCGCATGCGCGCCAGGGTGAACTGGGCGTTCTGCCGCGTGCTGAGGGCGCTGCCGAAGATGGTGCGGCTCTTGGCGTAGTCGACCGCCGCCTCCAGGCAGCCCTCCGCCGCGCCGGTCGAGAGGGCGGCGATCGCGATGCGCCCCTCGTCCAGGATGCTGAGGAAGTTCCGGAAGCCGCTCCCCCGCTCGCCGAGGAGGTTGCCCGCCGGCACCCGTGCCCCGTCGAACGTCAGCGGATGCGTGTCCGAGGCGTTCCAGCCCACCTTGTCGTAGGGCGGCTCGACCGTGAACCCCGGCGTTCCGTTCGGGACGATGATCGTGGAGATCTCCTTGCGGCCCTCGTTCTGACCGGTGACGGCGGTGACCGTCACGAACCGTGTGATCGGGGTGCCCGAGTTCGTGATGAACTGCTTGGAGCCGTCGATCACCCATTCGTCGCCGTCGAGCCGCGCTGTCGTCCGCGTCGCCCCGGCATCGCTCCCCGCCTCGGGTTCCGTGAGTCCGAACCCGGCGAGGGCACGACCGGCGAGGAGATCCGGCAGCAGCTCGCGCTTCTGCTCCTCGGTGCCGAAGCGGAAGACGGGCATCGCCCCGAGGCTCACGCCGGCCTCGAGGGTGATCGCGATCGACTGGTCGACTCGTCCCAGAGCCTCGATGGCGAGGCCGAGCGCCATGTAGTCGCCGCCCTGCCCGCCGTACTCCTCGGGGAAGGGCAGCCCGAAGAGGCCGAGCTCGCCCATCTGCCGCACGACGTCCATCGAGAGCGTGTGGGTGCGATCCGCCTCGTAGGACTGCGGGGCGACCACCGTGTCGGCGAATTCGCGTGCCATCGCGGCGAGTTCGCGCTCCTCTTCGGTGAGATCGTGCATCATCGGTCCTCCTCCGTCATCGACACGCGGGCGACCGGTTGATCGCGCCGCACCTGATCGCCCACCGCGACCAGCATCCGCACCACGCCGTCGTGCGGCGCGACCACGGGGTGCTCCATCTTCATCGCCTCGATCGATACGAGAGGCTCTCCCGCGCGGACGGCCGCCCCGTCCTCGACATGGACCGCCACGACACCGCCCGGCATGGGGGCGCGCGCCTCGGGCTCGGTGGCGCGGGCCTCCCGCTCCGCGGCGGCGAGTCGCCTCCGCATCCGGCCGCGGCGATCCAGGGGGCGGAGCCGCAGCGTCCGCCCGTCTTCACAGACCCATATCGCGCCCTCGGCATCGCGGGCCGCGCACACCCGGTCGGACGGGGGCAGCGTCGGTGTCGTGCGTACGATCTCGTCGTCGTCGTCGGTGAGCAGGGTGAAGGGTTCGGGCGCGTGCGGTGCTGCCCCCAGACGCCACCCGGGGAGGGAGCGCCACAGCGATCCGGCGACGCCCGGTGATGCGGCGGTCTCGCGACGAGCGTCCACCAGTCCGGCAGCTGCCGCGACCTGCGCCGTCGACGGGCTCATCGGCTCGAGCGGGAGCAGGGTGTCGATGAGACCGGTGTCGAGGTCGCCCTCGAGCACGCGACGGTCCCGGAGGAGCCGGCGCAGGAACGCGATGTTCGTCTCCACTCCCAGCACCACGGTGCGGGCGAGGGCATCGTCGAGTCGCTGCAGCGCTGTCGCCCTGTCCTCCGCCCACGCGATGATCTTCGCGATCATCGGGTCGTAGAACCCGCTCACCACGCTCCCGGATTCCACGGCCGCGTCCACGCGGACACCGGAAGGTGGGTCGAAGAGCAGCACGGTGCCGGTCGACGGCAGGAACCCGCGCTCCGGCGACTCGGCGTACACACGGGCCTCGACGGCATGCCCGGTCGTCCGGGGTGCGACGTCGAGCGGCTGTCCGTCGGCCATGCGGAGCTGGAGTGCGACGAGGTCGAGTCCGGTGACCTCCTCGGTCACCGGGTGCTCCACCTGCAGCCGGGTGTTCATCTCGATGAAGAAGACGTCGTCGGGAGCATCGGCGTCGGCGAGGAACTCCACGGTCCCCGCTCCGACGTAGGCGACGCTCTCCGCGGCGCGCACGGCTGCCGTGAGCAGCCGGTCGCGGGTCGCGGGCGGGATCCCGGCGGACGGCGCCTCCTCGATCACCTTCTGGTGACGACGCTGGAGCGTGCACTCGCGCTCGCCGAGCGCCACGACGGTGCCGTGCGCATCGCCGAACACCTGCACCTCGATGTGACGCGGTCGGCGGATGAGACGCTCCAGGATGAGCGCATCGTCGCCGAAGGCGGATGCCGCGACGCGTCGGGCTGAACTGAGCGCGCCGGGAAGACCCGCGCTGTCGACGACGACCTCCATACCCTTCCCACCCCCGCCGGCACTCGGCTTGACGAGGAGCGGGAACCCGACCGCCTCCGCCTCCTCGCGGATCTCCGCATCCGAGAGGCCCCTGGCGTCGAACCCCGGCACCACCGGCACGCCGCTGCGGCTCACATGCTCACGGGCTCGCGCCTTGTCTCCCATGATCTGGAGTGCTTCGACCGTCGGGCCGATGAACACGATGCCGCTCTCCGCACAGGCCTCCGCGAGCCCGACGCTCTCGGAGAGGAATCCGTAGCCGGGATGCACGGCCTCCGCTCCGGAAGCGCGGGCCGCGGCGATGACGGCGTCGATGTCGAGGTAGGACTCCGCCGCCGGCGCCGGCCCGATCCGCACGGCGGCGTCCGCCTCGCGGACGTGCGGCGCGTCGACGTCTGCATCGCTGTAGACCGCGATGCTGCGGATGCCGAGGTCGCGGAGGGTCCGGATGATGCGGCGCGCGATCTCGCCGCGGTTCGCGACGAGGACCGAGGCGAACGAGAGGGAAGGCGAGTGCGACATGGGGCTCACATCCGGAAGACGCCGAAGCGCGGCTCGGGCAGGGGGCTGCGGGCGACGACGTCCAGGGCGAGACCGAGGAGGTCACGGGTCTGCTCCGGGTCGACGATGCCGTCGTCCCACAGCCGTGCGGTCGCGTAGTACGGTTCGCCCTGCTCCTCGTACTGCGCCCGGATCGGCTCTTCGAACGCCGCACGCTCCTCCGCGGTCCACGCCTCCCCGCGCGCCGCGAGCTGGTCGTCCTTCACCGTGGCGAGCACCGAGGCGGCCTGAGGCCCGCCCATCACCGAGATCCGGCTCGCCGGCCAGGTCCAGAGGAATCGCGGCGAGTAGGCACGCCCGCACATCGAGTAGTTGCCCGCCCCGAAGGAGCCGCCGATGATGACGGTGAGCTTGGGGACCCGGGTGGTCGCCACCGCCGTGACCATCTTGGCCCCGTCCTTCGCGATCCCTCCCGCCTCCGCATCGGAGCCGACCATGAACCCGGTGATGTTCTGCAGGAAGAGCAGTGGGATGCCGCGCTGATCGCAGAGCTCGATGAAGTGCGCGCCCTTGAGCGCCGACTCGCTGAACAGCACGCCGTTGTTCGCGACGATGCCCACGGGGTGGCCGTGCAGCCGCGCGAAACCCGTCACCAGTGTGGTGCCGTACTCGGCCTTGAACTCATGGAAGGTGTCGCCGTCGACGAGGCGTGCGATCACCTCGCGCACGTCGTACGCGGCGTTGACGTCCACGGGAACCACGTCGTACAGGGAGCCGATCTCCGCCGGGGCGCGACTCTCCCCGACGTTCCAGGCCGGGGCGAGCGGCGGCGGCAGCGTGGCCACGATGTCGCGGAGGATCTCCAGCGCGTGCTCGTCGTCGTCGGCGAGGTGATCCACGACGCCGCTGCGCCGGGCGTGCAGCTCCCCTCCGCCGAGCTCCTCCGCCGTGACGATCTCGCCGATGGCAGCCTTCACCAGAGGAGGCCCGCCGAGGAAGATCGTGCCCTGTCCGCGGACGATGACGGTCTCGTCGCTCATCGCGGGAACGTAGGCGCCACCCGCCGTACACGATCCGAGGACCGCCGCGAGCTGCGGTATTCCCTGCGCGGAAAGCCGGGCCTGGTTGAAGAATATGCGTCCGAAGTGCTCGCGGTCCGGGAAGACCTCGTCCTGTCGAGGAAGGAAGGCGCCGCCCGAGTCCACGAGGTAGAGGCACGGCAGACGGTTCTCGAGGGCGATCTCCTGCGCCCGCAGGTGCTTCTTCACGGTGAGCGGATAGTACGTTCCGCCTTTCACGGTGGCGTCGTTGCAGACGACCATGACGTGCCGGCCGTGGACCAGGCCGATGCCGGCGATGACACCGGCCCCCGGCGCCTCCCCGCCGTACAGACCGTCGGCCGCGAGCGGGGCGATCTCGAGGAACGGGCTGTCCTCGTCGAGGAGACGGGTGACGCGGTCGCGCGGGAGGAGCTTCCCGCGGGCGACATGTCGCTCGCGGGAGGCCGCGGGGCCACCCTGCGCTGCGGTCGCGAGACGGTCACGGAGCCGCTGGGCGAGCGCTTCCTGGGTTGCCGGCATCGTGACGTCCTCCTCGACCCACGTCGCGCCGGGCGGGGAACCTGGCGCGCTGCATGCATTCTCGGTTAGTGTTCACTAACCCGTTGATTCAGGTTAGCGAGGATTAACTGAGATGACAAGCCCCGCCACCGCCCGTGACCGCGCCAAGGCAGAACGCTCCGACGCCCTTCTGCATGCCGCGGCTCGGCTCTTCGCCGCGCGCGGGTACAGCGGGGTGAGCCTGGAGGACATCGGCGCTGCCGTCGGTGTGTCCGGGCCCGCGGTGTACCGCCACTTCGCCGGGAAGCAGGCCCTTCTCGGAGCGGTCCTGGTGAAGGTCAGCCAGGACCTCGTCGCGGGCGGACGACGCGTGTCCGAGGAGACGAGCGCACCCGACGAGCGCATGCGCGGGCTCATCCGCTTCCATGTGGAGTTCGCGCTCGGCAACGCCGAGGTCATCCAGGTGCAGGATCGCGATCTCGCCTTCCTCGACGAGGACGATCGCGCCGAGGTCCGCCGACTGCAACGCGCCTACATCGAGCTCTGGATGGACGCTCTCGCCGCGCTCGAGCGTCCGGAACCGTTCGACCGGGACGAACTCCGGCTCCGCGTGCAGGCGTGCTTCGGTCTCATCAACTCGACCCCGCACAGCACGCGGGCCGCGACGAGACGGCACACGGCCACCGCGACCGTGCTGGTCGCGATGGCCGAGGCTGCACTGCGCGCCGCTAGCTGAGCAGCATCGCCCGTCCCGGATCCTCGAGGATGTCGGCCACGTCCTTGAGGAACGTCGCGCCCTCGGCCCCGTCGACGAGGCGATGATCGAAGGACAGACTCAGCGTCATGAGCTGACGGAGTGCGATCTCACCGCGGTACTCCCACGGCTGCCGCCGCACCGCGCCGACCGCAAGGATCCCGGACTGCCCCGGCGGGAGGATCGGTGTTCCGGCGTCCACCCCGAACACCCCGATGTTCGACAGCGAGAACGTGCCTCCGGCGAGTTCGGCCGGCGAGGTCTTTCCCGCACGCGCGGTCTCCGCGAGGGCACGGATCGCTGCGGACAGCTCCACCAGATTCATCCGCTCCGCGTCCCGGATCATCGGCACGATGAGACCACGCTCGGTCGCGGCGGCGATGCCCAGGTCGACGAAGCCGTACTCGACGATCTCCCCGGACTCCTCGTCCCAGCGCGCATTCAGGCCCGGCGCCCGGCGCAGAGCGAGACAGACGGCCTTCGCGACGACGGCGAGTGGGCCGATCCGGTGTTCCGCAAGCGCTCGGTCCTCGCGGAGACGTGCCAGCATCTCCATGGTCGCGGTCACATCGACCGTGTGGAAGACCGTGACGTGCGGGGCGGTGAACGCGCTCTGCACCATCGCCGCTGCCGTGTGCTTGCGGACCCCGCGGATCGGGACGCGCGTCTCCCGCGGCCTCCCCTCCGCGCGCGGAAGGGTTCCGGATGCCGCGGTGGTCTCGCGCTCAGGCGTCCCGGCGGGCCGTGACGGCTCCGCTCCGATACGCTCCGCGTACGCATCCACGTCTGCCCTCGTGATCACGCGGTCACCGACTTCCGCGGCGACGAGGACGAGGTCGACGCCCCGTCGCTTGGCGTAGGCGCGCACCGGAGGGGTTGACCGTGGTCGCTCCAGAACGGGCTCGACCGCGACCGATGGCGTCGCGTCGTGCGGCGCTGCCTCGAGAACGGCGGTGTCGGCCGCCGAGGCCACCTGGGCGGCACTCCGGCGCCGCGCCCGGCGCGCGGGGCGTCCACTCGATGTCGGGGCGGCTCCGTAGCCCACGAGGTTCGGCTGCGCCTTCTCCGCGGAGGCCTCTTCCTCGCCACCGGACGGCGCCGCCGGAGGATCGTCCCCCTCGATGTCGAAGGCGATCAGCGGTGCTCCCACGGCGACGGTCTCTCCCGCGTCCGCGTGCAGGGTCGACACCGTGCCTTCATAGGGCGACGGCAGCTCGACGACGGCCTTGGCCGTCTCGACCTCCGCGAGGGTCTGATTCAGCGCGACGCTGTCGCCGGGCGCGACGAGCCACTGCACGACCTCCGCCTCGGTGAGTCCTTCGCCGAGGTCGGGGAGACGGAATTCGGCGATCATGCGTCCGCTCCCGTCAGGCTGTGCGGGCGATCCATCACGCGATCGACCGCATCGAGGATCCGGTCGAGATCCGGCAGGTGGTACTTCTCGAGCTTGGCAGGCGGGTACGGCACGTCATGCCCGGTGACTCGCAGCGGAGGGGATTCGAGGTACTCGAAGCAGAGCTCGGTCACGCTCGCGATGACCTCCGCGGCGAGGCCGGCTTCCCGGGAGGCCTCGTGCGCGACGACCACTCGTCCGGTCTTCCGCACCGAGGCGGCGATGGAGTCGTAGTCCACCGGAGAGAGCGATCGCAGGTCGATGACCTCCAGGGCGACGCCCTCGTCTTCCGCGGCCTCCGCCGCCTGCAGCGCGGTGCTCACCATGGCTCCGTAGGTGAGGACCGTGACGTCCGTCCCGGAGCGCACGACCCGGGCGAGTCCCATCGGCGGCGCATCCGCGAGCGGGGCCTCGAGGTCGACCTCGCCCTTGTGGTGATAGAGCCGCTTGGGCTCGAAGAACACGACGGGGTCGTCCGACGCAATCGCCTGCCGGAGGCTCCGATAGGCGTCCTCCGGGTTCGAGACGGCGACGACACGGAGGCCCGCCGTGTGGGCAAAGTAGGCCTCCGGCGACTCGGAATGATGCTCGGCGGCACCGATTCCGCCGGCCCACGGGATCCGGATCGTGATCGGCATCTTCACCCGCCCCTGGGTGCGGTAGTGCAGCTTGGCGACCTGCGAGACGATCTGGTCGAAGGCGGGGTAGACGAACCCGTCGAACTGGATCTCGACGACCGGGCGGTAGCCGCGGAACGCGAGACCGACGGCCGTGCCGACGATCCCGGACTCCGCGAGCGGTGTGTCGATGACCCTGGCCGCCCCGAACTCGTCGAGGAGGCCGTCGGTGATCCGGAAGACGCCGCCGAGCTTGCCGATGTCCTCGCCCAGGAGCACCACCTTCTCGTCGTCGCGCATCGCCTGACGGAGGCCGGCGCCCAGCGCCTTGCCGAGAGTGAGTTCGGTCATGGTCACGCCTCGCCCTCGAACGACGCGAGGTATGCCGCGTACTCGTCGCGCTGCCGTTCCAGGCCCGTGTGCGGCTCGGCATAGACGCCGTCGAACACCGCCAGCGGCGGACGGGTGACCATGCCGAGGCAGGTCGCGCGCATCTCCTTGGCGACCGCGTCCGCAGCCGCCTGCGTCTCGGCGAGATGCTCCTCGGTGAGGTCCCCGGTCGCACGGAGGTACGCCTCCAGTCGCGTGATGGGGTCGCGGCGGCGCCAGGACTCCAGCTCGGCCTCGTCCCGGTACCGGGTGGGGTCGTCCGCGGTGGTATGCGGGCCCATCCGATATGTCACGGCCTCGATGTAGGCCGGGCCCTTCCCGGAGCGCGCGTGGTCCAACGCCCAGCGCATCGCCGCCAGGCAGGCGAGGACGTCGTTCCCGTCCACACGGAGGCTCGGGATCCCGAACCCGGGCGCGCGCCCGGCGATCGGATACTGCGACTGCACGGCGACCGGCTCGGAGATGGCCCAGTGGTTGTTCTGACAGACGAAGACGACCGGCGCCTGATACGACGCGGCGAAGATCATCGCCTCGTTCACATCCCCCTGGCTGGTCGCCCCATCACCGAAGTAGGTCACGGCGACCTCCGATGCCTTCTCATGCTGGATGCCGAGCGCGTACCCGACCGCGTGCAGGGTCTGGGCGCCGATGATGATCTGCAACGGAGCGACGCGGAGGGCGGCGGGATCGTAGGCCGCCCCCTCTTCACCGCGCCACATCCGCACGTAGTCCCCCGGCTGCGCGCCGCGCGCGTAGATCACGCCGGTCTCCCGGTAGCTCGGGAAGACGTAGTCCTGCGGATCGAGCGCCCTGGCCGTACCGATCTGCGTGGCTTCCTGGCCCTGGCACGGCGCCCAGAGTCCCAGCTGCCCCTGACGCTGCAGGGCCACGCCCTCGGCATCGATGCGGCGGAGGATGACCATGTCGCGGTGCAGTGCCCGCAGCTGCGCGGCGTCGACATCGGTGACGAACGGGTCGAGGCGGTCGTTGGCGACACGGGTTCCGTCCGGAGCGAGGATGCGCTCCGACAGCTCCAGATCCTGGGCGGTGTCCGCAATGGGGGTGGTCTGCGGCGACATCATCGTCCTCCTCGTCCCTGGCGGCCCTCGTGGGGCGACGCGCAATGGTGCCGGCGTCATCACCGGCATGGTCTGAGGGTACGTCCGGTGAACACCTCGCTCAAGCAACTCAGTCTGGATTGAGCATGTTGCTCATTTTTCTCCGGTCGCGTGCTGCTAGGGTTTGGCACTATGCCTGGACTGGACCGGATCGACCTGGAGCTTCTCGCCGCGCTCGCCGACGACCCGCGCGTGACCATCGTCGCTCTCGCCGAGCGCATGAGCCTGTCGCGGAACACCATCCAGGCGCGGATGGCGCGGTTGGAGCAGAGCGGCGTGTTCCTCTCCTACGAGCGCGCCTTCTCCCCCGATGTCCTGGGGTTCCCGCTGCAGGCGTTCGTCAGCATCGGCGTCCGCCAGACCGAGCTTCCCCGGATCATCAACGAGCTCGCGCGCATCCCGGAGGTCGTCCAGGCGCACGGCCTGAGCGGCTCCATCGACCTGTTGGCGCGCGTGGCATGCCGCGACGCGCGTCACCTGTTCGACACGGACGCCCGGATCCTCTCGATCGAGGGCGTGGAGCGCACGGAGACCTCGCTCGCGATGGGCGAGGTGATCCCGTTCCGGGTGGCCGGACTCATCGGCCTCGCGCGACGGGAATCCTGAGGAACCGACGGACCGCTCCGGCTGCCTCGGCCGGGGTCTCGTAGTGGATCAGGTGACCCACGTGCGCGATCTCGACGAGGGACGCGTCCGGGAAGAGAGTGACCAGCGCGCGCTCCGCCTCGATCGGGGTGATGTCGTCCTTCTGGGCGGCGATCAGGAGCGTGGGAACGTCGATCGACGGCGCGAACTCCCTGACGTCGTGGGAGACGCTCGCGACGAACGCGTCGTGCAGGACCTCCCGGTCGGAGAACCGCGAGAAGTAGGTGTCGTGCTGGTCGTGGATGAAGCGACGCAGCTCCGGATCCCGCGTCTTCGCCATGGTCACGCTCATGACACGGACGATCACCCGGTTGCGCAGGAGCGCGGTGCCGATCCGCGGCGGAAGCTTGGCACCGAGAGCGTAGTACAGCACCGCCAGTCGGGTCATGATGCCCTTCGGTCCCTCCAGCGCGGGCGCGCCGATGGGGTTCACGAGGATCAGCCGCGGGGTCTTCAGCCCTCCGGCGACGGCGGCGGCGGTCACGATGGAACCGAACGAATGGCCGAGGATCACGGCACCGGGTGCCGTGGCCGCCGTGAACTCGGTGAGCCATCCCGCGTACTCCGCCAGATCGTGGCGGCGACCGGGCAACGGCGCGGACTCCCCGAATCCCGGGAGGTCGGGAGCCAGCACCCGGAGTTCGGGCAGGAACGCCAGGACAGACTCGAGACCGTGGTGCTCGCCCCGGAAGCCGTGGACCGCGATGACGGTCGTCTCGGCGTCGTCCGGACCGTACGCCCAGTACGCCGTCGATCCGCCGCGGACCTCCACCTCATGGCGCTGCACCGGAATCCGGCTCAATCGCTCCGCATACGGGGAAGGCACACTCATGATCCGAGTCTACGAGGCCCCGACCGCGCGGCCCGCCCGCGGGCCCGCGGAGCATCCCCACCGTGCTGTCAGTGGCATGGGCTACTGTCCAAGAAGCCCCGGCCGCCCGGAAGAGGGCGCAGCAAGGAGTGTCGGTGCAGTTCACATCCACGGACATCGAGCAGGTGGAGACCACCTGGCAGCAATTCGTGCCCTCGGCGACCCTGCAGGACGTGGACCCGCGCCGGTTCCGCTTCGATTGGCGCTCGGTGGAGGCACCCTCGATGTCGCTGGTCCGTTACCAGCTCGCCGCCCAGGTGCACTCCCGCGCCGAGCCCGAGGATCAGCTGTTGGTGTGCCGCGTGGATGCCGCCGATGCCCGGATCTGGTCGGGGCGCCAGGGACTGGACGCCGCCCAGCCGTGGCTGACGGACGGCGTCCGCGTGGAAGCGAAATGGAATCAGGTGGCCCGGGTCCGGGCCCTCGTGTTCGATCGGACCGCAGCGCGCGACTCGATCAGGCAGATCACCGGCGACGACCGCCTCGAGCTCCGGGCCACCGGGCTCGCTCCGCATACGCGGGAGGACGGAGCGCGGTGGGAGCAGATGTTCTCCTATATCGACGGCTCGTTCGGACCGGACGGCGCCGCCCCTCTCATCGCCGCAGAACTCGAACGCCACGCCCTCCTGCTGACGATGTCGGCGTTCCCCACCACGTTCAGTGAGTCGCTGCACCGTCCCGCGCAGCGCTCTGCGGCACCGGCCTCGGTGCGTCGTGCCCTCGCGTACATCGAGGACAACGCACATCTGCCGATCACGGTCGACGACGTCGCCGCGGCCGCGTACATGTCCACGCGTGGCCTGCAGTATGCGTTCCGCCGCGCACTCGACATCACACCGAACGAGGCCCTGAGGCGTGCTCGGCTCGATGGCGCGCATCGGGATCTGCGACACGGCAAGGGAGCCTCCGTGTCGGCCGTCGCCCGCCGATGGGGTTTCAGCAATGTCTCCCGGTTTGCCATCGCCTATCGCGAGGCGTACGGGAATCCGCCCGTCCTGGCGGCCCTGTGACGCCGGACTGACACCGCGCGCATACTCTGTTCGCGCCCGACGGCGAGTCCCGGCGATGCGCACGATGTCGTGCGCAAATTGGGTAGAGTCCAAGTATCCCCGGGAGCGGTCTGCCGTCTTCCCCCTGCACGTTCCGAAGGAGCGCCATGAACACCCCCGCCTCCCGCGCGAAGGTCGGCTGACGATGGGCAGCCTGTACTACGGCGACACCCAGACGCCGATCCAGATCGAAGACCGCGCACTCGCGCACCTCAAGGTCGTCATCGCCACCAAGCTGCGGCGCAACGAGAGCTTCACCCTCTCCTGGCGCCACCCCGAGGGCGACGCCCCCGGCCGCTCCACGCTGTGGCTGCACCCGTCCATCCCTCTCCGGTTCGTCTTCGACGAGGCCGAGACGCCCGAGCTGAGCCGTCGCTGGATCGAGGAACTCGCGCACTCCGCGAACTCGAGCGGAGGCATCACCCTCGTCGAGGAACATCTCGAAGGCGCAGACGTCGTCTGACGAGAAGGGCCGCGGGTTTCCCCGCGGCCCTTCTCGTTTCCGAATGAGTCAGCTCAGAGGCCCTCGTCCGAACTGGAGCTGACCGAACGCCGGGTCGTGGGCTCCCCCGTCGCCGGGTCGACGTACGTGCGCGACACGGTCTCCGTGCGACGTCGGCGGGCGAGCAGCACGATGCCGATGAGGAAGATGATCACGCCGGCACCCATGAGGATGTAGCCGACCATGTCCAGGTTGACCCACGGCACGTCGACGTTGATCGCGAACACGAGGATCGCTCCGATGACGAAGAGCGCGATTCCGCTGCCGATGCTCATTGTCTCTCCCGTTCCGCGGCGCGGTGCCGCTCTCGGGGAGCATGGCAGCACCTCGTGGCGTCGAGGAGGGGCTTGACACGGCCACGCTCAGGTCTCCGGGACTCTCAGGCCGCGCCGGACTCCGGGCGCCGAGCCCAGAGGTCAGGGCCGAAGACCTCGTAGTCGATACGGTCCGGCTCGATCCCGCGGGCCGTCAGTGCGCCCCGAACGGCTTGCATGAACGACAGCGGCCCGCAGAGGAAGACGCGTGCCGTCGGCGGAAGGTCGATGCCGGCGAGATCCATCCGGCCGGACCGCACCGACGGCCCCTCCTCCACGCCCGCGGTGTACCAGGTCAGGGCGCGGACGTCGCTCAGATGCTGCGCACGACCGCGCACGGCAGAGACGAGGGCGTGCGTGTCCGGCTCCCGGTCCACATGGAACAGGTGCACCGGCCGGTCGGGACGCCGCTGTGCGAGGTCGTCCACCATCGCCGCGACGGGAGTGATGCCGATTCCCGCCGAGATCAGGACCAGCGCGTCATCGGAGTCGTCGAGGAGCAGGTCGCCGGCGGGCTGGGAGACATCGAGTACCGTACCGACCTGCGCGTTCTCGTGCAGCCAGGTCGACACCTGACCGTCCGGTGCGCCGTCCACACCACGCACACGCTTCACGGTGACGCGCAGCGCTGCCCCGGGTGCAGACGAGGAGATCGTGTACTGCCGGGGCTGGCGCGTGCCGTCCGGGAGGTCGACGGCGACGGCCACGTACTGCCCGGTCCGATGGGGCGCCCGCTGACCGTCCACCGGCTCCAGGACGAGGGAGATGACGTCACGGGCCTCCTCCACCCGCTCGATGACGCGGTGCGGCCGCCACGGGTGGTCCGGGTCTGTGCCCGCCTCCGCGTAGAGCCGCGCCTCCTCCGCGATGAGCGAGCAGCCGAAGAGCCAGTACACCTCATCCCACGCGGCGTGCACCGCCGGTGTGACCGCCTCGCCGAGGACCTCATCGACGGCGGCCAGGAGATAGCGGCCCACGATCGTGTACTGACGGGCCGACACCCCCAGCGAGACGTGGCGGTGGGCGATACGTCGCATCACCGGGGAGAAGTCCGGCGCGTCGGGATCGATGAGGTGGACGGCGAACGCCACGACGGACGCCGCCAGTGCCTTGGGCTGATCGCCCTGCGCCTGATGCGCGCGGTTGAAGACGTTCAACAGCTCCGGATGCGCCTCGAACATGCGCCGATAGAACAGGGTGGTGATCTCGTCGGCGTGTGAGGCGACGACGCCGGCGGTGGCGCGGACGATGGCTTCGGAATCCGTGGAGAGCTGCATGGCTGCCTTTCGGTCGGTGTCCGTTCAGCCTCTCGACGACGAGCGCGCCACGTCGCCGCGGATACCGTGGAAAACAGGACTCCGCCCCGCTTTCACCTCACGTAGCCGTAGGACTCGACCCGCGGGAACGCGAGTCCATCGCCTTCGCCCGTCCACACGCCGGTGAAGCGCAGCACGACATCGTCTCCGGCGTCGAGCGGCCCGTTCCACGTGACGGCGTTCTCCGCCGCGGAAGGGCGGCCGGAGGTCGCTTCCAGCGTCGACGCTGCCCAGGTCGAGTCGTCGAGGAGGCCGTCCAGGCGGAACGTGAGCGCGCTCTTCGTGGAGTCCACCTCGCCGTTGTTGAGGAACTGCATGGTGTACGTCACGGTGTCCCCCACCTGGGGATCGGTCGGGCTCATGTTGAACGTGTACTGGAAGTAGAGACAGGCAGGCCCGACGCGCTGCGCGAGCACGCCCGTGCTCAGCGGCTTCGACACGGCCGGGTCCGCAGGTGTCGCCTCCGCGTGAGCGGCGGGAGCGAGCGTCGCTCCACCGAGCGAAAGAGCGGCCGCGACGCCGAGGGCGGCAGAGGCACGGGCAATGAGCGTCTTGGTCATGAGAGATGCCTTTCTCCGACGCGCTGCGGCATCGGCGTGGTCGTCGAGGGAAACTCCTCGACGACCACTAGACGCCGAATGGCACGATCGATCACGCGACGACGAAGAAGTCGTCGCGCGATCGATCTGCCCGGCCTCTCCTAGTCCTCAATCACCGGCGCGACCCGCCATCCGATGGCGGACGCCGAGCGCTGTCAGTCCCGCAAGCAGCAGCAGCGCTCCCAGGGCGAACGGGCCGGCGGGTCCCTCGGATCCGGTCAAGGCGAGCTCACCACCCGGAGGGGGCGGCGGAGTGACGGCGGTCCCATTGGTGAGGACCACCCCGAGCGTCGCGTCTTCGGAGATCGTGAGCGTCGCGCCGTCGTCGCCGACGTCGACTCCTGCGCCGGTGAAGTGCGGGCTCTTCCACGTGACGCCCTCCACGGCGATCGGCGCCTTCTCGCGGAGCGTGACGACCGTTCCCGCCGGCAGATCCGCGAGTCCCTCGCTCTCGCCGACACGGAGCGCGAGTTCACCGGTGACGGAATGCCCCGCGAGCTCGTACGAGTACTCCACGGTGAAGGTCTGGTGCGCAGGAACGAGGGAGGCCCCCGCCCCCGTGACCTTCTTGGTCACCGTGAAGCCCCCGACCGGCGGCGGCGTGACCGTCGTCGGGTTGGTGAGCGTCACCGCGACCGTCGCGCCCCGTGCGATGGTGACGGTCGCGCCGCCATCGGTGATCGCCACATCCGTGCCGGAGAAGACCGGCGCCTGCCAGGTCACGCCGTCAACGTCCGCAGGCGTGACCTCAGACAGGGTGACGACCGTGCCGGCCGGCAGTTCCTTCAGACCATCGGTCTGCCCGGATCGCAAGGCGAACTCGCCCTCCACCGTCTGTCCTGCGCGCTGATACGAGTAGGCCACCCGGAACTCGCGGTCGTCGGGCACCAGAGCGGCGCCGGAACCGCTGAGCTTCTTGGTCACCGTGAACCCGCCGACCGGAATCACCCCCTCGCCGTCTCCCCCACCCTGCGAGTAGATGACCGGCGTGCTCTCGGCGACCCACCGGGAGCCGGTCACGGTGTTGTGGAATGCATCACCGGGACCGACGTCGGCGGGCAGTGCGGTCTTGTACCGGAGCACGTAGATCGCGTCGGCGACGATCGGCGCGTCCACCGTCACCGTGAACGACTCGGAGCTGACCTCCGTGACGCTGAAGTCGCTGCCCGACTGCAGCGCCGTCGACACGGTGTACTTGCCTCCCGCCCAGTCCTTCGCGAACACGTACGCCACGGTGACGGACGCGGGATCGAGCACGAGGCCGGCCGTGAACGTGTCGCTGAGCGTCGGAGCCTCCCCGGCCAGCGCGGAGGACGGGATGTTCACGCCCCACGCGATGTTCCGACCGTCGAGCGTCACGTCGCCCCACTTGGTCGGGGTCGTCGGCGCAGGGAACTCCGGGACCGGCCCGATCCCGCCGGGAACGTCGACCGGGACGACGGTTCCGCCGCCCGTCGTGAACGGGATCTCCGTCAGCGTGGTCTCCTCGTCTGCCCTGGCACGGAAGTGCAGGGTGCCGCTGACGTCGGTGTGGCTGTCGACGTAGTCCGTGAGCGTGCACACGAGCTCACCGGTCGACACCTCGCAGGTTCCGACGGTCTGGCCGTCCGGCGCCGTCAGGGCGAAGGAATCGCGCACCCCGGTCAAGCTCGGGCTCGTCGGGAAGGCGAGGCGGAACGTGTCCCCCGCGGTCGCCGTGTCCGGCACTGCCCAGGTCGCTTCGAACGCGATCCGGTCCCAGACCTTGATCTGACCGGTGGGTTCGGTGATGGTCAACGAGGTGATGCCCGTGACCTCCGCAGCGCGGGCCGTGGCCGGCGTCGCGATGACGGCCGCCAGGGCCGCCAGACAGATCGCGAGCAGAGCACCCGCGAACGTCGTCAGGCGCGTTCCCCGCGCGCCCGATCTGATTGCATGCTGAATGACTGGCACTTTCGACTCCCCAGATGATCGATGAACTCGCGCATTTGGCTTCTTCCGCGCGAGTGATGTCCCCAGGAAGGGATGCAGAACGGCGCGTTCTGTTACGCGGTTCGGCGGAACGGGTTTCTCGCGGCACACGCAATATGCCGTGATCCTGCGGAAAGCGGCGTCATGAAACGGTCACCTCGTCATCTCTCCTGTGACGGATCGCTTCCCCTTCCGACGCGTCCGTCCGTCTGTAGAGGCATTCGCCGTCTACCTGGTGCCGGGAGCATCGTTGTCTCTCCCCGCTCCCGGCACCTCCTTTCGCAGCGCATCGATGCTCCACCGGTAGCGCTTCAGCCCACCGAGCAGGATCGCGGCGGCCGTGAAGACGAAGACCGGGTATCGGAACGGCGCAAGCGGCCCGAGGAAGACGAGCATCGTCACGCCGAACGTCACCGTGAGCAGCGCGGCGACTCCCGCCGCGAGCCGGGTCCACAGCCCGACGGCCAGCAGCAGAGCGAGGACGGTCTCCAGAGCCGTCGCCAGCACGGCCGCCGTGTCCACCACCAGGTCGACGGGGACAGGGACGAGCTGCGCCGTGTACGCACGGAAGATCGTCCACGATCCCCACGACACGCCATCAGCCCCCGGGCCGCCGAGGAGCCCGAAGCGGTCGGCGACGGCGAGGGCGAAACTCGCCGCGATCGCGAGACGCAACGCGATCTGCCCCACGTCCTCGATCCGACGACGGGTCTCCGCGTTCGGCACACTCGTGGTCGTCATGGCTCCTGCTCCGATCCGGAGGCTGACGGGCGTCGAGACCTCCAGAGGAGAGACGGGAGAACGCGGCGACGATTACGACGGACGAGACGTGTAGTAGGGCGGGTCGGACTTGAACCGACGATCGTTGGGTTATGAGCCCACTGCCTTAACCAGCTTGGCCACCGCCCCGTACCGCCCAGCCTAGCGGGGCAGGGCCTTACGCTTCCGTTGCGCGGACGTGCGTCGCCGCGTGCTCCAGGTAGATCGCCGCGTTCGCCACCAGAGAGGCACGCTCGTCGTCCGACAGCGCCCTGCGCACCTTCGCGGGAACACCGGCGACCAGGGAACCCGGCGGCACCTCGGTCCCGCCGAGCACCACGGCTCCGCCGGCGATCAGGCAGCCCTCTCCGATCACGGCACCGCTGAGGACGACGGCCCCCATGCCGATGAGAGAGCCGTCACCGATCGTGCAGCCGTGCACCACCGCGTTATGGCCTATGGACACCTGGGAGCCGACGACGACGGGATGCCCGGCGTCGACGTGGATCGACACGTTGTCCTGGACGTTGCTGCCCGGACCGATGATGATGGGCGCCGAGTCACCGCGGAGCACGGCGTTGTACCAGACGCTCGCACCGGGTCCGAGGGAGACCGCGCCCACGATGCGGGCGCCGTCCGCGACGAAGGCCGTGTCGTCGAGCTCGGGGATGCGATCCGGGAGGGCGAGGATGGAAGCTCCGGCAGCGATGCTCATGAGGCGAGACTACCCTCACTCCCCCGGAATCACGCGGAAGTGAGTGGAGCCTCAGCTTCCTTGCGGAATGTCTGAGGCTGAGTAGCGTTGTACTCGTCAGTCAGAGAACTTCATTCGGAGGAGCACAAGATGAGCAAGGCCCAGACCGTTTCCACCACCGCCATCGACCCGACTGTCGCCGCCGGTGCGGCGCAGTTCCTCTCCCCCGTCGTCCTCGGTCTCCAGGCGCTGACCGTCAACGGCAAGCAGGCGCACTGGCACGTCCGCGGCGCCAACTTCGTCGGCGTGCACGAGCTGCTCGACACGATCGTCGCCCACGCCGGTGACTTCGCCGACACCGCCGCCGAGCGCATCGTCGCTCTGGGCCTCCCGATCGACGCGCGTGTGAACGCCGTCGCCGAGAAGGCCGGCGCCACCGGCGTTCCGGCCGGCTTCGCGCAGTCGGACGAGCTGATCCGCGCCGTGATCGCCGACATCGACGCGATCCTCGTCGATGTGAAGGCAGCTGTGGAAGGCCTCGACGAGGTCGACCTCACGAGCCAGGATGTGGCGATCGAGATCCAGCGCGGCCTCGAGAAGGACCGCTGGTTCCTCGTGTCGCACATCGCGGCCTGACACCACGCTCACGACGAAGGGCGGCTCCGATACGGGGCCGCCCTTCGTCGTGTGCGCGCTGCCTCAGGCGACGTGCGTGAGGCGGCCGCCGAGCAGCGTCGTGGTGACGGGCATCGTCCGGAGCCCCGCCGCGTCAGCGATGCGAGGATCCGTCCCGAGGATCACGATGTCTGCGCTCTGACCGGGACGGAGAGATGTGCGGACACTCGCTTCGAGCGCCTGCTCCAGCGTCAGCCGCTCCTCCGGATGCCAGGCAGCACGGTCGTCGTCAGTCCGCCAGACGGCCGCGGAGATCGCGTGCCACGGGTCGAGCGGGGCGACCGGCGCGTCGGACCCGAAGCGCACCTCCGCGCCTGCCGCCCGCAGCGAAGCGAGCGGATAGCCGATGGCCGTCTGACCGGCCCAGTGGTGCTCGACCAGGTCGCGGTCGTCCACCGCATGCTGGGGTTGGACGCTCGCGCGCACCCCGAGCCGGGCGAATCGAGCCAGATCCGCGTGCCGCACCAGTTGCGCATGCTCCATCGATCCCGTGGCCCCGGAGGCCCCGAAGGCGTCGAGGGCCGCCGTCACGGCGCGATCGCCGATCGCGTGCACGGCGACCTCGATCCCGGCTCCCGCCGCAGTGGTCAGCAGCGACGTGAGCTCGTCCGGAGGCACCGTCAGCACCCCGTAGTTCGCGGGGTCGCCGGGGTAGGAATGTGAGCAGGCCGCGGTACGGGTGCCGAGCGAGCCGTCGCTGATGACCTTCAACGACCCGACCCGCACGAGGGATCCGACCAGCCCGGTCGGATCCGACACCGCGAGGCGCTCCCCCGTCCGGAGGCCCGCGGTGATCGCCCGATCGAGATCCGCCCGATAGAACGCGAACTCGACACGGTGCGCGGCGAAGCCCGCGAGGATCCGTCGCGGCCAGGCATCGGCGTTCCACGCCATGTCGAAGTCGACCAGACCGGTCACGCCACGCGCTGAGGCCGCCGCCCCCGCACGGATGACCGCCTCATCGCTGTGGGCAGGGTCGACGGCATTCAGGCGTCGGGAGATCTCGAACGCGTCCTCCTCGCGGAGCAGACCGTCGTCCCCGCGGAAGCCCTCGCGCGCCAAGGCCGCCGAGTTCAGCCAGACGCTGTGCACGTCCGCGTTGATCAGGTAGGTCGGCACGACGCCGGTTTCGGCATCGAGCGCGGACACGGATGGCCGGTCAGGCCACAGCGCGTCCCGGAACCCCGTGCCGATCCGTCTTCCATCGGGGAGGACCGGAGCGTCGCGCATCAGTCTCGCGGCCGCTGCGGCCGAGTCCGCCTCGTCCAAGGGCGCGCGCTCCGCCGCCAGAGCCCACTGCACGGTGTGCACGTGGTTGTCCCACAGCCCGGGGACCGCCCAGGCACCGTCCGCTTCGATGACCTCTCCACGGGCGGGCAGCGCTCCGGTCGGTGCGATGTCGACGATGTGCCCGTCGGCGAGGTGGAGGTCGACCGGCTCATCGTCCAGCAGGAACTCCCGCCCCGGACCCACGGGGCGGACGGCACGGACCGTTCCGACCTCGACTCCGAGGGCGCTCACGCGCCGCCACCCGTCCGTGCGTCCTGTGCACGACGCATCTCCGCGGCGAGGGCGGCGTTCTCGTACGGCCCTTCGGCGTGCAGCGCCGCGATCACCGCCTCGATGGTCTCCGCGGGCTTGTTCTGGCTCAGCTTCCGCTTGGCGACGACCTTCGTCGGGGTGAGGCGGAAGCCGACCGTTCCGGATTCGAGTCTCTCGATGAAGGCCGCGTCGTTCGGACGCTCCCACATCAGGCGCGGGTCGGGCAGGCGCGACTCGAACCGCGCGACGAGGGCATCGAGCACACGGAGATTCTCCGCGGTGCTGAGGATCTCGGGAACGCCCGACAGGTGCACCGCGGTGTAGTTCCAGGTGGGGACGGCGGGGACGTCGCCGTACCAGCCCGGCGAGACGTACCCGTGCGGCCCTTGGAAGGCAAGCAGGATCTCCCGGTCCCCCAGACCGTGGATGGCGTCGTCCGGGCGGCCCACGTGCCCCACGACCGTCAGATCATCGCGGTGGTCGTCGAGGAGGACGGCATAGTGCGAGGCGACCAGACCATCCTCAGGCGCACTCACCACCGTCGCCCACGGGTTGGCGTCGATGACGCGGCGGATCTCGGCCACATCGGCGAGCGTGAAGCTCGGATTCTGTCGCATGGATCCCAGCCTAGAGCGGCGGAAGCCCCGGGGATCCCGCCCTCAGGCCTGACAGCGCGGGCACCAGTACAGCTTGCGGGCGCCGATCTCCTCCAGGGCGATCTCGGTCCCGCACACCCGGCACGGTAGGCCGGCGCGGTGGTAGACCCAGTGGCGGTCGTCGCGGCTGGCCATCGCGGCGCGGTACTGCTCAGGAGACAGTCCGTCCATGGTCATCATCTGACCGGTCTCCACACCGATGGCCAGCAGCCGCACCCAGTCGTGCCAGAGCGCCCTGACGACGTCCTCCGGGACGTCGCGGCCCGGCGTGTGCGGGTTCAGCCGCTGCCGGTAGAGCATCTCGGCGCGGTACACGTTGCCGATGCCGCTGACGACCGCCTGGTCCATCAGCAGCAGCGCGATCGGGGTGGGCTTCTTCCGCACGGCGCGGACGAACCGCTCCTCGTTCTCCGCCGGATCGCCGACGAGCGGATCGGGGCCGAGCTTGGCCACGGTCGCCAGCATCTCCTCCGGCGTCTGCAGCACGCACGCGGTGGGACCGCGCAGGTCGGCCACGGTGATGTCGGTCATGAGACGGAGACGCACCTGACCCACCACGGGCGGAGGCCATTCGTCGACCTCGTCGGTCAGCCCCTTGGTCTGCTCGGACATCCGCACGTGGACCCTGGCGCGCCGCGGAGCCCCGATCGAGGCGAGGGAGTTCTCCCCCGCGTCGTCGAGGATCGCCTCGTCGAGTGTGGTGCCGCGCTGATTGGTCTGCCCCATCCGTCCGTTGGCCGACGCGATGGTGGGATCGACGAGGATCTCCCCCGCGAAGTCCCACGCGCCGTAGAGGCCGAGGTGCACACGCAGCCAGAGGTCGCCCTCCGCCTCGAGGAACATCTGCTTGCCGACGGCCTGCACGCTCACGGCCTGGCGCCCGTCGAGCACGGCGGCGCCCTCGGCGAAACGTCCCTGCGGGCTGGAGGCGCTCATCGTCTTGCCGACGAAGTTGCGATCGAACTGCCGCGCGATGCGGTGGACGGAATGTCCTTCGGGCATGTCAGGCCCGGGGGTCCGGGAGGAGCGAGCCGTCGCGCTCGAAGTCGGCGATCTGTCCGATGCGCCGGACGTGCCGCTCGTCGCCGGAGAACGGCGTGGCGATGAACCTGTCGATGAACGCCGTGACCTCGTCGTAGGTGTGCTGACGCGCGCCGATGGAGATGACGTTCGCGTCGTTGTGCTCCCGCGCGAGCTCGGCCGTGGAGAGGTTCCAGACGAGCGCCGCGCGGACCCCGGCGACCTTGTTCGCGGCGATCTGCTCGCCGTTGCCCGAGCCGCCGAAGACGATACCGAGCGCCGGCACCCCTGTCGCCTGATCGACGACGACGGCCTGCGCCGCCCGGATGCAGAAGGCCGGGTAGTCGTCGAGCGCGTCGTACTCCACCGGACCGTGGTCGATCACCTCGTGCCCCGCGGCGCGGAGATGCTCCTGCAGCCGCGTCGAGAACTCGAGTCCGGCGTGATCGGTGGCGATGTGGATGCGCATGGTCTCCATCCTAGGATCCGGTGTCCGGGACTCAGGGGGCGATGCCGGCCGCCGCGGGCTTGAACCCCGCGCGCACGTTCTCGCAGCACCCGGGACGGCAGACGTCGAACGCGCCGGGCAGATCGGTGACGTGCGGACGCTCCGCGTTCGGGCGACCCTGCAGGCGCTCCTCGATGAGATCGACGATGCCCTCCACGAACGCCTCGCGGACGCCGGGCGTCGGCGTGCGGACGAAGGCGAGGCCCGCCTCCTCCGCGGCCTCGGCGGCCTCGGTGTCGAGATCCCAGAGGACCTCCATGTGGTCGCTCATGAAGCCGACGGGGACCACGATGACCGCCTTACGACCGCGCACCGGGAGCTCCGCGATCACGTCGCAGACATCGGGCTCCAGCCAGGGCTGCGACGCGGGGCCCGAACGGGACTGGTAGACGAGCTCCCAGGGCACATCGGCGGCTCCCGGGATGGCCGCCCGCACCTGCTCCATCGTCCACTCCGACACGGCGAGGTGCTGCGCGGCATAAGCCCCACCCTCGCCCCAGTCGATATCGCGGGCGCCGGAGCGCTCGGCGTCGGCGGTCGGGATGCTGTGCGTGGAGAAGAGGACCTGGATCTCGGTCGGCGCGAAGCCCTGGTCGAGATAGCCCTGCACCGACTCCCGCACGCCCGCCTCGAAGGCCTCGACGAAGCCGGGGTGGTCGTAGAAGGGACGGATCTTGTCGATGGTGACCGTCTCGCCGAGGCCGGTGTCCGTCAGTACGCGAGCGAAGTCCTCGCGGTACTGGCGGCAGCTGGAGAACGAGCTGTACGCGCTCGTGGCGAAGGCGAGGAGGGTGGTGTGACCGTTCGCGGACGCCTCGGGCAGCACGTCCTCCAGGTACGGACCCCAGTTGCGGTTGCCCCAGTACACGGGGAGGTCGATCCCCCGGGCCACGAGCGCCTTCTCCAGCGCGTCCTTGAGCACACGGTTCTGGCCGTTGATCGGGCTCACCCCGCCGAAGTGACGGTAGTGGTGCGCGACCTCCTCCAGACGCTCATCCGGGATGCCCCGACCGCGCGTCACGTTCCGGAGGAAGGGGATCACGTCCTCCTGACCCTCCGGGCCGCCGAAGCTCGCCAAGAGGATGGCGTCGTAGGCGACGGGCGTGGTCACATAGGGGTCGCCGCCGGCAGCGGCGGGCGAGGCAAAGGGAACGACATTCGGCTCGATCGCGGTCACCCCTCCATCTTCCCACCTCCGCGGACGACGAGCGTCCGCACGACCGTGACTATCCCCGGTCCGTGCGGATCGACGGCGCGCGCGTCGCTCTGGCGTAGGCTGTCATGGTTGCCGTCGGCGCCAACTGCGCCGACCCCGGTTACATCCCCTCACCCCTGGGAGTACAGCTTTGCCTGGAGAGAACCTCACCCGAACCGAAGCGCAGGAGCGCCGCGACGTCGTCGACACGCACTCCTATGAGGTCGCCCTCGATCTGACCAAGGGCGCCGAGGTCTTCGGCTCCCGGAGCGTCGTGCGCTTCTCCGCGTCCCCCGACAGCTTCACCTTCATCGACCTCATCGCCCGTGACGTGCGCGAGATCTCGCTCAACGGAGAGCAGCTCGACCCGCGCGAGGTCTTCGCAGACTCCCGGATCGCGCTCGCCGGTCTGCAGGAGGAGAACGTCCTCGTCGTCGACGCCGACTGCCTCTACACGAACACCGGCGAGGGCCTGCACCGCTTCGTCGACCCGGTGGACGGCGAGGTGTACCTCTACTCGCAGTTCGAGGTGCCCGACTCCCGTCGCGTGTTCGCCGTCTTCGAGCAGCCCGACCTCAAGGCCACCTTCCAGTTCACGGTGACCGCTCCCGCGGAGTGGAAGGTCGTCTCCAACTCCCCCACGCCCGAGCCGATCGTCCACGACGACGGCGTCTCGGCCACCTGGGGCTTCGAGCCCACGCCCCGGATCTCTTCCTACATCACGGCTCTCGTCGCAGGACCGTACGAGGCCACCTTCTCGGAGCTCACCAGCGCGTCCGGCCGGGTGATCCCGCTCGGCGTCTACGGCCGCAAGAGCCTCTGGCAGCACCTCGACGCCGACTACATCTTCGACAAGACCCGAGAGGGCTTCGCCTACTTCGAGTCGAAGTTCGGCGTGCCGTACCCGTTCGCCAAGTACGACCAGCTCTTCGTGCCGGAGTTCAACGCCGGCGCCATGGAGAACGCGGGCGCCGTGACGTTCACCGAGACGTACGTCTTCCGCAGCAAGGTCACGGACGCCGTCAAGGAGCGTCGCGTCGTCACGATCCTGCACGAGCTCGCGCACATGTGGTTCGGCGACCTCGTCACCATGAAGTGGTGGAACGACCTCTGGCTGAACGAGTCGTTCGCCGAGTGGGCCTCGACCATCGCGACCGCCGAGGCGACCGAGTGGACCGAAGCCTGGACCACGTTCAACGCCATGGAGAAGACCTGGGCCTACCGCCAGGACCAGCTCCCCTCGACCCACCCGATCGTCGCCGAGATCAACGACCTCGAGGACGTGCAGGTGAACTTCGATGGGATCACCTACGCCAAGGGCGGCTCCGTCCTGAAGCAGCTCGCCGCGTGGGTCGGCATCGAGGCGTTCTTCGCCGGTGTCTCGCAGTACTTCCAGAAGCACTCCTGGGGTAACACCGAGCTCAGCGACCTGCTGTCCGAGCTGGAGGCCACGAGCGGTCGCGACCTCGGCACCTGGTCCAAGAAGTGGCTGGAGACGGCCGGCGTCAACACTCTCGAGCCGGTCGTGGCCGAGGACGACAACGGGAAGATCTCGCGCTTCGCCATCACTCAGACGGCTCCGGCCGACTACCCGACCATCCGTCCGCACCGTCTCGGCATCGGCTTCTACTCGCTGCAGGACGGCGCGCTCACGCGCACCCACCACATCGAGGTGGACGTGGACGGTGACCGCACCGAGGTGCCCGAGCTCCAGGGCCTGGCTCGCCCCGATCTCATCCTCCTCAACGACGACGACCTCGCGTACGCGAAGATCCGTCTCGACGAGAAGTCGCTCGCGACCGCGATCGCCCACCTCGCCGACATCCACGACCCCCTCGCCCGCTCGCTCGTGTGGGGTGCGGCCTGGGACCAGACCCGCGACGCGGAGACGCCCGCATCCGACTACATCGACCTCGTCCTCGGCAACATCGGTCGGGAGACCGAGTCCACCACGGTCCGGACCACGCTCGCGCAGCTGCGGACGGCCGCGACGCTCTACGTCGCTCCGGCGGAGCGCGAAACCGCACGGCTGAAGGTGGCCGACGGTCTCTGGGCGCTCGCCGAGTCGGCGGAGGCCGGCAGCGACAGCCAGCTCCAGTTCGTCACCGCCTTCGCGAACAACCTGGTGACGCCGGAGCACGCCGGCATCGTCGGCCGTCTGCGCTCGGGCGAGGAGACGCTCCCCGGACTCGACGTGGACGCCGACCTGAGCTGGCAGCTCCTCGTCGGCCTTGCGACGATCGGTGCGACCGACGCCGGTGCCATCGACGCCGCGCTGGCCGCCGACAACACGGCCAAGGGCGCGGAGTTCGCTGCGCAGGCGCGCGCGGCTCTCCCGGACGCCGCAGCGAAGCAGCAGGCCTGGGACGCGCTGATCGCGCGCGACGACGCCCCGAACACGATCGTCCGCTCCGCAGCCCTCGGTTTCGTGCACCCCGCGGGTACCGAGGTGCTCGGTGCCTTCGTGCCGCAGTACTTCGACATGCTCCTGCCGGTGTGGGAGTCGCGGACCTACCAGATCGCGCAGTATCTCGTGGTCGGGCTGTTCCCCACCGCGCTTGCGGACGTCGCCCTGCGCGACGCGACGCGCGGATGGCTCTCCGCGCACCAGGACGCGCCTCCCGCCCTGCGCCGTCTCGTTCTGGAGAACCTCGCGGACGTGGAGCGCGCTCTCGCCGCGCAGTCCCGCGACGCCGAGGACTGACGCTCCGCCACCGACACGACACGGGCCTCTGCCGCCGCTCTTCCAGCCGGCGCAGAGGCCCGCTCGGTACCATCGACACGATGCTGATTTCCGCCGAGACGACCCCCGCGCCGACGCCCGCCGAACTCCCGCCGTGGGTGCAGGACATGCTCGCCGTGCTGACCACGGTCGGCGGCAAGCTCCTCCAGATCGCGATGATCATCGGCGCCTGCGTCCTCATCGCGCTCGTGCTGCGCCGAGTGATCACCCGCGTCGTGCATCGCATCGTGGACACCGCCAAGAACAAGGCCGCCGTCGACGACACGCAGGCGCTGGAACGCTCCCCGCTCGCGGACATGCGCCTCGTGCAGCGCACCCGAACGCTCGGCACCATCCTGCAGAACATCGTGAACGTGATGCTCGTCATCATCACGATCATCCTCATCGTCAACGCGATCGACAACGCTCTCCTCGGATCGCTCACCCTCCTCACGGCAGCGGTCGGTGCCGGCCTGGGTTTCGGCGCCCAGAACATCGTCAAGGACGTGCTGAACGGGATCTTCCTCGTCGCCGAGGACCAGATCGGCATCGGCGACGTCGTCGACCTCGGGCTGGCGAGCGGCGTCGTCGAATACGTCAGCGTGCGCGTGACGCAGGTGCGTGACGTGAACGGGACGCTCTGGTACGTGCGCAACGGCGAGGTCACTCGGATCGGGAACATGTCGCAGGGCTGGGCGCGCGCGATCGTCGACATCGGTGTGGCGCCGGATTCGGACCTCGAGCAGGTCGAGCACATCCTTCTGGAGACCGCGCAGGGACTGGCGAAGGACCCGAAGTGGCGCACGCGCATCGTGGAGAAGCCGGAGCTGTGGGGCCTCGAGTCCATCGACGGGGATGCGCTCGTCGTCCGGGCCGTCATCAAGACCAGGGCGAACGCGCGGGACGACGTGGCACAGGAGCTCCGACGCCGCCTCCGGGCCGCTCTGCTGGAGAAGGAGATCGACGTGCCGCGTCTCGCGGACGTCGTGCCCACCGGACTGGAGGGTGCGCGCCGCGTCCGGGGCGCCAACCCGCCGAAGACGCGCCCCAACGCCGTCACCGGGGTGCCCGTCATCCCCGACCGCGGCATCTGGCGACGCAAGAAGAACACCGGCGGCGACGGGAGTGCAGACAAGTGACGTTCTACGACGAGGTCGGCGGCCGCGAGACGTTCGCGAAGATCGTCTCGGTCTTCTATCGCGAGGTCGCCCTCGATCCCGTGCTCAAGCCCATGTACCCGGAGGAAGACCTCGGTCCGGCGGAGGAGCGGCTGCTGCTGTTCCTCGAGCAGTACTGGGGCGGGCCGACGACCTACGGCGAGACCCGCGGTCACCCCCGCCTGCGGATGCGCCATATGCCGTTCCGGGTCGATCCCGACGCCCGGGATCGTTGGCTTCGTCATATGCGCACCGCCGTGGACGAGGCGCAGTTGTCCCCGTTGCACGAAACCACTCTCTGGGACTACCTGGAACGCGCCGCCTATGCCATGGTGAACACATTCGAGCCGTCCGGTATCGGTACGGCACCTCAGGGCCGCACGACCCTGGAGACCCGCTCCCGTCAGGAATCAACGGAGAACCCATGACGACGACACCCCCGACCGCAGACGTCCTGGTGATCGGTTGGGGGTTGGCGGGTCTCGTGGCCGCCGCGGAAGCCCTCGAGGCCGGACGTCGGGTCGTCATCGTCGACCAGGAGCCCCGCACGAACCTCGGCGGGCAGGCGTGGTGGTCGTTCGGCGGCCTGTTCCTCGTGGACTCCCCGGAGCAGCGCCGCCTCGGCATCAGCGACTCGCTCGAGCTCGCGACCCAGGACTGGTTCGGTACCGCGGGATTCGACCGGCCGGAGGACGAATGGCCACGGCGCTGGGCCGAGGCCTATCTGCAGTTCGCGGCCGGTGAGAAGCGCTCGTGGCTCCGCTCCCGCGGCGTCGGCTTCTTCCCGGTGGTCGGGTGGGCCGAGCGGGGCGGCTACGGCGCCCTCGGCCCCGGCAACTCGGTCCCTCGCTTCCACATCACCTGGGGCACCGGGCCGGGGATCGTCGCCCCGTTCGCGGCCGCCGTCGAGCAGGGTGAGCGCGAGGGACGACTCACCGTCCTCGCCCGACACCGCGTCGAGGAGCTCATCCTCACCGACGGACGCGTGACCGGCGCGCGCGGGAGCGTGCTGGCGTCGGACGGTGCCGCGCGCGGCATCCCGTCGTCCCGCGATGTGATCGGCGCGTTCGAGATCGACGCGACGGCGACGATCGTGGCCTCGGGCGGCATCGGCGGAAACCATGACCTCGTCCGCGCGGCCTGGCCCCCGCGCCTCGGCACTCCCCCGGCGCACATGCTCTCCGGCGTGCCCGCCTATGTCGACGGCTCGATGCAGGCCGTGAGCGCCACCGCCGGCGCCCGCCTCATCAACGGCGACCGGATGTGGCACTACGTAGAGGGCATCACGAACTGGAACCCGGTGTGGCCGCAGCACGGCATCCGCATCCTGCCAGGGCCGTCGTCGCTGTGGCTCGACGCGACCGGACACCGGCTCCCCGTTCCGCTCTTCCCCGGCTTCGACACCCTCGGCACGCTCGAGCACCTGCGGCGGACGGGCCACGACCACTCCTGGTTCGTGACCTCGCGGCAGATCGTGGAGAAGGAGTTCGCGCTGTCCGGCAGCGAGCAGAACCCCGACCTCACCGGCAAGGATGTGGCGCTGCTGCTCAAGTCCCGCCTCGCGAAGGGGCCGACGGGACCAGTGCAGTCATTCCTCGACGAGGGCGAGGACTTCATCGTCGAGAACGACCTGGAGTCGCTGCTGGAGCAGATGGCGGCTCATCCCGGCGGCGAGCTCCTGGACATCGATGCCGTGCGCCGGGAAGTGGTCGCTCGCGATCGCGAGATGGCGAACGACTTCAGCAAGGATGCGCAGATCGGCATGCTGCGCTCGATGCGGGCCTATCGCGGGGACAAGCTCATCCGCACCGCGGCGCCGCACCGGCTGCAGGACCCCTCCGCAGGACCGCTGATCGCGGTCAAGCTGCACGTGCTGACCAGGAAGTCCCTCGGCGGGATCAACACGGATCTCGACGGTCGTGCCCTGGACGGAGGCGGCGCACCGATTCCTGGCCTCTTCGCCGCCGGTGAGGCCAGCGGCTTCGGCGGCGGGGGCGCGCACGGCTACCGCGCCCTGGAGGGGACATTCCTCGGCGGGTGCCTGTTCTCCGGCCGTCAGACGGGACGCGCGGCGGCTGCCCTCGGCTGAACCGGCACTGTTCCCCTGGTCCTGCCTGCGGTCACGTCAGGCGGTGGAGCCGGTGGCCCGCACCCCCGTCAGTCCGGTGGCGACGGGGCCCCGTGCGAGGACGTGGCCGCGGCGGAACGCGAGCCGCGTCCAGCGGCCGGACCGCGTGACGGTCACGTCCTCTTCACCGGAGATGAAGCCCAGCGCGTCCGCGGCGAACGCCACGCCCCGCGGCAATCCGCCGAGGTCGTCGTCCGGCTCGCCCCAGATGGCCGCGCGAAGCGCGCGCACAGCCTCCTCACCCGACCCCGGCCCCGCACCGTGGGCGACCGCGGAGATGCCCCACTGTGCGCGCTGCGCGATGATGGAGGCGGGCAGGACGGACTCCGCGAGCCAGCCCTGCCGCGGGGGCGCGACGCCGGCCCATGCGGGCGAGAGGGCGGTCTCGGGCAGCCCGAGGCGCTGCGGGTCGTCCGTCGGGCTCAGGGCGTCGATCACGAGGTCGCACTCGAGCTCCGGATCGGCACGGACGATGCGCATGGCGAGGATCGTCGGCGTCTGGTCGAAGAGCCCCTGAGGTGCGAGGACCGCCGTCGTGAGCGCCAGGACGCCGTGATGGGCCTGCAGGCGAACCCCTTCGTCAGACACCCGAGCCGCGCGGCCCGTGAACGTGAGGACATCCTTCGCCGTGTCCGGATCGGCGAGCAGGAGCTGAGGGGTCACGCGTTCTAAACTACCAACGAGCGGCGACCCGGGGCCGCGGAGGGGAACACATGAGCGCCGACGAGCACGCCATCCAGACCGTGGAGCGTCTTCTCGACGTCCTCGACCTCGACGCCACCCAGGCGCGGACCACCGAGGACATCTTCACCGGTTCGTCGCACCCGATGCCGAGCGGCCGCATCTACGGCGGTCAGGTGCTCGCGCAGACCCTCGTGGCCGCGGAGCGCACGCTGCCGGAAGACCGGGCCGTCCACTCGATGCACGGATACTTCCTCCGCCCCGGCGACGCGAGTCAGGGCATCACCATCGCCGTCGATCGCATCCATGACGGCCGCTCGTTCTCCACCCGTCGGACTCAGGCATACCAGAACGGCGTCCCGATCTTCTCGATGATCGCCTCGTTCCAGGACGCCGACCCCGGAGTGGAGCACGCCGAGCCCATGCCCGCCGGTATCCCTGTCCCCGAGGACCTGCTCCCCGATGAGGACCGGGTGCCGGGCCTCGCCGGCGGTGCACGGCGCATGCTGAGCGAGCGCGCCGCGGACATCCGCCACGTCGACTCCCCGCTCTATCTGCCGAACGATGATGAGAGGGTTCCGCGGCAGGCGGTGTGGATGCGACTGCGCGCCCCGCTCCCCGACGACCAGCGGCTGCACCGGGCCGCCCTGGCCTACCTCAGCGACATGACGATCCAGGAGTCGATTCTGCGCGCTCACGGGGTCTCCTGGTCACTTCCCGGCCTGAAGGTCGCGAGCCTGGACCACGCGATGTGGTGGCACCGTCCGGCCCGCGTGGACGAGTGGCTCCTCTATGTGCAGGAGTCACCGAGCGCCCGCGGCGGTCGTGGCCTGGCCACGGGGCGCGTGTACACCCGAGAGGGCACGCTCGTGGCGAGCGTCGCTCAGGAGATCATGATCCGGGTTCCCGAGGATCGCTGACGCTGCGCTCAGCGGTGTGCGTACTCGATGGAGGGACCGACGTACGGCTCCCACGCCTCGCGCATCTCCGCCGTCAGGCGTGTCGGCCGTCCCGTGCCCGCGTCGACGAGCACGATGATCGCGGTGGATCGCGCGTAGAGCTCACGCGGCTCGGCGGCGGGGTCGTTGTGCACCTCGTAGCAGACCTCGACGCTGGACCCGCCGAGCTTCCCGAACCACATCTGCACCTCGAGCGGGCGCCGCTGGTACGGAACGGGAGCGAGGTACTCGATCTCCTGCCGCGCGATGAGCGTCAGGATCCCCTCCTCGATCCCGGAGTCGAGGACGGCGGTGGACGGCGCCTCCTCGCCGGGTCCCGCCCGCCAGAACGCGCGCACGCGCGCCTCCTCGAGCAGCTTGAGCATCGAGGTGTTGTTGACGTGGTTGAACGCATCCAGATCGCCCCAGCGGAGGTGGATCGGGATGTGCAGGCGGGAACCCGGCGAGTCGGTGCTCATGGCCGCCTCAGTCGCGGGTGAGCTTGCGGTGCGTCGAGCGGTGGGGCTTCGCCGCATCCGGGCCGAGACGCTCGATCTTGTTCTGCTCGTAGGCCTCGAAGTTGCCCTCGAACCAGTACCACTGGTCGGGCTTCTCGTCCGTGCCCTCGTAGGCGAGGATGTGCGTCGCGATCCGGTCGAGGAACCACCGGTCGTGGGTGATGACCACCGCACAGCCGGGGAACTCGAGCAGCGCGTTCTCCAGGGAGCTCAGGGTCTCGACATCCAGGTCGTTGGTCGGCTCGTCGAGGAGGAGCAGGTTGCCGCCCTCCTTGAGGGTGAGCGCGAGGTTCAGACGGTTGCGCTCACCACCGGAGAGCACGCCGGCCTTCTTCTGCTGGTCCGGACCCTTGAACCCGAACTTGGACACGTAGGCACGGGACGGGATCTCGGTCTTGCCGACCGTGATGAAGTCGAGTCCGTCGGACACGACCTCCCACAGGGTCTTGTTCGGGTCGATCGACGAACGCGACTGGTCGACGTAGCTGATCTTGACGGTCTCGCCGATCTTCAGGTCTCCGCCGTCCAGGGGCTCGAGACCGACGATGGTCTTGAACAGGGTCGTCTTTCCGACGCCGTTCGGACCGATGACGCCGACGATGCCGTTCGGCGGGAGGCTGAAGCTCAGGCCGTCGATGAGCGAGCGCCCGTCGAAGCCCTTCTTGAGGTTCTTCGCCTCGATGACCACGTTGCCGAGTCGAGGACCGGCAGGGATCTGGATCTCCTCGAAGTCCAGCTTCCTCGTCCGCTCCGCCTCGGCCGCCATCTCCTCGTACCGGGCGAGACGGGCCTTCGACTTGGTCTGGCGGCCCTTCGCGCTGGAGCGGACCCAGTCGAGCTCGTCCTTGAGGCGCTTCGCGAGCTTGGCGTCCTTCTTGCCCTGGATGTCGAGGCGCTCGGCCTTCTTCTCCAGGTACGTCGAGTAGTTGCCCTCGTAGCCGATGAGGCGACCGCGGTCGACCTCGGCGATCCACTCGGCCACGTGGTCGAGGAAGTACCGGTCGTGGGTGATCGCGATCACGGCGCCCTTGTACGACTGGAGGTGCTGCTCGAGCCAGAGCACGCTCTCCGCGTCGAGGTGGTTGGTGGGCTCGTCGAGGAGCAGCAGGTCGGGCTTCTGCAGCAGCAGCTTGGCCAGCGCCACACGGCGCTTCTCGCCACCGGAGAGCGGAGCGATGGCCGCGTCGCCGGGCGGGGTGCGCAGGGCGTCCATCGCCTGCTCGAGCTGGGAATCGAGGTCCCAGCCGTCCGCCGCGTCGATCTCCTCCTGCAGCGTACCCATCTCCGCGAGCAGCGCATCGAAGTCGGCGTCCGGGTCGGCCATCAGCGCGGAGATCTCGTTGAACCGGTCGACCTTGGCCTTGATGGCGATGCCGTCCTGGATGTTCTCCAGGACCGTCTTCGACTCGTCGAGCTCGGGCTCCTGCATGAGGATGCCCACGGAGTAGCCCGGCGAGAGCTTGGCCTCACCGTTGGAGGGCGTGTCGAGCCCCGCCATGATCTTGAGGATCGTCGACTTTCCGGCGCCGTTGGGGCCGACCATGCCGATCTTCGCGCCCGGCAGGAACGCCATCGTGACGTCGTCCAGGATGAGCTTCTCACCCACCGCCTTGCGGGCACGAACCATGGAGTAGATGTACTCAGCCACCGAAAACCGCTCCTTCTGTTGGCGTCGAAGATCGACACTCCAGCCTACCGGCCGTGAGCGGGCTTATCTGTGTACGCGGGTCACCAGTCGATCGGCCGCGTCACGCCCACGAGACAGCGCCCGCCGGCGAGCTGCGGCATGACGGTGGTCACGACGGCGCCGGTGGAGGGCCCGACCTGTCCGATCAGGCACCCCTCCTCGCCCCAGCGGACCGAGAACTGGATGCTCTCCGCCGGGTTCCCGACCGTGGACTGGTCCGGCGTGAGCTGCATGGCGTCCCGATCGAACCCCGCCGCGACGAGACCGTCGACGTATGCCCGCCCCTCCGCGCGCTGCTCCGTGCCCCACACCTGTTCGGCCACTGCGGTGAACACGGGAAGGTTGTCTGCGGCGCTCCCGCCCGGCACCAGAGCAGGCGCGGCCGGCGGTGTCGGCGTGGCACTGGCCGTCCCGGTCGGGGTCGGCGTCACCTCCGGCTCCGGGGCGCACCCGGCGAGGACGGCTGCCGAGAGACCGGCGACGAGCACGAGCGTCGCAGCGCGGGAGTTCAGGACCGATCGGAGCACGAGCAGAGTCTAGGCCGCCTCGCCCTCCGCCGGCTGCTCCCACGCATCGCGCCCTTCCTCATCGGTCGTCGGGACGTCCCCGCTCACCTCCACATCCGTGGGAGACGGACGGGTGCTCGGTCGGTACGCGGTGGTCCCCCACCGCAGATCGTGTCCGATCGTGTCGGCGTCGATGTCGACGCTCGTCCCCTGCTTGCCATTGCTCTCCCACGGTCGTACGCGCAGTCGTCCCGAGACGATGACGCTGTCGCCGACCCTGAGCGATGCGCGCGCATGCTCCGCGAGCTGGCGGAAGGCTGCGATCGAGAACCAGTTGGTCCCCGCATCCACCCACGAGCCGCTCGCTGCGTCGAAGCGCCGGTGCGTGCTCGCCAGCCGGAAGTTCGTGACGGGCACCCCCGCACTCGTCCGCCCCGGGGTGGGCTCCGTCGCGACTCTCCCCACGATGGTCACGGTGTCGATCATGCGTTCGTCCTCTCGCTGCCGGCTCAGCGGCCGGATGCCCTCCAGCGTGCACCTCGCGGAGCAGGTTGCAGGGGCACGATCGCGCGATCTGTGGACGGGCTAAGGCAACCGTCATCCGTGCAGAAGAAGCCAGGTCACCGCCGGATATCGATGCGCGGGCCAATGTCGGTGGTCGGTCGTACGTTCGAACCATGGAAGGAGAGACCATGACCGCCACCACCACCGCTTCGATCCCTGCTCCCGGAATCCCCCTCGTGGCCCCGCCGCTCGCGTCCCGGCGAGAGCACCTCGTCCGTGCCGCCGATCACCTGTGGCGCGTACAGGACAGCCGCGAGCACGTCCTCGGCCACCTGCGCGTGGTGGCCGATCCTCTCGGCCTCCGGTACCGGGCGGAGCGGCTCCATCTGGCGACGGGTGACTTCCGGCTGATCGGCGAGTTCTGGCGCGCGGACGACGCCGTCGACGCGCTGCGACACTGCTGACCTCCGGTCGACGTGACCGGCGATCACTGGCGCCCCCGGCAGGATTCGAACCTGCGACCAAGAGATTAGAAGGCTCCTGCTCTATCCCCTGAGCTACGGAGGCGGACATCTCTACCGTACCGCGCTCCCCCGGCGGATGTCGGGGCCGTCGATAGGATGGCGACATGGTGACTGCTTCCGAGAACGACCGCCTCGTCTGGATCGACTGTGAGATGACGGGACTCGATCTCGCCATCGATGAACTGGTCGAGATCGCGGTGGTGGTCACCGACTTCGAGCTGCGTCCGCTCGACCCCGGCTTCCAGGTCGTCATCCGTCCGAGCGCGGACGCCCTCGCGCACATGAACGACTTCGTCACCGCGATGCACGAGACCTCCGGGCTCATCGAGGAGATCCCGCAGGGGATCAGCCTCGAGGAGGCGGAGGAACAGACGCTGGCCTACATCCGCCGCTTCGTCCCGCTGGAGCGCCGCGCGCCTCTCGCCGGCAACACGATCGGCACCGACCGGATGTTCCTCGCGAAGTACATGCCACAGGTCGACCAGTGGCTGCACTACCGGAACGTCGACGTCTCCAGCATCAAGGAGCTTTCCCGCCGCTGGTACCCGCGGGTGTTCTTCCAGGCACCTGCCAAGGACGGCGGGCACCGCGCGCTGGCGGACATCCTCGAGTCGATCCGCGAGCTGCGTTACTACCGCGAAGCCGTCTTCGTCGACGAACCGGGACCTTCCAGCGATGATGCGAAGGAGATCGCCGCCCGCACGGTGTCGGAGTTCACCTCGAACATGTAATAGACTCGTGGGGTTGCCTGTTTCGGCGGGCGCATGGTGGGTATAGCTCAGCTGGTAGAGCGCCTGGTTGTGGTCCAGGAGGTCGCGGGTTCAAGCCCCGTTACTCACCCCAGCTCGAAGAGGCTCGGACCGTTCGGTCCGAGCCTCTTCGCCTTTCGGCCGGTCCGGCCCCGTGGTCGCGCGGCCCTAGACTGTCCTGGTGTCACTGGCGGTCTGGTTCTCCCTTCTCACCGCATCCGTGGTGATCAGCTTCACGCCGGGGGCCGGCGCGATCAACACGATGTCCAACTCCCTCACCCAGGGCTGGAAGCGCTCGATCTGGGGCATCATCGGCCAACAGATCGCGCTCATCGTCCATGTGGTGATCGTCGCCGCCGGAGTCGGGCTCCTCGTCTCGCGCTCGGATCTCCTGTTCAACGTCATCCGGTACGCCGGCGCCGCCTACCTCGTCTACCTCGGGATCCGGTTGATCCTGACCCGGCCCGCGCCGGCACTCGACGACGCGCCGGATCCTGTGGACGCCCGGGAGAGCCACTGGTCGATGATGCGCCGCGGGTTCTGGGTGAACCTGCTGAACCCGAAGGCGATCGTGTTCTTCCTCGCGTTCATCCCGCAGTTCATCCGACTGGACCAGCCACCGCTCCCCCAGTACCTGGCACTCGTCGCGACGGTCGTGGTCGTCGATGTCCTGGTGATGTGGGGGTTCTTCGCCACGGCGGCGCGTCCCTTCCGGCGTCTCACGCGCTCCCCGCAGGGACAGCGGATCCTCAACACGGTGTTCGGAACCCTCTTCATCGGCGTGGCAGCCCTCCTCGTCCTTCTGCACTGAGCACCCGGCCGTCGCCGTAGGCTGGAGGGGATGGACATGGACGCCGCGGCCTTCGAGGCCCTCGTGATCGACGAGCTCGACCAGCTGCCTGACGAGATGGTCGAGCAGCTCGAGAACGTCGTCTTCGTCGTGGAGGACCGTCCGGAGGACGGCGGTCTCGACCTGCTCGGCCTCTACGACGGCCTGGCGCTGACGGAGCGCACGCAATACGGGATGGGCGAGCTGCCCGACCGCATCATCGTCTACCGGGAGCCGCACCTCGCACAGTGCGACGACATCGACCAACTCCGTGACGAGATCCACACCACGCTCGTCCATGAGATCGCGCACTTCCACGGCATCGACGACGCGCAGCTGCATGAGCTCGGGTGGGCATGATCATGTCGACCGCTCTTCCCGAGGTCGAGGAGACCACCGACCTGTTCGCTGCTCCGCTGGAGCCCTGGGAGGTCGTCGTATGGAACGACCCCGTGAATCTGATGAGCTACGTCGTGCGCGTCTTCCGCACCTACTTCGGCTACACGACCGAACACGCCACCCGCCTCATGCTCGCCGTTCATCACGACGGCCACGCGATCGTCGCCACCGGCCCGCGAGAGACCATGGAGGTGCACGCTCAGGCGATGCACGACTACGGACTCTGGGCGACCGTCAGGAAGGCCGCATGAACACCACGCCGATCACCGTCTCCGTCGCCACGATCGAGGAGATGCACCTGGCCCGACTCGTCGATGACTTCATGGAGGTGCTGCGGGCCTCCGAACAGGACGACCCGGGGGTGGCCCGGCTGACCCCGAACGCCTACCCGGACGACGACGATGCGTCGGCCGCATTCGCCTCCGCCACGCGCGCGGACCTCCTCGACCGGCGGTTGCACGACGCCCGCACGGTTCGCGCATCGCTGCAGATGTTCGACCCCGACGCCGAGGTGACCGATGCCGACGCCCGGATCCCCCGCGATGTCGTGGTGCGCCGTGACCACGTGGACGCCTGGCTGCGCACCCTCACCGCCATCCGCCTCGTGATCGCGACGCGCCTCGGCATCACCGACGACGAGCCCGACGTCGGGGGCGATGGCCAAGCGGTGTACGACTGGCTAGGATACCGCCTCGAGCTCCTCATCGAAGCCGTGGACGAGAGCGACGCCGACGCCCTCCGCTGAGCGCGCTCAGGGAACCTCGACGACTCGGGTGGCGAGTTCGCGGGGGCTGTCCCGCTCGACGTGACGGCGCTCCTGCGCCGCCCAGCGGTCCCAGTGCGGGCGGTAGGTGTCTCCGTCCCGGGCGAGCGCCCGCGACTTGCGTGACTGTTCCCCGGACTCCACCCAGACGCGGACATCCGCCAGCCGTGCCGTGGACGGACGCAGGATCCCGCTGCCTTCGACGATGACCCCGAGCGCGGGATCGACCGCATGCGTCTCCGCCTCCTCGCCGCGCTCCCAATCCCAGCGACGCCAGGCGCCGAGCAGGCCGCGTCCGTGCGGGCGGAGGATGCCCTCCAGCGCCTTCTCCGCGCCCCCGTCGAGTCCGTCCCAGCCCGGGTACAGCGAATCCAGCGCGATGACCTGCACGCGGCCGGCAACCGGCCAGGCATGTGCCACACGCGCAGCCAGAGAGGTCTTGCCGGCACCGCTTCCCCCGTCGATGATCACGACAGGATTGGACGCCGCGAGTGCGCGGACGTCCTCGACGATCAGTGTCGCGGCGTGCGAGAGAGCAGCTGCGACCGCGTCGTCACTTCTTGAGGGCACGGATGATGCGCGTGAGTGCCCGACCTGTGACCCAGACGAAGGGCACGGCCACGACCAGGAGCGTCACGATGTTCGGCTCGAAGCGCAGTCCCTCTTCGCGACGGACGTAGACACCGACCGGGACCGACACGCCGCCGCCCCCGCCGCCTTCTCCTCCGTCGCCGCTGGCGCCGCCGAAGCCCGCGTAGGTGAACGCCACCGGAGTGACGGTGACACCGTCGATCTCCTGCGGCTCCCCGTATGCGCTCTTCACGCCGAAGGACGCGACCTGATTCCCGAGTTCCAGTGCAATGTTCGGCATGTTCCCACGGTAGCCGACGGCGGCCTCCGGCGCGCGGTCAATCGACGCCGTGATCCTTCGGATGGCGAGCGGCACCTCGTCCTTCACCTCGTCCGATGTGGCGCGCTCTGCTGATCGTCGCCGAACCGAACCGTGCCATGGCCTCGTCGACCGCCCCCTCGACCTTGCGCCAGCCCTCGTCGTCATCCCAGAGCGCCAGCGCGCTGCCTCCCGCAGGCCGGAGGTTCTCGGCGCGGACTCCCACGAGGCGGATCGGGTCGCGACGCTCGATGAGCGCGAACAGACCCTGCGCCGCCTCGCCGATGCGCTGTCCGACCGCGGTGGGTTCGCTCAGCGTCTGCGATCGGTTGACGGTCCGGAAGTCGTCGAAGCGGATCTTGATCGCGACCGTGGAGGTCTCCCACCCGGCCCGACGCAGGCGGGCGCCCACGCGATCGGCGAGCCGGAGCAGTTCGGCGCGGAGGAACGCTCGATCCGTGATGTCCTGGTCGAACGTCTCCTCGTGGCCGATGCTCTTCTCCACGCGCTCGGTGTCGACGGCGCGGGGGTCCTCTCCCCGGGCGAGCTGCGCGAGCCGCGTGCTGAGCGCCGGCCCGACAGCCCGGTCCAGCATCTCCGGCGGCGCCGTGCGCAGGTCGTCGATCGTGCGGAGGCCGCGGGCTTCCAGAGCTTCCGCCGCCTTCGGCCCCACTCCCCACAGCGCCCGTACCGGGCGCGGCGCGAGGAACGCGAGAGTGTCGTGCTCGGCGACCACGAGCATTCCGTCGGGCTTTGCCATGGTCGATGCCATCTTCGCGACGTGCTTGGTCGCGGCCACGCCGACGCTGCAGGTGATGCCGACCTCCGCGAGGACGCGCTCGCGGATCTGGGCGGCGATCCGGGCGGGACTCCCCCACAGCCGGCGCACACCCTGCACGTCGAGGAAGGCCTCGTCCACCGACAAGGGTTCCACGAGCGGCGTGAACGACTCGAAGATCGCCATCACCTGCCGCGAGACCTCTTGATACCGAGAGAAGTGCGGCGGGACGATACGTGCGGTGGGACACAACCGCAGAGCCTGCGACACGGGCATGGCGGAGCGCACGCCGTAGCGCCGTGCTTCGTAAGAAGCGCTGGAGACCACCGATCGTCCGTCCGGGGATCCGATGATCAGCGGCAGCCCGCGAAGACCCGGATCATCCAGCACCTCGACGGCGGCGTAGAACGCATCCATGTCGACGTGGAGGATCCGCGTCCCGGAATCGTCGGCGTCGGCCGAGGACACCATGCGGCCTCTGCCATCACCGTGTCCCATGAGTCCATTGTCCCCCGGGCCTCCGACACGGAGGCCCGGGGGCGAGAATCACTGCGCGGCGCGCTCGAGGATGAGTTCGCGGACGCGTGCGGCGTCGGCCTGGCCCTTCATGGCCTTCATGACCGCGCCGATGATGGCACCGGCCGCCTGGACCTTGCCGTCCTGGATCTTGGCCATCACGTCGGGCTGCGCGGCGAGAGCCTCGTCGATCGCCGCGATGAGGGCGCCGTCGTCCGAGACCACGGCGAGACCACGGGCGTCGACGACCTCTTGCGGCGTGCCTTCCCCGGCGATCACGCCCTCCAGCACCTGGCGCGCGAGCTTGTCGGTCAGCGTGCCGGCATCGACGAGCTGCTGCAGTGCGGCGACGCTCTCCGGGCTGACCAGGTCGACCGCGTCCTTCTCCTGCGCGTTGGCGAGGCGGGTGATCTCCCCCGTCCACCACTTCCGTGCCGCGGCGGGCGTGGCCCCGGCGGCGATCGTGGCCTCGACGACGTCGAGCAGACCGCCGTTGCGCACGTCCTGGAACTCCAGCGGGGTGAAGCCCCACTCGTCCATGAGCCGGCGACGGCGGGCGACGGGCTGCTCGGGCAGCGCCGCACGCAGCTCCTCGATCAGCTCGCGGGGAGGCTGCACCGGAAGCAGGTCGGGCTCGGGGAAGTACCGGTAGTCGTCGGCGTCCGACTTCGGACGGCCGGGAGAGGTGGTCCCGGTGTCCTCGTGCCAGTGCCGCGTCTCCTGGGTGATGGTGCCGCCGTCGGCGAGGATCTGCGCCTGGCGCTGGATCTCGTACCGCACCGCACGCTCCACCGAGCGCATCGAGTTGACGTTCTTCGTCTCGGTGCGCGTGCCGAGCTTCTCCTCGCCACGAGGACGGAGAGACACGTTGGCGTCGCAACGGAGGTTGCCGCGCTCGAGGCGAGCCTCGGAGATCCCGAGCCCGCGGACGATGTCGCGGATCGCGGCGACGTAGGCCTTGGCGACCTCGGGGGCCCGGTGATCGGTGCCGAAGATGGTCTTCGTCACGATCTCGACGAGCGGGACACCGGCACGGTTGTAGTCGACGAGCGAGTACTCGGCACCCTGGATACGCCCGGTCGAGCCGCCCATGTGCGTGAGCTTGCCGGCGTCCTCCTCCATGTGCGCGCGCTCGATCGGGATCGTCACCATCGTGCCGTCCTCGAGCTCCACCTCCACCGAGCCCTCGAAGGCGATCGGCTCGTCGTACTGGGAGATCTGATAGTTCTTGCCGAGGTCCGGGTAGAAGTAGTTCTTCCGGGCGAAACGGCTGGACTCGGCGATCGAGCAGCCGAGCGCGAGGCCGAGGCTGATCGAGGATCGGATGGCCGTCTCGTTGACGACCGGCAGCGAACCGGGCAGACCCAGATCGACCGGCGCGATCAGGGTGTTCGGCTCCGCCGCGTGGTACGCCTCGTTCGCGGGGTTGGGCGCGTCGGAGAACATCTTCGTGTTCGTGTTGAGCTCGACGTGCACCTCGAATCCGAGGACCGGCTCGAACATCTCGAGCGCCTTGTCGAAGTCCATGAGCTTGGCAGCGGCCATCAGCGCGCGCCTCCTTCCAGCTGGGGGGCACGGGACAGCAGCGGCGCGCCCCAGGAGTCCACGAGCAGCGTCTCGAGGGCGGCGCCCACGCGGTACAGACGAGCGTCCTCCCGCGCCGGGGCGAGGAACTGGATGCCGACGGGCAGGCCGTCGTCGTCCGCAAGACCACTCGGGATCGAGATGCCGGGGACACCGGCGAGGTTCGCGGGGATCGTCGTGATGTCGTTGAGGTACATCTGCAGCGGGTCGTCGATCTTCTCACCGAGCTTGAACGCGGTGGTCGGGGCCGACGGGGTCGCGATGACGTCGACATCGGCGAAGGCCGCGGCGAAGTCCTGCTGGATCAGCGTGCGGACCTTCTGCGCGCTGCCGTAGTACGCGTCGTAGTAGCCCGCCGACAGCGCGTAGGTGCCGAGGATGATGCGGCGCTTGACCTCGTCGCCGAAGCCGGCGTCGCGCGTGGCGGACATCACGTCCTCGACGGTGGGGTTCCCGGCCGGAGTGACGCGGAGACCGAAGCGCACCGAGTCGAACTTGGCCAGGTTGCTCGAGGCCTCCGCCGGCAGGATCAGGTAGTAAGCGGCCACGCCGTACTCGAAGTGCGGCGCACCGATCTCCACGATCTCCGCGCCCTGCGCCTCGAGCAGCGCCAGCGCACTGCGGAACGATGCCGCGACGCCCGGCTGGAAACCGCTGTCGGGGAGCTCGCGGATGACGCCGACGCGCAGACCCTTGAGGACGTCCCCGCGCGCACCCTCGCGTGCGGCCGCCGCGAAGGACGGCCACTGCTCGTCGAGCGACGTGGAGTCCTTCGGGTCATGGCCGCCGATCGCGTCGTGCAGCAGACCGGCATCGAGCACCGTGCGGGTGACCGGGCCGACCTGGTCGAGGCTCGACGCCAACGCGATGGCGCCGTATCGGCTGACACCGCCGTACGTCGGCTTCACGCCGACCGTGCCGGTCACGTGCGCAGGCTGACGGATCGATCCGCCGGTGTCGGAGCCGAGGGCGAGCGGGGCCTCGAAGGCGGCGACGGCGGCGGCAGAGCCCCCACCCGAGCCCCCGGGGATCCGGTCGAGATCCCAGGGGTTGCGGGTCGGGCCGTAGGCGGAGTGCTCCGTCGACGAGCCCATCGCGAACTCGTCCATGTTCGTCTTGCCGAGCGGGATGAGTCCGGCGGCACGGGAGCGGGCCACGACCGTCGCGTCATACGGCGAGCGGTAGCCCTCGAGGATCCGCGAGCCGCTCGTGGTCGGCTGGTCGGTCGTGACGAGGACGTCCTTGATCGCGAGCGGGACGCCGGCGATCGGTCCGAGCTCCTCCCCCGCGGCACGGCGGGCGTCGATGTCGGCCGCGGCCTCGAGCGCGTGCTCGTTGACGTGCAGGAACGCGTGCACGGCGCCGTCGATCTGGGCGATGCGGTCGAGGTGCGCCTGCGTGGCCTCGACGCTGGAGACCTCGCGCGTCGCGAGCTTGTCGGCGAGCTCCGCCGCCGTCAGTCGGATGATGTCGCTCACTGCTCTTCTCCCAGGATCGCGGTGACGCGGAACCGGCCGTCGGCCTGGTCCGGGGCGTTCTGCAGCACCTGCTCGTGCGTCAGCGTCTCGCCGACCACGTCGGGACGGAACACGTTGCTCAGCGGGATCGGGTGGCTGGTCGCGGCGACATCGGCGGTCGCGACCTCGGACACCTTGGCGATGTTGTCGACGATGGCGTCGAGCTGGCCGGTGAGCCGCGTCACCTCGTCGTCGTTCAGCTGGATGCGCGCGAGCACGCCGAGATGGCGCACAAGATCAGGGGTGATTTCAGACACGCTCCCCAGTCTAGTTGGCGAGCAGCCCGCCGCTCGGTGCGGCGCGGCCCGCCTAAGCTGGGCGCGTGAGCACGTTCCAGCCCCCTCGCCCGTGGATCGCCAGCTACGCCGACGGCGTCCCGGAGGACCTCGCCCCCGTCAGCGGCTCCCTCGTGGACATCGTCGCCGCGTCGGCGCGGGACTATCCCGATGCCCCGGCCCTGCAGTTCTTCGGCAGGGAGACCACCTACGCACAGCTGCAGGAGGCGATCGATCGCGCCGCCGCGGGGCTCCGGGATCTCGGCGTGCGCGCCGGCGACCCGGTCGCCATCGTCCTGCCGAACTGCCCCCAGCACATCGTGGCGTTCTACGCCGTGCTGCGACTCGGAGCGGTCGTGGTCGAGCACAACCCGCTCTACACCCCCCGCGAGCTGCGCAAGCAGTTCGAGGACCACGGCGCCAAGCACGCGATCGTCTGGAACAAGGTCGTGGCGACGGTTCAGGAGTTCCCGAGCGACCTGGCCGTCTCGACGCTCGTGTCCGTTGACGTCACTCGCGCCATGCCCGCACTCACCCGCTTCGCGCTCCGGCTGCCGGTGGCGAAGGCGAGGGAATCGCGGGCGGCGCTGACCGAGCGCGTCCGCGGCACCGTCCTCTGGGAGTCGGTGGTCGCCGGTGCCCCGATCCCCGCCTCGCATCCGCAGCCCGGCACGGACGACCTGGCGATCATCCAGTACACGTCGGGGACCACGGGCACGCCGAAGGGCGCCGCCCTCACCCACCGCAACCTCCTCGCCAATGCGGCACAGTCCCAGGCCTGGGTCCCGTCCATCCAGCGCGGCAAGGGCTGCGTCGTGTACGCCGTGCTGCCCATGTTCCACGCCTACGGCCTGACCCTCTGCCTCACCTTCGCGATGTCGATGGGGGCGCGCCTCGTGCTGTTCCCGAAGTTCGATCCCGATCTCGTGCTGGACGTGGTCAAGAAGCACCCGGCGACGTTCCTGCCGCTCGTGCCGCCCATCGCCGACCGGCTGCTCGCGGCCGCCAACGCCAAGGGCGTCTCCCTCGACGGCATCGAAGTGGCGATCTCCGGCGCCATGGCGCTGCCGCACGAACTCGTCGTCCCGTTCGAAGCCGCGACGCACGGCTATCTCGTCGAGGGCTACGGTCTGAGCGAGTGCTCGCCCGTGCTCATGGCGAACCCGGTGGCCGACAACCGTGTCCCCGGCACGGTGGGCCTCCCGCTCCCCGGGACGGAGTGCCGCGTCGTCGATCCGGAGAACCCCACCGAGGACGTCCCGGAAGGTTCCGCGGGCGAGCTCGTCGTGCGCGGCCCTCAGGTCTTCTCCGGGTATTACGGAAAGCCCGAGGAGACGGAGGCCGTGTTCGTCGACGGCTGGTACCGGACGGGCGACATCGTCACGATCGACGACGCCGGATTCGTGCGGATCGTCGACCGGATCAAGGAGCTCATCATCACGGGCGGCTTCAACGTCGCCCCCACCGAGGTCGAGAACGCGCTGCGCCAGCATCCGTCGGTCGTCGACGCTGCGGTCGTCGGACTGCCCAGCGACCACTCGGGCGAGGAGGTCGTGGCGGCGATCGTCGTCGACCCCGGGGCCGATGTCGATGTCGAGGCGATCCGCGAGTACGCCCGCAGCATCCTCACGCCGTACAAGGTGCCGCGCCGCGTCTTCGTCGTCGACGAGCTGCCGACGTCGCTGATCGGCAAGGTGCTCCGCCGGCAGGTGAAGGAGAAGCTGCTCGCCCTCACCTCGGGCGTCTGACCCGGTCGCACAGGAAGCGGGTCGCCGGGCGCGCTACCCTTGGGAAGTGACCCCTGAAGAAGTGACCCCCACCGACGCCCCTGACGAGTCCCCCGCAACCCCCGGATTCGAGGACCTCGGCATCACCGGGCCGGTCCTCAAGGCCATCAAGGATCTCGGTTACGAGACCCCCTCGCCGATCCAGGCCGCGACCATCCCGACGCTGCTCGCCGGCCGCGATGTGGTCGGCATGGCGCAGACCGGCACCGGCAAGACCGCCGCCTTCGCCCTCCCCGTGCTGGAGCGGCTCGACGTCACGCAGAAGACGCCGCAGGCCCTCGTCCTCGCCCCGACCCGCGAGCTCGCGCTGCAGGTCTGCGAGGCCTTCGAGTCCTACGCGTCACGCATGAAGGGCGTGCACGTGCTCCCCGTCTACGGCGGTCAGGGCTACGGGGTGCAGTTGTCCGCGCTCCGCCGTGGCGTGCACGTCGTCGTGGGAACCCCCGGCCGCATCATGGACCACCTCGCCAAGGGCACGCTCGACCTCTCCGAGCTGCAGTACCTCGTGCTTGACGAAGCCGACGAGATGCTGAAGATGGGCTTCGCCGAAGACGTCGAGCAGATCCTCGCGCAGACGCCGGAGGAGAAGCAGGTCGCCCTGTTCTCGGCGACGATGCCCGCGCAGATCCGCCGCCTCGCGCAGCAGTACCTCCGCGACCCGGAGGAGATCACGGTCAAGTCCAAGACCGCGACCAACACGAACATCACCCAGCGCTACCTCGTCGTCTCCTACGCGCAGAAGGTGGACGCTCTGACCCGCATCCTCGAGGTGGAGAACTTCGATGGGATGATCGTCTTCGTCCGCACGAAGAACGAGACCGAGACCCTGGCCGAGAAGCTCCGCGCCCGCGGATACTCCGCCGCCGCCATCAACGGCGACGTGCCGCAGGTGCAGCGCGAGCGCAGCGTCAACCAGCTCAAGGACGGCAAGCTCGACATCCTCGTCGCCACGGACGTCGCCGCCCGCGGCCTCGACGTCGAGCGCATCAGCCACGTGGTCAACTTCGACATCCCCACCGACACCGAGTCGTACGTCCACCGCATCGGACGGACCGGGCGGGCCGGCCGGACGGGTGACGCGATCAGCTTCATCACCCCGCGCGAGCGCTACCTGCTCAAGCACATCGAGAAGGCCACGCGTCAGCAGCCCACGCAGATGCAGCTCCCGAGCACCGAGGACGTGAACACGACGCGGCTCGCCCGCTTCGACGACGCCATCACGACCGCGCTCTCGGAGACGACGCGCATCGACGCGTTCCGCGACATCATCGCCCACTACGTGCGGCATCACGATGTGCCGGAAGGCGACGTCGCGGCCGCTCTCGCCGTGGTCGCCCAGGGTGCCACGCCACTGCTCCTCGACCCCGCCCAGGACGCCCTGTCGCAGGCGGTGGCCGCCGACAACCGCCCGCCGCGCGAGCGGCAGACGCGGGAGCCGCGCGAACCCCGGGAGCGTCGCGGCCGCGGCGACTACACGCCGTACCGCATCGAGGTGGGTCGCCGGCACCGCGTCGAGCCGCGACAGATCGTGGGCGCGCTCGCGAACGAGGGCGGTCTGGGCCGCGACGACTTCGGGGCGATCAACATCCGTCCCGACTTCTCGATCGTCGAGCTTCCGGCGAACCTCGACCCCGCCGTCCTCGACAAGCTCCGCGACACCCGTATCTCGGGACGACTGATCGAGATCGCTCCCGACCGTGGCCCCGGGGCGCGACGCGGGTCGTCCTCGCGCGACGGCAACGGCCGTGGTCGCCCGACCCGCTACGACAAGCGCGACCGCGACGAGCGCCCGGCGCACGGCGACCGCGAGGAGAAGCCCTTCCGGAAGCCCCGTCACAAGGCCTGAGCGGACCGACGATGCGCATCGACCGCGCCGGCAGGGAGGATCTCCCCGCGCTCGCCCTGCTCAAGTGGCAGGACGTGCCGAGGGACTTGACGGCCGGTCGATCGCTCGACACGTACACCGCGGAACTCGGCGACTGGTGGCAGGCGCACGCCCGCACCCACGTCGCCTTCGTCGCGCGCGCCGAGGAGGATGACCGTATCGTCGGTGCCGCCTGGGTCGCCCTCGTGCCGCGTGTGCCGCGGCCCGGGGCGGTCGATCGCATCTCCGCGGACATCCAGAGCGTCTTCGTCCTCCCGGAGCATCGAGGGCGCGGAGCGGGCCGCGGCCTCGTCGCCGCCGCCTGCGCGCACGCCGTGTCCGTCGGTGCCGAGCGGATCACCGTGCATTCGAGCGAGGCCGCCGTGGGTCTCTACCAGAAGCTGGGATTCGCGGACTCACCGCGGCTGCGACAGTTCCTCGCGCCCACCACGGCGGCCCCGGAGAGCGCCTGAGCCTCACTCCAGCGCCGCAGGGCCCTCCGTGACCAGCACGTGGAACTGCGCGGCGTCGAGGATGCGGACGCCGAGCTCCTCCGCCTTCGCGAGCTTGGAGCCGGCGCCGGGACCGGCGGCCACGAAGTCGGTCTTCTTGGAGACGCTCGAGGCCGCCTTGCCGCCGGCCTTGATGATCGCCTCCTGCGCGCCCTCGCGGGTGTAGCCGTCGAGAGATCCCGTCGGGACCACCGTGAGGCCTTCCAGCACTCCCCCGGCGGCGACAGCTGCTCCCGGCCCGGGGTGGCCCGGCGTCGCCCACTGCACGCCCGCATCCGTCCACTGCCGGACGATGTCCTGGTGCCAGTCGACGTCGAACCACGCGAGCAAGGAGTCGGCGATGATGCCGCCCACGCCCTCGACCGCGGCGAGCTCTTCCCGCGATGCCTCCCGGATCGCGTCGAGCGACCCGAACCACTGCGCGAGCGCCCGCGCCGCGACCGGTCCGACGTGGCGGATGTTGAGGGCGACGAGCAGCCGCCAGAGGTCTTTCGTCTTCGCCTTCTCCAGCTCCGCGAGCAGTGTCAGCGCCTGCGAGGACGGCTGCGGACCCTCCAGACCCGACTTCTTCTCGGCGGCGGTCGGATTCCGTCGGAACGGCGCGCGCGTCTTCACGAGGCCGTCCTCGTCCTCGCGCGGCAGACCCGTCTCCGCATCACGCACGACGACCTCGATCGGCACGAGCTGCTCCAGCGTGAGGGCGAACAGCCCCGCCTCCGTGCTCAGAGGGGGCTCGGCCGGAGTCGTGGGCTGGGTCAGGGCCGCCGCGGTGACCTCGCCCAGGGCCTCGACATCGAGGGCGCCGCGGGAACCGATGTGCTCGACGCGTCCGCGCACCTGCGCAGGGCACGACCGCGCGTTCGGGCACCGGAGGTCGATGTCGCCCTCCTTCATGGCGCGCAACGGCGTGCCGCACTCGGGGCAGTCGGCCGGCATGACGAACTCCCGCTCCGTCCCGTCCCGCTTCTCGACCACGGGGCCGAGCACCTCGGGGATCACGTCGCCCGCCTTCCGGAGCACCACGGTGTCGCCGATGAGCACGCCCTTGGCCTTGACCACGTCCTTGTTGTGGAGCGTGGCCTGACGGACCACGGATCCGGCGACGTGAGCCGGTGCCATGACCGCGAAGGGAGTGGCGCGACCGGTGCGCCCGACGGAGACGACGATGTCGAGGAGCTTCGTCTGCACCTCCTCCGGCGGGTACTTGTAGGCGATCGCCCAGCGGGGGGCCCGGCTCGTGGCCCCGAGCTCGTCGTGCAGGTCGAGCTCGTCGACCTTGACCACGATGCCGTCCAGTTCGTGCTCGATGTCGTGCCGATGCTCCCCGTAGTGCTCGACGAAGGCGACGACGTCGTCGATGCTGCGGCACACCTTGGTGTGCGGGCTCGTCGGCAGCCCCCAGGCGGCCAGCAGCTCGTAGACCTGGCTCTGCGCCGCGACCGGCGGGTTCGTCCAGGCGCCGATGCCGTGCACGTAGAGCGCGAGCGACTCGGCGCGCAGAAGGCCCGCTTCGAGCTCCAGGCCGTCCTTCTTGTCGATCTGCTGACGCAGGCCGCCGCTGGCGGCGTTGCGGGGATTGGCGAAGGCCGGGAAGCGCCGCGCCGCCGCGGTGCGCGCCTTCTCCTCATCGAACGGCCTCTTCGCGCCGCCCCTGGCCTCCCACCGCGCGAGGGCGTCGGCATACGCGCGGTCGCGGAAAGCCGCCTGCGCCGCGTTCAGGCGCTCGAACGCGGCGACGGGGATGAAGACCTCTCCGCGGACCTCGACGATCGGCGGGTGTCCCTCCCCGGCGAGCCGCTCCGGGATCTCGGGGAGCCGGAGCGCGTTCTCGGTGACGATCTCGCCGACCCGCCCGTCACCGCGGGTCGCGGCCGACGTCAGGACGCCGTGCTCGTATCGCAGATTGATCGCGAGCCCGTCGATCTTGAGTTCGGTCAGCCAATCGACGTCGCGCCCGGCGGCCGCCCGCGTCTTCTGCGCCCACTCCCGCAACTCCTCGATCGAGAAGACGTTGTCGAGGCTGAGCATGCGCTCGGCGTGCTCGATGGTCGCGAGCCCTGTCGCCTCGGCCGCGCCGACCATCTGCGTCGGCGAGTCCTGACCCTGGAGCTCGGGGTGCAGGCGCTCGAGCTCTTCCAGGCGCCGCATCCAGCCGTCGTACGTCGCGTCGTCGACGAGCGACGTGTCGCGCCCGTAGTACGCGTCCTTCGCCTCGAGGATGCGGGTGGTCAGCTCCTCCGCCTCGCTGCGGGCGTCTTCCAGTGAGATGTTCTCCGGCACCCCGCCAGTCTAGGAGCGGGGACCGACATCCACCCGGATCAGACGCCGACCGGAACGGCGGAGACGGTCGTATCGATCGTGAACTGCCCGAGCACACGTGTGCCGACGTAGAGCACGGCGGTCTGTCCCGGAGCGACGCCGTCGAGCGGAGTCTGCGGCACCACCCGGACGCCCTCCGCGGTCACGGTGGCCGTGGCGGGCACCGGCTCGGCGTGCGCGCGGATCTGCACATCGCACGCGAACGTCGACGCGGCAGGTGCGGCGCCGGCCCAGCTGAAACGCTGCCCCGCGATCTCGGCGATCGCCAGGGCCTCCTTGGGGCCGACGACCACCGTGTTCGACACGGGACGCACCTCGAGGACGAAGCGGGGCTTGCCGTCCGGCGCCGGGACACCGAGCTTGAGCCCGCGCCGCTGGCCGACGGTGAACGCGTGCGCGCCCTCGTGCGCGCCGACGACCGCGCCCGTGCGATCGACGATCTCACCGGTGGCCGTGCCGACCTTCTCGGCCAGCCACCCCCGGGTGTCGCCGTCGGGGATGAAGCAGATGTCGTGACTGTCCGGCTTCTGGGCCACGCTGAGACCGCGCTGCGCCGCCTCCGCCCGCACGAGGGCCTTCGACGGCGTGGTCCCGAGCGGGAAATAGGTGTGCGCGAGCTGGTCGGCCGTCAGGACACCGAGCACGTAGGACTGGTCCTTCGCGTTGTCCGAGGCCCGGTGCAGCTCGAGACCCTCAGGACCGTCCACCAGGGTCGCGTAGTGTCCGGTGCAGACGGCGTCGAAGCCGAGCTCCAGGGCGCGCTCCAGCAGGGCCGCGAACTTGATCTTCTCGTTGCACCGCATGCACGGGTTCGGAGTACGACCGGCGCGGTACTCCGCGACGAAGTCGTCGATCACGTCATCCCGGAAGCGCTCGGAGAAGTCCCACACGTAGAAGGGGATGCCCAGGAGGTCGGCGGCCCGGCGGGCGTCCAGCGCGTCCTCGATCGTGCAGCAGCCTCGACTGCCGGTGCGCAGGGTCCCCCCGGCGCGGGAGAGCGCCAGGTGCACGCCCACCACATCGTGCCCCGCCTCGACGGCCCTGGCGGCCGCGACGGCGGAGTCCACACCGCCGCTCATGGCCGCAAGGATTCGCATGGGTCCAGTCTACGAGCGCTCGGCTGCACGGGCCCCGGATGCCCGGGCGTAGGCATCGCCGATCGCCCCGAGCACCGCGTCGACGTCGGCGTCCGTCGAGGTCCGGCCGAGAGAGAATCGCAGCACGCTCCTGGCGTCCGACTCGCTGCGCCCCATCGCCATCACGACGTGCGAGGGCTCGGCGACCCCCGCCTGACAGGCGGATCCCGTGGAGGCCGAGACCCCGGCCACGTCCAGCAGGAACAGCAGGCTCTCCCCCACGGCACCGGGGAAGAGCAGATGCGCGGTCCCGGGAAGACGGTGATCGGGGTCGCCCAGGAGCTCGGCCGCCGGCACCCGCGCACGGACCCCCTCGACGAGACGGTCGCGCAAGCGGCCCACCCGGACGGTCTCGGCGGCCCGCTCCCGTTCGGCGAGCTCGAGCGCGGTCGCCAGTGCCGCGGCTCCCGGCACATCCTGCGTACCCGCACGCAGACCCCGCTGCTGGCCCCCGCCCCGCAGAAGCGGGGTCAGTCGGGCGGACCGAGCGACCACCAGCGCACCGACGCCCACGGGCGCGCCGACCTTGTGACCGGCGACGCTGAGCGCCACCAGGCCCGTCCCCTCGTCCGCACCGCCCCTCAGCTCCCGGAACGACAGCGGGAGGTGCCCGAGCGCGGCGACCGCGTCGAGGTGCAGCGGCACTCCGGCATCGGCGGCGGCCGCGGTCAGAGCCGCCGCGTCGTTGACCGTCCCGGTCTCGTTGTTCGCGACGAGCGCGGTCGCGAACGCCGCACCGGGCAGGGCCGACGCGAAGCGGCTTCCGTCGATGCGCGCCTGGGCAGAGAGAGGAACAGCGCGCACCTCGGCTCCGTCGGAGACGAGGGCGGCGACCGTGTCCATCGTCGCGTGATGCTCACCGTCCGGCACGACGACCGCCGAAGAGCCCGGACGACGCGAGCGCCACAGGCCCTGGAGAGCGAGGTTGATGGACTCGGTCCCGCCGGAGGTCAGCACCACCTCGATCGGGTCGGCCCCGAGAACCGCGGCCACGCGTTCCCTGGACGCCTCCAGCACCCGGCGCGCATCCTGCCCTGCCCCGTGCGTCGACGAGGCGTTGCCGACGATGACGGACGCCTCCAGCCACGCGTCCCTGGCCTCCGGGCGCAGCGGGGTCGTCGCCGCGTGGTCGAGATAGTGCCGCATACGTCGATTCTCCCCGATCCGCGCGGCGGACGCTCCGTCTGCGCGTGAGACCGGGTGCGTCCTGTCATGAGACTGAAATGCAACACGTTTAGGGTGTATCCATGCCTTCGTCCCCCGCCTCCGTCGTGCCCGGTGGGGCGACCCTCGACGATCTCGGCGTTCGCCTGCACGACGGCGTCGGCACGATCCGGGTCTGGTCGCAGAACGCCTCGGCCGTCGAACTCGTCGTGTTCGACGCCACGGACCTCGACTGGGTGGTCGACCAGGCAGCGCTGGAAAGGCGGCCCGGAGGGGTCTGGGAGGTCACGACGCCGTTGCTCCAGCCGGGCGTGCGGTATGCCCTCCGGGTCGAGGGACCGCACGGCCCCGGCAACACGTTCAACCCGGAGACGCTGCTCCTCGACCCGTACGCGCGTGGTCTCGCCCAGGGCCACGGCTACCAGGAGTGGCGCGGCGTGGTCATCGAGGACGGCTTCGACTGGGGCGACTCCACCAAGCCGCGGGTCCCGGCCGACCGGACCGTGATCTACGAGGGCCACCTGAAAGGGCTGACCAAGCGTCACCCCGACATCCCGCCGGCGCTGCACGGGACGTATGCAGGCCTCGCGCATCCCGCCATGATCGCGCACCTCCGCACGCTCGGGGTGACCTCGGTGGAGCTGCTCCCCGTCCACGCATTCGTCCCGGAACCCCGACTCCTCGAGCGTGGTCTGACCAACTACTGGGGCTACAACACCCTGAACTTCTTCACACCGCACGCCGCGTACGCCACCGAGGGCGCGCGCAAGGCCGGGCCCGAGGCGATCATCGCCGAGTTCAAGGGCATGGTGCGGCTGCTGCACGAAGCGGGTCTCGAGGTGATCCTCGACGTCGTGTACAACCACACATCCGAGGAGGGGATCGGCGGCCCGCGCTCCAGCCTCCGCGGCCTCGACAACGCCCGGTACTACCGGCAGGACGACGCGGGCGTCTACATCGACACCACCGGATGCGGCAACACGCTCAACACCGCCACCGAGGCCGGGGCGCGCCTCGTCGTGGACTCCCTCCGGTACTGGGCCGAGGAGATGCAGATCGACGGATTCCGTTTCGATCTGGCCACGGCGATCGCCCGCGACGGCGCGCACACCTACACCCCCGACCATCCCCTTCTGCAGGCGATCGCCGCCGACCCCGTGCTCGCGGAGACGAAGCTCATCGCGGAACCCTGGGACGTCGGTCTGGGCGGCTGGCAGACCGGGAACTTCCCCTCGGGCTGGCATGAGTGGAACGACCGTTACCGCGACCGGGTGCGCAACTTCTGGCTCAGCGACATCGACTACGCCCGGCGGGCCTCGGCACCGGTGGGGATCGGCGGTTTCGCGACACGTCTGGCCGGCTCGTCCAACACCTTCAGCGAGGATCGGGGACCGCTCGCGAGCATCAATTTCGTCACCGCGCACGACGGCTTCACACTCCACGACCTCGTGTCTTACGACGTGAAGCACAACGAGGCCAACGGCGAGCAGAACCGCGACGGCGCGGATCTGAACCGGTCCTTCAACCACGGCGTGGAGGGCCCCACCGACGATCCGATGATCCTCGCCGCCAGGCGGAAGGCGATGCGCAACCTGCTCGGCACCCTGCTGCTCTCGGCCGGCATCCCGATGCTCACCGCCGGGGATGAAGTGGGACGGACGCAGCGGGGCAACAACAACGCCTACGCGCAGGACTCTCCGTTGTCCTGGCTCTCCTGGGAGTTCGAGCCGTGGCAGGAGGACCTCCGCGCCCACGTCGCGCGCCTCCTCCGGCTCCGTGAGGAGAACCCCGCGCTGCGCCCGAGCCGGTACGCGCGCCTCGGCGAGCACATCCCGAACGCGTCGGTCATGGACTGGTACGACCAGGACGGCGCGACGATGGAGCCGGCCCAGTGGACGGACCCCGGCAACCGCACCCTGCAGTACGTCGCCGCGTCCACGCCGGACAAGGAAGCCGCGAACCGGATCCTGCTGATCGTGCACGGCACGGAGGCTCCGATCGACGTCCGGCTCCCGGAGGACATCGACGGCGCCACCCGGTTCGTCTCGCTCTGGTCGAGCGCGGATGAGCGGCCGTCGGACGCCGAGGAGACCTTCGTACCGGGCGAGGTGCTGCCGATCCCCGGCACCTCGATGCGCCTGTTCCGCGTCGAGTGATAGCACGGTTCGCCGCCCTGGTCGAGCGGTAGGTTCCCGCACGCCCGACCGGTAGATTCGGCATGTGACTGCTCGTGCTGGAACCCGGCCCACGGCTCTGCGGAGCCCCGTTCAGATCCCGACGCGCGCCGCCGACGCGGACCGCCCCGGAGCGCTGCGCACGACGCGGATCCCGCTGCTCGACGGGAGCCCCGCGGTCCCCGGTGGCTTCCCGGCCAAGGCCTTCGCCGGCGAGGTCGTGCCGTTCCGCGTGGTCGCCTTCCGGGAAGGTCACGACCTCATCGGCGTGCACGTGCGGCTGACGTCCCCGACCGGCGAGGAGAGCCTGCACCGGCTCACCGCCCTCGCGGACGGCACCGACCGCTGGGAGGCGGAGATCGCCCTCGACGCGGAGGGCGTCTGGCACTTCCACTTCGAGGCGTTCTCCGACGACTTCGCCACCTGGGCGCACGCCGCGCACGTCAAGGTCGCCGCAGGCGTCGATGTGGACGTGATGGCCGCGCTCGGCGCGGAGCTGCTGCGGCGGGCCGCGGCGGAGAAG
>Ga0209646_1000104_pt1 | contig 163824 bp, 151 predicted proteins | sample AraplaL_Col_mTSA_FD_184259 | JGI IMG/M metagenome (GOLD analysis project Ga0209646, IMG submission 184259) | Arabidopsis root microbial communities from the University of North Carolina, USA - plate scrape CL_Col_mTSA (SPAdes) (version 2) | ecosystem: Host-associated > Plants > Roots >...
GGCCATGGCGCGCGCGGTCATCGCGATGATGGGCACGTGGCCGCCCTGCGCGGCCTCGCGCTGGCGGATCTGGCGGGTGGCGGCCAGGCCGTCCAGGCCCGGCATCTGCACGTCCATCAGGATCAGGTCGTGGTCGCCGTGACTCGCGCGCTCCAGCACGGCCAGGCCGCTGTCGACCAGCGTGACGCGGTGGCCCAGCTTCTCCAGCAGCCGCACCGCCAGCCGCTGGTTGACCGGGTTGTCCTCGGCCAGCAGCACGCGCAGGCCGCCGGGCGCGGACTCGCCGACGCTGGACAGCAGGCTGCCGGGCGCAGGCGCGGCGGGCGCGGACTCGCCTAGGCCCGCCAGCAAGCCGTCGGGCGCGGACGCGGGCTCGCCGATGCTGGCCCGCAGGCCGCCGGCGGGGGATGTGGCGGGCGTGGCTTCGCCAGCGCCGCCCAGCAGGCCGTTGTCGTTGGCGTTCAGGTTCATGCCCTGGCCGGGCGCCAGCACCGCCAGCGGCGGCAGCGGCGCGGCCTGGGCGGCGCCGGTGTGCTGCAGCGGCACGGTGAAGCTGAACACGCTGCCCCGCCCCGGCACGCTGCTGACGTCGATGCGGCCCTGCATCAGGATCACCAGCCGGCGGCAGATCGCCAGCCCCAGGCCGGTGCCGCCGTACTCGCGCGTGGTCGAGCCGTCGACCTGGGCGAAGGCTTCGAAGATCAGGTGCTGCTTTTCCGGCGGCACGCCGATGCCGGTGTCGCGCACGGCGAAGGCGATCTCGCTGCGGCCATCGCGCTCGGCGCCGACCGACAGCGCCACCGTCACGCCGCCGGCGTCGGTGAACTTGATGGCGTTGCCGACCAGGTTCAGCAGCACCTGGCGCAGCCGGCCCGGATCGCCCTTCATCAGGCGCGGCACGGCCGGCGGAATCTCGGCCGCCAGCGCCAGCCCTTTCTGCCGCGCCCGCAGGCTCATGGCGCGCAGCGTGTCGGCCACCAGCTGGCGCAGGTCGAACGGCACTTCCTCGATCTCCAGCTTGCCCGCCTCGATCTTGGAAAAATCCAGGATGTCGTCGACGATGTGCAGCAGCGCGTCGGCCGAGGCCTTCACCAGCGCCAGGTCGGCGCGCTGGCCGGCGTCGATATCGGATTCGAGCACCAGCTCGGTCATGCCGAGGATGCCGTTCATCGGCGTGCGGATCTCGTGGCTCATGTTGGCCAGGAATTCGCTCTTGGCGCGGCTGGCCGCCTCGGCCGATTCGACCGCGTGCTGCATGGCGGCGCGGGCCGCGCGCTGCTCGCTGATGTCGATGAAGTAGCCCAGCATGTAGGACAGGCCGCCGGTGCGAATCACCTTGCGGCTGACCAGCACGTCGAGCGGCGGATCGAAGGTGGCCATGCGGCGCTCGGTGGTGACCATGCGGCCGGTGGCCCAGGCCTGCTCGTCTTCCTCATGGGTGGCGGCGGCCCAGCGCGGCGAGGCGAAGTCGTCCACCGTGCGGCCGAGGATTTCCGCCCGCGAGCGCTGGGTGAATTCCTCGAAGCGGCTGTTGAAGCGCAGGAAGCGGCCGTCGCGGTCCTTGAGGAAGATGGGGATGGGCAGCTGGTCGAGGATCTGCTCGGTCAGCTCCTGCTGGTCGCGCGCGGCGCGCTCGCCGGCCGGCGCCCGCGGCTGTCCATGCAGGTCGGCGTGCAGCTCGTGCTGCAGGCCGGCCAGGCGCGCGGTGTGCGGATCGCGCCAGGTGCCGGCGTTGCCGCGCTGCTGGCGGTTCTCCTTGCGCAGCAGCGCGTTGGCCGAGCGCAGCTGGCGCGCCTCGGCCTCCAGCTCGGCCAGCGCGGCCAGCTGCGGCTCCAGCAGCCGCGCCAGCTCGTGCGCAGCGTGCGCCGCCAGCGCTTGGCGGATCTGCTCGACCTGGCTGTCCTCGTCCATGGCGGGCTCAGATCGTGATGGCGGCGGGGCCGCCCTGCTCGTCCTGGAAGCGGGCGCGGATGTCCAGCACCTCGTCCCAGCGCTGCAGCAGCGCGTCGACGCAGCACGGATCGAAATGCGCGCCGCTGTGGTCCAGCAGGTGCTGGCGCGCGGCTTCCATGCTCCATGCCTTCTTGTAGGGGCGCACGCTGGTCAGCGCGTCGAACACGTCGGCCACGGCGACGATGCGGCCGGCCTGCGGAATGGCCTCGCCCGCCAGGCCGCGCGGATAGCCCTGGCCGTCGTAGCGCTCGTGGTGGGTCAGCGCGATCTCGGCGGCCAGCTTGTGCATGCGCGCCTTGCAATCCTTGAGGATGTTGTAGCCGATTTCCGCGTGCTGGCGCATCACCGCCATCTCCTCGGGCGTCAGGCGGCCGGGCTTGAGCAGGATGTGGTCGGGCGTGCCGACCTTGCCGATGTCGTGCATCGGCGCGGCGTTCAGCAGGTCGCTCTGCTGCTCGTCGGACAGGCCCAGCCCGGCCGCGATCAGCCGCGAGTAGCGCGCCATGCGCTGGATGTGGGCGCCGGTCTCGGGGTCGCGGTACTCGGAGGCGCGGCACAGCAGCATGATGGTTTCCTGCTCGCGCTCGCACAGCTCGGCGGTGGCCTTGGCCACCTCGTCGGCCAGCCAGCTGGCGCGATGCTGCAGGCTCAGCGTGGCGCTGCGCAGCGCCAGCATGTTGCGGGTGCGCGCCAGGAACTCGACCTTGTCGATCGGCTTGATGAGGAAATCGCTGGCGCCGTTTTCCAACGCGCGGTGGCGCACGTCGAGGTCGACGCTGGCGGTGACCATCAGCACCGGCGGGCGCTGGTCGGGCGGCGCCTGCAGCCGGGCGATCAGCTCCAGGCCGTTCATATCCGGCATCATGTAGTCGACGATCAGCAGGTCGTAGGGATGGGCGTTGCACCAGGCCAGCGCCTCGCGCGCCGACTGGAAGCCGATGGTGCTCACGCCCTGCAGCTTGTCGACCAGGCGCGACATCAGCACCAGGTTGATATGGGTATCGTCGACCAGCACTACCTTCATCCACGTTCTCCGGTCGTCATTTCAGGCGTTGTGCGTAGGTGCTCTTGAACTTGGCCACCTTGGGCGCCACCACGAAGGCGCAATAGCTCTGCAGCGGGTGCTGCGTAAAATAATCCTGGTGGTAGGGCTCGGCCGGATAGTAGGCCGCAGCCGGCGCCAGCTCGGTGACGATGGGCGCGTCCCACACTCCGGCCATCTGCGCGATCACCTGGCGCGCCGTGGCTTCCTGCTGCGGCGACTGGTAGAAGATGACCGAACGGTATTGGGTGCCGACGTCGTTGCCCTGGCGGTTCAGCGTGGTCGGGTCGTGGATGGTGAAGAAGATTTCCAGCAGGTCGCGGAAACTGATGATGGAAGGATCGAACTGCAATTTCACCACTTCGGCGTGGCCGGTGCCGCCGGCGCAGACTTGCTCGTAGGTGGGGTCGGGCTGGTGGCCGCCGGCATAGCCGCACTCCACCTGATGCACGCCCTTGAGCCGCGCAAACACGGCCTCGGTGCACCAGAAGCAGCCGCCGCCCAGATACGCAGTTTCAAGATGCTTTCCTTCACTTCCCACATCGTTGATTTCGCTCATATTTCTCACCTTTAAGGTCGCCAGCGAGATGGCCATCTAACAGCGACGGTAGCACAATCGCGAAATTTATACAGCAAGGTCCCTGGAAATAAATCCATCAACTGACACGGGTGAGTGGAGTAACATTATTGCCGATTCAGCTCATAGGTGAAAAATGACACCCCCAGATACCACCCCTAGCGGACTCAGTTGCGACAACAAGGAATTGTTGGAAATGTGTTACGACGCTGGAACAGCAATTGATACACGAGATTTTCCTCAGGCAGAAGCATTGCTTGAAAAATTAATGAAGACCTATCCGTCTTGCATTTGGAGTTACGAGCTATACGATCGATATCTGGTGCGCGGCCATAACAGCTATGAGCCGGACTTAAGCTACTTGAGTGCTGAGTTTGTACAACGAGAGTCACTTCGGAACTTTGAAAAAATTCTCGAATTGAACCCTTTGGACCGCGTTGACGTATATTTTGCCGCTGAATACACAAGCATTCGTTATGAGCTGGCCCGGGGCTACGATAGTCTTGTCTGGGATGCCGAATCCTTTGATGTGCTTCAACATGCCGCAGCCGCGTGTATCCGGCATCTTGACGCATGGCTGGAGAATGAGAAGGCACAGGGAGGCGATTTTGAATTTGCCGAAGGCGAATGCAAGATAATGCGGCGAGATTGCGAGGTGATATTGAAAGCCTGGACTTTATCGAATGGGAATAAGCCAACCGATGAATTGGTTGGCGACTTAATGTACGGCGATCGTGATGGGTGACGGGCAATCTGCTATGGCGCGGTAAACTTTGGCATAATGGCTGAAAGTTCACAGGTCTACCATGCACACTCGCTCCCCCCGCGCCGACCAGCGCCCCTTCGACACCAGCCATTTCCGCCAGGCGCTGGGCCAGTTCGCCACCGGCGTCACCGTCATCACCACCCGGCTGGCGGACGGCACCTTCCGTGGCCTGACGGCCAGTTCCTTCAACTCGGTGTCGCTCGATCCGCCGCTGGTGCTGTGGAGCCTGGCCACCACGGCCAACAGCATGCCCATCTTCACCGGCAATTCGCACTACGTCATCAATGTGCTGTCGGCCGGCCAGGCGCACTTGGCCAAGCAGTTCGCCACGCGCGGCATCGATCCGTGGCTCAACACCGAATACGAGCTGTCGCGCACCGGCCAGCCCATCCTCAAGGGCGCCTCGGCCTGGTTCGAATGCCACAACCGCAGCCGCTACCCGGAGGGCGACCACGTGATTTTCGTCGGCGAGGTCGAACTGTGCGAGTTCTCGCCGTCGCCGCCACTGATTTTCCACGGCGGCCAGTTCGGCAGCCTGGGCTAAAAACGGAAATTGGTGTCGCCATTTGAAAAGCCGTGACGGCGGCCGAGGCATAGAATGCCGGGCAGACTTCCCACATTTTCATAATGAGAGACCACACATGAGCCAAGCCCGCGCGCAATTCCACTGGGACGATCCCCTGCTGCTGGACCAGCAACTGACCGACGACGAACGCATGGTGCGCGACGCCGCCGCCGCGTATTGCCAGGACAAGCTGGCGCCGCGCATCCTGGAGGCGTTCCGCCACGAGAAGATGGACACCTCGATCTTCCGCGAGATGGGCGAACTGGGCCTGCTGGGCCCGACCATTCCGGAACAGTACGGCGGTCCCGGCCTGAACTACGTGGCCTACGGCCTGATCGCGCGCGAAGTCGAGCGCGTCGACTCCGGCTACCGCTCGATGATGAGCGTGCAGTCGTCGCTGGTGATGGTGCCGATCTACGAGTTCGGCACCGAGGCGCAGAAACAGAAGTACCTGCCCAAGCTGGCCACCGGCGAGTGGATCGGCTGCTTCGGCCTGACCGAACCCAACCACGGCTCCGATCCGGGCTCGATGATCACCCGCGCCAAGAAGGTGCCGGGCGGCTACGCGCTGACCGGCGCCAAGATGTGGATCACCAACTCGCCGGTGGCCGACGTGTTCGTGGTCTGGGCCAAGGACGATGAAGGCGCGATCCGCGGCTTCGTGCTGGAAAAAGGCATGGCCGGCCTGAGCGCCCCCGCCATCCACGGCAAGTTCGGCCTGCGCGCCTCGGTCACGGGCGAGATCGTGATGGACAATGTGTTCTGCCCGGAAGAGAACGCCTTCCCGGACGTGCGCGGCCTGAAGGGTCCGTTCACCTGCCTGAACTCGGCACGCTACGGCATCGCCTGGGGCGCGCTGGGCGCGGCAGAAGCCTGCTGGCACACCGCGCGCCAGTACGTGCTGGACCGCCACCAGTTCGGCCGTCCGCTGGCCGCCAACCAGCTGGTGCAGAAGAAGCTGGCCGACATGCAGACCGAGATCACACTGGGCCTGCAGGGCTGCCTGCAGCTGGGCCGCATGAAGGACGCCGGCACGGCGGCGGTGGAAATCACCTCGATGATGAAGCGTAACTCCTGCGGCAAGTCGCTGGACATCGCCCGTGTCGCGCGCGACATGTTGGGCGGTAACGGCATCTCGGACGAGTTCGGCATCATCCGCCACATGGTCAACCTGGAGGTGGTCAACACCTACGAGGGCACGCACGACATCCACGCGCTGATCCTGGGCCGCGCACAGACCGGCATTCAGGCCTTCCAGTAATCGGGACGGGCGCAAAAAAAACCGCCGGGCTTTTGGCCTCGGCGGTTTTTTTACGTCTCAAGCTCTAGAAGCCCTTGAAGTTGTAACCGACGCTGACGCTGACGGCCAGCGGATCGAGCCGCACATCCTGCACCTGGCCGGTCGAGAAGTGCACCACGGTCTTGAGCTTGGTCTTGATGACGGTGGCGTCGATGAACCATTTCTCGTTGATCTTCATGGTGCCGCCGAGCTGGTAGCTCATCGCCCACTTGTCGTCCAGCTTGAAGGTGGTGCCGGGGCCGCCGGTGTTGAGCAGCGCGGTCAGCTGGCCGGAGCCGGTCTCCTTCTGGAACATCGCGTAGGTCAGGCCCAGGCCCACGTACGGACGGAACTTCGAGTTGGCCGGCAGGAAGCGGTACTGCACGAAAGCGGTCGGCGGCAGCACTTCCGAAGTGCCCAGCTTGCCCGAGCCCTGAATGGCGCCCGCGCCGATCAGGTCGTGCTTGTACGGCAGGCCCAGGTCCAGCTCGGCGGCGACGTTGTCGGTCACCATGTAGGCGATCGCGAAGCGCGGCTTGGTGTCCGAGCTGACGTCGGCCTTGGTGCCCGGCAGCGCGGGCGCCGAGACGTCGCCCGAATCCACTTTAGGTGTGATCTTGTTGATGCCCAGCGTACCCAGCCAGGTGCCGGCGCTTTGTTGCGCCGATGCGGCCGAAGCCACCGTCAATGCGGCGGCCAGCGCCAGCAGTTTTACCGTGTTCTTCATATCGTCTCCTGATGTTTTGTGTTGTGAGTCCGGCGGCCGCCCGCCCGTGGGCGGGGGCCGCCTGCGACGACTGAATTACAGCCAGCCCTTGACCACCAGCTTCTCGGCCACGTAGCGCGCCAGCAGCAGGTTGTTGAACGGCGTTGGATGCACCTGGTCGGCAAAGGACCAGTGGCTGACGTCGCCCGACTTGAGGTTGCCTGCGTTGCACACCAGCGAGCTTTCCAGCGGATTCTTGGCGACGCTCAGGTCGCAAGCGGGCTCTTCCACGTTGGTCAGGCCGTACGGGCCGGGGTTGGTGGCCTGGTCGTGGCTGACGGCAAACACGTCGACGATCAGTACCTTGGACTCGGACGCCAGGCCGGTGCTCAGCGCGCCGTTGAAGGCGCTGACCATGGCGTTGATCAGCGGCTGGATGGCGGGCTTGCTGCGGCCCGACGGCGTGGTGGCCACGTCCGGCAGGTTGTTGACGGTGACGTAGTTGGCGCCGTTGCCGACGATCTGCGTCTTGACCAGGTTGGCCAGTTCGGCGCCGGCGGTGGCCATGGCGGCGACCAGTTCAGGGCCATGGGCGGCGACATAGTCGGCGCCGGCCTTGGTGCCGGCGGCGGAGGCGTCGGCGCCGGCCTTGACGGACATCGGTCCCCAGACGGCCTGCGATGCCACGGCCGAATTACCCGGCTGGACGGCGGCGGCGCCAACCGCCGCCAGCGTGATCGAGGTTTGCGTGCTGCCCGGCTTGGCCGCTTCGGTCTGCGCGGCCAGGCCGATGGCGGCGGCGGCGCTCTTCGGATCGGTGGCGCCGGCGGCCAGCTGGCCGACCAGGCTGGTCACGTAAGCGGTGCCGCCGGCGGCGGTGCCGGCAGCGGTGGCGTCATTGTTCAGCTTGGTCAGATTGAACAGCGCATCATTGCCGCCGGCCATGACGAACACCATTTCATCGCCCTTGAACTTGCCGCCGACAGCTTTCAGGTGGTTGGCGACCTGGGTCACCACCGGAATGGTCAGCGCGCCCAGCGGGCTGCCGGTGAGCTTGTTGCCGGGGCCGACGGGATTGGTCACGCGCGCGCCGCCCTGGGCATAGCCGTAGCAGCCGGCGTGGGCTACTTGCGGCACCGAGAAGCCTTGGCTGGCGTCGCCGTCGAGACCGGTCACGGCCGCGCATGGGGCCGCCAAGCCCAGCTGGGCGGCGACCAGTTCGGTCCAGTTCTTGCCGGTCAGCGTGGACGCGACCGCGGTGTTATTGCCGTTGATGGTAAATTTGCCGCCCTTGAGCAGGGCCACCGTGCCGACAGCGTAGGAGCCGACGTCGGACAGGCTGTCGCCAAACGATACCTGGCTGCTGTATTTGACTTTGAGGGTTTGATCGCCAGGCTTGGGATCGGTTCCGCCGCAACCCGCAAGGACGGCCAGGGTCATTGCAGCAAGTGCAAATTTGGTATGACGCATGTTGTCTCCTAAGAAATTTTTATTTATTTGATACGAACGGCCGTGCTATTCGCAACCCAACTAATATGCCAGCGTTATTCCCGGCTGTATAGCGCAGCACAAGAAATCATACGAGTTTGTGGCAAAAAAGAACATTTGCTCGGCCGTATTATCTTAGGAGTTAATCTATATCAAAGGGTTCTCACCGCGATGGTGCAGAATCGAAAAAGTTGCGTGCTTCGCGCAGGCAGAACGGCGCCACCAAACCGGCGTGATAGGCGTCCTTGACCGCCTTGTCGGCCTCCCCTCCCGAACCGGTGTTGTGCAGCACGGTCTGGCGCAAGGTCTGTTTGGCCAGCGCGAATTCCACGCGGGTGTTGCGGTAGGAACCCAACAGCGACGAATCATCCAGATCCAGCACCGTCAGCAGGCCAGCCGCCATGGACTGGGCGCGGAAATACGCGCTGGCGGCGTCGGTATTGGAAAACGGCACCACCGGATCCTGGTTGCCGCCGCACAGGAACAGCGGCGCGTTCGGCGTGTAGGTGCGCAGGTCGTTCTTCAACAGCCATTTGCGCAGCGGCTGGGCCGGCGCGCAGGCCAGCGGCGCGCTGTCGCTGACATTGCAAGGGTGGTCCTTCAAGTCGGCCAGGTAGGTGTTGCGGTAGCTGGTCTTGAGCAGGTGGTCGGCGCCGAAATACGAACCGTAGCCGGCGGTCTGCGGCAGCGAATCCTGGGCGAACAGCACGTCGTCCGGCAGCTTGCCGGCGTCCACCAGCGCGCCCAGGCTTTGCGTGCCCGGCAGCAGCGTGTCGATGCCGGTGGCGTACTTGGCTTCGTAGACGTCGCCCAGGCTGGCGTAGATGCCGGCGCCGGCGCGCTGGCCGGCGTTGATCAGCATCGGCATGAAACCGCTGGAGCCGACCGTCGGCGCGCCGTTGAAGATGGCGTCGCCGAACTGCAGCAAGGCATACGGCCCGGACATCGGCGCCGCCGCCGTGACCGTGAACTCCGCCGCATATTTGGTCTGCATCGCCCGCTGGGTGGCCAGCGCCACGAAGCCGCCTTGAGAGTAACCACTCACCATCAAGCGGTTGGAAGCGCCCGCGCCGATGGCGGCGAACACGCTGCGGGCGGCGCGCACGGCGTCGACCATATCGTCGGCCTGCTGGCCGGCGTCGAGGTAGGCGTGGTAGGCCAGCGAGGAACCGGCGTAGCCGGCGTAGTTCGGCGCCACCACGATGTAGCCCTGGGCCGCGAACATGGCCGCCACCAGCCGCGCCTCGGTGCCGGACAGGTTGGCCATGTCGGTGGTCTTGAGCGCCGAGGTGCCGTGCGCGTACAGCATCACCGGGCGCTTGCCCTGGCAGGCGGCGTTGCTGCCGGACGGCACCATGATGGCGGTGCTGGCGTCGGTGTCGGCCGCCAGCGAATCGACGGTGTGGTACTTGAGCGTGTAGGTGGTCACGGCGCAGGTCGGCGTGCCGGTGACGGTGGTGCCGAGGGTGACGGCGGACTCCACCAGTTGCTGCATGACGGCGGGCTCGACGGTGTTGACGGTGGCGCCGCCGGCGGCCACGGCCGGCACCAGCGTGGCGCTGCCGATCGGCACGCCGCGCAACTGCGCCGGCGGTGTGACCACCACGTTGCCACCGGTATGGTCGCCGGATGAACCGCCGCCGCCTCCGCACGAGGCCAGCAGGACGGCAAGGGAAATCAATGAGTAACGAGCGGTGGTGTGCATGGCGCATCCCTGAAAAAGGTGCAGGGCGCCGAGGCGGCCTCTGCTGAAAGGACAAGATGGCCGAACGATCTATGGCGGTCGGCAACACTTCATCTTAGCAGATCAGCAACGGCATCGCATCAGTCTGTTGCGATGCCGCATCGCCTATTTTTCCAGCAGCGCGGCGATCACGCCGGCTGAGCCGAACACCGAGCGGCGCAGGCGGTCGTTGACGCCCAACCATTCCGCGCCCTGCGGCGGGGTTTCCACCAGGATCAGGCCGGAGCCGGTCTGGTCCATGTCGCGCAGCGCGGCGTACAGGCCGTAGGCGTAGCCGGCCGGATCGGCCGGCAGCCGTTGCTGCGGCAGCTCGCCCGGCAGCGCCGGCAAGGCGTGGCTGATCACCGCGACCTTGACGCCACGTGCCTGCAACTGCGCCAGCGCGGCCGTCAGTTCGGCCGGCTCCAGCATGGTCACCGGAGTGCGCGGCGCGTAGTGCGATTCCAGCGTGCCGGAGGCGCGCGGTGCGGCCTGGTCCGGCGCGGCCGGCATGGCGCCGATCACGCCGGCGATCTGCTGCGCGCTGATGTGGCCGGGACGCAGCAGCACCGGGCCGTGCGTCGCCAGGCGCGACAGGTCGACGATGGTCGATTCGATGCCGACCTGGCTGGCGCCGCCTTCGAGCACCGTGCTCAGCAGCGCGCTGCTGCAGGCCTCGCCGTCGGTGGCGCCGTCGTCGTGCTCGTCCAGGCCGAATTCGTCGCGCACGTGCTGCGCAGTGGTCGGGCTGACGTTGCCGAACTTGTTGGCGGACGGCGCCGCCACTCCGCCCTTGCCGCCCTTGAAGGCGCTCAGCAAGGCGACCGCCACCGGATGCGACGGGCAGCGGATGCCGACCGTGTCCTGACCGCCGGAGACGGCGTCGGGAATGTGGCTGGCGCGTTTCAAAATCAGCGTGAGCGGTCCCGGCCAGAAGGCCGCCACCAGCTGGCGCGCCTCCTGCGGGATGTCGGTGACCCAGTAGTCCAGGTCGGCGCCGGGGGCGACGTGCACGATCACCGGATGGTCGTTCGGGCGGCCCTTGGCTTCGTAGATGCGGGCCACGGCCGCCGGGTTCTCGGCGTCCGCGCCCAGGCCGTAGACGGTCTCGGTGGGGAAGGCCACCAGGCCGCCCTCCTCCAGGATCGCCGCCGCCGCCGCGATGGCGGCGTGGTCGGCTACCGTTGCTGGCGCTTGCTTCACGGTGCGATGCCCAAGATGGCGCAAGCGGCGGCCAGCTGCTGCTGCGCCTGCGCCAGCGTCGGCGCGATGAAGGTCAGGTGGCCCATCTTGCGGGCGCGGCGCGGATCGTCCTTGCCGTACAGGTGCAGGCAAGCGCCCGGCAGCGCCAGCACCTGGTCCCAGGCCGGTTCGCGCGGGTTGTCATTGCCTTCGTCGGTGTCGTCGGTGAACCAGACGTCGCCGAGGATGTTGAGCATCACGGCCGGCGAATGCTGGCGCACATCGCCCAGCGGCAGGCGCGCCATCGCACGGACCTGCTGCGCGAACTGGCTGGTGACGCAGGCGTCCATCGTGTAGTGGCCGCTGTTGTGCGGACGCGGCGCCATCTCGTTGACCACCAGGCTGCCGTCGGTGAGCACGAAGAATTCGATGCACAGCACGCCGACATAACCCAGCTCGGCCACGATGGCTTGCGCCGCCTGCTGCGCCTTCTTGGCGCTGGCGTCGGACACGTTCGGGCCCGGCACAGTGGTGGTGAACAGGATGCCGTCGCGGTGGACGTTCTCGGCGATCGGATAGACCACCGATTCGCCGTCGGCGCCGCGCGCGGTCAGCACCGAGACCTCGTAGGCCAGCGGCAGCATCTTCTCCAGCAGGCAGGTCACGCCGTCCATGCTGTCGAAGGCGGCGCGCACGTCCTCGCGGCTGCGCACGCGCACCTGGCCCTTGCCGTCGTAACCCATGCGCACCGTCTTCAGGATGCCCGGCAGCAGATCGTCGCCGATGGCGGCGATGTCTTCATGCGAGGCGATCACCTTGTGCGGCGCCGGCATCACGCCCGACTTGGGCGCGCAGTCGACGAAGAAGCGCTTCTCGGCGATGCGGTCCTGCGCCACCGACACGCCATGCGCGTTGGGCGCGACGAACACCTGCTGCGCCAGCCGCGACAGGCTGTCGGCCGGCACGTTCTCGAATTCGGTGGTGACGGCCAGGCATTGCGCGGCCAGCGCGTCGAGGCCGGCGGCATCGCTGTAGCCGGCGTTGACCAGGCGTTGCGCGACCTGGCCGGCCGGGCAATCATCGGACGGTTCCAGCACAGCCACCTGGTAGCCCATGCTTTGCGCGGCCTGGGCGAACATGCGGCCGAGCTGGCCGCCGCCCATCACACCCAGCCAGGCTGGCGGATTGGCGGCGGGCAGAAATGGTGAAAACTGTTTACTCATTTATTCAAGCGGTAAAGTCATGGCCTTGGCGGCATCGGTTTGCGAGACGCGGAATGCTTCCAGCCGGTCGGCCAGCGCGCCGTCGGTGGCGGCGATCATGGCGACCGCCGTCAGCGCGGCGTTGGCGGCGCCGGCTTCGCCGATGGCGAAGGTCGACACCGGCACGCCCTTGGGCATCTGCACGATGGACAGCAGCGAATCCTCGCCGCGCAGGTACTTGGACGGCACGGGCACGCCCAGCACCGGCACGATGGTCATCGCGGCCACCATGCCAGGCAGGTGGGCGGCACCGCCGGCGCCGGCGATGATGGCGCGCAGGCCGCGCGCGCGGGCGCTCTTGGCGTAGGCGTACATCTCGTCCGGCATGCGGTGCGCGGAAATGACTTGCGCTTCAAACGGCACGCCGAACTGCTTGAGGATGGCGACCGCGTTCTGCATCACGTCCCAGTCCGACGACGAACCCATGATGACGCCGACCAGTGGCTTGTTCTGCTCGCTCATATCAGGCCTTCAGCTTCTGGCCGGTCAGGCGCTCGATGGCTTCGAAGTACTTGGCCTGGGTTTTTTCGATGACGTCGGCAGGCAGCGCCGGCGCTGGTGCGGTTTTGCCCCAGGTCAGGGTTTCCAGGTAGTCGCGCACGAACTGCTTGTCGAACGACGGCGGCGACATGCCCGGTTTGTAGGAGTCGGCCGGCCAGAAACGCGACGAGTCGGCGGTCAGCACTTCATCCATCAGGTGCATGACGCCGTTTTCGTCCAGGCCGAATTCGAACTTGGTGTCGGCGATGATGATGCCGCGCGTGGCGGCGTAGTCGGCGGCGGCCTTGTACAGCGCGATGCTGACGTCGCGCATCTTGGCGGCCAGTTCGGCGCCGATGCGGCTTTCCATTTCAGCGAAGCTGATGTTCTCGTCGTGCTCGCCCAGGTCGGCCTTGGCGGCCGGGGTGAACAGCGGCTCAGGCAGCTTCTCGGCCTGTTGCAGGCCGGCTGGCAGCTTGATGCCGCAGATGCTGCCGGTGTCCTGGTAATCCTTCCAGCCCGAACCGATGATGTAGCCGCGCACCACCGCCTCGACCATGATCGGCTTGAGGCGCTTGGCGACCACGGCGCGGCCCTTGACCTGCTCGACTTCATCAGCGGAGACCACGGATTCCGGCGCCACGCCGGTCAGGTGGTTAGGCACGATGTGGCCGAGCTTCTCGAACCAGAAATCGCTCATCTGGTTCAGGACCATGCCCTTGCCGGGGATAGGCTCGTTCATGACGACGTCGAAGGCCGACAGGCGGTCGGTGGTGACGATCAAAATCTTGTCGTCGCCGACAGCGTAGTTGTCGCGGACTTTGCCGTGGCCGAGGAGTGGCAGGGACTTGATGGAGGTCTGGTAAAGGCTGTTCATAGCGGGAGGTGGATAGACTAGCGGTATAGAAAAGCGAAAACCGGCGCAGGGAAAACCTTGCTAGCCGGTCAAGAGAGATGGACCGGTTCCCGAAAGAACCAGTCCGTTCCAAAACAGAATTTTACTTCACAATCTGGGCCAGCTCGCCGGCCTTGTAACGTTCGGCCATTTTTTCCATCGGGATGACCTTGATCTTCGACGCCTGGCCTTCGCAGCCGAAGGCCTGGAAGCGCGCGCGCACGACCTGCTCGGCAGCGGCGCGGGCCGGCTTGAGGAAGTCGCGCGGGTCGAATTTCGATGGGTTCTGGAACATGTACTGACGCACGGCGGCGGTCATGGCCAGGCGGATGTCGGTGTCGATGTTGATCTTGCGGACGCCGTGACGGATGCCTTCCTGGATCTCTTCAACCGGCACGCCGTAGGTTTCCTTCATGTCGCCGCCGAATTCGCGGATGATGGCCAGCAGTTCCTGCGGCACCGACGACGAACCGTGCATCACCAGGTGGGTGTTCGGGATGCGCGCGTGGATTTCCTTGATGCGGTCGATGGCCAGGATGTCGCCGGTCGGCTTGCGGGTGAACTTGTAGGCGCCGTGCGAGGTGCCGATGGCGATCGCCAGCGCGTCGCACTGGGTGCGCTGCACGAAGTCGGCGGCCTGGGCCACGTCGGTCAGCAGCTGTTCGCGGGTCATGGTGCCGTCGGCGCCGTGGCCGTCTTCCTTGTCGCCCTTCATGGTTTCCAGCGAACCGAGCACGCCCAGTTCCGCTTCCACCGTCACGCCGATGGCGTGCGAGAACTTGACCACTTCGCGCGACACTTCAACGTTGTAGTCGTACGAGGCGACCGACTTGCCGTCCGCTTCCAGCGAGCCGTCCATCATCACCGAGGTGAAGCCGGAGCGGATCGCGGCCATGCAGACCGCCGGCGACTGGCCGTGGTCCTGGTGCATGACGACCGGGATGTGCGGGTAGGCTTCGACGGCGGCGTCGATCAGGTGGCGCAGGAAGGCTTCGCCGGCATATTTGCGGGCGCCGGCCGAGGCCTGCATGATGACCGGGGCGTTCAGGGCGTCGGCGGCGGCCATGATGGCCTGCACCTGCTCCAGATTGTTGACGTTGAACGCAGGGATGCCATAGCCGTTTTCAGCGGCGTGGTCCAGCAGTTGACGCATGGATACGAGGGACATGGTAATACTCCAAACAATAAAAAAACCTGGTTGCCGGAGCAATGCCGTCCTCGTTCCGCGAGGACGGCGCTACCGGACTTACTTGGTAAATTCTCCAACCTTGACGATCTTCAGCGCATTGGTGCCGCCGACCTGGCCCATCGGCTCCCCCCAGGTGACGACGATCATGTCACCCTTCTTGGCGATGCCGTACTCGACCAGCAGATCCTCGGCCTGTTTCAACACTTCCGCGCTGCCGGCCTTCTGCAGCAAATTGTAGGCCTTCACATTGCGATACAGCGCCACCTTGCGCTGGGTCGTCACGCTCGGCGTCAGCGCGAAGATCGGCGTATCGATGTTGTGACGGCTCATCCACAACGCGGTCGAACCGGACTCGGTCAGCGCCACGATGGCCTTCACCGCCAGGTGGTGCGCGGTGAACAGCGCGCCGTAGGCGATCGACTGGTCGATCCGGGTGAAGGTCGCGTTGAGGAAGTCGGCGTCGAGCTTGTTGTACTCGGACTGCTCGGCTTCCACGCAAATGGCGGCCATCATCTCTACCGTTTCGATCGGATAGCGGCCCGAGGCGGTTTCCGCCGAGGTCATCACCGCATCCGTGCCATCCAGCACCGCGTTGGCCACGTCCGATACTTCGGCGCGGGTCGGCACGGCGTTGAAGATCATCGACTCCATCATCTGGGTCGCGGTGATCGCCAGCTTGTTCGACTCGCGCGCCATGCGGATCATGCGCTTCTGCAGCGCCGGCACCGCCGCGTTGCCCACTTCCACCGCCAGGTCGCCACGCGCGACCATGATGCCGTCCGAGGCGTCGAGGATCTCCTGCAGCACAGGGATCGCTTCGGCACGCTCGATCTTGGCGATCATCATCGGCTTGTGGCCGAACGGCTCGCCGGCGATATTGGCCAGCTGGCGCGCCATTTCCATGTCGGTCGCGCTTTTCGGGAACGAGATCGCCAGGTAATCGCACTGGAAACTCATTGCCGTCTTGATGTCTTCCATGTCCTTGGCGGTCAGCGCCGGCGCGGTCAGGCCGCCGCCCTGGCGATTGATGCCCTTGTTGTTGGACAGTTCGCCACCGATTTTCACGGTGGTGTAAATCTCATGGCCGACGATCTTGTCGACCACCAGCACGATCAGGCCGTCGTTGAGCAACAGCTTGTCGTCGGCGCGCAAATCCTGCGGCAGCGCCTTGTAGTCCAGGCCGACGCGCTCCTGGTTGCCCAGTTCGCCGTTTTCGCCCCATTTCGCGTCCAGGATGAATTTATCGCCGTTCGCGAGGTCAATCTTACCATTTTCAAACTTGCCAACGCGGATTTTAGGACCCTGCATGTCCGCCATGATCGCCACTTCGCGGCCGCATTCGGCTGCCGCCTCGCGCACCAGGCGGGCGCGGTCGATGTGATCTTGTGCCTTGCCGTGCGAGAAGTTCAAGCGAACGACGTCGACACCGGCACGTATCATTTTGACCAGGACATTGAAATCAGTGGAGGCTGGGCCGATCGTTGCGACAATTTTAGTACCACGGGACATAGTAATCCTTGAGCGTTTGGGCTAGCGAACAGTCCCCGCCAGGCGGGGACCAGGAAAAGCTGCGCTGTTTGTGTGGCGGCCTGAAAAATGTAGCAAAGCTACAAAAATCAGGCCATTCCCAGGCATTACCTGGATTTTACTGTCAATTTGCTACAACGCACGACCGTGCTTTTTCACTTACTTCGCGGCGCGCTGGGTCAGGATCTCCACGGCAGGCAAGGTCTTACCTTCCAGGAACTCCAGGAAGGCGCCGCCGCCGGTCGAGATATAGCCGATCTGCGCGGTGATGTCGTACTTGGCGATGGCCGCCAGCGTGTCGCCGCCGCCGGCGATCGAGAACGCCTTGGAGTTGGCGATGGCCAGCGCCAGCGTCTTGGTGCCTTCGCCGAACTGGTCGAACTCGAACACGCCGACCGGGCCGTTCCAGACGATGGTGCCGGCGGCGCCGATCTGCGCGGCCAGGATAGCGGCGGTTTGCGGGCCGATGTCCAGGATCATGTCGTCGTCCGCCACGTCGGCCACGGCCTTGATGGTGGCGGCGGCGGTCGGCGAGAATTCCTTGGCGCAGACCACGTCGACCGGGATCGGCACCTGCGCGCCGCGCTTGGCCATGATCTCGATGATGGCCTTGGCTTCATCGACCAGCTCGTTTTCCACCAGCGACTTGCCGATGTTCAGGCCGACGGCCTTCATGAAGGTATTGGCGATGCCGCCGCCGACGATCAGGTTGTCCACCTTGTCGGCCAGCGCCTTCAGGATCGACAGCTTGGACGAGACCTTGGAACCGGCCACGATGGCCAGCAGCGGACGGGCCGGGGCGCCCAGCGCCTTGCCCAGCGCGTCCAGCTCGGCGGCCAGCAGCGGGCCGGCGCAGGCGATCGGCGCGAACTTGGCGATGCCGTGCGTCGAGGCTTCCGCGCGGTGCGCGGTGCCGAAAGCGTCATTGACGTAGATGTCGCACAAAGCGGCCATTTTCTGCGCCAGTTCGTCGCTGTTCTTCTTTTCGCCCTTGTTGACGCGTACGTTTTCCAGCAACACCACCTGGCCGGCTTGCAGGCCTTCCAGGCCGGCGCCGTCGACCCAGTTCTGTTTCAGCTCGACCGGCTGGCCCAGCAGCTCGGCCAGGCGCGCCGCGACCGGCGCCAGGCTGTCTTCCGGCTTGAACTCGCCCTCGGTCGGACGGCCCAGGTGGGACGTGACCATGACCTTGGCGCCGGCGGCCGCGGCAGCCTTAATGGCGGGAACGGACGCGCGGATGCGCGTATCTTCGGTGATATTGCCGGCATCATCCTGCGGCACGTTCAAGTCGGCGCGGATGAAGACGCGCTTGCCTTGCAGCGCATTCTGGGCGATGAGATCTTGCAGACGGATGAAGTTCAAAACAGCTGACATGGCTACCCAAGGGTCGAGTTGAAGAAAGTGCGCTATTTTACCGCAAGCGCAGCGTGATTCATCTGTTATTAAAATACATGGATCAGCCGCAAAGCCGTGTAAAACGCCATGCCGAACACGATGGTTTGCAACATATTGCGTCGCAGCAAATAAAAGATCGTGGCGACAATTCCGGACACCAGTTTGAGGTTGCTCAGATCCAGCAGCGCGTGGCCGTCGGCCAGCACCAGGTCGGGCGCGACGATGGCCGCCAGCGCGCAGGCCGGCGCATAGCGCAGCATTTCCTGCACCCGCTTGGGGATGGTGATGTGCTGGCCGACCAGCCAGAACGAGCTGCGGGTGGCGGCGGTGGCCAGCGCCAGCACGCCGATGACGAGCCAGATTTCCCAATCAGCCATGGTGTTTCCTCCATTTGTCGATGCCCTCTTCGATCGCCATCGACGTCAGCATACCGACCAGCACGGCCAGCAGCAGGCCCAGCTTGTACGGCAGCCCGGCCGCCAGCACCGACACCAGGCCGGCCACCAGCACGCCGCACAGCGCCGGCCGCCCCGCCACCAGCGGGATCATCACGCAAATGATGGCCAACGTGCCGGCAAAACCCAGCCCCCATTCGGTGGGCACGGTGCTGCCGAGGAAGATGCCGGCGATGGAGCCGACCTGCCAGGCGCCCCAGTTCGGGTACAGCAAGCCCTTCAGATAGGACAGCTTGCCGACCTGCGGCGCCTCGCTGGGGTATTTTTGCAGGAACATGGCGACCGTCATGTCGCCGGCCACGTAGCCGAGCACGAAGCGCTTGCGCCACGGCAGCTGGGCGAAGTGCGGCGCCAGCAGGGCCGAAAAGATCACGAAACGCAGGTTGACCACGAAGGCGGTGGCGAAGATGACCCAGATCGGCGAGTGCGAGGCGATCAGCGGCAAGGCCGCCAGCTGGGCCGATCCGGCGAACACCAGCAGCGTCATGCCCAGCGCCTGCGGCACCGTCAGGCCGCTCTTGACCATGGCGATGCCGACCACCAGGCCCCAGGCGCCGATGCCGAACAAGGTGGGGGTACCGGTCTTGAGGCCTTCGCGCCACGAGGGTTCGTGGTGCTCCGCGACGTAGGGTGGAGGGGGTGCGCTGCTCAATTCGGTCATGTGCGTCATCGTGTGGCATTCCTGCCACATAGCAGGCCGCACCGGGGTTGTAGAGGCGCTATTTTACCGATGATTTTTGCTCAATGCGCGAATCCGTTAAAATCGTGGTTTTACTCAGCCTCTCGGAGCACACGAATATGACCAACGCCCACACGTCCGCCGCCACCAACGCAGTCGAGCTCGAAGGCAAGGACCTGCCGGCCCACTGCCCGAATCCGGCCATGCCGCTGTGGTCGTCCCACCCGCGCGTGTTCCTGGAGTTCAACCACGACGGCATCGCCAAGTGCCCATACTGCGGCACCGCCTACCGCCTGAAGCCGGGCACCGTCGTCGGCCACCACTAAAACCACCGCCAGCCAGCGCCACGGAGCCAGCATGCCCACCAAGCGAGTCAAGCAGTTGAACGGCAGCGCCGCCGAAACCGAATCGGCGTTTTACGACGCGCTCAACCGCGCCGACCTGGATGCCCTGATGGCCCTGTGGGCCGACGACGACGAGATCGTCTGCGTGCATCCGGGCGGGCCGCGCCTGATCGGGCACGCGGCGATCCGCAGCTCGTGGGCGGCGATTTTGGAGCACGGCGGCCTGCACATCGTGCCGTCGCAGCTGCATGAGACGCACAACCTGATGAGTTCCGTGCACACCGTGGTCGAAGGCACGGCGGCCGGCGGCGAGGCTGCACACCTGGTCGCCACCAACGTCTATGTCAAGACGCCGCGCGGCTGGCGCATCGTGCTGCACCACGTGTCGGTGGCGCCGGGCCCTGCGCCGTCCGATACGCACAGCCAGATCCTGCATTAAGTTTCGCCGTGAAGTACAGCGCGCCCATCTGGCTGCCCAGCGGCCACCTGCAAACCATCTATCCGGCCACCTGCCTCGCCAAGCAGGCGGTGCCGTTCCGGCGCGAGCGCTGGGACACGCCGGACGGCGATTTCATCGACGTCGATTTCGTCGACGGCCAGCCGGGCCAGCCCTTTGTGGTGCTGTTCCATGGCCTGGAAGGTTCGTCGGACAGCCACTACGCGCGGGCGCTGATGGCCGATCTGGCCGCGCGCGGCTGGTCGGGCGCGGTGCCGCATTTCCGCGGCTGCTCCGGCGAGGCCAACCGCGCACCGCGCTTCTACCACTCCGGCGACTCCGCCGAGATCGACTGGATCGTGCGCCGCCTGCACGCGCGCAGCAGCGGCAAGTTCTACACCACCGGCGTCTCGCTCGGCGGCAATGCGCTGCTGCGCTGGCTGGGCGAGTCGCAGCACCAGGCCGACTTCGTCGACGCCGCCTGCGCGATATCGGCGCCGCTGGACCTGGCGCAGGGCGGCATCTCGCTGTCGAGCGGCCTCAACATGTTTTACACGCGCATGTTCCTGCAAACGCTCAAGCCCAAGTGCGAGGCCAAGCTCAAGCAGTTCCCCGGCCTGTACGACCTCGACGCGCTGCGCGCCGTGCGCGACCTGTACGCCTTCGACAACGTGGTGACGGCGCCGCTGCACGGCTACCGCAACACCGACGACTACTGGGACCGCGCCAGCGCCAAGCACGTGTTGAACGACATCACCGTGCCGACGCTGGTGCTCAACGCCCGCAACGATCCTTTCCTGCCCGGCCGCCACCTGCCGCAGCGTGCGGCGTCGAACGTGGTATTGGATTATCCTGAACACGGGGGCCACGCGGGCTTTGTCGCCAACGGCCGGCCGGGCACGCGGCCGTGGCTGCCGCAACGCCTGATCCACTTCCTGCAAGGCGCCACCAACCACGCACTGGCCGAACAACATGGATGACATCGTCAAGCAAGCGCTGGCCAAGTGGCCCAACGTCCCCTACTGCTACGGCTGGCTGGGACTGGACGCGCGCGGCAACTGGCGCATGCGCGACGAACGCGCCCAGCACCTGAACCTGTCCGGAGACAAACTGAACCACGCGGCGCTGGTGGGCTTCATCGTCCGCAACTACGCGGCCGACGAGCGCGGCTGCTGGTATTTCCAGAACGGCCCGCAGCGCGTGTATGTGCGGCTGGAGGCCACGCCCTACATCGTGCGGACCGATCCGGCGCAGGGCTGGGTGCTGCACACGGGCGCGGCGCTGGGACCGGTCGAGGAAGCGGTGCTGACGGAGACTGGCGCGCTGGTCCTGCGCAGCGGCGGCGTGGTGGCGCAGCTGGACGACCGCGACTTCGCACACGTGCTGCCGCTTCTGAAAATGAATGAGGCCGAGGTGGCCGATGAAACGCTGCTGGCATGGATCGAAGGATCGATGTCCGGCGCGCTGACGCTGGACGGTGTGGCCGTGCAGCGCGTGGATGCGGCCGAACTGCCGGCGCGCTTCGGCTACGTCAGCGAACCGACCGCCCCTGCGCAGTAGGGTCGGTATTCTGGCGCAAGCGGTCGAATGGATTGGCCGACGGCGCGCCTTCCGGTCCGCTGCGCATCTCCGCCTTGAACGCCGGGCGCGCTTCGGCCTCGCGTAAATCCTTCTTGCCCTTGTCGCCCATCTCCTCGCGGCGGCGCGCCTGCAACTCGCGCTCGCGCGCGTCGATCACGGCCTGGTCGTAGAACGAGGCATCGGGCGCCTTGCGCGCGTAGTTCAACTGGTCCAGCGCCGACAGCACGCCGCCCTGCAGCACATACGATTCCGCCAGCGCGATATGCTGCAAGGCCAGCTTGCCCTGCTTGGAATACGCTTGCGCCAGCAGGTCGTAAGCGTCCGGATCCTCGCGGTACAGCTGCACCTGGTCGCGCAGATAGCTGGCCGCCTCCTCCAGCTTGCCCGCCGCGATCAGCGCCTCGCCATACTGATGCGCGATGCCGCGCGACAGCGGGAACTGCAGGTGCGCCGCCTCCGCCTCGGCCAGACCCTTGGCGATCATGGCCTTGTTGTCCGGCTGCGCCAGCTTGATTTCTATCGACGTGCTGACGAAGATCGAATCCGGCGCCGGCCGCGCGGCCACGCCGAAGGTGCCGGCGGCGAGCGGCTTGTCAAAGGTCGCGCGCGCCTTGTCGAGCCAGACCTGGGCCTGGGCGGTATCGCCTTTTTTCAGCGACAGGAACGCCATGCCGTACTGGCCGGCCGTGACCTGCTGGCGGTTCTCCTGCTGCATCTGGGTTTCAAAAAATGTCTTCGCCTCGGCCAGCCCGGACGTGCTCGGGTCTTGCAGCACGCGCGCGCGCGAACGCACCAGGTAGAAGTCCAGGCTGTCCTGGCGCTGCTTGTACGGCTGCTCGCGGATGCGGGCCTGGATGTCGGCGATGCGCTCGGTAGTCAGCGGGTGGCTTTGCAGATAGGCCGGCACCAGGTCGCTGTAGTTGCGGGTAGCCGTCTGCATGCGCTGGAAGAAGGCCACCATGCCCGAGGTATCGAAACCCGCCGCGCCCATGATCTGGAAGCCGATGCGGTCGGCCTCGCGTTCGGCGTCGCGGCCGAAATTGAGTTGGCGCTGGATCGCCAGACCCTGCCCGGCCGAGAACACGCCGATGGCCGCGTCGCCGCCGGCCTTGGAGGCGAGCGCCGCCAGGATCATGGCCGCCAGCGGGATCAGCGCGTCCTGCTTCTGCTGGCCGATGGAGCGGGCGATGTGGCGCTGCGCCACGTGGCCGATCTCGTGGCCCAGCACCGAGGCCAGCTCGGACTCGGACTGCGCCGCCAGCAGCAGCGCCGAGTGCACGGCGATGAAGCCGCCCGGCAGCGCGAAGGCGTTCAATTGCGGATCGCGCACGGCGAAGAAGTAATAATCGAAATTGGCCTCGCCGCGCGCGCCGGGGCGGGCCGCTACCAGCGCATTGCCGAAGTTGTTCAGGTATTCGAGGATGGGGCCGTCGTCGAGGAAATCGTGGTCGCGGCGGATATCGCGCATGATTTCCTCGCCCAGCTTGCGCTCCATCAGCGGCGACAGGTCCTGACGTTCGGTATCGCCGAGCGCGGGCAGGTTCGGGATCTTGGCGGGCGCCAGCACGTCCTGGGCCATGGCCAGCGGCATGGCGATCAGCAGCGCGGCGGCGACTACGCGCAGGCGCAGGGAGCGGGGGGATCGTTTTGCATTCACGGTGATATGATACCCGCAACTTGGGCGCCGACGCACGACGCCCGCCGACGAATTATCTTGTTACGTTTTTCCTTCTGCCATGACCACCGAAAACACCGCGCCCGCCGACCAACTAACCCACTTCGACGGCTCCGGCCAGGCCCACATGGTCGACGTCGGCGCCAAGACCGAGACCCACCGCATCGCCGTAGCCAGCGGCACTATCCGCATGAAGCCGGAGACGCTGGCCATCATCACCGGCGGCACGGCCAAGAAAGGCGACGTACTGGGCATCGCGCGCATCGCCGCCATCATGGCGTCCAAGCGTACCAGCGACCTGGTGCCGCTATGCCACCCGCTGGCACTGACCCGCGTGGCGGTGGATTTCGAGACGGATGAGGCCAATTCCAGCGTGCATTGCAAGGCCCAGGTCGAAACCTACGGCAAGACCGGCGTGGAAATGGAAGCGCTGACCGCCGTGCAGGTCGGCCTGCTGACCGTGTACGACATGTGCAAGGCCGTGGACCGGGGCATGGTGATGACCGATATCCGGGTGATGGAGAAGCATGGTGGCAAGAGCGGCGACTGGAGCGTCACGAGTTAAGCGCTTGATCTGTTAAGCGATGATTTCCGGATGGCTGGCTACGTACTAAGAAGACTCGGTCTTGCAGAATTTTTAGGTTTTTCAGTCAACCAACATCGGAAGTTTCATCGCTCCACGGAATAACTCGGTACGAACATTTCCCTCATCCGAACAGTAACCAGCGGGACACCATAATAAACTTTCTGTTCCGACGTTGAAGCGAGGACGGACACGCACGTTATCCATAGGACACGAAGCTGACACTAATACAGCGTCAAACTTACCTGCCTTAATCATCCGGCGAATGAGAGATTGATTGCCTTCCAGAAATCTTCTCGCTTCGCCCACAAGAACATTTGAAGCTTCTCTAGTACTAGATGCGACAATCAAATGATCCTGAGGTAACTGCGCATCTATATTGAGTGCCGCAATCCCACCCATTCCGATTTTTTTAAGCTGGGTGCCTGCGCTACGCAATTGACCTTCAAGATTCTTGATTGAATAAATCTTTTTGCATGCAATTGGAATAATCATACCGCTGATAACAACATTGATATCTGGTTCAACTAATGTCGCAACCATTCCACGTGACTTCAGCACTTTCAACAGTTGAAGCTCCCATAGCGCATCTTTGCCTTGCGAACGCGTAGGAGAGAACAAATCTACGTCCTTCTTTGCGATCCGTTGATAGCAGTCCATTGCACCGCTATCGCCCTGGGCAGCAAGTATGGCTTCAATAACTCGCATCGCCGTGGTACAGCCAATCATCTCCTTAACGCTTTGCGCATTACCCGCATGCCAACGAGCAGAAAGCTTATCTACGTTCCGCAAAAGTGTATCTAAAACACTTGATTGAATGGCTGGAATACCAAGCCGAGAAAACAATAACCTAACTTCGCTTCCGAGTGCGGCTAATTGATCAAATGTAACTCGCTGGTTTGATGGAAGCTCTTGAATAATATCTCTTTGCTCCATTACACCCACCTCTCTTTATTATTACCCCTAGTTATACTCAGGTTCGCTTGATTACATGAAGCTCTCCAGCCAGCGGCCCCACCTGTGCAAAAACCGCCTTAAGTGACTCATCAACAAGTCGCAAGTTATAGAGGAATTGCAAGGTGACAGAGCGATTAAAACTCGGCACATCAATGTTAGGCTCCATCCAGGCCGACATATCTCTTACCGAACTCTCAACCTTAGACCGGATAACAGCAAGTCGTGCGGTAATCCGGTCCGGTAAAACACTCAACGGCAATATCTCTTCATCAGTCCATAACTGCACATGACCCAGCGCATTAGCCAATTGCAGCAATGGATGGGGACCACGTGTGTGAGGCAGTCCACGAGGGTCTTCCAGATGCCCGATGCACCACTCCACCGATGACTTCAACGTTCCCAATCTATCGAGCAGGCTGGCCGACGCAATTATCGCCCGGTCCCGCTCTGAGCGTTGCAGCCTGCGATCTGCGCTACGGGCAAGCCAGATCGTGCCACCGAAGGCGAGAAGCGTACCAATCGCTGAAATCCAATCTGGTTTTGTCCAGAGCGGAGAGACGTAGAGTAGGTGTATGGCTGCGCACCAGCCGATGACGATAATGGGGATAATGACAAGCAGGCCTACAAACCGAATAACAGCAGCGTACATGCAAACCTTTCAGCGGCGGCAATCTGCCGAGCATATCAAAACCCGACAGTTTCAGGTTCTACCAGCGGACATAATAACTAACTCCGTTCTATCCATGAACGAGCGGTTGTCACCACTCAAGACGCCTTCTTGCTACAACGCCGACAATGACATGGTCGCACTCCAACCACGTGATAGGAGGACTTATGCCATTCGTCTATCAAGATGTCGATTCGTTGAAGAAAACCGATGGCCCGCCGCTACCTGCCGTTGGGGACGGTAGCTGCGTCGCCCTCATCAAGTATTACGTGCCTGGGTTGAAAGGCGTTCCAACTTCCGCGTGGCGGGCCGGGGGAAACGTGTTGGAACTGGGCGCTAAAGTCGCGAAGGGAACCGCAATCGCCACCTTCGTTGACGGTCGCTACCCGAGTGGTCCACACGGCAATCACGCTGCTCTCGTTCTGCGCGTCATGCCATCCGGTATCTGGGTAGTCGATCAGTGGAAGGACAAAGGGATCATTTCGGCTAGACTGATACGAATTCCGCCACCACGTAAACAATGTAACCCAGACGGATCATTTATACGCCCCAGCGATAATGCACTGGCGTTCTCAGTCATCGAACGATGAAGCTATCACACATCTTGGCGTTGGCCTCTCCCTTGCTGTGCAGCTGGGGCAGTGCTTATGGCACGGAGCAGCGTATAACCTGCCCTGAGCTACTGCATCCCGAAGCTATTCAAGCTAACCGCCCACCAGCGGGATGGAAGCTCTACATGCCACAGGAGGTCTACCTCAGTGGCGGTGGCATGGTTCAAGGCCCTCCAGATCAGTCCGGCTATATGGTTCCAGACGACAGCAAACGGACCAAATCTGGAAAATCATCCACTCAGACAGATCGCTGGACGTTTCATGCTCCAGAAGGCGATCCGATGTGGCTCTACTGCGGCTATGGCGGCGGTCGCACCCCAATTCAGATTTTCAAACAAGTCGAGGATGACGCAACGGAATGCATCTTAACAACACAATTCGCAAATGATCAGGTGCGAGGGCAGACGTTCGTCTGTAAATAACTCGGCATGACATTCGGCAGTGCATTCAACAACTTACGGTTGGAATGCTCTCGCCTGTGCGTAGGTTAAGTCCAATCCAGCACTGATATCCATGTCCTGCGCCCTTCAAGGTGTAGGTGCAGTAGATTCCCCTCTTGCGCCTCTCCTTGTCGCCCTTGTCTTGGCTGCAGGTATCTCGAGCATCAGGGCCAATCGAATCGAATAGCTCCTTGGCCGCTTGGCCTTCAAACGCCACCGTCATGGTCCGCTCGGCAGCGGTCGGCGGCGCCCGCTCCGCCAGCTCACCTGAATAGATCGTGTAGGTCGCACGAAGCGGCTTCCATTCCCCGGACCACTCTACGGCGTAAGCCAGGGAAAGGATCGCACTACCGCCGAAAGCCAGCCATATTAGTTTTCGCATGGTCAAGGGGCTCTTAGTTGAACGTGAAAGTGATTGTCATGCTTGACCCGCTTCCTCACCATGGGTAGATTCGGCCCGTTGAAGTAGATCAGAATGACCGGGGAATGGATGTAGAACAGTTCTATCAGGCGCTGTGTGGCGTCGTGATCGTACTCTTCGTCCCACCATCTGCAAGGCTCGTGCTTGAAATGAGATTGGAAGTATTAATGACCATGGCGGCGATGGCATTGCGCCTTATCAGGCAGAGCCTGAAACGGCCTTCGATCAATGGCACGGGTCGAGGCATCTTGATGAGCGACAGATCATATGCTTGTGCACAGCTGCGCCAGTGAGCATGCCGCGCCCTATAATCTCTCTTTTAGATATCCATTCTGGAGGTCGAAATGCAACCTCAACCAGATAAGCAAGTTCAAAAGCCAGAGCCCGATATTGCTGCCAAGCTTGAGGCGCGCAAAAAAGCCGTCGTTGCAGCTTTCGGCATATTGAAGGGCAAGGATGTGTTCCCCGAGGATGGGCTGGAGTACCAGCTAGAGGTCCGGGCAGAATGGGATTAGCCCTTTTCGCCTCCCTTCACACACTCCAAAACGCAACGGTTTTCAACGTTGCCCCGCCGCCAGCAGCCTAGTCTGCCACCAATCAGCAACCCGCCCTATTGTCTGATTGTTACCTTTGATGGGCGCGTATATAATCAATGTCGCAGAAGTAATTTTTGACGTAGGCCTCACCGTACCCGCCTCGCGCATACGAGAAAGAATTTGAATGAGCAGCAACCCTCCACCGAGCGAAGCCAAGACTCAGGAATACGAATTCGAGCAGATGAACCTGCAGGTAGGCGGCAGGATTCAGTTCATTACTCACCGTACCATCAAGCCCATCCAGCACTTCTCCACGCTGATCGGCTGGATGAAGGACGAGTATATGATCGTCAAGGTTCCGTTCGAGAACGGCGCGCCGATCGCCCTCAACGATGGCGACAAGCTGACCATCCGCGTGTTTTCCGGCGTGAATGTGTGCTCGTTCTCTTGCGTGGTGCAGCGGGTTTTCCCGCGTCCGTTGTTTTATGTCCACCTTTCATTCCCGGTGTCCATCCAGGGCACCAGCCTGCGCGCGGCGATGCGGGTCAAGGTCGATATCCCGGCCCAGGTGACCTCGCCTGTCGGCACGACCTCGGTGTTCCTGGTGAACCTGAGCGTGTCCGGCGCGCTGATCGAGTCGTCCAAGAAGCTGTCGGACGATGAGACCCAGGTCGGCCTGTCGTTCTATCTGATCGCCCAGCCCGGCAACCGCCAGGTGCGCATCAATCCGAATGCGACCATCCGCAACATCAACGTGGTCAAGCCCGCCGCCGGCGACAAGCCGGAGGTGTTCACCTACGGCGTGCAATTCATCGACCTGGACCCGGTCCACTACACGATGCTGCAAAACCTGACCTACGAGGCGCTGATCGCCGACCGCCAGAAGATCGTCTGATCCGCGCGCCGCGGACGAAAAAAAACCGCCTGCACTGAACGCGATCTTGAGCGCGTCCAGGCAGGCGGTTTTTTACGCCGCCGCTACATCATTACGGCAGGACGTTGTTCTTCATCAGTGCCGCAGATGCCGCAGTGTTAGTGACGGTGGTGGTCACATTCCAAGTCACGTTGGCTGCGCCGGGGGCGATGGTCGGGGTGAAGGTAGCGGTTTTGCCGTCGATGTCTTTGCCGACGCCGGTGGCGAAGGTTTCAACGATCACGCCGTCGGTAACGGTGGCGCTGGCCACTTCTTTGGTGGCGGTGAAGTTCGGCACGCCTTTGGCGCCGGCGTTGCAGCCGGTCAGGTCCCCACCACCTTCCTGGGCGCACAGCGCCACAGCGGTCTTGATGGAGTCGATCGCGCCCTGGGCGTTGGCCATCTTGGCCTTGACGGTATAGTCGCTGTACGCAGGAATCGCGACGGCGGCCAGGATGCCGATAATGGCAACCACGATCATCAGTTCGATCAGGGTGAAGCCGGCCTGGGCTTGTTTCTTCATCATTTTCATGGATTTCATTTTCGACTCCTGGGGTGTGTTGAACTACAAAATTGGGTGGGACACTGAGCTAAGTGCAATTGGTGTGCCACCCCATTTTTGACCCCGAAACCGTCGAAACCTGCCAAAAACTGTCGCTTTTGGCTCTCCGGACTGCCGTTTTTTGTCAGTCGCTGCGCCGCAATTTGTCAGCCGGCGAGGTCCTGACAATTATTGTCAGGCGATGCGGAAGGCCATTTGCGTTCCGCCGAGCTCGATCACGTCGCCATGGTTCAGGCGTTGCGCCTGCTTGCCGAGCGCGATGCCGTTGACCAGCGGCGGCTGCGCGCCTTCCAGATGCGTGATGGTGTAGACGTCTGGATGACGATGGATCACCACCACCTGCCCACCGGCGCGGCCAAGCGTGGTCTGCGGCTTGGTCAGCGCCATTTGTTTGCCGGCATTGTTGCCGTTTAATACTTCGATCTGCGCCAGCAGCGGCGCTGCCGCCATCATCGGCCGCACGCCGTCGGCGATGAACTCGATCTGGAACTTGGCCATTTTGATCACATCCTGGTGTTGCAGGAAATGCTTGCCGATGCGGTGGCCGTTGACGAAGGTGCCGTTGGTGCTGTGCAGGTCTTCCAGGAAGGAGTCGTCCAGGATGGTGACGATGACGCCGTGGTCGCCGCTGACGGCCGGATGCGTCAGCACGATGTCGTTGCGCGGGTGACGGCCGATGGTCATCCGTTCTTTGCTTAGTTGTACTTGCTGTTCGACTTGCCCATCCCGCGAGATGATGATCTTCGCCAATCTGGTCTCCAAAACGAAAAAGGGGAGCGCTGGGCTCCCCTTCATTATTCCACAATCAAGCCAGTAGCTATTACAGCATGGCTTTCAGCAGACGCGCCATTTCGGACGGGTTCTTGGTGACGGTGATGCCGCAAGCTTCCATGATTTCCAGTTTGGCTTGTGCGGTGTCAGCGCCGCCGGAGATCAGCGCGCCGGCGTGGCCCATGCGCTTGCCCGGAGGAGCGGTTACACCGGCGATGAAGCCGACGACCGGTTTTTTCATGTTGTCTTTGATCCAGTAAGCCGCGTTGGCTTCGTCCGGACCACCGATTTCGCCGATCATGATGACCGCGTCGGTATCAGGATCGTCGTTGAACATCTTCATGACGTCGATGTGCTTCAGACCGTTGATCGGGTCGCCGCCGATGCCGACTGCCGACGATTGGCCCAGGCCCAGTGCGGTCAGCTGACCGACTGCTTCATAGGTCAGGGTGCCCGAACGCGAAACCACGCCGATACGGCCCTTCTTGTGGATGTGGCCTGGCATGATGCCGATCTTGATTTCGTCAGGGGTGATCAGGCCTGGGCAGTTAGGGCCCAGCAGCAGGGTCTTGGAACCTGCTTTAGCCATGCGGTCCTTCAGGGCCATCATGTCGCGGACAGGGATGCCTTCGGTGATGCAGATGGCCAGATCCATTTCGGCTTCGACAGCTTCCCAGATCGCGGCGGCCGCGCCTGCTGGCGGGACGTAGATCACGGACACGTTGGCGCCGGTTTCTTTTTTCGCTTCAGTGACGTTAGCGAAAATAGGGATGCCTTCGAAATCTTCGCCGGCTTTCTTCGGGTTCACGCCTGCGACGAAGGCAGCTTTGCCGTTCGCGTAGTCGCGGCAACCGCGGGTGTGGAATTGACCGGTCTTGCCGGTAATACCTTGGGTAACGACTTTGGTATCTTTATTGATCAGAATGGACATGTTGATTCCTTAATTAAGCTTGACCGGCAGCGGCGGCGACTACGCTCTTCGCTGCTTCTTCCATGGTGTCGGCTGCGATGATAGGCAGACCGGAATCGGCCAGCATCTTCTTGCCCAGGTCTTCGTTGGTGCCCTTCATGCGGACCACCAGCGGCACGTTCAGCGACACGGCTTTGACCGCGGTGATCACGCCTTCGGCGATCACGTCGCAGCGCATGATGCCGCCGAAGATGTTGACCAGGATAGCTTTCAGGCCTGGGTTTTTCAGCATGATCTTGAAGGCTTCGGTTACTTTCTCAGCCGTGGCGCCGCCGCCTACGTCCAGGAAGTTGGCTGGCTCGCCGCCGAACAGCTTGATGGTGTCCATGGTGGCCATGGCCAGGCCGGCGCCGTTCACCAGGCAGCCGATGTTGCCGTCCAGGGAGATGTAGGCCAGGTCGAATTTCGATGCTTCGACTTCAGCTGGATCTTCTTCGTCCAGATCGCGGTAAGCCAGGATTTCCGGCTGGCGGAACAGCGAATTGGCGTCGAAGTTGAACTTGGCGTCCAGAGCGATGACCTTGCCCGAACCGGTCAGGATCAGCGGGTTGATTTCGGCCAGCGACGAGTCGGTTTCCCAGTAGGCTTTGTACAGGCCTTGCAGGTTGGTGACGGCGTCGGGGATCGAAGCTTCCGGCACGCCGATCTTGGCGGCGATGCTGGCCGCTTCCGCGTCGGTCAGGCCGATCGATGGGTCGATGGCGATCGAGTGCAGCAGTTCTGGGTGGGACTCGGCAACTTCTTCGATGTCCATGCCGCCTTCGGAGGAAGCCATCAGCACGACGCGCTGCGATACGCGGTCGGTAACCATCGACACGTACAGTTCTTTCTTGATGTCCGCGCCTTCTTCGATCAGCAGGCGGCGTACTTTCTGGCCTTCAGGGCCGGTCTGGTGCGTGACCAGCTGCATGCCCATGATTTGCTCGGCGTATTCCTTGACTTGTTCCAGCGACTTGGCAACTTTCACGCCGCCGCCTTTACCACGGCCACCGGCGTGGATCTGTGCTTTCACAACCCAGACCGGGCCGCCCAAGGTTTCAGCAGCTTTGACTGCTTCTTCAACGGACATGCACGGAATACCGCGCGGAACCGTCACTCCGTATTTTCGGAGGATTTCTTTGCCTTGATACTCATGGATTTTCATGCTGGCTTCCCTTCTGATGCTGATGTGTAAAAATCGGTTGATACTGCGAAATGTGTGAAACTGGTAAGCAGGGATTGCTACGCGCCACCTGGTGCTGCTTTGGCCACCCAGCGCGGGTAAAACTGCGCCACTGCCCCGCCGTCGGTGCGCAGGGCATGGCATTTGTCGAGTTGAAACGGCTTATGGCGCGGCACGCCTTGGTCTTCGGTAGCCGCGTCGTTGGTCGACCAGACATCGTTGGCGAACGCCTGCACCGCGGCCGTGGGCAGGATCTGCGCCAGTTCGGTCAGGTGGGTGCAGCCGGCGGTGCCGGCCAGGCGTTGCTTGAGCTCGTGGCGGAAACCCTTCATCAGGTTCAGGCCGACGAGCTGTTTCTTGTAATCGGGGGCGATGGTGTCGCAGTAACCGGGATACGGCACGGCATCGGATGCGGCTTCGGCATCGACGATGGTCAGTTGCAGATCGACGGTCAAACGCAGGTGCAGGTCGTGCAGGGGCGTGCCGGCAGCGCGCGGGCCGGAGGCCAGCATGGTGTCGATGACTTTGATGTCGGTGATATGGGCGTCAAGATCCCACAGGCCGTCATCGCGCGCGTACGCTTGGACGGCAATTGCACGCGTGTGCCGCAGCGCACGTCGGGTAACTGGGGTTGACAGGGACATAAGACCGATGCCGCTCTCGCGACAGAAATTTAGTAAGCAGCCATGTGCTGAAATCGCACGTGTCCGCAGCTTCTACGGACAACTACCGCACCTGCGGCGCTGCAAAAACCCCAAAAGTGTAGCACATCAAGACCTCCAGTTGCGTCAGAACATATCTTTTGGACGGAAATATGGGCTTTTTGAGAGTTTTATTACAAGAAATTCATAGGTCTTATTTCAGTCATGGAAACATTCCATGGTGCGGCGCGGCAGCGGCTCAATCATCTTCCGGCGCGCCTTTCAGCGCGGTCTGCACGGCGCGCTGGGAAAATCCCCGCTGCAGCAGGAAGCGCATCTGCTTGTTGCGCTCCTGCGGATCGGCGGCCACGGTGCCGAACTTGCGGTTCCACACTTCCACGCAGCGCTCGGTCTCGCCCTCGGCCAGGCCGGCCTTGAGTTCCTGCAGCTCCTCGCCCTTGATGCCGTGGCTTTGCAGCTCGGCGACGATGCGGCTGTTGCCGAAGCGGGCCGAGCGGCGGTGGATCAGCGCTTCCGAGAAGCGCTCCTGCGACAGCCAGTTGTTCTTTTCCAGCAGGTCGAGCAGGGCTTCGACGTCGTCGCCCTCCTCCGCGTAGCGCGCCAGCTTGCGGCCCAGCTCCATGCGGCTGTGCTCGCGCATCGACAGGAAGCGCAGCGCGCGTGCCTTCAGGCTGAGTTGCGGTGCTGCCATAAAATCCTCCGCACAATGAGAAAACCACCGGCTGAATCAACAGCGCGGTGGTTCGGGATGAAGCGGACGCGGCTTACGCGGCGTCGGCCTTGTCGCCCTTGTCCGCCTTGTCGACGGATTTCAGCTTGACCACGGTGTTGTCGGTGGCCAGCGGCGGCAGTGCGCGCACGCCCAGCGATTCGCGGACCTTGTTTTCGATTTCCCACGCCAGCTCAGGACGCTCCTGCAGGAAGATGCGGGCGTTGTCCTTGCCCTGGCCGACGCGCTCGCCGTTGTAGCTGTACCACGAGCCGGACTTCTCGACGATCTTCGCTTCCACGCCCAGGTCAAGAATCTCGCCCTCGCGCGAGGTGCCCGCGCCGTACAGGATGTCGAAGTGCGCTTCCTTGAACGGTGGCGCGATCTTGTTCTTGACGACCTTGACCTTGGTCTCGTTGCCGATCACCTCGTCGCCCGACTTGATCGAGCCGGTGCGGCGGATGTCCAGGCGCACGGAGGCGTAGAACTTCAGCGCGTTGCCGCCGGTGGTGGTCTCCGGGCTGCCGAACATGACGCCGATCTTCATGCGGATCTGGTTGATGAAGATGACCAGGGTGTTGGTGCGGTTGATCGAACCGGTCAGTTTGCGCAGCGCCTGGGACATCAAACGGGCTTGCAGGCCCGGCAGCGAATCGCCCATGTCGCCCTCGATCTCGGCGCGCGGCGTCAGCGCCGCGACGGAGTCGACCACGACCATGTCCACCGAACCGGAGCGCACCAGCGCGTCGCAGATTTCCAGTGCCTGTTCGCCGGTGTCCGGCTGCGAGATCAGCAGCTCGTGCAGGTTGACGCCCAGCTTCTGCGCATAGCCCACGTCCAGCGCGTGCTCGGCGTCGATGAAGGCGCAGGTGCCGCCCAGTTTTTGCATTTCCGCGATGGTTTGCAGGGTCAGCGTAGTTTTACCGGACGATTCAGGACCGTAGATTTCCACCACGCGGCCGCGCGGCAGGCCGCCGACGCCCAGGGCGATGTCCAGGCCCAGCGAGCCGGTCGACACCACTTGCACGTCCTCGATCGGCGCGTTGGCGTCCATGCGCATTACGGAGCCTTTGCCGAATTGCTTTTCAATCTGGGCCAGCGCGGCAGCCAGCGCCTTAGCCTTTTCAGATGCAGGTACAACAGCTTTTTTATCGTCCATAATGTTCTTTCAACCAGTGAGTGGGTGCAAATTCCGGGTGCAAATTCGCTGAATTCGTCGGTACAGGCAGCACTGTATAAAAAAACAGTGCTTAATGCAAGCACGATTTTTAAACAATTTTGAGATAGCACAAAAACTCGCCACCCTTCACGAAATGCAACACAATACAAGCTTCTGCAGCCGGAGTGCTTTACATGCGTATTTTACTTGCCGAGGATGACAGCGTACTGGCCGACGGCCTGACCCGCTCGCTACGCCAGTCCGGCTACGCCATCGATTGCGTCGGCAACGGCCAGGAGGCCGACACCGCCCTGTCAACCCAGGAATTCGACCTGCTGATCCTCGACCTGGGCCTGCCCAAGCTGTCCGGGCTGGAGGTGCTGCGCCGCCTGCGCGCGCGTTCCTCGCTGCTGCCGGTGCTGATTTTGACCGCCGCCGATTCGATCGAGCAGCGCGTCAACGGCCTCGACCTGGGCGCCGACGACTACATGGCCAAGCCTTTCGCGCTGTCCGAGCTGGAGGCGCGGGTGCGCGCGCTGACCCGGCGCGGCGCCGGCGGCGGCGCCACCGTGGTCCGCCACGGCCCGCTGAGCTACGACCAGGTCGGCCGCAGCGCCTACATCAACGACCAGATGCTGGACCTGTCGGCGCGCGAGCTGGGCCTGCTGGAAATCCTGCTGGCGCGCAGCGGCCGGCTGGTGTCCAAGGAACAGCTGGTCGACCACCTGTGCGAATGGGGCGAGGAAGTGAGCAACAACGCCATCGAGGTCTATGTGCACCGGCTGCGCAAGAAGATCGAGGTGGGCGGCATCCGCATCGCCACCGTGCGCGGACTGGGCTACTGCCTGGAGAAATTCTCGGACGCCGCCAAGTGACGCCGCCGGCCTCGCCACCGCAGCAGGACCTGGAGTACCAGCCGCCGGCGGCCGAGGCGGACGACGAGATCCAGCATTCGCTGTTCGGCGAGATCCTGGACTGGATGCTGGCGCCGCTGCTGCTGCTGTGGCCGATGAGCATCGCGATCACCTACCTGGTGGCCAAGTCCATCGCCAACCAGCCGTTCGACCACGCGCTGGAGGACAGCGTGACCGTGCTGGCGCAGCAGGTGCGCGCGGTGGACGGCAAGGTCATCAAGGGCCTGTCCGGCCCGGCGCGCGACATCCTGCGCGCCGACGACGTCGACAGCGTCTACTTCCAGATCCAGGGTCCGCACGGCGAGCACGTGGACGGCGACCGCGACCTGCCGCCGCCGGTCATCGACGACGACGACAAGCAGCGCAGCAGCGTGCGCTTCCGCAACGACACCATGCACGGCACGCCGGTGCGCGTGGCCTACGCCTACGTGCGGCTGGAGCGCGACGCCGCCGACGACCCGCAACTGGCGCTGGTGCAGGTGGCCGAGACGCTGGAGAAGCGCGGCCAGCTGGCCAACGCCATTATCAAGGGCGTGATCCTGCCGCAGTTCATCATCCTGCCCATTGTGCTGGCCCTGGTGTGGTTCGCGCTGGCGCGCGGGCTGTCGCCGCTGGCGCAGCTGCAGGAGCGCATCCGCGCGCGCAGTTCGGACGACCTCAGCCCCATCGCCTCCAACCAGGTGCCGGAGGAGATCTCGCCGCTGGTCACGTCGCTCAACGACATGCTGGCGCGGCTGTCGCTGTCGATCGAGATGCAGAAGCGCTTCATCGCCGACGCCGCGCACCAGATGCGCACGCCGCTGGCGGGCATGCGCATGCAGTCCGAACTGGCCCTGCGCCAGACCGACCGCGGCGAAATCCACCGCTCGCTGGAGCAGCTGGCCAAGAGCTCGGAGGCCGCCACCCGCCTGGTCAATCAATTGCTGGCCCTGGCCCGCGCCGAGAACCAGCCGCAGGCCGGCACCGCCATGCTGCCGCTGGAATTGTCCGAGCTGGCGCGCAGCGCGGTGCAGGACTGGGTGCCGGCCTCGTTCGCGCAGCGCATCGACCTCGGCTACGAGGCGCCGGCCGAACCGATACACATCGTCGGCAACCCGACCATGCTGCGCGAGCTGCTGTCCAACCTGATCGACAACGCGCTGCGCTACACGCCCACCGGCGGCAGCGTCACCGTGCGGGTGCGTGGCGACGACGAGCACGGCTTGCTGGAGGTCGAGGACACCGGCCCCGGCATCGCCCAGGCCGAGCGCGGGCGGGTGTTCGAACGCTTCTACCGCATCCTCGGCAACAAGGCCGAGGGCAGCGGCCTGGGCCTGGCTATCGTGCGCGAGATCGCCCATCAGCACGGCGCCGAGGTCGACATCTACAACAACCCGCGCGCGCAGCAATCGAAGCTGCCGGGCGCACTGTTCCGGCTGACCTTCCCGTTGCCGCCGCGTCCGCAGGAACCGGAAAGCGAGCCGCCGTACTATGGATAAGACCCTGATCCGCGCCCGTCACTGGGAGCGCACGCGCCGCCTGACCGCGCTCCTGCTGCTGGCCTGGCTGGCGACCGGCTTCTGCGCCGCCTTCTTCGCCCGCGAACTGGCCGGGCTGAGCGTGTTCGGCTGGCCGCTGTCGTTCTACCTGGCTGCGCAGGGCGCGTCGCTGGTCTACCTGAGCATCCTGGCCGTCTACGCCTGGCGCATGCGCAAGCTCGACCGCGCAGCAGCAACGCAGGCCGCCGCTGCTGCGACGGCGACCGCAGCGGCAACAGCGGCAGCGGTGTCCCCGCCGGAGCCGCGCACATGAAAAGCTCCCGCACCTTCTTCCAGCGCCTGCGCAGCTACTACCTGCTGTTCACCGGCGGCTTCGCCTGCTTCCTGGTGGCGCTGTCGGTGCTGGAGCAGGAAGGCATGTCGCGCACCTGGATCGGCTACCTGTTCATGTTCGCCACCATCGTGCTGTACGCGTCGATCGGCGTGCTGAGCCGCACCTCCAACGTGCTCGAATACTACGTCGCCGGCCGCCGCGTGCCGGCCATGTTCAACGGCATGGCCACCGCCGCCGACTGGATCTCCGCCGCCAGCTTCATCAGCCTGGCAGGCGGCCTGTACCTGCACGGCTTCGACGGCCTGGCCTACATCATGGGCTGGACCGGCGGCTACTGCCTGGTGGCGCTGCTGATCGCGCCCTACCTGCGCAAGTTCAGCCAGTACACCATCCCCGACTTCCTGGCCGCCCGCTACGGCGGCGGCGACGGCGAGGGACCCGGCGGACGCGCGGTGCGCATCCTGGCGGTCTGCGCCACCATCATCGTCTCCTTCACCTACGTGGTGGCGCAGATCTACGCGGTGGGGCTGATCGCCTCGCGCTTCACCGGCGTCGATTTCTCGGTCGGCATCTTCCTCGGCCTGGCCAGCATCCTGGTGTGCTCCTTCCTCGGCGGCATGCGCGCCATCACCTGGACCCAGGTGGCGCAGTACATCATCATCCTGGTGGCCTTCCTGATGCCGGCCATCTGGCTGTCCGGCAAACACACCGACAACCCCATCCCGCAACTGGCCTACGGCAAGCTGCTGCCCAAGCTGAGCGCGCGCGAGTACGTGCTGCAGAACGATCCGAAGGAGGCCGAGGTGCGCGCCATCTTCCGCCAGCGCGCGGACGAGCTCGACGCCCGCCTGCGCGCGCTGCCGGCCTCGTGGGAAGCGGGCCGCATCGAGCTCCAGCGCAAGCTCGACCGCGTCAAGCTGCGCAACGCCTCGCTGCTGGAGATCCGCAACGCCGAGCGGGCGCTGATCGCCTATCCGAAAAACGCCGACGAGGCCACGCGCAGCTGGAGCGAGGCGCGCGACCAGAACCTGGCGCGCGCCGAGCCGATCACGCCGCACGCCACGCCCTACCCCGGCGATGCCGAGACCTCGGACATCAAGCGCAACAACTTCCTGGCGCTGGTGTTCTGCCTGATGATGGGCACGGCCGCGCTGCCGCACATCCTGATGCGCGCCTACACCACGCCGTCGGTGCACGAAACGCGCGTGTCGGTGTTCTGGACGCTGTTCTTCATCCTGCTGATCTACCTGACCATCCCGGCGCTGGCGGTGCTGGTCAAGTACGACATCTACAGCGCGCTGGTCGGCAGCGACTACGCACACCTGCCCAACTGGGTGTCGTACTGGGCCAATGTGGACAAGGCCAATCCGCTGTTCAGCATCAGCGACATCAACCACGACGGCGTGGTGCAGCTGGCCGAGATCACCATCGACGCCGACGTGCTGGTGCTGGCCACGCCGGAGATCGCCGGCCTGCCCTACGTGGTGTCCGGCCTGGTGGCGGCGGGCGGCCTGGCCGCCGCGCTGTCGACCGCCGACGGCCTGCTGCTGGCGATCTCCAACGCGCTGTCGCACGACGTCTACTACAAGATCGTCGACCGCAGCGCCTCGACCCAGAAGCGGGTGACGATTTCCAAGCTGCTGCTGCTGGGCGTGGCCTTCATCGCCGCCTATGGCGCCTCGCAGAAGCCGGGCGACATCCTGTCGCTGGTGGGCGCGGCGTTCTCGCTGGCGGCGTCGGCGCTGTTCCCGGCGCTGGTGCTGGCAGTGTTCTGGAAGCGCGCCAACTACCAGGGCGCGGTGGCCGGCATGACGACCGGCTTCGCGGTCTGCCTGTATTACATGCTGCACACTAATCCGACGCTGGGCGGCAGCGTGGCCAGGCAATGGTTCCACATCGCGCCCATCTCGGCCGGCATCTTCGGCGTGCCGGCCGGCCTGCTGACGATGGTGACGGTCAGCCTGCTGACGCCGCCGCCGGAGCGCCAGACCGGCGCGCTGGTCGACTACATCCGGGCGCCGGAACTTTAAGATACACGGCCGTTGTGGCGGATTTGATAACTTGGTGCTATTGTGCGGGCACCGTCCATTTCAAATACGCCCATGAACCTGCGCCCTCTTCTGCTGCTGGCCTTCGCCGCCAGCCAGGCTTTCCACCCCGTCCTGGCCGCCGACGCGCCGCCGGCCCGTCCATCGGTCGAAGACTTCTTCGGCAATCCGGAATTCAACGACGCGCAGCTCTCGCCCAGCGGCAAGTTCCTGGCCGTCAAGGTCGGCTCCAAGGACAAGCGCGACCGCCTGGCCGTGGTGGACCTGGCGGCCAACACGGTCAAGGTGGCGGGCAACTTCGGCGATGCCGACATCGGCCGCTTCCAGTGGGTCAACGACGAGCGCCTGGCCTTCACCGCCGCCGACCACCAGCTGGCCCAGGGCGACCAGCGCTACGCGCCCGGCCTGTACGCGATCAACCGCGACGGCACCAACTTCCGCCAGCTGGCGATGCGCAACGGCGCGCCCTTCATCAGCGCCAGCTCGGGCAGCTCGCTGACGCGCGAGCTGCTGCCGTGGCACACCTATATGCTGGACCAGCCCGGCGCCCAGGACTCGGAGTACATGTACGTGCGCAACATGCGCATCACCGGCCCCGGCCAGGTGGACCGGGTCGACCTGCAGCGCATCAACACCCTGACCGGACGCGTGGCGCTCACCGTCCCGCGCCCCGGCGACAGCATGAGCTGGCTGCTCGACAGCAAGGGCGAGCCGCGCCTGACGGAAACCGTGAAGGAGCGCACCACCGAGGTCTGGTACCGCGATCCGGCCACCAACGAATGGCGCAAGCTGACCGGCTTCGACAGCTACACCGGCGGCAAGAACGCCTTCACGCCGCTGGCGTTCGGGCCGGACGGCATGCTGTACGTGATCACGAACAAGCACAGCGATCTCATGGCGATCCACAGCTACAACCTGGCCACCAACACCATCTCCGAAAAGCCCATCGTCAAGCTGGACGGCTATGACTTCCGCGGCCGCCTGATCATGGAGCGCGACAAGATCCTCGGCGTGCGCTACAAGACCGACGCCGCCGGCACGGTCTGGTTCGACCCGGCCATGAAGGCGATGCAGGACAAGGTCGACACCATGCTGCCCAACACCATCAACCTGCTGACGCCGCCGACCCAGCCGCAGGCGCCGTGGGTGCTGGTGCGCGCATTCAGCGACGTGTGGCCCTCGCGCAGCTTCCTGTACAACCGCGACACCCAGCAGCTGAACGCCGTGGGCGCCAGCTACCCGTCCATCAATCCGAACCAGATGGCGCACAAGAACCTGGTGCACTACAAGGCGCGCGACGGCCTCGACATCCCGGCCTGGCTGACCGTGCCGCGAGGCGGCGGCAAGAACCTGCCGATGGTGGTGCTGGTGCATGGCGGCCCGTATGTCCGCGGCGGCGACCTGGAGTGGGAGCCGCAGGCGCAGTTCCTGGCCTCGCGCGGCTACGCGGTGCTGGAGCCCGAATATCGCGGCAGCACCGGCTTCGGCCAGCGCCACTACCGCGCCGGCTGGAAGCAATGGGGCTTGAAGATGCAGGACGATATCGCCGACGGCGCGCGCTGGGCCATTGCCCAGGGCACGGCCGACGCCAAGCGCATCTGCATCGCCGGCGCCAGCTACGGCGGCTACGCCACGCTGATGGGACTGATCAACGATCCCGACCTGTACAAGTGCGGCATCGACTGGGCCGGCGTCACCGATATCAACCTGATGCACGACGGCCACTGGGCCTATGTGTCGGACTTTTCGGAAGGCTGGAAGCAGTACGGCATCCCTGAGCTGGTGGGCGATCCGGTCAAGGATGCCGAGCAGCTGAAGGCCACGTCGCCGCTGCTGCAGGCGGCGCGCATCAAGCAGCCGCTGCTGCTGGCCTACGGCGGCGCCGACCAGCGCGTGCCGCTGCCGCACGGCACCAAGTTCTACAAGGCGGTCAAGCAGACCAACCCCGACGTCGAGTGGATCGAGTACCCGGACGAGGGCCACGGCTGGGCGCTGCCGAAAAACCGTTTCGACTTCTGGACCCGGGTCGAGAAATTCCTCGACAAGAATATCGGCGCGGGCGCGGCGCGATGAGGCCGGTGCGCACACTGCTGCTGGCCGCGCTCGCGCTGGCGTCCGCCTGCCACGCGCAGGCTGCGCCGCCACCGGTGGCCAGCTTCTTCGCCAACCCCGCCTTCAACGGCGCCATGCTCTCGCCCAACGGCCGCTACCTGGCCGCCTTCATCGGCGCCGGCGACAAGCGCGACGGCCTGGCCGTGGTCGACCTGGCCGACCTGAGCGCCCACATGGTGGCGCAGTTCAACGACACCGACATCGGCCAGGCGCACTGGGTCAACAACGAGCGCCTGCTGTTCAGCACGACCGACAAGAGCGTCGGCCGGCGCGACGTGCGCTTCGGCCCCGGCCTGTTCGTGGTCGAGCGCGACGGCAAGCGCTTCCGCCAGCTGGCCAAGCGCAACAACCCGTTCTTCCAGAGCGGCGACGGCGGCCGCGAGCTGCTGCCGTGGCACACCTTCATGCTGGACCAGCCCGGCGCCCAGGACAGCGGCGAGGTCTACGTCACCGACGCCGACATCCGCGGCGCCGGCATCCTGGCCGCGTCCGACCTGCTGCGGCTGAACACGCGCACCGGCCTCACCCACGCGGTCGAGCATCCGGGCGTGGCGCGCGGCTGGCTGCTGGACCAGCACGGCCAGCCGCGCCTGGTCGAGACGCTGGACGGCAACACCGAGGCCATCCATTACCTGGACCCGGCCACCAGCCAGTGGCGCACGCTGGCCAGCTTCAATGCCTACACCGGCGGCGCCGGCGGTTTCGATCCGCTGGCCTTCGGCCCGGACGGCGCGCTGTATGTGACCGCCCGCGCCGGCCACGACCGCAGCGCGCTGTACCGCTACGACCTGGTGCACAACAAGCTGTCCGAGCAACCGATCGTGACGCTGGACGGCTTCGACTTCCGCGGCCACCTGATCGTCAGCAAGGACCGCCTGCTGGGCGTGCGGGTACACGGCGACGCCGAGGGCACGGTCTGGTTCGACGCCGGCATGAAGGCGCTGCAAAAGACGGTGGACGCCATCCTGCCCGGCACCATCAACCTGATCACCCCGGCCAGCCGGCCGGAGACGCCGTGGATGCTGGTGCAATCGTATTCGGACAAGCAGCCGCTGCGCACGTTGGTGTTCAACACCGAGACCAAGCGCATGAGCGAGGTCGGCAACCTGGCGCCGCAGATCAAGCCGGCCGAGATGGGCAGCCGCGAGCTGGTGCACTACACCGCGCGCGACGGCCTCGACATCCCGGCCTGGCTGACTTTGCCGCCGGGCGGCCACGACAAGAATCTGCCGATGGTGGTGCTGGTGCACGGCGGCCCGTTCATGCGCGGCGGCAGCTGGAACTGGAACGCCGACGCGCAATTCCTGGCCACGCGCGGCTACGCGGTGCTGGAGCCGGAATTCCGCGGCAGCACCGGCTTCGGCGACGCGCACTTCCGCGCCGGCTGGAAGCAGTGGGGCCTGAAGATGCAGGACGATATCGCCGACGGCACACGCTGGGCCATCGCCCAAGGTACGGCCGACGCGAGGCGCGTCTGCATCGCCGGCGCCAGCTACGGCGGCTACGCCACGCTGATGGGGCTGATCAACGATCCGGACCTGTACCAGTGCGGCATCGACTGGGTCGGCGTGACCGACATCGACCTTCTGTACGACAGCGGCTGGCGCTACGCCTCCGACCTGCCGCAGGGCTGGAAGCAGTACGGCATGCCGGCGCTGATCGGCGACCGGGTCCAGGACGCGGCGCAGTTGCAAGCCACCTCGCCGCTGCGGCAGGCGGCGCGCGTGACGCAGCCGCTGCTGCTGGCCTACGGCGGCGCCGACGTGCGGGTGCCGCTCAACCACGGGCTCAAGTTCTACGACGCGGTCAAGGCCGGCAATCCGCACGTCGAATGGATCGAATACCCGGAGGAAGGCCACGGCTGGGCGCTGCCGAAGAACCGCATCGATTTCTGGACCCGCGTGGAGAAATTCCTCGACAAGAATATCGGTGCGCGCTGAAAGTCGCGCTATAGTTGCGGCAAGCCTGTTCAACGTCTACGGAGGAGCGCGCATGTCGTCGGGAAAAATTCTGGTCGCACAGGGAGGCGGTCCCACCGCCGTCATCAACCAGTCGCTGGCGGGGGTGGTGCTGGAGGCGCGCCGCTTCCGCGACGTCACCCGCGTCTACGGCGCGCTGCACGGCGTGCGCGGCATCATCAACGAGGACCTGGTCGACCTGACCCGCGAGACCAGCCACAACCTGGAACTGGTGGCGGCCACGCCGTCGTCGGCGCTGGGCTCCACGCGCGACAAACCGGACCTGGCCTATTGCACGGAAATCTTCAAGGTCTTGCGCGCGCACGAGATCGAGCAGTTCTACTACATCGGCGGCAACGATTCGTCCGACACGGTGCGTATCGTCAGCGAGCAGGCGCAACAGGCCGGCTATCCGCTGCGCAGCATCCACATCCCCAAGACCATCGACAACGACCTGGTCGGCAGCGACCACACGCCGGGCTTCCCGTCGGCGGCGCGGTTTGTCGCGCAGGCGTTTGCCGGCGCCAACCTGGACAACGCCTCGCTGCCCGGCGTGTACGTGGGCGTGGTGATGGGCCGCCACGCCGGCTTCCTCACGGCCGCCTCGGCGCTGGGCAAGAAGTTCCCGGACGACGGCCCGCACCTGATCTACCTGCCCGAGCGCGTGTTCTCGCTGGAGCAGTTCCTGGCCGACGTCAAGGCCACCTACGCGCGCTATGGCCGCTGCGTGATCGCCGTGTCCGAGGGCATCCACGACGCCTCCGGCGAGCCGATCGCCAGCCTGCTGGCCAAGGAGGTCGAGCGCGACGCGCACGGCAACGTGCAGCTGTCGGGCACCGGCGCGCTGGCCGACCTGCTGTGCGACGAGATCAAGGCCAAGCTGGGCATCAAGCGCGTGCGCGGCGACACTTTCGGTTACCTGCAACGGTCCTTCATCGGCTGCGTGTCGGATGTGGACCAGCGCGAGGCGCGCGAGGTCGGCGAAAAGGCGGTGCAGTTCGCCATGTGGGGCGGGCGCGACGGCTCGGTGGCGATCAAGCGCACCGGCTTTTACTCGGTCGACTACGAGCTGATGGCATTGGCCGACGTGGCCGGCAAGACGCGGGTGATGGAGGATGAGTTCATCAGCGCCAGCGGCACCGACGTGACCGACGCGTTCAGGCTGTACCTGCGCCCGTTGCTGGGTTCCGGCATGCCGGACGCCTTCCGCCTGCGGCCGTCGCCGGTGGAAAAAATTCTGAAGAAATAGGAGATGAAGATGAGCATATTCCCACGCAGCCTGGTGCTGGCCATGCTGGCCGGTGCAGCACTGAGCGCCGCCGCGCAGAACGCCAACCAGCCGCCGCCACCGCCCGACGGCCGGCGCGGCCCGCCGCAGGAAGCGATCGACGCCTGCAAGGGCAAGGCGGAAGGCGTCAAGGTCACCTTCAAGGGCCGGCGCGGGGAGGACGTCAAAGGCGTGTGCAAGAAGATGCGCGAAGGCGTGGTGGCCGTCCCCGAAGGCGGCATGCCGCCACCACCGCCGGACCAGCGCAAGTAAGGGCTTTATGTCCTTTGTGGAGGCGCGAAATTCCGGATGAATTCCTTTGCGTCCTCCACATGTTCATTCGCGGCGTCCTGAACCAGCTGCCAGCCCAGCTGGGATTTTTTATCGAATCCATGGGAGCCGTAATAGAGATTGCGGCCGTGTTCGAATTTCGCCTTGGGATAACCCAGCTTGGCCGCGCACTCAAAGAAATAGCCCGCCTTGAGTTCGTCCTTGCCGACCAAGTCTCCGATATCGTAGCAAACGCCGAGGGCGTATAGAGCCGGCGCGTAACCCAGCTCGGCAGACTTCTTCAAGAGGCGAAGACTTCTCTCTTCAAATTGTTCGTCCGACTCCCCGTCGACAGAGCTAAAGGTGGAAGCAAGGAACAAAGCCTCGGGATCAGCGCTGGCTACAAAGGGCGCGAGCAGATGTGACGCCTCCAAAATGTCGCCGCGATCCAATGCCAAGCGTGCCTTGGCAATTTTTTTCGCATTATCCATGAGGAATAACCTTTTCACCCTTGGGGCCGGTGCAACGACATTGCACATGATGCGTTGATTTCGCCCCCCAGTTTCTCTTTCGCGGATTTTTGGACAGCAACAGACGGCTCAGACCGGCCACGCTACAAGCACTCTCCTGCCATCTTCTGATCGCAAAGCCATATGCCTTCTCCGACGTGTTCTCCCGTTGAAGACTTACGAGGCATCTGAGAGCGCATATTGAAGCGTATCGAAGATTGCGATGCAAGCCAAGCGGGCCGGTCCTTAGCGGCCGGCAGGTTGAGGATGACGCTGCCCATCGCCCGCCAGGTCACGCCGTCCGGCGAAATGAAACCGGTGAATTCCGCCCCCACCCGCGTCAGCCGGCCCCAGTACGGCGCCGTGCATGCCACCGTCGCGCCGATCCGGCTGCTGGCGTAGCCGTTGGCGCCGCGATATACCATCTGCGCGCCGTGTCCGGGCGCGATCGTCATCGTCACGTGCGCCGCGTTGCCGTCCAGGTTGGCGCGCATCATTACGCCGAAAATTTCATGACCCAGCGCGCCATATTGATGTTCTGGCCCGCCATTTTTGCCGTTTGTCGCATTGATCACATCTCGTGGCGTTGAAAGCCTTATGCTCTACAACTTGCAAATCCGAGAACCTGGAGGACGATGTATATGCGCTTCTTTTACGGCAGAGTCAGCATGGGCGCCATGCTTTTGTCAGGGATGCTCTGCGCGGCTCCCGCCGCCAACGCATCCACCACCGAGCCGGCTACGGACGGCCAGACGCTGCACGACGAGCTCAGGCGACACTATCCCTCGCTGTCGTGGATTGAGCGTTATCGCCAGGCTTACCCAGCAGAGGTGCAAGGCAACGACGCACTCTGGCACGCCACCCCGGCACCGGCGCTCGATAACAACGAGCAGCTCATCGACGCCCTGGTCGCCTTGCAGGATCAGCATGTCGCGCTGGCAGACCCCGCAGGCGGCAAACCTGAGACCTTGGGCGTACTCTTCCGCACAAGCAGCGATGGTGCGATGGTGGTTTGGCGGCGCATCGACCCGTCGGTGACCACGCTGGCAGAAGGTGAGCAAGTGCTCAGCATCGACGGCGTAGCGGTTGCGCGCTGGCTGGAACAGGCTGCCCAACGTACGTTTGGCGGCAACCGCCGCTCAAGAATGGCCGAGGCAGCCGTGAAGCTGGCGATGGCGTCACGTGCCGAACACGCCGCAACGGGGCTGGCAAACCGTGTGCATTTCACCATACGTGATGCCGGCGGCAAGGAGCGCACAGTCGAGCTGACCTATCAGGCGGTCACCGCGCAAACCGGCGCCGCGATTGCTCAAGCTGTTGAGCGCTCCGACCTCCCCGATGTCGTGCTGGCGGGAGGCTATCGCGTTGGCGTGCTGCGTTTTGGCGCATTTGCGCCGCAGTACGATGCCGATTTCAACCAGGCCGCTGATGCGGCCGATGTCCCTGGCGCCAGCCAGGATGCGCCGATGCTGGCCGGCTTTTGCGCGCTGGTCCGCAAGCGGCTCGCCGGCATTGACGCCTTGGCGGCGCGGTCGGATCTACTGCTGGTCGACTTGCGCGGCAATCTGGGCGGATTCGGGCGCGAAGCGCGTCTGCTGGCTCAGGCCCTGACCCGCGAGCCGCTGGCACGCACCCTGGACCTCTTCACCACAGGCACGCCAGGCCGGGTCAAGTTGGTGGAGCAGCATAACGATGCATCCTGCGGCAGCATCGCCACCCCGCGCCCCCTGCTTGTGTGGACCGATGCCGGCACACGCTCGTCAGGAGAATTCATGGCCACCTGGCTGTGGTCCGCCGGCGCCATCACCATCGGCGAACGCACGATAGGCGCAGGGGGCGGACGCGACGCCGACGCCGCCGGCATTCAGTTGCCGAATTCCGGCATGCGCGTGAAATACAGCGGGAACTTCAGCGTATTCGACAATGGCACGCGCTTGCAATCCGGCCAGACCGATGAATTGGCCTTGCTCGATCTGGTCAGCCAGAACCGTTTCGCCCCCAGCCGTACACGGCCGTTCGCCATCCAGGCGGTGGGGCTGGCGCCCGATGTTCCCTTGCCGACCACGACAGGTGATCTCCTCGATGGTGGCCGTAGCGCCATCGAACGCGCCGTTGCCAGGTTAATCCAGTCCAGGCGGCTTCCCGCCCGCGTCTCCCAGCGATAAAACTTCTGCTCCGATATGCCGAGCTGGGGATGCCGCCCACCGCCATCCCCAGCTCGGCTTGCTTCAACACGGCAACGCTTCCATTTCCCATTCCGCCAAAACCCTTCGCTATGCGAAAACGCCATAGCTGGCGTCAAAAACCTTATACCAGTTTAATGGTTGGCAGTAATAGACTTTATTGCACTACTTCAATCGTCTGGAGGAGGCAGGCGAGAAGAAAAAATATGGCGATCCCGTCGAAACGGGCGTCGGAGACCTGTTGGACCCGAATATCGGGCCAGCAGCATTGGAGGAGCACTTCCCAAAAAAACGATTAAGGGGACAGTTAGATGAGACACGGAAATACAAAAACGATTAGAAAAACCATGGTGGCCCAAGCTTGTGCACTTTTAATGGCCGGGCCCATGACCGCGTATGCGCAGGAGGCCGGGACCGCCGTTGCAGGCAAGGACACGGACACCCCGATCGCCGTTGTCGTCACCGGTCAGCGAGCGGCGTTGAAATCGGCGCGCGATCTCAAGCAGGACTCCAATCAGATCGTCGACTCGATCCAGGCAAACGATATCGGCAAGCTGCCGGACGTGAATACGGTCGAGTCGCTGCAGCGGGTTGCCGGGGTTCAGATCCAGCGCCGGTATGGCGAGGGCGGCACTGATTACGACCACCGCACCGAACCCGCGATCACCATCCGTGGCATTACCCAAGTGCGCAACCTGATCGACGGACGAGACTTCTTTACGGCCAACGGTGGCCGGGCACCGGACCTGGAAGGGCTGCCCTCCGAACTCATGGCCGGCGTGGATGTCTATAAAAACGCGGCATCCAACCTGATCGAAGGCGGGGTCGGCGGCGTAGTCAACATCCGCACGCGACTGCCATTCGATTCGAAAGAAGACCTCAACGTTATTACGCTCAAGTCGAATTACTATGACCGGGTTCGTAAGTCTTCACCGTCGGTTTCGGGCCTGTTAAGCCGGCAATTCAATACGGGTGCCGGCCGCATGGGCATCCTGGTGAATGCAACGGGAAGCGAAACCTACTATCGCCAGGATGCCGTCCTTCAGCAGCAGCAGCACTGTCTCACCGCAACGGTTGGGAAATGCTCGAACGACCCGACGAAAGCGCCCTCGGCGGCAAAAGCTGCGGCCTTTAATTCGATGCCAAACAAGGGCACTCTCTCGGAAGTCTATGTGCCGACTTCCTTTGAGATGTACCAGGACTCGGGGAGCCGAAAGCGCGAGGGTCTGTCGGTCGCCTACCAATGGCAGGTGAACGACGACATGCTTTTCACCGCACAAAATCTCTATTCGAACTATAAATTTATCCGTCGCGGAGAATACATCTACGGCGACGACAAGAACAGCGACCCACGCGCAGCGGCGGGTTCCACCTGGACTTGGGGAGCGGATGGCAGCGCCACGAGCGGCACGTTGGGCTCGCAAATTTTCTCGTCCTCGCGGTTTGACCAGGAAGTTCGCAATCGCACGAACTTATCCGCCGTGAACCTCAAGTGGCGCATCTCGGACAGGCTCAAGTCGAAGACTGATTTCGCCTATGAAACCGCTCACTATGACACTGAGCGCAATGGCGACTCCATCAAGCTTTACGATAACGAAAGCAGAAGCGTCGCTAATATTCCCAATCTCAATCTGGCCTTCGATGTGCGCGGCAAGATTCCCAAATTTTCCATCGTCGATCCCGCCAACCCAAGCAACCCCTACGCATATTTTGGCAATCCGAAGAATTGGAATTATGAGTGGCTCGCTAACGGGGTAGACCGCGACAATCTGAAAATGTCGGCGCTCAGCCAGGATTTCGACTATGACATCGGCGATCACTTCTTCACCAAGCTGCACGCCGGCGTTCGCCTGGCGGACACCAAGGTGAACTTGCGGGGCAACTGGAACAGCACCGGCGCCTGTAACGATACGGGCACCAATCCCAGCTGGGGAGCATGCCCGCTTATTCCAGTGGCACAGCATCCGGATCTCGCCTACGCCGGGCCTGCCAGCAACTTCATGAAGCCAGGCATTGGTTTCCCTGTGGCGGTGTTCCCCGAGTACGCCAATCCCAACTCAAGCGTTTTCGATCGAACGGTCGCGACTTACGCGCAATTATTCGCCGGCAAGCCAAACTCCTATACGTTCGATACATCGTTTGCGCCTGGGGACATCAATGAGCAACACGAAAAGACGCAGTCACTGTTCGTGACGGGCGACTTCGCCACGGATGTATTCGGTTACGCACTCGATGGCACCGCCGGCGTCCGGGCTGTAAAGACCGATCAGACATCGATAGGCTTTATCCAGGACAGCACCGGGTCCCATGCGGTCGCTCTCAATAATCGCTACTCGAATATTCTCCCCAGCCTCAATACACGTCTGCACCTGAACGAAGATTTGCAGGTTCGCTTCGGCTATGGCAAGACGATGACGCGGCCAAACTTTGGCGATATGGCCGCCCATGTTCAGCTGAACCCGAACATCCCCTCGCAGCTCAACGCCAACGGACGTCCTACCGGCAGTTCCGGTAATCCGTTCCTGGAGCCGATGACTGCGACTTCGTACGATGTGACAGTGGAGGACTATTGGGGCACGTCCAATATGGCGTTCCTGGGCGCATTCAAGAAGGATATCAAGGGTTACCTCGCCAGCGGCATCGAACCGATGAACTTCGGTGGCGTCATCTACGATATTGGGACCAACATCAATCTGGGTAAGGGTTCGGTAAAAGGTATTGAAGCTGGCTTTACGCAATTCTTTGACTTCCTGCCAGATCCGTTCAAAGGATTTGGGGTGCAGACCAACTACACCTATGTCGACTCAAAAGTTGAGCTCACCCCTGGAGTCCTTATTCCCTTGCCGAAGTTGTCCAAGAATAGCTACAACCTGATCGCGCTCTATGAACGCGGCCCCGTGCAAGCGCGGATCGCGTACAACTGGCGTTCGGCTTACCTTGACCAAATCAATGGTAGTGGGGTTTCTGGTGCAAACCAATATGCAACGCCCTATTCGTCGCTCGATGCCTCGGTGAGCTATCAGATTAATAAGACCTTCACGCTTTCAGCGGATGCCGTCAATCTGAGAAACTCGATGTACCAGACGTATGTCGAGCGCCCTTCGGGCGGCCTGTTGTGGCAACTCAACGACCGTCGATATAGCGTGACACTGAAAGCAAGCTTCTGACATCCACGCAAGACTGACATGAACCAACGCGCCGCACGCCTTTCTGCGGCGCGTTTTTCCGCGTGAAGGAGTGTGATGGTCAAGGGTAGATGGATTTCTAAAGTGGTGATACTCGGCGGTGGTACCGCCGGATGGATGACAGCGGCCGCGTTGTCCCACACATTTGGCCGGGCCGTCGAGATCAGTGTGGTCGAGTCCGAGACCATAGGCACGGTGGGTGTTGGTGAGGCGACGATACCGCCGATCCGCATGTTTCATCAAATGATAGGCGTCAATGAAGCCGAGTTCATGCGCGCCACCGGGGCGACGTTCAAACTGGGCATCGAATTTCGCGGCTGGCTGAAGGAAGGTTCAAAGTACTTCCACCCTTTTGGCTCGTATGGGGTGGAACGCGACATTGGCTACTTCTTCCAATACTGGCTGCGCTTGAAGGAGAAGGGGCAAGTTCCCGACTTTTCCGAATTCTCGCTATGCACATTGGCAGCGCGAAGCAATGTATTTGCGCCCACGTCTGAACGGCCGGGCGATCCGCTGCAGCATCTCCAGTCCGCCTATCACTTCGACGCTGGCCGTTATGCGAAATATTTGAAGGGGCTCTGCCTGGAGCGCGGGGTGTCGCACAAGATTGGCGACATGCTGACGGCGGAACGTGACGCGGAGAATGGGCATGTCACCGCTCTGAAGCTGAAGTCGGGCGAGCTGCTTTCCGGTGACTTGTTTATCGACTGCTCCGGAATGCGTGCAATGCTTATTGGGCAGGAGTTGGGTGTCGAATATGAAGACTGGTCGCGTTGGCTGCCGATGAATCGCGCATGTGCGGTGCCTTGTGAACTGAAGTCGGCATTGACGCCCTATACGATTTCCACGGCCCGGCCTTTTGGTTGGCAATGGCGGATACCTTTGCAACATCGCGTTGGTAACGGCGTGGTGTATTCGAGCGAATTTGCCACCGATGAAGCGGCAGAGCGGTGTCTGCTGGATGGACTGGAAGGGAAACCACTGGCCTCCGTCAACCGCCTCAAGTTCACAGCCGGAAGGCGCAGAACGCCTTGGCATAAGAACGTGGTATCGATCGGACTTGCCAGCGGGTTTCTTGAGCCGCTGGAGTCCACCAGCATTCATATGATTCAATCCAGCATACAGCGACTCATTCGGTATTTTCCGGATGCGGGGTTTTCTCCGTTGTGCGCACAGGCTTTCAACAAAGACGCAATGCGGGAAATCGAAGATGTCAAAGACTTCCTCATCTTGCATTACCACGCTACTGAACGCGATGACTCGGAATTATGGCGCTACGTAAAAGCGATGCGGATACCGGACAGTCTGCGGGAAAGAATTGAGCTGTTCCGCGAGCGTGGGCAACTGAACCTGGCAGCCGAAGAACTGTTCCCAAGCACGTCGTGGCATGCCGTCCTTTTGGGGCAAGGAATTCGGCCAAGAACCTATATGCCGACGATGGCCCTGCAAGATGACGCGGTGCTCTCAGCGGCGTACAGCAAGCTTGAGCGCAACTTCAAACAAATCGTTTCGAGGCTTTCGGATCATGCCGCCTACATAAAAGAAAACAAGCTGACCTCGGAAATGGATACTCGCTTATGAAGTCCCGTTCACTATCGTTACGGTGTATGGTTTTCATAGCACTGTGTCTCCTTGGTAGCGGTGCGCATGCCGAAGACAAGGACGAAAAGCTGGTGAAGGTGTCCGCCGTGGTTAACGTCGACTGGCGGCATCCGGGTGCTCCGTTCGAAGGATGGGGAACCGCTCTGGCATGGTTTGCCCATGTGAGCGGGAGATTCGCCGAGCCACATCGCACTGAGTTAGCCGATTTGCTCTATGGACGGGACGGTCTTGCACTCAATATCGCGCGATACAACATCGGCGGCGGCAATGCGCCCGACACACCCTCGTATTTGCGGCTCGGTGCAGACGTTCCTGGATTCTGGCGCAAGCCGGGCGAGCGGTCCGGATGGAATCCGGACTCCGAAGATGCGTGGGACTGGTCTGCAGATGCAGGACAGCGCTGGTGGCTTGATGCGATCAAGGCCCGCGTAGCGCCGCGGGACTTGATCCTGGAGGCGTTTTCAAACTCTCCGCCATATTTCATGACCCGCAGCGGCAAGGTTTCGGGGAACGTCAATGCGTTGGAGGACAATCTCGCTCCAGGTTTTGAAACTCAATTTTCACGGTATCTGGCGCGCGTAACAGCTGAACTCGAGCGGCGGCATGGTATTCGTTTCAGAACACTGTCTCCGATCAACGAGCCCAATACGCCCTATTGGTTTTCGACGAACACGCAGGAAGGCGCCCACTGGTCGCCGGAAGCGCAGTCGCGCATGTACATTGCGCTGGCCCAGGTGTTGCGGGCAAACGGAATGCAGACAGAAATCTCCGGGCCGGATGAAACAAATCCTCAGACGCTGTTTGTCGATTGGGCTGGCATGTCCGCCGAGACGAAAGCTGTCATCCAGCAGATCAACGTCCACAGCTACGAATGGATAGGAAAAAGTGGAGTCAGGGATATCGCGGAAACTTCCGGCAAGCGGTTGTGGATGTCTGAAACCGATTTATCGCCCGCCAATGTACGAGAAGACATCAACGACATGCGTCCAGCCATCGCGCTGGCGCAGCAGATCGTTACAGACATTAACAGTATGAGCCCGCGCGCCTGGGTTCTGTGGCAGGCGATAGAAAACAGGTCTTCAGATCCCAAGAACAGCTCGAACTGGGGATTAATCAAGGCTGACTTTTCAAATCTGGAGCGGCCGGAATATCAGCTCACGAAGAAATTCTGGGCATTTGCCAATTTCACCAAATTCATCAGGCCAGGATACCGGTTCTTGAAGTCTGATCACCCAGATACCTTGGTGGCTGAGAACCCGAAAACGCATGAAGTCGCGATAGTGGCAGTCAATCCCGGCATCGTTTCGCGGATGCTGGACATCCGGCTGCCAGATGCAAAACGCGGCAAATTGACATGCACAACTTTTATCACGCAGGCAGAAGATAGCCTCGCGACTTCGACACCTGCGCCATGCGCCGCCAGGTTGACCATCCATTCGCGCCCGATGTCAGTGGTGACTGTCGTCGTGACGCCTAACGTCCTGAGGAGGAATTAAATGAGGTATGCCGCTATGTTGATGCTCGTGTGTGCGATCCCGGCGGTTTCGATCGCAGCACAGCCTATATCGCCTCGCTTCAGTGCTGATCCGTCCGCGCACTTTTTCAGCGATAAAGACCGGGGCCAGTACTACGTGTACGCCACGGACGATGCGTCAAACTCCGGAAAATATTGGGACTCGACCAGCTGGCGCTTGTACACTTCGCCGGACAGTTTGAGCTGGAAAGATGCAGGCATCCCCTTATCCGTGACGGTGTTTAAATGGGCCCGGCCGGATGCCAAGGCGTGGGCTCCCGAAGTAGCCCATCGCAATGGAAAATATTATTTTTATGCCCCGGTTGGAGGGGACAAGATCGGTGTGGCAGTTTCAGACCGTCCTGATGGCGGATACCGTGATGCGAGAACGACCCCGCTGGTCGACAAGGCGCGTGATTCAAACGCTGGGGATGAACCGATCGATCCCGCTGTGTTCGTCGACAATTCCGGGCAAGCCTACATGTACTTTGGCACGCGTGTTCCCAAGGTGGTCAAACTCGGATCGGACATGACCAGTACCGATGGAGCGATCAAAAACGTGGTCATTCAGAATATGCCGGAAGGTAGCCAATATGGCGAAGCGCCGTTTTTGCACGAGCACGCTGGCGTTTACTACTTCAGTTTCTCAACGGGGTGGCCAGGACAGATAGCCTATGCGACTGGCGGGTCTCCACTGGGGCCATTCACCTACCGGGGTGTGATCATTGACTATCTGAAAATCTCGACCAATCACCACTCGATCGTCGAGCACTACGGGAAAAGTCTGGTGTTCTATCACGACAGCCTGCTGCCCGGCGGGAATTCATATCGTCGCTCGATCACAACCGCTCCGCTAGAGTACGCATCTGACGGCAGCATCCGGAAAATCGCGCTCGATCCCTCACAACTTGGTTCGAAAGAAAATCATTAAGCGCCTGACGACTTACATCTATGGCGCCAGCGCCGGCAGCAGCGGCGTGAGGTCGCCGTCGGACGGCAGCGGCTCCAGGTTCAGCAGCCGCATCAGCAGCGGGTAGACGTCGACGTTGTCGAACGCCGGCAGCACCACGCCCGGCTTGAAGGCCGGGCCGGCGGCGATGAAGATGGCGGCCATTTCCGGCGCCGCGTTGTCATAGCCGTGCGCGCCTCCCTTCATGTGCGCCGTGTCGCCGAAGGTCAGCATCCAGCCGGTCTCGGCCAGGCAGAGGAAGGCCGGCACGCGCGCGTTGCGGCCATACGCCAGCCGCGCCGGCAGCTCGCCCTTGCGCCAGCACTGCATGTGCTCCTGCGGCTTGAGCAGTGCCGCCGCCAGTTGCTCCTCGCGGCCGGGCATCGCCTCCATGCCGGCATACGGACCGCTGACCACCTTGCGGTAGCTGCCCTCCGGCAGCAGCCGGTCCATGCGCACCACGCGCTCGAGGCTCACCGGCGCCATGCCGTGATCGGAAACGACGACGATGTTGGCGTCCAGATGGCGCTTGGCCAGCCCGTCCAGCAACTGGCCGACGGCCTGGTCGGCCACCGCCACGGCCGCCGTGGTCTGCTCGGCGGCGGGGCCGTAGGTATGGCCGGCGTGGTCGACGTCATCGAGGTACAAGGTGGCGAAGCCGAGCGGCTCCACGTCCGCGCGCCCCAGCCACGACAACAGCCGCTCGGCGCGCGCGGCCGCCGGCAGCTTGCCGTTGAACTGCGGTGCCACCGTCGGCTGCACGCCGTGGATCGCCGCCTCGGAACCGGGCCAGAACATGGTGCCGGCGCGGATGCCGTGCAGCTCGGCCGTCACCCACACCGGTTCGGCCTGGTCCCACCAGCGGCGGTCGGTGACGGCGGCCGGGTTGTCCAGGCTGAAGCGCCCGCCGGGGATCGCCGCGTCTTCCATATTGTTGTCGACCACGCCGTGATGGTCGGGCCGCAGCCCAGTCACCAGCGTGTAGTGGTTCGGGAAGGTGATCGACGGGAACGACGGCCGCATCGCCACCGCCCGCGCGCCGCCGGCCGCCAGCCGGTTCAGGTTGGGCGTGACGCCGCGTTCAAGATAGTCGGGCCGCATGCCGTCGATCGACACCAGGATCGTCAACGGCGCGGCTTGCGCCGCCGCGCAGCAGCAGTTCACGGCCAGCATCAGCAGGCCAGCCAGTTTATTCAAAGTCATGGTCTATGGTCCAGGCGTAAAAAAAAGCGGACGACGCCGGGGCGAGGTCCGCTTTTCTAAAAGGCTATCGATTAAACGACGATGGTTTGGTGCTCGTCGCCGACGCGGGCGCGGATGGCGCCGATGGTGTAGACGGTCTCGCCGGCCGCTTCCAGCTGGGCGATGGCGGCCGCCGCGTTCTCTTTCGAGACGATCACGGTCATGCCGATGCCGCAGTTGAACACGCGGTGCATTTCAGCGTCGGCCACGCCACCGTGCTGTTGCAGCCAGGTGAACAGCGGAGGCATGGTCCACGCCTTCGAGTCCAGCTCGGCCACCAGGCCAGGCTGCAGCACGCGCGGGATGTTCTCGACCAGGCCGCCACCGGTGATGTGCACCATGCCCTTCACTTCCATCGAGGCCATCAGCGCCAGCAGCGGTTTGACGTAGATGCGGGTCGGCTGCATCAGCACGTCGGCCAGCTTGCGGCCGTGGAAGTCGCCTTCCAGGTCCGGCTTGGCCACTTCGATGATCTTGCGCACCAGCGAGTAGCCGTTGGAGTGCACGCCCGACGAGGCCAGGCCCAGCACCACGTCGCCCGGAGCGATCTTGGTGCCGTCGATGATCTTGGATTTTTCCACCGCGCCGACCGCGAAGCCGGCCAGGTCGTATTCGCCGGCCGGGTACATGGACGGCATTTCCGCCGTCTCGCCGCCGATCAGCGCGCAGCCGGCCTGTTCGCAACCCTGGGCGATGCCCTTGATGACGTCGGTCGCGGTGGCCACGTCCAGCTTGCCGCAGGCGAAGTAGTCGAGGAAGAACAGCGGCTCGGCGCCCTGCACCAGGATGTCGTTGACGCTCATCGCGACCAGGTCGATGCCGACCGTGTCATGGCGGTTCAGCTCGAACGCCAGTTTCAGCTTGGTACCCACGCCGTCGGTACCGGAGACCAGCACCGGCTCCTTGTACTTCTTGCTGATCTCGAACATGGCGCCGAAACCGCCCAAGCCGCCCATCACGCCTTCGCGCATGGTGCGCTTGGCAAAAGGCTTGATCGCTTCGACTAAAGCGTCGCCCGCGTCGATATCGACGCCGGCGTCACGGTAGGACAGGGAAACATTAGAAGTTTGGCTCATGGTGTATTTCGCAGCGGAGGCGGTAAAATAGAAGGCGGAGACCTGTTTCGTAGCAAAAAGCCACGAAAATGCGTAAAAAGCGACGCAGCAACCCGGTCAATCCGCTATTTTATCAAAATGCCCCGTCCAACAGCCGTTTTTAACCATCTAAATCACTTTCCATGCCATTTCCCCTCTCGGTAGAGCAAAAGCAAACGGCATTCTGGGTAGCGATCTGGGCGGCATTCTTCCTCTTGCTGGTCACTTTGGGACCGGTGCTGACGCCCTTCCTGGCCGCCGCCATCATCGCTTACGCGCTCAATCCGGGCGTCGATTTCCTCGACCACCTGCGCCTCGGCCGCCTGAAGATGCGGGTGCCGCGCGCGCTGGCCGTGCTGGTGGTGGTGGTGCTGTTCTTCGCCGCCATCGCCACGCTGGTACTGATCGTGGTGCCGGTGCTGCAGAAGGAAATCCCGCTGCTGCAGGCGCAAATCCCCGCCTTCCTGGCCAAGGCCAACGACCTGCTCGGCCCCAAGCTGCAGGAAATGGGCGTCAAGGTGCGCCTCGACAGTGCCGGCATCAAGAAACTGGTGTCGCAGCAGATGGCCACCAGCGGCGAGGAGATCTGGACCGCCGTGCTCAATTCGGCGCGCGTCGGCGGCACCGCGGTGCTGGGCTGGATCGCCACGCTGGTGCTGATCCCGGTGGTGCTGTTCTACCTGCTGCTGGACTGGCACCCGATGCTGGCCCGTATCGCCGGCGCCGTGCCGCGCCGCTGGATCGGGGCGACCATGAACATGGCCGAGGAGGTCGACACCCTGCTGGCCCAGTACCTGCGCGGCCAGCTGCTGGTGATGTTCGTGCTGGCGGTGTACTACTCGGTGGCGCTGGCCATCGCCGGCTTCGACGTCGCCCTGCCGGTCGGCATCATCACCGGCCTGCTGGTGTTCATCCCCTACCTGGGCTTCGGCCTGGGCCTGGTGCTGGCGCTGATCTCGGCCGTGCTGCAATTTACCGACTGGAGCGGCGTGATCGCGGTGGCCGTGATCTACGGCGCCGGCCAGGTGCTGGAAGGCTTCTTCCTCACGCCGCGCCTGGTGGGCGAGCGCATCGGCCTCAATCCGCTGGCGGTGATCTTCGCCTTGCTGGCCTTCGGCCAGCTGTTCGGCTTTGTCGGCGTGCTGCTCGCATTGCCCGCTTCGGCGGTGCTGATGGTGGCATTTAAGCATCTCCGCCGCCACTACCTGAGCAGCAGCTTCTATAATGCGTGACGTGAAACAGAAAAACGTTATGCAAAAGATCATAAACAGGCGAACGCCATGAAACAGCTGGTGCTCGATTTAGGCGCGGACCAGGCGCACAGCCTCGCTTCGTTCGAGGTGGGACAGAATGCCGAGGCGGCAGCGCTGATGGCGCAGTTCGCCGACCGCACGTCGCGCGAGCACTTTGCCTACCTGTGGGGCGCGGGCGGGGTCGGCAAGACCCACCTGCTCAAGGCCCTGGCCAGCGCCGGCAGCGAGGCAGAGCAGCTGCGCGCGCGCTACATCTCGCCGTTTTCCATCGAGTCCGAATTCGTCTACTCGCCGGAGGTGGACCTGTACCTGCTGGACGACTGCGAAAAGCTGTCGCCGCTGGCGCAGATCGACGCCTTCGCGCTGTTCAATGAAATCCGCGCCAACAACGCCTTCATGGTGTGCAGCGGCGCGGTGGCGCCGGCCGTGCTGCCGGTGCGCGAGGACCTGCGCACGCGCATGGGCTGGGGCCTGATCTACCAGATCCACGGCCTGACCGACGACGAAAAGGTGGCCGCGCTGACGGCCGCCGCCACCGCCCGCGGCTTGACGCTGTCGCCCGGCGTGATACCCTACTTGCTGTCCCATTTTCAGCGCGACATGCGGTCGCTGTCGACGATGCTGGACTCGCTGGACCAATATTCCCTGGAAACCCAACGCCCGATCACCCTGCCGCTGCTGCGCGAGTGGTTGCAGGCGGAAGCTAAAGAATGACCTGCATGAACTTAGCCTTATTTGACCTCGACCACACGCTGCTGCCGATCGACTCCGACTACGAGTGGGGCCAGTTCCTGGTGCGCATCGGCGCCGTGGACGCCGCCGAATTCGCCCGCCGCAACGATGAATTCTTCGCCCAGTACCAGGCCGGCACGCTGGACCCGGTGGAATACCTCGAGTTCTCGCTCGGCACCCTGGCCTCGTTCCCGCAGGACCGCCTGAAGGCCATGCAGGAGCAGTACATGGCCGAAGTGGTGCTGCCGGCGATCCGCCCGTCGGCGCGCGCGCTGCTGCAAAAGCACATCGACGCCGGCGACCTGGTGGCCATCGTCACCGCCACCAACCACTTCGTCACCGCGCCGATCGCCAAGGCGCTGGGCGTGGAGCACCTGATCGCGGCCATGCCGGAAGTCGACGCCGACGGCAAGCTGACCGGCAAGCTGCTCGGCACCCCGACCCAGGGCGCGGGCAAGGTCGCGCACACCAAGGCCTGGCTGGCGAAGATGGACAAGAAGCTGGAAGACTTCGGCACCGTCCACTTCTACAGCGATTCGCACAACGACCTGCCGCTGATGTCCATCGTCAGCCACCCGGTGGCGACCAACCCCAACGCCGCACTGAAAACGCACGCCACAGCCCAAGGCTGGCCATTAATTGACCTATTCAATGATTAAGAAACTGATCCGCAAAATCCTCGGCACCAAGAGCAAGGCACGCGACACCAGCACGCCGGTGGTGCTGGGCCCCGAAGCCCACGGCATCGATCCGCGCCTGCTGTCGTCGAACGCGGTGCGCGTCACCAGCACCCTGCAGGAAGCCGGCTACGAAGCCTTCGTGGTCGGCGGCGCCGTGCGCGACCTGCTGCTGGGCGTGAAGCCGAAAGACTTCGACATCGCCACCAACGCCACGCCGGAGCAGGTCAAGCGCCTGTTCCGCCGCGCCTTCATCATCGGCAAACGCTTCCAGATCGTGCACGTGATGTTCGGCCAGGATCTGCTGGAGGTGACCACCTTCCGCGGCACCACGCTGGACAACGCGCCGAAGGACGAACATGGCCGCGTCCTGCGCGACAACACCTTCGGCTCGCAGGCGGAGGACGCGGTGCGGCGCGACTTCACCATCAACGCCATGTACTACAACCCGGCCAACCAGCAGGTGCTGGACTACCACGGCGGCATCGAGGACATCCGCGCCAAGACGCTGCGCATCATCGGCCAGCCGGAAGCGCGCTACCGCGAAGATCCGGTGCGCATGCTGCGCGTGGTGCGCTTCGCGGCCAAGCTCAAATTCACCATCGAGCCGAATACCGGCGCGCCGATTCCGGTGATGGCGTCGCTGATCGACAACGTGCCTGCGGCGCGCGTGTTCGACGAGATGCTCAAGCTCTTGATGAGCGGCCAGGCGCTGGCCTGCCTGCAGCAGCTGCGCAAGGAAGGCCTGCACCACGGCCTGCTGCCGCTGCTGGACGTGGTGCTGGAGCAGCCGCTGGGCGCCAAGTTCGTGACGCTGGCGCTGGATTCGACCGACGCCCGCATCCACGCCGGCAAGACGGTGTCGCCGGGCTTCCTGTTTGCGTCGCTGCTGTGGCACCAGGTGCTGGAGAAGTGGACCGCCTACCGCGCGGCCGGCGAGCAGACCATCCCCGCACTGCACCTGGCGGCCGACGACGTGCTCGATTCGCAGACCGAGAAGCTGGCCTTGCAGCGCAAGATCGGCTCCGACATGCGCGACATCTGGTCGATGCAGCCGCGCTTCGAGCGCCGCACCGGCAAGTCGCCGCACAAGCTGCTGGAGCACCTGCGCTTCCGCGCCGGCTACGACTTCCTGCTGCTGCGCTGCGCCTCGGGCGAGATCGACGCCGAGCTGGGCGAATGGTGGACCGCGTTCTATGAAGGCGATGAAGCCACCCGCGAAGACCTGATCGCATCGGCCAACCAGCCGGCGGGCGGCGGCGCCAAGCGCAAACGCGCGCCGCGCCGCGGCAACCGCAGCAAGGGCGGCGCCGAGGGCGGCAACGCTGGCGGCCATGCCGGCGGTTCCGGCGACGGCGGCCAGGGCGGCGGCGACTGAGCTGCGCCATCGCATCATGAACAACCATGGCACCATCGGCAGTCCTTCGGCCGCGCTCACCGCGCAGCCGGATGACGGCGCGCCGTTCGCCTTCACCATCGCCTACATCGGCATCGGCGCCAACCTGGGCGACGCGCGCGGCAACGTGGCCGACGCGCTGGAGCGCCTGCAACGCCTGCCCGGCTGCACGCTGATGACGGCGTCGGGACAGTACCGCACCGCGCCGATCGACTCCAGCGGCGACGACTACATCAACGCCGTGGCCCGCATCGCCACCACGCTCGACGCCGAAGCGCTGCTGCAAGCGCTGCACGGCATCGAGCAGGCGCATGGCCGCGAACGGCCCTACCGCAACGCACCGCGCACGCTGGACCTGGACCTGCTGCTATACGGCGACCAGCAGATCGCCAGCGCCACGCTGACCGTGCCGCATCCGCGCATGACCGAGCGCGCCTTCGTGCTGGTGCCGCTGCTGGAACTGGCGCCAGCCATCCACATCCCCGGCAAGGGCGCGGCGCAGCAGTACGCCGCATCGGTCGCCGACCAAGGCATCAGCCCCATTATTTGACTCCCCTGCACGCGATAGCATTCGGGACTACACTATCGCCGTGTCATCACATCTTTAAAGGATTTCCCATGTCTGGTTATTTGCAAGGAAACGAAATGGCTGCGAGCCAAAAGCCTGCCGCCACCACCGCACCTGCACCGGCCAAAGCGGCCGCCAACAAGGCAGTCACCATACCCGCGCTGGCGAACCTGCGCGCGGCCGGTGAAAAGATCACCATGCTGACCTGCTACGACGCCAGCTTCGCCTCGCTGATGGACCGCTGCGGCGTCGAGATCCTGCTGATCGGCGATTCGCTGGGCATGGTCTGCAACGGCCACCAGTCGACGCTGCCGGTGACGGTGGCCGAAGTGGCCTACCACACGGCGGCCGTGGCGCGCGGCAGCAAGTCGGCCATGATCGTGGCCGACCTGCCGTTCGGCGCCTACGGCACGCCGGAAACCGCGTACGCCAACGCCGTGCAGCTGATGCAGGCCGGCGCGCACATGGTCAAGCTGGAAGGCGGCGCCTGGCTGGCCGACACCGTGCGCTTCCTGACCGACCGCGCGGTACCGGTCTGCGCCCACCTCGGCCTGACGCCGCAGTCGGTGCACCAGCTGGGCGGCTACAAGGTACAGGGCAAGACCACCGAAAGCGCCGAGCTGCTGAAGGCGGACGCGTTGAAGATGCAGGCGGCCGGCGCGGCGCTGCTGGTGCTTGAAGCGATCCCCACGCAGCTGGGCAAGGAAGTGACCGACCTGCTGGCGATACCGACGATCGGCATCGGCGCGGGTCCTGATTGTTCGGGCCAGGTGCTGGTGATGCACGACCTGCTGGGCGTCTTCCCAGGCCGTAAAGCGCGCTTCGTGAAGAACTTCATGGAAGGCCAGACCAGCATCGACGCCGCCGTCACCGCCTACGTCACCGCCGTCAAGGACGGCAGCTTCCCGGCGCTGGAGCACTGCTTCTAAGGTCTTGCGGGATCGAGGCCGGCCAGCAGTAGTTCGGCCTGATCCCAAGGCAGCCTGCGGCCGCTATCGCGCATGCGCTGATATGCGGCCCGCGCCACCGTCGTTGAGATTTTCCCAGCGCGTACCATTTCCGCCACAAGCCAGAGCGTTCCACATACTTCCACGCCCTCCGCTTCGGCGGCTGCGCGCAAATCCTTGTCTCCAGTCAGCAGCGGGCATGCTTCCGCAACCGCCAATGCCAGCGCAAGGAGATCGTTGCGCCCGGGTCGCGGGTAGCGCCGCACGAGCACCACAGTGTTCGCCACCGCATCTGCGTCCAGCGTCATCGGCTCCAAACCCAGGTCGAGCAATTCGACGTGCTGCTCTTCCAGTTCTTCGACATAAAGAACATCAGGTACGGCAAACCGATATTCCATACTGAACATCGGTGCCAACAAGCCTCCGACGTCCATATCAATCAATATATTGGCGTCACTGATAAGGAGCAGCATTGCCGCTTTCTAGTGACCGCATTTTGCGAAAGGCGCTAATCGGCATGCGCATCAATTCCGCCGCCTTGGATTCACCGATGTAGTCCTCCGCCAGCGCGTGGAATATCAACTGCTCGAAGACGTGGGGCTGCTCTACCGGATATGGTGCGCCAGGCTCCGTCAGATGCCAGCCCTTCAGACGGAACTGGCGTACCTGCTCATCACGCCATGCCGGACTAACGATGCCAAGATCGCGGGCGCGATACAGCAGGCCGCCCATGCTGAGGCCAAACTCCTCCTTCAGCAAAGCCAGCTCCTTAAGCTCGATGAAGCTGCGGCGCGCGCCCAACTCCTGCAACGCGGACTGGCGCGGCACCAGGAAAGCGCCTGCAAACCGATTGCATGCCACTTCCTCGTCAATGTGCCCGGCCAGACGCCCTGCCAGCATCAAGTGCCCCAGCTCGTGCGCCAACGTGAACCGCTGCCGGTCCCCCGGCCAGTTACGGCCAACCACGATCACGGGCATCTTGTGGACGGCAGCCGCAAGGCCATCAAATTTAGGGTCCGCATTCGCATCGATCATGAACACCCGGATGCCATGCGTCTCCAGCGCATCGATCAATTCAGGAATCGGCGCATAGCCCAGTGCCCACGCATTGCGTACTTGCTCGGCAGCGTCTTCGATCTGCGATAGATCAGATATCTTCTTCGGCAGCCCGGCCACAGGAGAGAACTCCTTCAACGGAGGCGTGGGGAACAATGCTTCCAACTCGATGCGCCGCTCGATCTGATCGATGACCTCATGCTCGATGGCTTCCAGGCGCTTCTTGGGCAGGGAACTGCGCTTGCGATACTCGACGCCCTCCAACGCGACCGTCTCTGGCCGAAAGAAATATTCGGTCCGAACCTGCAGCGCTTGAGCGAGTTTAAGGAGTGTGGCGGAAGTTGGCACGGCCAACTCGTCTTCGTACTTCTTGATCGCGGCATGAGACAGATCGACCTTGGCCGCCAGTTCACGCAGCGATAAGCCGGCCGCCTTACGCGCCCGGAACAGCCGTTGACCAATCATGATTTACCTCCAGAACCGTACGATTGCGGTTTACATTTTCATTTATAATATACCATTTTGTAAACCATCGCTTAATCTGCGTCAAACGAATTCGGACAGGCAGGCGTCAAACGCCGCCAGCAGTTGCTTAATGTCGCTCTCTCTGGTGGCCGGGCACACCAGCAGCATGTTGTGGAACGGGGTGATCAGCAGGCCGCGGTTGAGCAAGTAGAGGTGGATGATCTGCTCAAGTTCGCCGTCCAGTATCGCCTGGGCCTGCGTGCCGTTTTGCGGTGCGGTGGGCGTGAACTGGAATTCGGTGCGGGCGCCGATCTGGGTGACGCACCAAGGCAGCTTGTGGCGCGCGATCACGGCGCGCAGGCCGTCCGCCAGTTGGGCCGTCAGCGCGAACATGTGCTGGTAGGCGTCCTCCGTCATCACCTGTTCCAGATTGGCGCGCATCGCGGCCATCGCGAACATGTTGGCGCTTAGCGTGGTGCCGACGCCGGAGTGGCCCGGCGGCGCGCTGCGCTTGGCCTGCTCCACCCGCCGCGCTACCTCCTCTGTAAATCCATAGACCGCGCAAGGAATGCCGCCGCCGATTGGCTTGCCTACCACCAGCGCGTCCGGCCGCATGCCATGCGCTTGCGCGTAGCCTCCGGGGCCGCTGCTGATGGTGTGCGTCTCGTCGATCACCAGCAGGCTGCCGTGGCGCTTGATGAGCTGCTGCGCGGCCTCCCAGTAGCCCGGCTGCGGCAGCACCATGCCGATGTTGGTCATCACCGGCTCGGCCAGCACGCAGGCGATGTCGCCCTGCTTCAGCGCCGCCTCCAGTGCCGGCAGGTCGTTGAACTCGACCACCACGGTATGGTCCGTGAGCTTGTGCACTTGTCCCAGCAGGCTGTCACGCTGCATCGGCACGCCATCGACCAGATCGACGAACACGTCGTCCACCGTGCCGTGGTAGCAGCCGTTGAATACCAGGACTTTGCCGCGGCCGGTGGCGGCGCGCAGCCAGCGCAGCACGAAGCGGTTGGCGTCCGATGCGGACAGGGCGAACTGCCAGTACGGCAGGCCGAAACGCCGCGCCAGTTCCGCCGCCACCGGCGCCGCATCCTCCGATGGCAGCATGGCCGTGTAGCCGCGCGCGGCCTGGCGCGCTATCGCCTGCGCCACCGGCTGCGGCGCGTGGCCGAACATGGCGCCGGTGTCACCCAGGCAGAAGTCGATGTATTCGTGGCCGTCGGCGTCGCGGAAGCGCGCGCCGGAGGCTTCGCTCACCGTCAGCGCGAAAGGCGTGGACCAGTCGTTCATCCAGTGCATCGGCACGCCGAACAGCAGATGCCGTGCGGCCTGCCCCGCCAGTCGCGCCGATTCGGGATTGCGCGCGATGTAGCTGGCGCGTTCGGCGGCGGCCAGCGCTTGCGCGCGCGGCCAGTTCAATCCGTTGCGGCTGCCGGCCATGGTCACACCAGCAGCATCAGGTGCTCGCGCTCCCAGGAGCTGATCACGCGGCTGTAGGTGGCGAATTCCAGTTCCTTCACTTCGCAGAAGGCCTGCACAAACAGCTCGCCCAGGATTTCGCCCAGCGGCTTGCATTCGCGCAGGCGCAGGATGGCGTCCTCCAGGTTGCGCGGCAGCTGGTCGTGTACATGTTCGGCGCTGTCGGCGGTTGGCGGCGATGGCGTCAGCCCTTGAGTCATGCCGAGATAGCCGCAGGCCAGCGTGGCAGCCATCGCCAGGTAGGGATTGACGTCCACGCCCGGCACGCGGTTCTCCACGCGCCGGTTGACCGGAGTGGAGTTCGGAATGCGGATGCCGCAGGTACGGTTATCGTAGCCCCAATGGACGTTGGTCGGTGCCGACATGAAGCGCGACAGGCGGCGGTACGAATTCACGTGCGGCGCAAACAGCAGCGTGGCCGCCGCCGCGTACTGCTCCAACCCGGCGATATAGTTGAAGAACAAATCGCTGGCCGTGCCATCGGCGCGGCTGAAGATATTCTGTCCGGTCGCCGTATCGAGCACGCTTTGATGGATATGCATCGCGCTGCCCGGTTCCGTCTCCATTGGCTTGGCCATGAAGGTGGCGAAGATCCCGTGCCGCAGCGCCGTCTCGCGCACGGCGCGCTTGAACAGGAAGACGCGGTCGGCCAGCTCCAGCGCCTCGCCGTGCGTGAAGTTGATTTCCATCTGGCCGGCGCCGGCTTCGTGGATCAGCGTCTCCACACCCAAGTCATGCTGCTTGCAGAAGGTGGACAGCTCCAGGAAAAAGGGATCGAAATCGTTGACGGCATCGATCGAATACGACTGGCGGCCGGACTCCGTCTTGCCACTGCGGCCCAGCGGAGGCGTGAGCGGCTCGTGCGGATTGCTGCTGCGCGCGACCAGGTAAAACTCCATCTCCGGCGCCACCACCGGCTGCCACCCGCGCTCCGCATACAGCTTGAGCACCTTGCGCAGCACCGCGCGCGGCGACAGGCCAACCGGCGAGCCGTCGAAGTTCTGGCAATCGTGAATCACCAGCGCGACATTCTCGGCCGCCCATGGCACCTGCCGCAGCGTGTTCAGGTCCGGCACGCAGATCATGTCGGGATCCGTGGCGCCGACGTAAGGCATGTTGTTGGGCTGCTCGCCATTGACAGTGTTGAGCAACACGCTCTTGGGCAAGCGCATCTCGCCCTCGCTGAGAAAAAGATCCTTGGGCAGTATCTTCCCGCGCGCGATGCCGGTCATGTCGGCGATGACGCATTCCACCTCGTGGATGCTGCGTTCGCGTAGGAAGTCCTTCATGGCCTGGCTCATCGTTGCTCCTAAAAGCGGTCGAGATAGCGCCTGGTCTCCCACGCGCTGACGTGTTGGCTGTATTCGATCCATTCGGCGCTCTTCAACGCCGCGAACTCGTTGACGATGTTCGTTCCCAGCGCGGCGGCCAGCACGGTGTCGGACTTCAGCGCGGCGGCGGCTTCGCCCAGATTCTGCGGCAGCAGCTTCAGCCCCGATTCCGCGCGCGCCGCGTCGGACATTTCATATACGTCCTGATTGACCGGCGCCCCGGCCTCCAGCGCGTGATCGATGCCGTCCAGCCCCGCCGCGATCACGCCGGCCAGCGCCAGATAGGGATTGGCCGAACTGTCGGGCAAGCGCCATTCGATGCGCTGGTAGACCACGCGCGCGACCGTGGTGCGGTTGTTGTCGCCGTAGCCGATGAAGGCCGGCGCCCAACTGGTGCCGGACAGCGACTGGCCGCACATTAATCGTTTATACGAATTGACCGTCGGCGCGCACAACGCCGTCAGCGCGGGCGCGTGCCGCAGCAGTCCGGCCAGGAAGTGGTAGGCCAGCGAGGACAGGCCGAGATCGCGGCCGCCCTGCTCCTTCTCCTCGCCCAGCGCGAACAAGGGTTTGCCGGCGACATTCGCCAGCGACAAATGGAAATGCAGCCCGCTGCCGGGACGCTCGGCGAACGGCTTGGGCATCATCGAGAACAGCATGCCCTCCTCTTCGGCGATATGCTGCGCCGCCATTTTGAAGAGCACGAAATTGTCCGCCGCCTTGAGCGCGTCGGCATACCTGTAATTGACTTCGAACTGGCCGGTCGCATCCTCATGGTCGATCTGGAACACGCCCAGGCCGCACTGATCCAGCGACGCCGTCAGCTTTTCGATGAAGCCGCGCCGGCGCAACAGGCTCTTGGTGTCGTAGGATGGTTTTTCCAGCGTATCGGCGGCTTCGGCGTCGTAGCCGCTGGCGCCTTTTTGCAGCAGGAAGAATTCCGGCTCCAGACCCGCATTCAGGGTCCAGCCGCGCTGCGCCAGCCGGTCCACCTGCTTGCGCAATACCTGGCGCGGGCAGGCGTCGAACGGCTCGCCGGCTACATGGCCGTCCAGCGCCACGCGCGCGTAGCCGGGCAGCCAGGGCATGATCTTCAAGGTGGAGAGATCGGCGCGGCCGTAGTACTCGGAGCGCGGGCCGGTGCGCGGCAAGCCCGTACCCCAGATCGACGGCCCCGAAAAGCCCGCGCCCGGCGATACGATATCGTCCAGGTGCGCCAGCGGTATCAGCTTGCCTTTGGCTGCGCCGTGGATGTCCGTGAATTGCGCGAACACGAAGTTCACGCCTTTCGCCGCCAGCTCGCGCTGCAATTCCTCCGTCGAGCGGGCGGTCGTGCTGTCTAGCCGATTTGTATCCATGTGGTTTTCAGCTCGGTGTATTTGTCGAAAGCGTGCAGCGACTTGTCGCGGCCATTGCCGGACTGCTTGTAGCCGCCGAACGGCACGGTGATGTCGTCGCCATCGTATTGGTTCACGTGCACGGTGCCGGCGCGCAGCGCGCGCGAAGTCTGGATCGCCTTGCTGATGTCAGCCGTCCACACGGCGGCTTGCAGGCCGTAGGGCGTGGCGTTGGCCTGCTTGACGGCGTCCTTCACGTCGGTGAAGCTCAGCACCGACAGCACCGGCCCGAAGATCTCTTCGCGCGCGATCGTCATGCCGCTGTCCACCTGATCGAACAGCGTCGGTTCGACGTAATAGCCACCGGTGTCGGTGCGCGCCTGGCGTCCGCCGGACAGCAGCTTGGCGCCGCCCGACTTGCCGGCCTCGATGTAGCCCATCACCGTCTTCAATTGCGTGGCATCGACAATGGCACCCATGACAGTGTTCTCGTCGAGCGGATCGCCGGGCTGGAAGTCCGGCATCATTGCCATCGCTTTTTCGATGAACTGGTCCTTGATCGACGCTTCCACGAACAAGCGCGATGGCGCGTTGCAGCTCTCACCTTGGTTGAAGTAGATGGAGCCGATGGCCGCCTGCACCGCCTTGTCCAGATCCGGGCAATCGGCGCAGACGATATTGGCCGACTTGCCGCCCAACTCAGTCCACGCCCGCTTCAGGTTGGACTGTCCGGCCATCTGCAAAATCTGCTTGCCGACGCGGGTGGAACCGGTGAAGCCGATGCAGTCCACATCCATGTGCAGGCCGAGTGCGGCGCCGGCCTCGTGGCCGTAACCCGGCAGCACATTGAACACGCCCGGCGGAATGCCCGCCTCCAGCGCGATCTCCGCCAGCCGCAGCGCCGTCAGCGGCGACTTCTCGGATGGCTTGAGCACCACGCTGTTCCCGGCCGCCAGCGCCGGCGCGATCTTCCACGCGGCCATGATCATCGGGTAGTTCCACGGCACGATGGCCGCCACCACGCCAACCGGCTCGCGCGTGATCAACGCCAGGCTGTTGGCCGCCGTCGGCGCGATCTCGTCGTAGATTTTGTCGATCGCCTCGCCATACCAGCGCAGGCAGTTGGCGGTCGCGCCCACGTCCACACTCTGGCTGTATTTGATCGGCTTGCCCATGTCCAGCGTTTCAAGCAGCGCCAGTTCGGGGCCGTATTTCTGCACTAGGTCCGCGAACTTGATCAGCGTGCGCTTGCGCTGCGCCGGTGATTTTCCAGCCCAGCGGCGGTCTTCGAAAGCTGCGCGCGCGGCGGCCACCGCCAAGTCGACATCGGCGCCGTCGCAGCGGGCCACCATGCCCAGCTTGCGGCCATCGATCGGCGACAGGTTCTCGAACTGCTGCTCGGATTTGGCCCAGACGCGCTCACCGCCGATGAAGGCGCGGCCGTCGATCTGCAGGCTGCCCGCCCGCTCGTGCCAGGATGTTGTAGTCATATTCGTCTCCTTGATTTACAGCCAGCCGCGCTGCTGGAGGTCCGCGTAGGTCAGGTCGAGGCAATGGCGGATCAGGGCCACCATCTCATCGATCTGCGCGCAGGTCATCACCAGCGGCGGCGCGATGATCATGCGGTCGCCGACGGCGCGCATGATCATGCCGTTGTTGAACATGTAGCCACGGCAGACCATGCCCACCGCCAGCTCTTCGTCGAACGGCACGTTCTCGTGCACGGTCGCGCCCTTGACGCGCACCAGGTTCAGGCCCGCGACAAAGCCGCAGCTGTCAGCATAGCCAACCAACGGATGATCCGCCAGCTCGGCAAAGCGCTTTTTCAGGTACGGCCCGGTCTCGCTGCCGACGCGCTCGACCAGTTTCTCTTCCTCGATGATGCGGATATTCTCCAACGCCGCCGCGCAAGCAACCGGGTGGCCGGAGTAGGTGAAGCCGTGATTGAACTCGCCGCCCTTCTCGATCAGCACATCGGCCACGCGGTCGCCAACGAGCACGCCGCCCAGCGGCACATAGCCGGAAGTGACGCCCTTGGCGAAAGTGATCAGGTCCGGCTTGATGCCGAGCAGCTCCGACGCGAACCATTTGCCCAGCCGCCCGAAGCCGCAGATCACCTCATCGGCGATCAGCAGGATGCCGTACTTGTCGCAGATGCGCTGGATCTCCGGCCAGTAGGTGGCCGGCGGGATCACCACGCCGCCCGCGCCCTGTATCGGCTCGCCGATGAAGGCCGCGACCTTGTCCGGGCCGACCTCCAGGATTTTCTTCTCCAGCCACGATGCAGCCTCGATGCCGAATTCGTCCTCCGTCATGCCGCGTCCGGATTCCAGATAGTTCGGCTGGCCGATATGCACGATGCCCGGTATCGGCAAGCCGCCCTGCGCGTGCATGCCGTCCATGCCGCCGAGCGAGGCGCCAGCCACCGTGCTGCCGTGGTAGGCGTTGTGGCGACTGATGATGGTGTGGCGCTCCTTGTAGCCCAACACGTCCCAATAGCGGCGCACCATGCGCAGGTTGGTGTCGTTACCTTCCGAGCCGGAGCCGGTGAAGTAGACGTGGTTGAACTGCGGCGGCGATATCTTCACCAGCTTGGCCGCCAGCTCCACCGCCGGGATGTTGGTGGTGTTGAAGAAGCTGTTATAGAAGGGCAGCGTCTCCATCTGCTTGTAAACCGCCTCGGAGATGCTGGTGCGGCCGTAGCCGACGTTGACGCACCACAGGCCGGACATGCCGTCCAATACCTTCTTGCCCTGCGAATCCCACAGGTAGATGCCCTCGCCGCGCACCATCACGCGCGCGCCCTTTTCGCCGAGCGCCTTGTGGTCGGTGAAGGGGTGCATGTAGTGGGCCGTGTCCAGCTTCTGGATGGCGGCGGTGTCATACACTTCCGGACGCGCGGCAGCCTTCACCGACGCGACCAATGCGGCGCTGGGCGCCAATGGGTTGTTCGACATGATGGTTCCTATCTCAAAAAGATCAGACGTGCAGCAGCAGGTGCTCGCGCTCCCACGGGCTGATGACGGTCATGAATTCCTGGTGCTCCAGATCTTTGATGGCGGCGTAGACGTCGATGAAGCGGTCGCCCAGCACGCTGCGCAGCTTGTCCTCGCCGCGTAGCAGCTGCAGCGCTTCCGGCAAGCCTTGCGGCAGCTCGACCATCAGGTCATACGCGCTGCCGACGGTCATCGGCGTCGGTTCCAGCTGCTCGGTCATGCCGAGATAGCCGCAGGCCAGCGTGACCGCCAGCGCCAGGTAGGGATTGGCGTCCGCGCCGATGATGCGGTTCTCCACGCGGCGATCCTGCACGCCCGATTCCGGCACGCGGAAACCGACCGTGCGGTTGTCCATGCCCCACTGGATGTTGATCGGCGCGGCCGTGTGGCGCACGATGCGGCGATACGAATTGACGTACGGCGCAACGATCGCCATCGCCGACGGCATATAGCGTTGCAGGCCGCCGATGTAATGCTTGAAGATCGGCGCGGCAGAACCGTCCTCCGAGCTGAAGATGTTCTTGCCGGTCTTGATATCGACCACGCTCTGGTGCACGTGCATCGCGGACCCCGGCTCGCCCGCCATCGGCTTGGCCATGAAGGTGGCGTACATGTCGTGCTTGAGCGCCGCCTCGCGCAAGGTGCGCTTGAAGAAGAACACCTTGTCGGCCAGGCCGAGCGGATCGCCGTGCAGGAAGTTGATCTCCATCTGGCCGGCGCCGATTTCGTGAATCAGCGTGTCGACGTCGAGGTTCATCATGTCGCAGTAGTCGTAGATGTCTTCGAACAGCGGATCGAATTCATTCACGGCGTCGATGCTGTAGACCTGGCGGCTGGTCTCCGCGCGGCCGCTGCGGCCGATGGGCGGTTTCAATGGCAGGTCCGGATCGCTGTTCTTGGCGGTCAGGTAGAACTCCAGCTCCGGCGCCACTACGGGCTTCCAGCCTTTGTCGGCATACAGCTTCAGCACGCGGCGCAGCACGGAGCGCGGCGCGAAATCGACCAGGCGGCCGTCGGAAAAATAGCAGTCGTGGATGACCTGCGCGGTCGGGTCGGTGGCCCACGGCACCATGGTGATGGTGGTCGGATCGGCCTTCAGGATCATGTCGCGGTCGGTGGTGGAGATGGCGCGGTCGTAGCCTGCGTCTTCCACCGGATAGTTGCCGGTCACGGTCATGCCCAGCACCGCTTCGGGAATGCGCATGCCGCGCTCCTGGGTGAACTTACCGCGCGGGAGGATCTTCCCGCGTGCCACGCCGGTCAAGTCGGGGACCAGGCATTCGATTTCGGTGACGTGCTTCTCATTGAGCCACAGGTCCATGTCGGTATAAGTAAAATTCTCGCGGATTGCCATGGTTCTCTCTCTTTTTTTAGCGTTGATTTTTATATGTGCGGCAGGCCTCGCCGAAAGCCTTGAACAATCTGACGGAATCGGGATTCTCCGCCAGGCGCCATTCAGGATGCCACTGTACCGCCAGCGCAAAACTCCTGGCGTCCGCCACGCGGTAGGCTTCCACCAGGCCGTCGTCGGCGCGGGCTTCCACCGCCAGCGACGGCGCCAGTTGGGCAATGCCCTGGCCGTGCAGCGAATTGACCATGATTTCGGCGGCGCCGCCCAGGATGCGCGCCAATTCTCCGCCAGGCTCCAGCCGCACGCGATGCGAGGCGGCATATTGCTGCTCCAGCGGCTGGTCCTTGCGCTCGCGGTGGTCGGCCATGCCGGCCACGTTGTGCACCGCCTGGTGCAGCGTGCCGCCCAGCGCCACGTTCACCTCCTGGAAGCCGCGGCATATCGCCAGCAGCGGTATGCCGCGCTTGAGCGCCGCCCGGATGAAAGGCAGCGTGGTGGCGTCGCGCGCCGCGTCCTGCGGCAGCGACGGCTCCAACACTTCCTGTCCATACAGGCTGGCGTGCACGTTGGACGGTGAGCCGGTCAGCATGACGCCGTCGGCCAGCGCCAGCAGCGTTTCGAAATCGGTGGACGCGCCCAGGGCCGGCATGATGAGCGGCGTGCAGCCCGCCCCCTCGGCCACGGCGGCGACATATTTGAACTGGGCTGTGTGATTGGCATGGGCGCCGATCTGGTTCACACAGGCGGGAACGATGACAATTGGGCTATGCATGGCTTCATCATATGCCTATTTTGGTATCATTGTGAGTGCCACTTGTTTAATTTTGATGGAACCACTTTGAGTATCATGCCGCATCCCCTGTCGCCAGCTTCCGACCTGCTGGCCCAAACCTTGGGCCAATCCGGCTTCCATCCGCGCCTGCCGCAGCAGCGCCGCCTGTACGAGGCGGCCAAGGGCGCGATCCACCGCCAGCAGCTGGGTGCGGGCAGCAAGCTGCCGTCCAGCCGCGACCTGGCGCGCGACCTGGGCATCTCGCGCAACACGGTGATCGCGGCCTTCGAGCAGCTGGCGGCGGAGGGCTACGTCACCAGTCAGCTGGGCAGCGGCACCTATGTGGCGGACTTGCAGGCGCAGCGCGCCAGCATGCGGGGCACGGGACCGGCGCCACGTGGTTCGCCGCAGGGCCGCGCGGCGCGGCTGTCCCGGCGCGGGCGCGAACTGACCGGCTATGGCGCCGGCCCGCGCTTCGAGATCCAACCGTTCGCGCCGGGCGAGGACGATTTCTCGTCCTTTCCGTTCAAGCTGTGGCAGCGGCTGCAGAACCGCATCTGGCGCGAAGGGCGCACCGACCTGCTGGACTACGGCCAGTCCGGCGGCCACCTGCCGCTGCGCCAGGCCATCACCGAGTATCTGCGCCTGTCGCGCTCCGTGAAGGTGACGGTGGACCAGGTGATGATCACGGCCGGCACGCAGCAATCGCTGGACCTGTGCGCGATGCTGCTGGCCGACGCCGGCGACACCGCCTGGGTGGAGGATCCCGGCTACTGGGGCGCGCGCCGCGTGTTCCAGTCGCGCGAGCTGAAACTGCATCCGATCGCGGTGGACAACGACGGCATGGTGCTGACGGCAGCCGACCTGGCGACCAAGCCGCGCCTGATCTACGCCACACCGTCGCACCAGTATCCGACCGGCTCCGTCATGAGCCTGGCCCGCCGGCGCGAGCTGCTCGACGTCGCCGTGCGCAAGGACGCGTGGATACTGGAGGACGACTACGACAGCGAATTCCGCTACACCGGCCGTCCGCTGGCGGCGCTGCAAGGACTGGACATCGACGACCGCGTGCTATACATGGGCACCTTCTCCAAGGTGCTCTACCCCGGCATCAAGGTCGGCTACCTGGTGGTGCCGCCGGCACTGGTCGATGGCTTCAAGAGCGCACTGTACGATCTTCAGCGGCCCGGCCAGCAAACGGTGCAGGCGGTGCTGGCGGACTTTATCGCGCTGGGCCACTTCACCACCCACATCCGCAAGATACGCCAGACCTACGGCGCGCGCCGCGAGCTGCTGCGCCGCACACTGGTGCAGCAGCTCGCGCCACGGCTTGGCGGCCGGGTGACCATCTCCAGCGAGGAATCCGGCCTGCATCTGGTGGTGCAACTGCCTGACGACGCCGACGATGTAGCGCTGGAGGCGGCAGCGGCAGCGGCGGAGATCCGCGTCAAGGCGCTGTCCACCTACTACCTCGCGCAGCCGGTGCGGCGCGGCCTGCTGGTCGGCTATGCCTACTGCACGCCGGAGAAGATCGCGCACTACGGCCGCATCCTGGCGGACCTGATAGCGGCGGGAGTGCCCGCATGAAGCACATGCCGTGGAAGGACTTCTGCGCGCTGGTGAGCAGCATCGGCGTGGTCGGGCTGGGGCTGGGCGCCACCATTCCGCTGACGGCGTTGCGGCTGGACCAGCGCGGCATCGGCACCGACATCATCGGCATTATCACCGCCGCCAGCGCCTTCGGCATCCTCGCCGCGACGCCGTTCGTGTCGCGCTGGGTGGCACGCCACGGGCCGCGCGGCTGCATGATCGGCGCCATCGCCATCGGTGCGCTGTCCACCGGCTTGATGGAGGCGACGGACAACGTGCTGCTGTGGGGCGTGCTGCGCTTCGTGTTCGGCGCCTGCATGGGCGTGTTGTTCACCATCGGCGAGGCGTGGGTCAACCACCTTGCGCCGGTCAATTCGCGCGGCCGCGTGGTGGCCATGTACACCACCGCGTTCACGCTGTTCCAGCTGATCGGCCCCGCGCTGGTGGCTGGCCTGGAAGGCAAGGTCGCGTGGCCGTTCGCCGCCTGCGGCGCGCTGTTCCTGCTTGCGCTGCCCGGCATGGCGCTGATCTCCAATGACGGCCAGGCAGAGGAGGACGAGCCGCACGTCTCCTGGCGCGCGGTGCTGCCGCGCATGCCCATGATCGCCGTCGGCGCGGCCTTCTTCGCGCTGTTCGACACGCTGGCATTGAGCCTGCTGCCGCTGTACGCGATCCGTCAGGGCATCGTCACGGAACTGGCGCTGCTGTCGGCCACGGTGGTGCTGGTCGGCGACACCGCGCTGCAATTCGCCTTCGGCTGGCTGGCGGACCACGTGGGACGGCGCCGCGTGCACACCGGCTGCGGCATCGCCGTGTGCGTGCTGCTGCCGCTGCTACCGTTTGCGGCCGGTACGCCGTGGCTGTGGTGGATACTGCTGCTGATGCTGGGCGCGGCAGCGGGGGCGATCTACATGCTGTCGCTGGTGGCGTGCGGTGCGCGCTTCCAGGGGCAATCGCTGGTCGCGGCCAGTGCGGTGGTCAATGCCAGTTGGGGAATCACCAGCAGCGGCGGGCCGCTGCTGACGGGCCTGTTGATGCAGACCGCCGGCATCAATGCGCTACCGGCAGTGCTGTGGTGCGGCGCGGCGATCTTCGTCGCCTGCGCCTGGTGGGAGTACAAACAAGGTTATGTGGATTAACCCTTGGCCGCGGCGGCGACCTGCTTCTGGCGCAGGCGCTCGTTGCGCGCCATGTAGAAGCTCGATCCGATCACGCCGATCGACACCACAAGGATGGTCAACGCGGCCACCGCGTTCACGCGCGGGTCCAGGCCCAGGCGGGCGCGCGAGAAGATCACGATCGGCATCGTCGACGAGCCGGGGCCGGACAGGAAGGCCGACAACACCACGTCATCCAGCGACAGCGTGAAGGTCAGCAGCCACGCGGAACCCAGCGCCTGCGTGATGTTCGGCAGCGTCACCAGGAAGAACACCTGGAACGGACGGCAGCCGAGATCCATCGCCGCTTCCTCCAGCGACTTGTTCATCTCCTGAAGGCGCGACTGCACCACCACCGCCGCGTAGGCCATGCCCAGCAGGGTGTGGCCCAACCAGATCGTCACCAGGCCGCGCTCCGGGAAGCCGAACGCCTTCTGCACCGACACCAGCATCAGCAGCAGCGACAGGCCGATGATCACCTCCGGCATCACCAGCGGCGCGCTGACCATGCCCGAGAACAGCGTGCGGCCGGCGAAGCGCTGGTAGCGGTTCAGCACAAACGCCGCGAACGTCCCCAGTATCACCGAGCTGCAAGCCGTCAGCAGCGCGATGCGCAGCGACAGCCCAAAGCCACTGATGATCTCCGAGTCGTTCATCAGCGCAGCATACCACTGCGTCGAGAAGCCGCTCCACACCATGTCCTGGCGCGAGCTGTTAAACGAGAACACCACCAGCACCACGATGGGCAGGTAGAGGAACAGGTAACCCAGCGACAGCCAGCCGCGCCCGAACCAGCGCTGCACGAAATTCGAATGTCCTTTCATGGACGGGCCTCCTGCTCTGCCTTGTATTTATTGAAGATCGCCATCGGCACCAGGATCAGCAGGATCACCACCACCGTCACCGCAGACGCCAGCGGCCAGTCGTTATTGGTGAAGAATTCGTCCCACAGCTGGCGGCCGATCATCAGCGTTTCCGGGCCGCCCAGCAGTTCCGGGATCACGTACTCGCCCACCGCAGGGATGAACACCAGCATGGTGCCGGCGACGATGCCGGACTTCGACAGCGGCACGGTGATGCGCCAGAACGCCTGCATCGGCGTCGCGCCCAGGTCGGCCGCGGCCTCCAGGAAGCGCAGGTCCATCTTCACCAGGTTGGCGTACAGCGGCAGGATCATGAACGGCAGGTAAGCGTAGACCATGCCGATGATGAGCGAGAACTGGGTGTTCATCAGGTGCAGCGGCTCGTTGATCGCGCCTATGCTGATCAGGAAGTGGTTCAAGATGCCGTTGTTGGCCAGGATGCCCTTCCATGCGTAGATGCGCAGCAGGAAGGAGGTCCAGAACGGCATCATCACCAGCATCAGCAGCACCGGGCGCACCGTCGGCTTGGCGCGCGCCATGAAGTAGGCAAACGGGTAGCCGATGATGAGGCACAGCGAGGCCGTGATGGCGGCGAACTTGAGGGAGTTCAGGTAGGTGATCGCATACAGGTCGTCCTGCGCGATGAACAGGTAGTTGGAGATCTTGACCTTGAGCGTGATGACGCCGTCGGCCAACGTCATCAGCGTGCCGAAGGGATTGCCCCCGGCGTCGGCCTCGGTGAAGCTGATGCGCATCACGATCAGGAACGGCACCAGGAAGGCCATCGTCAGCCACAGGAACGGCACGGCGATCACCAGGTTGCGGCCGGAGAGCCAGCGCCCGCCCAGCAGGTACTTGAGAGTTTTCATGGCTGCGCTCCGCCTTAGCTGGTCAGCACGACGACGTCGGCGCCGTCCCACCAGGCGTGGACGCGCTGGTCTCGTTTGAGCGCCGACTCGTCATGGCGCGCGGCGTTGGTGCGCGAGACCTTGAGCGTCGCGCCGCTGTCGAGGCGCAGGTGGTACAGCGTCTCGTTGCCGAAGTAGGCCATCGCGGTGATCACGCCCTGCACGCAGTTGTAGCCGTCCTCGCTGGCCTTGGCGCGCTGCGCCGCGGTCGGCGCCTCGGCCTGCACGGCGATCTTCTCGGGCCGCACCGCCACCGACACCGGCATGCCCACCGTGCCGGTGATGCCGTGGGTGACGTAGTGGCGGCATTCCGGCGTTTCGATGATGACGTGGTCCGGCTCATCGACCGCCACGCTGCCCTCGAACATATTGACGCTGCCGATGAAGTCCGCCACGAAGCGGCAGTTCGGCGTTTCGTAGATCTCGCCCGGCGCGCCCACCTGCAGGATGCGGCCTTCGCTCATCACGGCGATGCGGGTCGCCATGCTCATGGCCTCGTCCTGGTCGTGCGTGACCATCACGCAGGTCACGCCCACTTCCTCGATGATGCCGACCAGTTCCATCTGCGTGCGTTCGCGCAGCTTCTTGTCCAATGCGCCCAGCGGCTCGTCCAGCAGCAGCAACTGCGGGCGCTTGGCCAGGCTGCGCGCCAGCGCCACGCGCTGCTGCTGGCCGCCGGACAGCTGGTGCGGCTTGCGCTTGCCGTAGGCGGTGAGCTGCACCAGCGCCAGCATCTGCTCCACGCGCGCGGCGATTTCGTCCTTCGGCAGGCCGTCGCGGCGCAGGCCGAAGGCGATGTTGTCCCAAACAGACAAATGCGGGAACAGCGCGTACGACTGGAACATCATATTGATCGGGCGCTCGTACGGCGGCACGCCGACGATGTCCTTGCCGCCCAGCGTGATCTGGCCCTGGGTCGGCGTCTCGAAACCGGCCAGCATGCGCAGCAGCGTGGACTTGCCGCAGCCGGAACTTCCCAGCAGCGCGAATATCTCGCCCTTGTTGATCGCCACCGACACATCGTTGACGGCGCGGACGCCGTCGAATTCCTTCACCAGGTTGCGGATCAGCAGAAAGGGTTCTCGCTCTTGGGTCATGTTATTAAAATATAAATGATATTAATAATATAGTGAAAACGGGCCGACCGCAGGCCGCGCGCTTAGTCGAACCCGTGATTATAGATGACGAAATCACACATGCAACAGCAGGTGTTCCCGCTCCCACGGGCTGATGACGGTCATGAACTCCTGGTGCTCCAGTTCCTTGATGGCCGTGTAGACGTCGATGAAGCGCTCGCCCAGCACATCGCGCAGCCGGTCCTCGCGCCGCATCAGCTCCAGCGCCTGCGGCAGCCCTTGCGGCAGCTCGAACAGATGGTCGTAGGCGCTGGCGGTGGTCATCGGCGTCGGCTCCAGCTGGTCCACCAGGCCGAGATAGCCGCAGGCCAGCGTGACCGCCATCGCCAGGTAGGGATTGGCGTCCGCACCGATGATGCGGTTCTCCACCCGCCGCTGCTCGACGCCGGAGATGGGAATGCGGAAGCCCACGGTGCGGTTGTCGATGCCCCACTGGATGTTGATCGGCGCGGCCGTGTGGCGCACGATGCGGCGGTAGGAGTTCACATACGGCGCCATGATCGCCATCACCGCCGGCGTGTAGCGCTGCAGGCCGCCGATGTAGTGGCGGAAGTGGGCCGACGGCGAGCCGTCCGCCGCGCTGAAGATATTGCGGCCGGTGGCGGCGTCGCTCACGCTCTGGTGCACGTGCATCGCCGATCCCGGCTCGCCAGCCATCGGCTTGGCCATGAAGGTGGCGTACATGTCGTGCTTGAGCGCCGCCTCGCGCAAGGTGCGCTTGAAGTAGAAGACGTTGTCGGCCAGGGCCAGCGGATCGCCGTGCTGGAAATTGAGGCCCATCTGGCCGGCGCCGGTTTCGTGGATCAGCGTGTCGACGTCGAGGTTCATCAGCGCGCAGTAGTCGTAGATGTCCTCGAACAGCGGATCGAATTCGTTGACGGCATCGATGCTGTAGACCTGGCGGCTGGTTTCGGCGCGGCCGCTGCGGCCCACCGGCGCCTTCAGCGGCAGGTCGGGATCGATGTTCTTCTCGGTCAGGTAGAACTCCAGTTCCGGGCCCACCACCGGCTTCCAGCCGCGCTCCGCATACAGCTTGAGCACGCGCCGCAGCACCGAGCGCGGGGCGAAATCGACCAGCGTGCCGTCGGCGAAGTAGCAGTCGTGGATGACCTGCGCGGTGGGGTCGATGGCCCAGGGGACCTTGGTGATGCTGCCCGGGTCCGCGCGCAGGATCATGTCGCGGTCGGTGGAGGAGATGGCGCGGTCGTAGGCCGCGTTCTCGGTCGGGTAGTTGCCGGTGACGGTCATGCCCAGCACCGCCTCGGGGATGCGCATGCCGCGCTCCTGGGTGAATTTGGCGCGCGGCAGGATCTTCCCGCGCGCCACACCCGTCAGGTCGGGCACCAGGCATTCGATTTCAGTGACTCGGTTCTCGTTGAGCCACTGGTCCATATCGGCATCGGAGAAGTTTTCACGGATAGACATGTTCGCTCTCTGTGGTCATGATCAAGCGATCGATAGTCTAATTTACCATGTTTACAACCTTTCTTCCTCTGCCTCCACGCGCGTTTGCACAAGAATCTTTTTGATTTCCGGTACACAGGAGCCGCAATTGCCGCCGGCCTTCAGGCAGGCCGTCACTTCGGGCACCGTCTTCAGGTCCTTCTCGATGATGGCGCTGCAGATCGTGTTGCGGCCCACGCCGAAGCAGGAGCACACGGTGGGGCCGGTGTCGGCGCCCTTCTCGACCGGCATGCCGACCAGCAGGCCGACGCGATCGATCTCGCTCAGTTCAGCCTTGACGAACAGGCTGGCCAGCCAGGCGCGCGACGGCATGTCCTGGCGTGGCGACAGGAAGATGCACTGTTCGATGCGGTCGTTCACCACGTGCACGGCGCGGTACACGCCGGCGGTGCGGTCCTCGTATTCGAGCCAGTCGGCGTCCAAATCGGCCACGCCCAGCAGCTCGCGCGCCCAGGCGCCGAAATCCTTGATGGTGTTGCGGCCGGCCAGTTCGTAGCGGGCGAATTCTCGCCCCTGGATGCGGGTCCAGTGGGCCACGCTGTCGAGGTTCATCTCGGTGCGGCTCAGGATGAAACCATGCCAGTTCACGCGGAACTGCTCGATGCGCACCGGCGTGTGCTTGAATTCCGGCTCGCCGGAGACCGGATCGACCACCGGATTGACCAACGCACCCACGCGCGCATCGGACGAGGTCTGGCCCGACCAGTGGATGGGAATGAACACGCTGCCGCGCGGGATGCCGCCGCCGTGCTGCACGCGCGCCACCATCGCGCCCCACTGGGAGCTCACCCTCGCCAGCTCGCCCTCGCGCACGCCGTGCAGCAGCGCGTCCTGCGGATGGATGTCGACGAAGGATTCGGCGATGTGGTCGGCCAGTGTGGCGGACTTGCCGGTGCGGGTCATGGTGTGCCACTGGTCGCGTACGCGGCCGGTATTGAGCGACAGCGGGAAGTCCTCGCAGACGGCGTTGGCCGGCGCACGAGTGGCGGTGGCGATGAAGCGCGCCTTGCCGTCGGCGTGGGCGAAGACGTTGTCCTTGAACAGGCGCGCTTCGACTTGCAGTTCGCCGGACACGGTGCGGCGCACCGGCCACTGGGTCGGTTCCAGTTCGTCGTATTGGCGTTGATCGAGGCCGGCCAGGCCGGACATGTCGAACGCGCGCGGCATGTCGCCGACGGCGTTGCGGAAACCGCTCAGGCGCGCATGTTCATCGAACACGCCTTGGGCGCCGCTGAAATCGAAACCGCCAAAGCCCATGCGCTGCGCGAACAGCGACAGGATCTTCCAGTCCGGCAGCGCCTCGCCCGGCGCGGGCAGGAAGGCGCGCTGGCGCGAGATGCGGCGCTCGGAATTAGTGACGGTGCCGTCCTTCTCGCCCCAGCCCAACGCCGGCAGCAGCACATCGGCATAGGCGTTGGTGTCGGTGTTCTGCATGATGTCGGTGGCGACCACCAGCTCGCACTTCTCCAGCGCACGCCGCACCTGGTCCGCGTCCGGCAGGCTGACCATCGGATTGGTGGCGATCACCCACACCGCCTTGACCTTGCCCTCTTCAATCGCCCGGAACAGGTCGACCGCCTTCAGGCCAGGCCTGGCGGCGATGGCGGGCGATTCCCAGAAGGTCTGCACCACCTCGCGATGGTCGGCGCGGTCCAGGTCCATGTGCGCGGCCAGCATGTTGGCCAGGCCGCCCACTTCGCGTCCGCCCATGGCGTTGGGCTGGCCGGTGATCGAGAACGGGCCCATGCCCGGCTTGCCGATACGGCCGCCGATCAGGTGGCAGTTGATGATGGCGTTGACCTTGTCGGTACCGGCCGACGACTGGTTCACGCCCATCGAGAACGCGGTGATGGTCTTGCGCGTGGTGGCGAAGGATTCGTAGAACTCCATCAGCACCGGCAGCTCGATGCGGCAGATCTTCGCCACGGCGGCGGGATCGCTGCAATCGATATTGGCCGTGTCCAGCGCCGCATCCAGGCCGTTGGTGTGATGGCCGATGAACGAAGGATCGACCGCGCCGATGCGCGCCAGGTAGCTCAGCAAGCCGTTGAACAGCCACACGTCGGTGCCCGCCTTGACCGGCAGGTGCAGGTCGGCCAGCTCGCAGGTGGCGGTGCGGCGCGGATCGATGACGACGATCTTCATCTCCGGCCGGCTCTCCTTGGCCTTGAGCAGGCGCTGGAACAGGATCGGGTGGCACCACGCGGTGTTGGAACCGACCAGCACCACCATGTCGGCCAGTTCCAGGTCGTCGTAGCAGAGCGGCACCAGGTCCTCGCCGAAGGCGCGCTTGTAGCCGGCCACCGCCGACGACATGCACAGGCGCGAGTTGGTGTCGATGTTGGCGCTGCCGATGTAGCCCTTCATCAGTTTATTGGCGACGTAGTAGTCCTCGGTCAGCAGCTGGCCGGAGACGTACAACGCCACCGCATCCGGTCCATGCTCGGCGATGATGGAGCGCCAGGCGCCGGCCACCTTGTCCAGCGCGGCGTCCCACGACACGCGGCGCAGGCCGTCCGCGTCGCGCACCTGCGGATACAGCAGGCGGCCTTCGAGGCCGATCGTCTCGCCAAGCGCTGAACCCTTGACGCACAGGCGTCCCTTGTTCGCGGGATGCAGCTTATCGCCGGCGATGGCGATCGTGCCGTCGGCCATGGGCGTGGCCTGCACGCCGCAACCTACGCCGCAATATGCGCAGGTGGTGCGTACCGCAAGATGGTCAGTGGACAGGTTCAAGATGCTTCTCGCTCAAATCATGCGGCGCGCGCGGACAGCGCTTCGCCAAACAACAGGTTTTGCCGGATCGGCGTAATGTCGGTGCGGTTTTGAATCAGGTTGAAGTACCACGGTCCGTCCTTGACGTCGCCGTACAGCACGGCGCCGGTCACGCGGCCATCCTTCAACACCAGCCGCTTGTAGACGCCGCGCCGCGCGTCGCGCAGCACCAGGTCCTCGCTGCCTTCGCCGCCGATGAAATCGCCGACCGAGTACAGGTCCACGCCGGTCACTTTCAGGCGGGTCGGCGACGTTTGCTGCACGTAGCGGCGAACGCCGGCGCCGGCCAGGTGGGCGCCGCAGACGCGCGCCTGGTCCCAGATCGGCGCCACCAGGCCGAAGGTGGCGCTGCGGTGCTGCACGCATTCGCCGACGGCGTACACGCGTGGATCGTAGGTTTGCAGCGTGTCGTCGACCACGATGGCGCGTTCGCAATGCAGGCCTGCCGCCTTGGCCAGGTCGATATTCGGACGCACGCCGGCGGTCATCACCACCAGATCCGCCGGGATCTCGCTGCCGTCCTTGAAGCGCACCGCGCGAGCGCGATCCGGGCCGACGATTTCCGCGGTCTGCGCGTTCATCATGAACTTCAGGCCCTTGGCTTCCAGCGCCTTTTGCAGCAGCAGCGCGGCCGGCTTGTCGAGCTGCTGGTTCATCAGCGCGTCGGTCACATGAACCACGGTGACGGACATGCCTTGCCGTTGCAGGCCGTTGGCCGCTTCGAGGCCCAGCAGGCCGCCGCCGATCACCACCGCGTGGCGGTGGTTGCGCGCCATCGCCAGCATGCTTTCCACGTCCTGGATGTCGCGGAAGGCCAGCACGCCGGACAGCTCATGACCCGGCACGGGAATGATGAAGGGCTTGGAGCCGGTGGCGATCAGCAGCCGGTCGTAGCGCACTTCCAGCCCGGAGCGGGCGCGCACGATACGCTTGCGGCGGTCGATGTGCTCGACCGGATCGCCCGCGTGCAGCGTGATGCCATGCTGGACGTACCATTCGCGCGTGTTGAGCATGATGTCTTCCATGCTCTTCTCGCCCGCCAGTACAGGCGACAGCAGGATGCGGTTGTAGTTACCGTGCGGCTCGGCGCCGAACACGGTGATGTCGTACATGTCCGGCGCCAGCTTGTACAGCTCCTCCACCGTACGCATGCCGGCCATGCCGTTGCCGATCACGACCAGCGCGGGTTTCACAGGCCGACCCAGACTTTGCCGCCGTCGATGCGGGCGGGATAGGTGCCGACCGAGTGGTGCGGCGCCTCCAGGCATTCGCCCGTTTGCAGGTCGAAGTGCTGCTTGTAGATCGGCGAGGCGACCACGATGCGTTCGCCCAGGTTGCCCACCAGGCCGCGCGACAGCACGGCGGCTTCGGAATTCGGATCGTAGTTATCGATGGCGAACACGCGCGCGCTGCCGTCGTCCACATGGAACACGGCGACCTGCTGCTTGTTCAACAGCGCGCATACGCCGGTGTTGGGCACGATCTCGTCCAGGTTGCAGACGGCGATCCAGTTATCGGTTTGAATATCGCGATGCATAATGTTCTCCTCAAGCTGCCTTGACTGCGATCGGAATCACGCGCTTGCGCTCTTCCACGGTGGCCGGACGAATCTGTCCGCGTTCTTCCATGAACAACACGTTCTCGTCGCCCTTTTCGCTGTTGACGAAGTGGCGGAAACGCTTGCGGGTTTCAGGATTCTCGACGGCTTCCTTCCACTCGCATGCGTAGGTGTCGACGACATGCTGCATATCGGCTTCCAGTTCGGCGCCGATGCCCAGCTTGTCGTTGACGACGACCTGCTTCAGGTAATCCAGGCCGCCTTCCAGGTTCTCGCGCCACACGCTGGTGCGCTGCAGGCGGTCGCCGGTGCGGGTGTAGAACATCAGGAAGCGGTCGATGTACTTGACCAGCGTGGCCTTGTCCAGGTCCGTGGCCAGCAGCTCGGCGTGGCGTGGCTTCATGCCGCCGTTGCCGCATACGTACAGGTTCCAGCCCTTTTCGGTGGCGATCACGCCGACGTCCTTGCCCTGCGCCTCGGCGCACTCGCGGGTGCAGCCCGATACGCCGAACTTGATCTTGTGCGGCGTGCGCAGGCCCTTGTAGCGGTTTTCCAGTTCGATGGCCAGGCCGATGGAATCATCGACGCCGTAACGGCACCAGGTGGAGCCGACGCAGGATTTGACCGTGCGCAGCGACTTGCCGTAGGCGTGGCCGGATTCGAAGCCGGCGGCGATCAGCTCTTCCCAGATCAGCGGCAGCTGCTCGACGCGGGCGCCGAACAAATCGACACGGGCGCCGCCGGTGATCTTGGTGTACAGCTGGTACTTCTTGGCGACCATGCCGACCGCGATCAGGCCATCGGCGGTGACTTCACCGCCCGGCATGCGCGGCACCACCGAGTAGGTGCCATCCTTCTGGATGTTACCGAGGAAGTAGTCGTTGGTGTCCTGCAGGCTGGCGTGTTCCTTCTTCAGCACGAAGTCGTTCCACACAGAGGCCAGGATGCTGGCGGCCAGCGGTTTGCAGACGTCGCAGCCCAGGCCCTTGCCATGCTTGGCCAGCAGGTCGCCGAAAGTCTTGATCTGACCTACTTTGATCAGGTGGAACAGCTCCTGGCGCGAATAGGCGAAGTGTTCGCACACGTGGTTGTTGACGGCCATCCCGAGCTTTTTCATCTCGGCCTTCATCACCTGCGTCACCAGCGGCACGCAGCCGCCGCAGGAGGTGCCGGCGTTGGTGCAGCTTTTCAGTTCGCCGATGGTGGTGGCGCCGCCGGCCACCGCTGCGCACAGCGTGCCTTTCGATACGTCGTTGCAGGAGCAGATCTGCGCGCCTTCAGGCAGCGCATCCACGCCCAGGCCAGGCTTGGCCGCGCCGTCCGACTGCGGCAGGATCAGGAACTCCGGCGATTCCGGCAGTTCGATTTTGTTCAGCATCATCTGCAGCAGCGTGCCGTATTCGCTGGCGTCGCCCACCATCACGCCGCCCAGCAGGTAGCGGCCGCAGTCGGAGACCACGATCTTCTTGTAGATCTGTTTGCGCTCGTCGGTGAACTGGTAGGAACGGCTGCCTTCGACCTTGCCGTGCGGGTCGCCGATACTGGCCACGTCAACACCCATCAGTTTCAGCTTGGTGCTCATGTCGGCGCCGGCGAATTCCGCCGCTTCGCCCAGTATGTGCTTGGCCGCGACGCGCGCCATCTCGTAGCCCGGCGCCACCAGGCCGAAGATCAAGCCGCCCCACAGCGCGCATTCGCCGATGGCGTAGACGTCCGGGTTGGAGGTGACGCAGTTGTTATTGATCTCGATGCCGCCGCGCGGGCCGATGGCCAGACCGCTCTCGCGCGCCAGCATGTCACGCGGACGGATACCGGCCGAGAACACGATCATGTCGGCGTCCAGGTGGCCGCCGTCGGCGAACTCCATGCGGTGGGTGCCGTCGACACCGTCAACGATGGCAGTGGTGTTTTTACCCGTGTGGACGGTCACGCCCAGTTCCTCGATCTTCCGGCGCAGCACGCGCGCGCCGCCGTCGTCCACCTGCACCGCCATCAGGCGCGGCGAGAATTCGACCACGTGGGTGTCCAGGTTCATGTCGCGCAGCGCCTTGGCGCATTCGAGGCCCAGCAGGCCGCCGCCGATGACGACGCCGGTCTTCGAACGCTTGCCGCATTCGAGCATCGCTTCCAGGTCTTCGATGGTGCGGTAGACGAAGCAGTCCTTGCGCTCCTTGCCCGGCAGTGGCGGCACGAAGGGGAAGGAACCGGTGGCGATCACCAGCTTGTCGTAGTCCAGCACATTGCCGTCGGCCGTGGTGACGGTCTTGGCGGCGGTGTCGATCTGGGTGGCGCGGGTGTTCAGGCGCAGCACCATGTCGTCGCGCTCGAAGAAGCCTGGCTTCACCAGCGACAGGTCTTCCGCCGATTTACCGGAGAAGAATTCGGACAGGTGCACGCGGTCGTAGGCGGGGCGCGGCTCTTCGCACAGCACCGTCACCTGCAGGTTGGCGGCGCCGCTGTTGGCCAGGCTTTCCAGGAATTTGTGGCCAACCATGCCGTGGCCGATAACGATGATCTTCATGATGTCCTCTTAAGCTCTTAAGCTGCCAGCTTGGCGGCGGTTGCGGTTTCTTCGACAGCGCTGCTGCTGAAGCGGGCGGCCAGTGCGCACAATGCGGATGCGCCGACGACGATGCCCAGGATGCTCAGCGTCTGCTGCGTGTTGCCCAGGCCTTTCATCAGGAAGCCCGCGGCCACGGCGCCGACGTTGCCGCCCGCGCCGATGATGCCGGCCACGCCGCCCAGGGCGCGCTTGTCGACGAAAGGCACGATGGCGTAGGTGGCGCCGCAGGCCATGTGGGTGAACAGGCCGAACACCAGCATGGCGCCGATCGCCAGCGCGGCGGTGCCGGCGTTGGCGAACATCAGCAGGCCGGCGCCTTCGCCCAGCATCAGCACGAACAGCAGCGTGACGCGGTTATTCAGGTTGCCGGCGGCGGCGAATTTGTCCGACACCCAGCCGCCCAGCGCACGGGCGAACAATGCCAGCAGGCCGAAGCTGCCCGCCGCCATGCCGGCCTGCGGCAGCGTCAATTTGAAGTGGTCGACGTAGTAGATCGCGGCGATGTTGTGGATGAAGATCTCGATGCCGAAGCAGGCGCCGTAGGTAATGAACAGCATCCATACACGGTAGTTGACGGAGGCCAGCTTGAAGCTCTCCCAGCCGCCTTTTTTTCCGCCTTCGATGGCGATGCCCGCCGCGCGCAGTTCGGTGAAGTTCCCTTGCGGGCAGTCCTGCGTAAAGCGGTAGTAGACGCCGGCCATGATGATCATCAGCACGCCCGGCACGATCAGCGCGGCGCGCCAGCCGTAGGTTTCGCTCACGCCCAGCATGATCATGGCGGTCATCAGCAGTGGCATCACGGCTTGCGCCACGCCGCCGCCGGCATTGCCCCAGCCTGCGGCGGCTGCGTTGGCGGTGCCCACCACTTTAGGCGCGAACATCACCGAGGTGTGGTACTGCGTGATGACGAAGCTGGCGCCGGCCGCGCCGATCCCGAGACGGAAGAACAGGAAGCTCTCGTAGCTCTGCGCGAAGGCCACGCCGATCACCGGGATGGAACCCAGCAGCAGCAAGCCGGTATAGGTTTTGCGCGGGCCGAAGTGGTCGCACAGCGGGCCGACCACCAGCCGCACGAGGATGGTGATGGCGACTGCGGCGATATTGATGTTCGCGATCTGCGCGACGCTCAGGCCGAATTCACCTTTAATCACCGGCATCAGCGGCGCGCAGGCGAACCATGCGAAGAAGCAGACGAAGAACGCCATCCAGGTCAGGTGGAACGCGCGCATCTGCGGCGTTGAGATCGAAAAGAGCTTGATGCTGGTAGCTTTGGTGGCCATTTTTTTATCCCGTTCAGAAAACAAAAAGGCGCCCGCACAACCAAGGTCACCTAAGACCGGGTTGGGCGGACGCCGTTGTCCTGCCAACCCGTCATTGGGTCAGCTGATGTATTCGGGGGGATCGCCGTTGATCCCTTAGCCTCTGTATTGCAAGAGCTGTGCCAGGCCCTTCGCCGCGTGTTTACAGGGGGAGAAGGCCGCAGCGGGCCTGGATTACGCCACCACGGTGCGATGTTGCGGTGCACGATTGCACGCTATCGGTGCGCATCAGCGGTGCGTTGACGATTTTTCAACGCTGACATATGCTGGGCCATGACTCCTGCCCGTCCCTTTGCCATCCGAATGCTGAGCTGCCTGATTCTCATGGCGGCCTTGGCGAAAGCGATGGCAGGGCCTCATTCATTTGACGAGGACTTTGTCGTCGTATTCATCGATGCGCAGAGCGAAGCAAAGTTCGGCGCCATACCGCTGGATCGAAACATACTGGCGAATGGAATTAACGCCATCGCCGATGCTGGCGCCCGCGGCCTGGTCCTAAAGTTCTTTCTTGATCAGCCGAAGGATGGTCCAGGCGACAAGCGCCTGGCCAAGGCGCTGGCGCGCATCCCTGGCGCGCTGCAAGCCCGGTTGGATAGCCAGCAGGGTAGCTCGAATCAGCTTGACGAAAGGTTCTCGCTCAACGGCTCGTTCAACGTGGCGGCCACCGGCTCGCGCGGCTGGATTCCTCTGCCGCTGTTCGCGAAGCACGCCACGGATGTTGGTTTTATAGACTTCAACTCCCCCCTTGTGCCGATGGTGGAACAGTACCAATCACGCACCGTCAAATCACTGATCCTCTGCGCGATTGAAATGGCAGCGAAAAAGAAAGCCATTCTCCGTGCGGAGCATTGGATACAGGTCGGCGAGCATATCATCAAGGTCGATAGCAGGAACCAGGCTACAGCAGGGCTCATTCAGCCACCATTGGCGCGCAGTGTCTCCTTCAATTCTGTTTTGGACGGCACTACCAGGGCGGAGTTAAAGAACAAAGTAGTCATCTTGGCCTACGACGGTCCACACATAGAAACGCTGATGACTAGCGCTGGGCCGATGGGCTCACATCGATATTTTGTCAATATTTTAAGAGCCATATACGACGGCAAATGACTGGTCGCCATCGAGATCGGCGCCAGCGTAGTGGTCCGCGCAGCGCACCACGTCGCCGACGACGATGATGCTTGGGCTGCCAAGGCCGCTGGCGCGCAGCGCTTGCGGCAGCTGGCCCAGGGTGGTGATCAACTGCCGCTGGTTGTCGCGCGTGGCTGACTGCACCACCGCCACCGGCGTGTCGGCCGCTGCGCCGCCCTCCAGCAGGCCGGCCTGGATCGCGTCCACGCGGGCCACGCCCATGTAGATCACCAGCGTCAGGCCGCTCTGCGCCAGCGCTTTCCATTCCGGCTCGGATTCCGCATCCTTGCCGTGGCCCGTGACGAAGGTCACGCCCTGGCTCCACGAGCGGTGCGTCAACGGGATGCCGATGCTGGCCGGCGCGGCCAGGCCGCTGCTGATGCCCGGTACCACGTCGACCTCGATGCCGTGCGCGCGCAGCGATGCCCGCTCCTCGCCGCCCCGGCCGAACATGTACGGATCGCCGCCCTTGAGCCGCACCACGCGGTGCCCTGCGCGTGCTTCGGCGATCATCAGCCGTTCGATGAATTCCTGCGGCGTGGATGCGCAGCCGCCTCGCTTGCCGACCTGGATCACCCGCGCGGTCGATGGCGCGAAGTTGAGTATCTCCGGGTTGACCAGGTCATCGATCAGCACCACGTCGGCGCGCTCGATGGCGCGGACGGCCTTTAACGTCAACAGTTCCGGGTCGCCGGGACCGGCGCCTACCAGGGTTACGCTGCCCATGATGTTCTCCTTATCCTGCCGCGGCCAGCGCCGCGCTGACCATTTCGTCGATCTCGCCGGTGATGTTGGACAGTACGCCCGCCACCACCGAGAATTCCTTGCCCGCGTGCCCCGCCCGCGCCGCGACGATGCGCGCGTTGAAGGCCACCATCCGCGCCTGGCGGTTGATGGTGTCGATATCGGTGATCACGCCGCGCAGCTGCTTGCGCACCATGCGGGCGTGCTTCTTCGCCTGCTCCTCGTAGATGCTGGTGATGGTGTTGAGGATCGCCAGCGTCGGCGTGGTGATGCGCACCAGCTCCGCCAGCAGCTCCGCCGTCTGCGGCGATCCCAGCGCGATCGACTTCAAGACACGCTCGCCCAGGTCGGCGAAGGCGGTGATCTGCCGGTCGCCATCCAGCTTGCCGAAGTAGGCCTCCCGCAGCTCGGGACAGAACACGCCCGGCAGGCCATCCTTCTCGGCCAGCAGCGACTTGTTCGCGCCCCGGAACACCGCCAGCGCTTCCTGCGCGATGGCGGCAGCGTCCTGCTGCCCCTGCGACGCCAGCAGCGCATACAGCACGATGCGCTGCGACAGGAAGCGCCGGCGGCCCGACAGATTGATCAACGCGCCGAACACTTCACCGGACAGCGCTTTGGTTGCGGCGCTCTCCGGCGCCAGTGGGGGCGTGGTCATATCCATCAAGCGGCTTCCTTCGCGGGATGCGCCTGTTTGCGATACAAGAACTCCAGCACCGCCGTGCGGTACTCGCCGTAGCGCGCATCCTGCGCCAGCGCCACGCGGTCGCGCGGACGGTCCAGCCGCACGTCGACGATCTCGCCGATGGTGGCGGCCGGGCCGTTGGTCATCATCACGATGCGGTCGGACAGCAGCACCGCCTCGTCCACGTCGTGCGTGACCATCACCACGGTCGATTTGGTGGCGGCGACGATCTTCAGCAGCTCGTCCTGCAAATGCGCACGCGTCAGCGCATCGAGCGCGCCGAACGGCTCGTCCATCAACAGCACCTTGGGCTCCATCGCCAGCGCGCGGGCGATGCCGACGCGCTGCTTCATGCCGCCCGAGATCTCGTGCGGGCGCTTGCCCTCCGCCGCCGTCAGGCCGACCAGCGCCAAGGCCTGCAAGGTGCGCTCGCGCAGCTGGTTGCGCGTCTCGGTCTTGCCGAACACGCGCTCCACGCCGAGGTGGATGTTCTCGTAGCAGGTCAGCCAAGGCAGCAGCGAGTGGTTCTGGAACACCACCGAGCGCTCCGGCGACGGGCCGGCGATCTCGCGGTTGGCGCACAACAGCACGCCGTCCGTGGGCTTGAGCAGGCCGGCGATCAGGTTGAGCAAGGTCGACTTGCCGCAGCCCGAGTGGCCGATCAGCGTGATGAACTCTCCCTTGCGCACCGTCAGGTCGATCTCGCGCAGCGCGTGGAATACGCCCTTCCGGGTGTGGAACACCATCTCCACGCCTTCGATATCGATGAATTTTGGCTCGTCCATGATGGCGCTCCTTTAATTGGATACTTGTTCGTAGGTGAAGGCGCGGGCCAATGCCATCAACGCCTGCTCCAGCATCAGCCCGACCACGCCGATGGCGACGATGGCGATGATGATGTGCGGGACATTGAGGTTGTTCCACTCGTCCCACACCCAGAAGCCGATGCCCACGCCACCGGTCAGCATCTCGGCCGCGACGATTACCAGCCACGCGGTGCCGATCGACAGGCGCACGCCGGTCAGGATGTACGGCAGCGCGGACGGCAGCAGGATCTTGGTCAGCACCTTCCACTCCGTCAGGTTGAGCACCCGCGCCACATTCATATAATCCTGCGGCACCCGCTGCACGCCGACGGCGGTGTTGATGATCATCGGCCAGATCGAGCAGATGAAGATCGACCAGATGGCGGCAGGGTTGGCGGACTTGAACACCAGCAGGCCGATAGGCAGCCAGGCCAGCGGCGACACCGGCTTGAGCAAACTGATGATCGGCCCGAACATGCTGCCGACGAACTGCACGCGGCCGATCACAAAGCCCAGCGGGATGCCGACCAGCGCGGCCAGCCCGAAGCCCACGGCCACGCGCTGCAGCGAAGCGAGCACGTTCCAGCCTATGCCCTGGTCGTTCGGGCTTTTGCTGTAGAACGGATCGGAAAACAGCTTGACCGCTTCCTGCAAGGTCACCAGCGGCGTCGGGAAGCTGCTGTTGTTGATGGTGATGATCTGCCAGACCAGCACCAGCAGCGCGGCGCCCAGCAACGGCGCGACGATCTTCATCGCGGTGGCGGACACCTGCTGCCGCGCGCGCGTCGAGGCATTGGCGGCCAGCGGACGGCGTGGACGGCGGACCGGCGCCGGTGCCGGTGCCGCAGCCGGCGCGGCGCTTTCAGGTTGGAGCATGGCGTTCATGGCATTCCCTCATCAGGCTTTGATCTTGAACGAGGCGGCGAACGCTTTCGGGTTCTTGCCGTCCCATACGGAACCATCCATCATCTTCGACGTGCGCAGCGGGCTTTTCGGCACCGGTGTCTTGGTCATCGCCGCGGCGTCCTTGTACAAATCGATCTGGTTGACCGAGGTGGCCACGGCCAGGTAATCCGGGTCGTCCTTCAGCAGGCCCCAGCGGCGGTGCTGCGTCATGAACCACATGCCGTCCGACAGGTAAGGGAAGTTGACCGCGCCGTCGTTGTAGAACTTCATGTAGTTCTGGTCGTCCCAGGTCTTGCCCAGGCCATTCTGGTAGCGGCCCATGATGCGCTGGTCGATCGCGTCCTTGCTGGTATTGACGTAGGATTTGTCGGCGATCACCTCGGCCATCTTGTTCTTGTTGGCCAGCGAGGCGTCGATCCATTTGCCGGCGTCGAGGATGGCGGCCATCATCGCGCGGCAGGTGTTCGGATTCTTCTTCGCGAATTCCAGCGTCGAGCCGAGCACCTTCTCGGGATGGTCCTTCCAGATGTCCTGCGTGGTGGTGGCGGTGATGCCGACGCCGTCCATGATGGCGCGGTGGCCCCACGGCTCGCCCACGCAGAAGCCATCCATGTTCCCGACCCGCATATTGGCCACCATCTGCGGCGGCGGCACGGTGATGACCTTGGCGTCCTTCATCGGGTTGATGCCGTTGGCTGCCAGCCAGTAGTACAGCCACATCGCGTGGGTGCCGGTCGGGAAGGTCTGGGCGAAGGTGTATTCGCGCTTGTCGGTCTGCATCAGCTTGGCCAGCGACGGGCCGTCGACCGCGCCCTTGTCGGCCAGCTTCTTCGACAGCGTGATGGCCTGGCCGTTGTTGTTCAGGCCCATGAGCACCGCCATGTCCTTCTTCTGGCCGCCAATCCCCATCTGCACGCCGTAAAGCAGGCCATACAGCACATGGGCCGCATCCAGATCGCCGTTGGCCAGCTTGTCGCGCACGCCGGCCCACGAGGCCTCCTTGCTCAGCACGAATTTGACGCCGTATTTTTTATCGAAGCCCAGCACCGAGGCCATCACCACCGACGCGCAGTCGGTCAGCGGAATGAAGCCGATCTTGATTTCTTCCTTCTCCGGCTTGTCCGAACCCGCCGCCCACACGCCACCCGTTGCCAATCCCAACATGCTTCCCCCTGCTACAAGACCTGCGCCATGAATGATTTGCCGACGCTTGGTGTTCACAGTGTTCGCATCGGATGGCAGGTCGTTCCCTGCTCGTGGCTTTTCATATTCCATCGCAAATCCCTCATGTAGTCAGCAGAACAAAACGGCAAAAAAAAAGTCTACCCAACGTGAACGGATTCACGTGTGTAGACGTCGTTGTCTGGTGGACCTCACCGCCGTTGGCGAGGTACATCAAGCGCATCGTTGCGCTTGCTTACAGGCTATGCAATGTCCATGCCAGCAAGTTTGCAGAGGAAAGCCAGGGGGATGGGGCGGATCGGAGTGCCGTGCGGTGGGGCGGAAAACGCACCGCGATTGCGCGGTGCATCATTTTGGACGGGCGTCAGCCCAGTAGATCTTCGACGTCGATGATGCGCTGGGCCACCTCGGACAGCTTGAGGTTCTTGCTCATCGCCATGCTGCGCAGCTTTTGGTAGGCCTGCTCTTCGCTGAAACGTTGGCGCTCCATTAACAGGCCCTTGGCGCGCTCGATGATCTTGCGCTCGGCCAGCTTGCTCTTGGTGTCGGACAGTTCGTCCAGCAGCTTCTGCTCGCGTTTGAAGCGCGCCAGCGCCACCTGCAGCACCGGCTTGATGCGGTCGCTCTGCAGGCCGGCCACGATGTAGGCCGACACGCCGGCCGCCATGGCGGCTTCCATGCTCTCGGTGTCGTCGCTCTCGGTGAACATGACGATGGGGCGGCGCTCGTCACGGGTGGCGATGACGATGTGTTCCAGCACGTCGCGCGCGTCGGATTCGGCGTCGACGATGATCATGTCCGGCTGCAGTTGGGCGATGCGCTCGGGCAGGTACATGTCCGGCGGCAGCGAGGCGACGATGTCGTAGCCCGCCTCCAGCAGGCCGATGCGCAGCGCGCGGGCCCGCTCGGCCTGCGCGCGCAGCGCCTCGTCATCCTCGTCGCCGGCGTGGATGATGGTGTTGACGACCACGATACGTAAATGTTTCATGGTCGTCATGCGGAGTATGGAAGAGAGTTCATGGCCTTACTGCAAGCAAGAATCAATCCATTCTACGGCACAAAGCGGCCTCTCCGCCAGCGGCAACGCTGGTCAGCCCAGGTCCGCCTCGTACACGCCCAGGCGCTTGGCCACGCGCGGCGCCAGTTCGTGGGCGGCGGTGACGGTCATTTCCAGGTCGTGCAGCTTGCCGTCCTTCAGGCCATAGACCCAGCCGTGCACCGTGACGTCCTGGCCACGGTCCCACGCGTCCTGCACGATGGTGGTCTGGCAGACGTTGGACACCTGCTCCACCACGTTCAGCTCGCACATGCGCTCGGCGCGCAGCTTGCTGGTCAGGACATCGCCCAGGTAGCGCTCGTGCTTCTGGTGCACGTCCTGCACGTGGCGCAGCCAGTTGTCGGCCAGGCCGACGCGGGTGCCGGTCATCGCCGCGTGCACGCCCTTGCAGCCGTAGTGGCCGACGATGATCACGTGCTTCACCTTCAGCACGTCGATGGCGAACTGCAGCACCGACAGCGCGTTCAAGTCCGAATGCACCACCACGTTGGCGATGTTGCGGTGGACGAAAACGTCGCCAGGCGCCAGGCCCAGCAGCTCATTCGCCGGCACCCGGCTGTCCGAGCAGCCTATCCACAGGTATTCAGGGGAGGCTTGCTGCGCCAGGCGGTTGAAGAAGTCCGGGTCGCGCTCGACTTCGGATTCGGCCCAGCGGCGGTTGTTGTCCAGCAGGTCGCGCAACGGGGAATTGATGTTGTCCAGATCACTCATAATGCTCCTCTCGTACATAAGAAGACCGCCGCTCCCCCCGAAAAGGGGGCGCGGCGGTCCGATATTACCAAGACTGCGTGACGTCGCAGTTACTCAACTCGCTACTCAAAAAAATCCTTCACCTTGTCGCGCCAGGTCTTGCTTTGCGGGCTGTGCTTGGCGCCGCCCTCGGTGGTGAGCTTCTCGAAATCGCGCAGCATGTCCTTCTGCTTCTCGGTCAGCTTGACCGGGGTCTCGACCGCCACGTGGCAGAACAGGTCGCCCGCGAAGCCGGAACGCACGCCCTTGATGCCCTTGCCCTTGAGGCGGAAGGTCTTGCCCGACTGGGTGCCTTCGGGAATCGTGAACGATACTTTACCAGACAACGTCGGCACCTCGATGTCGCCGCCCAAGGCCGCCTTGGCGAACGAGATCGGCATTTCGCAATGCAGGTCGTCGCCCTCGCGCTGGAACACGCTGTGCGGCTTGATGTGGATCTCCACATACAAATCGCCCGACGGCCCGCCGTTGGTGCCCGGCTCGCCGTTGCCGGACGAGCGGATGCGCATGCCGTTGTCGATGCCGACCGGGATCTTCACTTCCAGCGTCTTGTTGCGCTTGATGCGGCCCTGGCCCGAGCATGCGGCGCATGGCTCCGGAATGATCTTGCCGGTGCCGTGGCATTTCGGGCAGGTCTGCTGGATGCTGAAGAAGCCCTGCTGCATGCGCACCTGGCCGTGGCCGGCGCAGGTCGAGCACGTCACCGGCGAGGTGCCCGGCTTGGCGCCGGTACCGTGGCAGGTGTCGCACTTGTCCCAGGACGGCACGCGGATGGTGGTGTCGAAGCCGTGCGCGGCCTGCTCCAGCGTGATCTCGAGGTTGTAGCGCAGGTCGGCGCCGCGGTACACCTGCGGGCCCTGGCTGCGACCGCGGCCGCCACCGAAGATGTCGCCGAAGATGTCGCCGAAGGCATCGCCGAAACCGCCCGCGCCGCCACCGAAGCCTCCGCCGCCGCCCATGTTCGGGTCGACGCCGGCGTGACCATAGCGGTCATACGCCTCGCGCTTCTCCGGATTGGTCAGCATCTCGTAGGCTTCTTTGACTTCCTTGAATTTTTCTTCCGACTCTTTGCTATCCGGATTGCGGTCCGGATGGTATTTCATCGCCAGTTTGCGATACGACTTCTTGATCTCGTCTTCCGACGCGTTTTTGGCGACACCAAGTGTCTCGTAGAAATCTCGCTTTGCCATATTGTCGGCACCTTGCTGTATTTATACTGATGTACTGTTTATGCTAAAAAGCCGAGCCGGTGCCGTTTCCACGGCCGCACGGCTCGGCGCTCGTCCTCCCCGCTCGCGCGGGGATGGCGATCTTACTTGCCGATTACTTGCTGTCTTTGACTTCTTTGAAGTCGGCGTCCACCACGTCGTCCTGTGGCTTGGCCTGCTCGGCGCCCGCGCCCTGGTGGCCAGCGCCACCTTCGGCGCCACCGCCAGCCGCAGCTTGCTGCGCCTGCATGTCAGCGTACATCTTCTCGCCCAGCTTCTGCGAAGCGGTCGACAGCGCGGCCACCTTGGCGTCGATCTCGGCCTTGTCGCCGGCCTTGATCGAACCTTCCAGGTCGGTGATCGCAGCTTCGATCTTTTCCTTCTCGCCCGCTTCCAGCTTGTCGCCGTATTCGGTCAGCGACTTGCGGGTCGAGTGCACCAGCGCGTCGGCCTGGTTGCGCGACTCGGCCAGCTCTTTCACTTTCTTGTCTTCCTCGGCGTTGACTTCGGCGTCCTTCACCATCTTCTGGATCTCGGCTTCGGTCAGGCCGGAGTTGGCCTTGATCGTGATCTTGTTCTCTTTGCCGGTGGCCTTGTCTTTCGCGCCGACGTGCAGAATGCCGTTGGCGTCGATGTCGAAGGTCACTTCGATCTGTGGCGTGCCGCGTGCTGCCGGCGGGATGCCTTCCAGATTGAATTCGCCCAGGCCCTTGTTGCCGGCCGCGATTTCACGCTCGCCCTGGTAGACCTTGATGGTCACCGCAGGCTGGTTGTCGTCGGCGGTCGAGAACACTTGCGAGAACTTGGTAGGAATCGTGGTGTTCTTGTGGATCATCTTGGTCATCACGCCGCCCAGGGTTTCGATACCCAGCGACAGAGGCGTCACGTCCAGCAGCAGCAAGTCCTTGCGCTCGCCCGACAGCACGGAGCCCTGGATCGCGGCGCCGACAGCGACGGCTTCGTCCGGGTTCACGTCCTTGCGCGGGTCTTTGCCGAAGAACTCCTTAACTTTTTCCTGCACCTTCGGCATGCGGGTCATACCGCCGACCAGGATGATGTCGTCGATGTCGGAGACCTTGACGCCGGCGTCCTTGATCGCGGTGCGGCATGGCTCGATGGTGGCGTTGATCAGCTCTTCCACCAGCGATTCCAGCTTGGCGCGGGTCATCTTCAGCGTCAGGTGGACCGGCGCGCCGTTCGCCATGGCGATGTACGGCTCGTTGATCTCGGTCTGCTGCGACGACGACAGTTCGATCTTCGCGCGCTCGGCCGAAGCCTTGATGCGCTGCAGGGCGATCGGATCTTTTTTCAGGTCCAGGCCATTGATCTTCTTGAACTCGTCGATGATGTAATCGATGATGCGCTGGTCGAAGTCTTCGCCGCCCAGGAAGGTGTCGCCGTTGGTCGACAGCACTTCGAATTGTTTTTCGCCATCGACGTCGGCGATCTCGATGATCGACACGTCGAAGGTACCGCCGCCCAAGTCATACACGGCGATCTTGCGGTCGCCCTTGTCGGTCTTGTCCAGGCCGAATGCCAGCGCGGCAGCGGTTGGTTCGTTGATGATGCGCTTGACGTCCAGGCCAGCGATGCGGCCGGCGTCCTTGGTAGCCTGGCGCTGCGAGTCGTTGAAGTACGCAGGCACGGTGATGACGGCTTCGGTGACTTCTTCACCGAGGTAGTCTTCCGCCGTTTTCTTCATCTTGCGCAGCACTTCAGCCGAGATTTGCGGCGGAGCCAGTTTCTTGTCGCGTACGCCGATCCATGCGTCGCCGTTGTCGGCTTTCATGATCGAGTAAGGCATCAGGCCGATGTCCTTCTGCACTTCTTTTTCGTCGAACTTGCGGCCGATCAGGCGCTTGACGGCGAACAGCGTGTTTTTTGGATTGGTCACTGCCTGGCGCTTGGCCGGCGAGCCGACGAGGATTTCACCATCTTCTTGGTAAGCAATGATCGAGGGCGTCGTGCGCGCGCCTTCGGCGTTTTCGATTACCTTTGGCTGACCGTTTTCCATGATGGAAACGCAGGAATTCGTGGTTCCCAGATCGATACCGATAATTCTACCCATGATTTTTCTTCCTTATTTGCTAAAGTTCAGATGGTACTAATATGTGGAAAAGCTGTATGTTTTCAAGTGCTTAGTTCGGCGCGCGGGCAAAAATAATTTTTACTTTGCCTGTGCCGCGGTCACGATGGCGGGACGCAGCAGGCGGTCCGCGATCATATAGCCTTTTTGCAGTACGGAAACTACCGTATTGGCTTCCTGGTCGGCAGGCACCACGGCGACGGCCTGGTGCTTGTTCGGATCCAGCTTCTCGCCCTGGGCCGGCAAGATTTCCAGCAGACGGTTCTTCTCGAACGCCGAGGACAGCTGCTTGAGCGTCATTTCCACGCCTTCCTTCAGCGACTCGACCGACGGGGTTTCCACCTTGAGCGCCATTTCCAGGCTGTCCTTGACCGGCACCATGGCCTCGGCAAAGCTCTCGACGGCGAATTTGTGGGCCTTGGCCACGTCTTCCTGGGCGCGGCGACGGATGTTTTCGCCGTCGGCCTTGGCGCGCATGAAGGCGTCATGCATCTCGGCCAGTTTCGCTTCGGTGGCCGACAGCTGTTCCTCCAGCGTAGGCTGGTCAGGATTCGATGGCGGGGCCGACGCAGCGGCTGCGGCCGCCTCTGGATTAGGTACGGCTTGGTTTTCCTGATCTTGCATCTATAGACTCCTACTATCGTATTTGTTTGACATTACTTTTCATACTGCACCAGCAGCAAATGGGGCGATAACCTACCTTTTCAAGGGTTATTCCAAGCGCCATTTGCCGCCGCTGCCCCGCAAGCGGCCTGATGTATCAAGCGTTACAAAACTTCGTCTGTGCAGGCTCTACTCTTTTGCAGCGCAGCGTCTAAGATGTACTAAAGACAACCATCGCGGCAGGTTTTCAGGGAGCGCATCATCATGAAGTTGCCACTGATCGCAGCATCCATCCTGGTGTACATCGTCCTGGCGACGGCATGGATCTGCTATGCCGACTATCCCTTCAGCCGGCTATTTTAACAGGCTGGCACTCATCGACCGCAAGTGCTGATGATGGCGTAAGCGAGGAATTGTGGCAAGTTTGCCTCTTTTCAGTCGGCGGCGCCCAGCTTGAGGGCGGCTGCGCGGCCGGTTTCCGCGTCTTTCCTCACTTCGTCATGCTGGGCCGGCGCCATCTGGGTCGGCCAGCCGATCATGTGCTGCTCGGCAATTTCCGCCATGGCGGCGATCCAGGCCGGGGTTTCGTTCAGGCAGGGGATGTAGTGGAACTCGCGGCCGCCGGCCTGCTCGAAGTCGTGCCGCACCTCCATCGAGATTTCCTCCAGCGTTTCCAGGCAGTCGCTGGTGAAGCCGGGGCACAGCACGTCCACGCGCTGGACGCCGTCGCGCGCCAGCTGGGCGATGGTGGGCGCGGTGTAGGGCTGCAGCCACTCGGCCTTGCCGAAGCGCGACTGGAACGTGACCAGGTATTGATCCGGCGTCAGTTTCAGCGCGGCGGCCAGCAGGCGCGCGGTCTTCAGGCATTCGCAGTGATAGGGGTCGCCCAGCATCAGCGTGCGCTTGGGCACGCCGTGGAAGCTCAGCACCAGCTTGTCCGGGCGGCCGTGGGCGTCCCAGTGCGCCTGCACCGAGTCGCGCAGCGCGCGGATGTAGCCGTCGTGGTCGTGGTAGTTGCGCACGAAGCGCAGCTCGGGGATGTTGCGCACCGAGCCATAGTGGTCGAACACGGCGTCGTAGATCGAGCCGGTGGTGGTGCCGGAGTACTGCGGATAGGCGGGCAGCACGACAATGCGCTCGACGCCGTCGGCCTTGAGCTTGGCCAGCACCTCGGGCAGCGACGGCGAGCCGTAGCGCATGGCCATGGCCACGGTCAGGTTCTGGTGGCCGCGTTCGCCGAGCGCGCCGCGCAGCAGTAGGGCCTGGGCGGCGGTGTGCACCTTCAGCGGCGAGCCGTCTCGGGTCCAGATCGACGCGTATTTTTTCGCTGACTGGCCGGAGCGGAACGGCAGGATGATCAGGTTGAGGATGAACCACCACAGGGCGCGCGGAATCTCCACCACGCGCGGGTCGGACAGGAACTCCTTCAAATAGCGGCGCACCGCCGAACGGGTGGGCGCGTCGGGCGTGCCCAGGTTGACCAGCACGATGGCGCTACGGCCAACGGTGCCGTGCTTGTGGGGAGGTTCTTTTAAGAAGGTCATGTCGGCCGATGGCAGCGTGTATAGGACAGCTTGCCATTATAGATAGCCTAGCGCAGCGATGGTTGGAAATCGGCGTCGGTGACCATGCCGAACTCGAAGCCGCCCGCCAGCAGGCCGGCCACGATGGCGTCCAGGCTTTTGAGCGTGTTCGGGTGGATCTCGTGCATCAGGATGATGCCGCCGCGGCGCGCCCTCGCCGCCGCCAGCACGTGGCCCACGTAATCGTTCTGGAACTGGTGCGGCACGCCGCAGGAAATCGCCTCGCGCGCGTCGATGGCGCCGGTGCGGTCGTAGGCCCAGTCGCAGGAATCGATGTGCCAGCCGACGATCTTGTAGCCATGCTCGCGCACCAGCTGGTTGGTCTCGCAGGTCGAATTACCGTACGGGTAGCGGAACAGCTTGGGGCCGTCGGTGCCGGTCAGGCTGTCGGTGCGCAGCACTTCGCCGGCCTGGCGGGCGGGGTCGATGTCGTGGAAGTTGGGGTGGCTCCACGAATGGTTGGCGACCACGTCATGCCCGGCCGCGCGCACCTTGGCCACCAGCTCGGGATACTGCTGCGCCTTCTCGCCGATCATGAAGAAGGTCGCGTGGATCTGGTACTTCTTCAGCACCTCCAGGATGTTCTCGGTGCCGGGCGCGGTGGGGCCGTCGTCGAAGGTCAGCGCGACGCGGTTCAACGGCGGCGGCGTGGCGATGTCGGACTCGTAGCGGCAACGGCTTTCCAGCGCCGCCGGTTCCACGGTCAGGCGCTCATTGAGTCGCTTGAAATGATGGTGGCGTATCGCCGCCGATTCGTCCAACGGCGCAGCGGCCGGTGGCTGGATTGGTTCGGTCGCCAGCGCGCATTGGCTGGCTGCAGCCAGCAGGATGAACTGTCGCGCCGCGCGTTTGCAAGAGAGTTTGAATGAGATCATGCCGCCATTATAGTCAGGCCGGCGCCCAGGGAATGGTCAGGCCGGCCGCGCGCGGCCGGGATGGCAAATACAGGATCTTGACGCGGGAGCCGACGGCGGGACCGGGGTCCGGATGATAGAACACGATGTCGTCGCTGCATTTGACCGCCTTCGTGGCGCCCGCCGGCGTAAAGCTGAAATCCACCCTCCAGCCGTCATCGGTCTGGTACAGGCGGGTGACGGTTGCCTCCGCGACGACGCCGTCCCGCTCCAACCTGGCCCGCTTTATCGCCAGCAGCACGCCATACCACGCCATGCCCAGCGGCGCAGCGATGAACAATGACGCCCACCAGGGCATCGTCATGAGGCCAACAGCTCGCGGGCGTGCTTGCGGGTGGTGGCGGTGATTTCAAGGCCGCCCAGCATGCGCGCCACTTCCTCGACGCGGGCCTTGGAGTCCAGCACGTCGATGCGCGAGGCGGTCTTGCCGTTTTCCAGCGTGCCCTTGGCCACCTGGAAGTGCTGGCCGGCCTGGCTGGCCACCTGCGGCAAGTGCGTCACGCACAGCACCTGGCGCTCCTGGCCCAGGCGGCGCAGCAGGCGCCCCACCACTTCGGCCACGCCGCCGCCGATGCCGCTGTCGACTTCATCGAAGATCAGCGTCGGCGTGGTGGTGGCGTTCGAGGTGATCACGGAAATGGCCAGCGAGATGCGTGCCAGTTCGCCGCCCGAAGCCACCTTCGCCAAGGACCGTGGCGCCACGCCCGCGTGGCCGGCCACCAGGAACTCGACCTGCTCCAGCCCATGCGCGCCAGGCTCGCCGGCGTTGAGCGCGACCTCGAAACGGCCGCCCGTCATGTTCAGTTCCTGCATCGCCTTGGTGACGGCGTCGCTCAGCTGGCGGGCCGCCGTGGCGCGCGTGGCGGACAGGCGCCGCGCCTGCTCCATGTACGCGGCCTTGAGTTTTTCCTCCTGCTTGCGCAAGCCGTCGATGTCGCTGGCGTCGGCGATCCGCGACAGGCGCTCGGCCAGCTTGGCATGCTCCTCCGGCAGTTGCTCCTCGGTGACGCGGAACTTGCGCGCAGCCGAATGGATCGCGTCCATGCGCGCCTCCACGCTGCGCAGCCGCTCGGGATCGAGGTCGACCCGGTCGAGATAATCGTTGAGCGCATACACCGCCTCCTGCAGCTGGATGCGCGCCGGCTCGATCAGATCGACGATGGCCTGCAGGCCGGTGTCGATGCCGGCCAGCTTGCCCAGCTTCTGGTTTAGCGACGACAGCTGCGACAGGATCGGATGCTCCTCCGCCTCCGAGATCACCGTCAGCGCCTCCTGCGCGCCCTCCAGCAGACTGGCCGCGTGCGACAGGCGGCTCTGCTCATTGGTCACCTCGGCCCACTCGCCCGGCTTGACGGCCAGCTTTTCCAGCTCGTTGACCTGCCACTCCAGCCGCTCGCGCTCATACAGCACGTTGGCGGCGTTGGTCTCGAACTCCTCCAGCTGCCGCGCCAGCGCGCGCCATGCCTTGTACGCCAGCGTCACCGCCTTGACGTCGCCGCCGGCGCCGGCCTGGCCGTCGAGCAGCACGCGCTGCGCCTCGGTTTTCATCAGCGACTGGTGCGCGTGCTGGCCGTGGATGTCGACCAGCATGTCGCCCAGCTCGCGCAGCTGCGCCGCCGTGGCCGCGATGCCGTTGATGTAGGCCTTGCTGCGGCCGGCGTTGTCGATCACGCGGCGCAGCAGCGCGCCGCCCTCCTCCGCCGCGAACTCGTTGGCGGCCAGCCAGTCGCTCGCCTGCTCGCTGGGCGCGAAGTCCGCCGTGATGTCGGCCTTGGCCGCGCCCTCGCGCACCACGCTGGCGTCGCCACGGCCGCCCAGCGCCAGCGTCAGCGCGTCGATCAGGATCGATTTGCCGGCGCCGGTCTCGCCGGTGAAGACGGTGAAGCCTGCGGAGAATTCCAGTTCGATGGTGTCGACAATGACGAAATCGCGGATGGACAAGGTGCGGAGCATGGAAGCCTGGGTGAGGTTAATTGAGTTTGCCTTCAACGGAAGGATGTTCGTTCCAGTGCAGCTTTTCGCGCAGCGTGTTGTAGTAGCTCCAGCCTTCCGGGTGCAGGAAGGTGATCGAGTGCGGCGAGCGCTGGATGATGATCTGGTCCTGCGCCGTCAGGCTGGCGAAGGTCTGCATGTCGAAGTTGACGCTGATGTCGCGACCGCGCACGATCTCCACCACGATCTCGCTGGACTCGGGCAGCACGATGGGCCGGTTCGACAGCGCATGCGGCGCGATCGGCACCAGCACCACGCCGCCCAAACTCGGATGCAGCAGCGGGCCGCCGGCCGACAGCGCGTAGGCAGTCGAGCCGGTGGGCGTGGAGATGATCAAGCCGTCGGAGCGCTGGTTGTACATGAAGTGGCCGTCGACGTCGACCCGCAGCTCGGCCATGCCGGCGCCGGCGCCGCGCGAGACCACGACGTCGTTGACGGCCAGGCCGACGTGGATGGTTTCGCCGTTACGCACCACGCGCCCTTCGAGCAGCGTGCGGCGCTCGGCCTTGTAGCAGCCGGCCAGGATCTTGGGCAGCACGTCGAGCATGGCGTCAAGCGGGATGTCGGTCATGAAGCCCAGGCGGCCCTGGTTGATGCCGATCAGCGGCACGTCGAACGGCGCCAGCTGGCGCGCGATGCCCAGCATGGTGCCGTCGCCGCCCATGACGATGGCGGCGTCGCAGTGGGCGCCGATTTCGGTGGCGCTCATCACCCGCACCTGGTCCATCGCGAAGCCGAGATGGGCGGCGGTCTGCTCTTCAAACACCGCCGTGTAGCCGTCCCGCTGCAGCAGGTCGACCACGCTGCGCACCGACTCGGCGATGCCGTCGGTGTTCTGGCGCACGACCAGTGCGATGGTTTGATATACGGCGTGCGTGGCGGTCATAAAAATCTCGGCTAAGGGGTGAGGTCGGCGACACGCAGCAGGGTAACTCATAACGCAGGCTTGTGCCATCACGCGCCCGCCTCACGACTGTACGTTTAAACAGTATTTTGCGCAGTATAGTGTGCGCGCCGCCAGACTGCAAGGACCTCGGTGGCGGCTCAGTGGCCACCCACGCTCATGATCCCGGCCATCATCGACAGGAACACCGCCACGCCGATGGCGATCGAGTAAAACGTCATCAGCGTGCCCCAGCGCAGGAACACGCCCCAGCGGCTGCCGCCGTACACGCGCCGCATGGCCCACGGCAGGTAGCCCAGCAGCCAGCACCACAGCACGAAATTGACGAAGGTGAACGGCATCACCAGGATCACGCTGTAGATGAAGAAGGCGAAGGCGTTGCTGTGCAGCGCGAACAGCAGGTGCTCGCCGAAGCGCTTGCCCGAGCCGAGGTACAACACCTTGAGCATCAACGCGAACACCGGCATCAGGCAGAAGATCGCATATGGCGCGTAGTGGTAGAAGCCCTCGGTGAAGACCTTGCCCTTCTCCTCGCCGGGCAGGTCTTCGAAGGCCTGCCATTTATGCCTGAGCGTCGGCCAGCTGTTGAGGAACTCGCCGTCCTTGTCCATCACGCTGAAGTCGAGATTGTTCTTGTTCTTGCTGCGCTCCGCGGCAATGGCGGCGTCATCATGCTTGAAGTCTTCCTTCATCTCTCTGATAGCCTCTTCGGCGGCGGCCTTGCCGCGCTTTTCCTGCTCCGTGAGCGGCTTGAGCGGCTCGGCCGCCTTGGCGGCCTCGCGCACCGCGTCCGCCGCTGCCGAGGCCGCCACGGTCTCCGGCTTCTTTTCCTTGTCGTCCGTGCCCGGATCGAAGCCGCTGGTGAACTTCATCAGCGCGAAGAACACCAGGCTCAGCGTGAGGTACAGGCGCAGCGGCTGCACGAAGCGCACGCGGCGGCCACGGATGTATTCCAGCGTCAGCGCGCCGGGCCGGAACAGCAGGCGCATCACCGTGCCCCACAGCTTGCCCTCCAGCGCCACGTAGTGGCCGATGAACTCGTGCAGGAATTCGCGCGTGCTGGCGTGGTGCAGGATGGCTTCCTGGCCGCAGTTGGCGCAGAAGTGGCCGCTGACCACCGCCTCGCAATTGGGGCAGTTGGCCGACGGCGCGTGGGCGTCGTGTTCCAGATTCACAGCAGTACTCATGCAAACATCCTGATCGTTGAGGGCGTGGAAAAAGTGTCCAAATGATAAACGACTTCGGATGGAAGTTGTCAAAATTCAATGTGGCGACCGTGCTAAAAACAACTGGTTAAGATGGTTGCAGCCACAAGAACAGGAGGCCGTCATGAAGGATGCACACGTCAACACCAAAGCCCAGGTCAAGAACGACGGCGCCAAGCGCATGCCGCACGAACGCGACGAGTCGCCGGACGCCCAGCACCCCAAGCCGCGCAGCGTCATGAAGCAGGCCGCCAGCGACATCGAGCGCGGCCTGGTCGACACCGACCTGCACAACCAGCCCGGCGTGGAGCAGGCGCGCGCGCCGGGGCCGCGCGCCGGCACCGCCCAGCCGCAGCCTGGCAGCAAGCGCGACTGAGCGGAAGCCACACATGCGCCGCACCGCCGCCCTGCCCCCACTAGCCGCCCTGCCCGCGCTCCCGGCCAGGTCCGTCCGGGCCTGCCTGGCCGCCCTCTTCGCGCCGCTGGTCCTGCCGGCCGCGCTGGCGCAAAGCTATCCGACCGGCTACGGCCCCAATCCCGCGCTGCCGGAGCCGAATCGCTCGCTGATCCCCACGGTCCAGGTGGCGCCGGTCGAGGCCTGGCAGGGTCAGGACCGGCCGCGTACCGCCCCCGGCTTCAGCGTCACCGCTTACGCGCGCGGGCTCGACCACCCGCGCTGGCTATACACGCTGCCCAACGGCGACGTGCTGGTGGCGGAAACCAACGCCCCGCCCAAGCCGGACGACAGCAAGGGCATCAAGGGCGCGATCATGAAGCACGAAATGAAAAAGGCCGGCGCGGGCGGCGAGTCGGCCAACCGCATCACGCTGCTGCGCGGGCTGGACCAGCACGGCGCGGCGCAAAGCCGCAGCGTGTACATCAAGGGACTGAACTCGCCGTTCGGCATGGCGCTGGTCGGCAAGCAGCTGTACGTGGCCGACACCGACGCCATCCTGCGCTTCCCCTACCAGGAAGGCGCGAACGCGATCGACACGCCCGGCGTGAAGGTGATGGACTTGCCGGCCGGCAGCATCAACCACCACTGGACCAAGAACATCATCGCCAGCCCGGACGGGCGCTACCTGTACGTCACGGTCGGCTCCAACAGCAACGCCGGCGAGAACGGCCTGGATGCGGAAACCGGCCGCGCCGCGATCTGGCAGCTGGAGCTCGCCACCAGCAAGTCACGCCTGTACGCGACCGGCCTGCGCAACGCCAACGGCATGGACTGGGAACCGCAGACCCACACCCTGTGGACCGCGGTCAACGAGCGCGACGAACTGGGCAACGATCTGGTGCCCGACTACATGACCTCGGTGAAGGAAGGCGGCTTCTACGGCTGGCCGTACAGCTACTACGGCCAGCACGTCGATCCGCGCGTGTCGCCGCAAAAACCCGAGCTGGTGGCGACCGCGCTGGCGCCCGACTACGCGCTCGGCAGCCACACGGCCTCGCTGGGACTGGCGTTCTACGACGGCGCGCTGTTCCCCAAGGCTTATCATGGCGGCGTGTTCATCGGCCAGCACGGCTCGTGGAACCGCAAGCCGTTCAGCGGCTACAAGGTGGTGTTCGTGCCGTTCGCCGGCGGCAAACCGTCCGGGCCGCCGCAGGATTTCCTGTTCGGCTTCCTCGACAACGCCGGCAAGGCGCACGGCCGGCCGGTCGGCGTGGCGGTCGACAAGCAAGGGGCGCTGCTGGTGGCGGACGATGTCGGCAACATCGTCTGGCGCGTGGCGCCTTCGGCGAAAACGTCGGGCCAATAACAGGGCGGCGGCAAAACGCATAGAATGCTGGTTTATCCGTTCCCACGAAAGACCACGATGCGTATCCTGCACACCATGCTGCGAGTCGGCGACCTTCAGCGCTCGATCGATTTCTACACCAAAGTGCTCGGCATGAAACTGCTGCGCACCAGCGACAATCCCGAGTACAAATATACGCTGGCCTTCCTCGGCTACGGCTCCAACCCGGAGCACGCCGAGCTGGAGCTGACCTACAACTACGGCCAGACCAGCTACGATCTGGGCACGGCCTACGGCCACATTGCCATCTCGGCCGACGACATCGTCAGCGCCTGCAACGCGGTCAAGGCCAACGGCGGCGCCGTCACGCGCGAGCCGGGCCCGGTCAAGGGCGGCTCGACGGTGATCGCCTTCGTCACCGATCCGGACGGCTACAAGATCGAACTGATCGAACGCAGTTTCGACGGCCAGGGCGCGGGGCTTTAACCCTGTGCCGTGCGGGCCGGCTTCCTGCCGCCGGCGGTGTGCAGGAAGATGAACACGCCAACGGCGCCGATCGCACCGACCAGCACGGACGCCAGCGCCAGCACGGCCGGCTGCTGGTTGTACAGCTTGGCGACCAGGTACACCATCACGGCGTTGGCCAGCAACAGCAGCGTGGACAGCCACCACAAGATGGATGCGAGCGACGACGAATAGCCGTTCCACAGCACCAGCAGCAGTAGCACATGGGCCGCCAGCATCAGCGCGAACACCGGGCGCCACCACCCCAGCAGGCGCGGCGCGTCCGTCAGTTCTTGCGGGGACAAGGCCGGCGCCGGCGCGCTGCGCTGCCGCCACTTGAAATACACCACGACAAAGCCCAGGAACAACAGCACGCACAACAACAAGCCGCCTGCCACGCTCGCAAACATCGCGCCGTAGCCGCAGCCGCCCTCGAACGACGAGCCAAACCACTCACAGGGCATCTTGTCCAGCGCGACAACGGCGACGGCGCCGGCGACGCAAACCGCCCCGGCAAATGCAAGCAGCAAGGTCAGTACGGTGACTGCGGTGCCGAGGAAGGCGGGGCGAGCGGTTGGCATGGCGGCGGTGTTTTATTGATTTGATACGATGCACCGGATCGTACAGCGTCCTGTCCATCCCGTCCACGCGATAGCGCGAAAAAAAACGCCGGCTCATCGCCGGCGTCTGTGCGTCAAGCTCGGCGCTGCTTAGTGCGCCAGCAGCGCGTTGATCGGCGCCAGGTCGTCTTCCTTCAGCGAACCGGCGGCCGACTTCAGGCGCAGGCCGTTCATGATGGTGTCGTAACGGGCCTTGGCCAGGTCCTTCTGGGTCGAGTACAGCAACTTCTGGGCATTCAGCACGTCGATGTTGATGCGCACGCCGACCTGGTAACCCAGCTTGTTCGAATCGAGCGAGGACTTGCTCGACACCTCGGCCGCTTCCAGCGCCTTGACCTGCGCCAGGCCGCTGTTCATGCCCAGGTAGGCCGAACGGGCGTTCTGCGAGGCGGCGCGCTTGGTCGCCTCCAGGTCGTTGCGGGCCTTGTCTTCCAGCGCGATGGTTTCGCGCACCTTGCTGGTGACCGCGAAGCCGCTGAAGATCGGCACGTTCCAGGTGACGCCGATGGCGTTGTTGTTGGAGCGCTGCAGGCCGGTGGTGGTCTGGTGCGTGGTGCTGGCGACCAGGTTGGCGGTCGGCAGATGGTTGGCGCGGTTGCGCTCGATTTCACGCTTGGCGATTTCCACGTTCAGCTTGGCGGCCACGACGGCGTAGTTCTGGTTCTCGGCCGAGCTCACCCACGGCTCCACCGCGGCCGGCGACGGCGCGCTGATGGTCACGCCGGTGCGCAGCGGCGCCAGTTCGCCCGGCGCCTGGCCGATGATCACCTGCAGCGCGGTGCGCTTGTTGTCCAGGTCGTTGATCGCGGCGAACTCCTGCGCCACCACCAGGTCGTACGCGGCCTGCGCCTCGTGGGTGTCGGTGATGGTCTGGGTGCCGACCTCGAAGTTGCGCTTGGCCGACGCCAGCTGTTCGGTGGTGGCCACTTTCTGCGCCTGGGTCGAGGTCAGGTTGTCCTGCGCGGTCAGCACGTCGAAGTAGGCCTGCGCCACGCGCGTGATCAGGTCCTGCTGGGCCTGGGCGAAGGTGGCTTCGGCGGTGGCCTGCGCCAGCTTGCTCTGCTGGTAGGTCTGCCAGTTGGCCCAGTTGAACAGCGGCTGGCTCAGTTGCACGGTGTAGGAGTTGCTGTGGCTGTCGGCATCGGTCTTGGGCAGGGGAACGCCGCCCAGGTAGCCGGTGTTGTCGCCGCTGTTGCGTGTGTTGCTGCCGCTGGCCGCGATGTTCGGCAGCAGGCCGGAGCGCCCCTGGGTGATCCGTTCCTGGCCCGCGGTCAGCGACGAGCGCGCGCTGGCGTACGTGGCGTCATTGGCCAGCGCTTGCTGATATACCTGGATCAGGTCGGCCGCCTGTGCGTTGAGCGTCAAGAAGGCGCTGGTGATCAGCACGGCGATAAGGGGTCTCTGCATTGCATTCTCCGTTGGAGTCATCAAAAAAGTTGATCAAATCAAAAACACACTACCTTAGCGCCGCGCCCGTCTTCAGCGTCGCGACACTCAATACTTGGCCATCGTGCTGTCGACTTGCAGCGCCCAGGCGTGGATGCCGCCGGTCAGGTTGATCATCTTGCCGAAGCCGTTACGCTCCAGGAAGGCGGCCACCTGCAGGCTGCGCGCGCCGTGATGGCAGATGCAGACAATGGCCGCATCCTCATCCAGGTCGTCTATGCGCGCCGGTATGGTATTCATCGGAATCTGCACCGAACCGTCGATACGGCAGGTTTCGAATTCCCAGTTCTCGCGCACGTCCAGCAACATCGGGCTGGGCCGTGCATCGTCCGCCAGCCAGTCGGCCAGTTCCAGAGCGGTGATCTGCTGCATGCGGGGCCGTCCGCTTAAAACTTGAACTGCGACGGCTGCACGGCCGAGGCCAGCGGCTTGACGTCGGTTTCAAACAGCGTGCGCGTGTCGTAGCCGGCTTCGCCGGTGCGGGTGATCAGCTGCGCCTTCATCGCCGGCGACTGGCCGATGATGGCCGCCAGACGGCCGCCCACCTTCAATTGCTGCAACAGCGCTTCCGGCAGCACCGGCAGCGAACCGGTCACGACGATGACGTCCCACGGCGCGCCCTTGCTCCAGCCCTGGGCGGCGTTGCCCAGTTCCACCGTCACGTTGGTGACGCCGTTGTCGGCCAAATTCTTTTCCGCCAGCGCCTTGAGCTCGGGCGACACTTCCACCGCCGTCACGTGGCGGCCCTTGTGGGCCAGCAGCGCGGCCATGTAGCCGGAGCCGGCGCCGATTTCCAGCACGCTCTCATGCTTCTTGACGTTGACGTCCTGCAGCAGACGCGCTTCCACCTTCGGATTCAGCATGGCGACGCCGCCCGGCAGCGGGATTTCCGTGTCGGCAAACGCCAGCGCCTTGTGGGCGGCCGGCACGAAATTCTCGCGTTTGACCACCAGCAGCAGGTCCAGCACACTCGTGTCGAGGACGTCCCAAGGGCGGATTTGCTGTTCGATCATGTTGAAGCGGGCTTGTTCGATATTCATCTTAAGACTCGGGTCGGGATTAAATAATCCGTCATTTTATCGTTGAACTGGCATCGAGGCACATATTAACGATATGACGGCGGGTTCGCGGGAAATTGCGACAGTCTGCAGTTTAAGGGGGTTGAACCTACCAAATTGGCAAGTTTGACGCCGGACGCGGGGCGGGCGGCTCACGGCGCGGGCACTTCCAGGCCGCGCAGCGTGACGTCGATCAGCGTCTCCATGAAGGCGCCGGGGTCGATCGGCGGCATCTCGCAGGTGGGCATGAAGGAGTGGGTCCACATCATCAGCATCAGCACCGGGGCCACCAGCACCGGCGTCATCACGGCCGGATCGACCTTGCGGAACTCGCCGCGCGCGATGCCGCGCACCAGCACGCTGGCGATCAGGGCGTTGCCGCGGGCGACCACGTCGTTATTGTAGAACTGCGCCAGCTCGGGGAAATTATTGCCCTCGGCAAGCATCAGCTTGGTGATGCCGGCCAGGTGGGTGGCGCAGATCTGGTGCCACCACTTCATCAGGATGGCGCGCAGCAGCGCGGCGCTGGGGCCGTCGAAGCCGGCCGCCTCCTGCTCGGCCTCGCCGATGGCGTGCACGATGTTCTCGCGCACCACGGCCTTGAACAATTCTTCCTTGTTGGCGAAATACAGGTACAGCGTGCCCTTGGACACGCCGGCGCGCTTGGCCACGTCTTCCAGGCGCGTGCCGGCATAGCCGCGCTCGACGAACTGGTCCAGCGCCGCCGCCAGCAATTCCTGCGGCCGCGCATCCTTGCGCCGCTCCCAGCGTGGCTTCGTATCTTGAGGGGCTTGCATGGGTGTACTCAATTTAACTTACTTATAAGTCATTAATATAAGCGCAAGGGCGGGCAACGTCAAGGCGGGGGCTTGTTTTAAGACCTTGAGCTTCAGAAAGGGCCAGCCGCCCGCATGCGCTCAAGCACCCCACCGGTGTGCTCGACGATTCCACCATCCCTGATGGCCAGCGCGTTCGTGACCGGTTCGGACGGTCCGGCAGGCCCAACTGTATAAGTAGTTATTTCCTCGCGGACGTAGTCATAGTGGGTCAACCATGGCCCGACTCGCTGCCCTGCGGCATTCCATGCCATTCTTGCGAAACATTTAATGACTGCAATTCTGGAATCTAATGCCGCTTTAACACCGCCGGGATAGTATCTTGTCACACCGTCGTGAGTCAGCTTGAAGCACGCCTCATAGAAGTTGGGATTATGCGCTCCGTCCAGCAGCACCGCCGGCGCTATATCCATGCCGCTGCCTTCCGGGAATCTGCCACGAACGTAGGGGGCGGCGGCAAGAGGCACCCTGGCTGGCCTCCGCTCGTTATAAATATCGCCAAACGTTACCAACGGCTTCTGGCAATCCAGCTCTCTGCCGTCATCTAGCCGTGCCTCAAGAGCAACATGTGGCCTGACAGGGCAGGCGAAAATTACCACCACGCTTCGAACTGCTTGCTCAGGATTGAATCCCAGCAGATCAAGCAGCCATTCGAGGTATCTGCACATCGATTGACAGTCTGCGTTGATGTCAAAAGCTCCATTATTGAATTTGGCGGCTATATCCCAGACATTGGGCACATTCGCTTCGGCGCTGTAACCTGGCAAAAGGTGATGCACCCACGTGATGATTCCATGAGGGAGTTGAGAACCGCTTAGGCGGACAATATCAAGAGCGTGGCGTACACGCCCGTAGGTAAGTGAACCTGACCGTACCCTCGGAAGACCGAAGACCAGGCACATCGGAAATATGATCGGTCCGCTTGCAACGCCTGCCGGACTGGAATCGGCTTCTTTCCAGTCCACTTCCAGCCGTACAGCGTACTCCCCCAACGGTATGTTTTGCGCTTGAATTGTGAACGACACGGTAGAGCCCACTGCCCAGACAACATCCCCATTTGCTTGCAACCGATTATTTCCCGTAAGCGTCACGCTGGCGGTATAACGGAGCGGACGCCGTTCATTTTCCGGCGCTGGCGACAGCTGTAACTCAAAGGTTATCGGGGTGTTCCGTATATGACAGACAGGAAAAACACTCGGTGCATGCCAGGCAACGTTATTACTTGCTTCCCCGATGTCGGAAAACGTGGGCGACCGAAAAAAAGACTGTACGGCGGACGTGATGCGCACTTGTACTATTGTAGGGCTCATATCGGTGCCTTATCTTCGTCAGATTATTAGCAAAATATATATTATTTTTGAAGCAATTTGTAATTATTAATATGTCAGGCCGGGGCGCTGGTATCGGGTTGCCGACCACATGTTGCAGCAATTAAACCTGCGTATAATGGCCTGCAGGCGTACAAGTTCTTGACGCCAGACCAGGGGACTACCAGGGAATGAAGATGCTGCGCTTGCTGCTCTGGGTGGGGCTGATGTTGGCGTTGGCCACCGCGCAGGCAATCACCACGGTCACCTGCGTCACCGAGGAAAACCGGCCCGTCAATTTTTGGGAGAACGGCAAGGTCACCGGCTTCAGCACCGAAGTCGTCGAGGCCGTCCTCAAGGAAATCGACGTGCGGGCCGACATCCAGATCATGCCGTGGGCGCGCGCCTACGCGACGGCTTTGCACAAGCAAAACGTGCTGATCTTCTCGATCATGCGCACACCCGAGCGCGAGCACCTGTTCAAATGGGTCGGCGTGATTTCCCCGCCCGACAGCTCCTATCTGTACGCCCTGCGCGAACGCCACATCAAGCTCGACAATCTTAGCGACGCCCTGAACTACAAGATCGCCACCATCAACGGCGACGCGCGCGAGCAATATCTGGAGTCGAAGGGCTTCGTCAAGGGCCGCCAGCTGCATGGCAACGCCCAGCCCAAAACCAACTACGAAAAACTCAAGCTGGGACGGGTCGACCTGTGGGCGATGAGCGACATGGTGGCGGCGGACATCGTGCGGCGCGAGGGCGGCGAGCTGTCCAAGACGCTGGTGCGGGCGCTGCAGTTGACCGAGCTGGGCAGCGGCGGCAGCTACATGGCGTTCGGACCGCAGACCGACGATGTGCTGGTCGACCGTTTCCGCAAGGGGCTGGAGGCCATCAAGGCCAACGGCACCTTCGCAACGCTGCAAAAGAAATGGTTCTAGCGGACCGCGCGGGCATCCATCGCCCGCGCGGCCGGTTCCACGAATTAAGTCAGGCTATCAAGCCAGGCGCGCCGCCAGTTCGGCCACGCGCTTGCCCAGCAGGCGGGCGGTCTCCAGATCGCCGCTGCGCGGCGCTTCCTCGGGCGAGGCGTCCGACGGCGAAATCGCCAGCGCGCCGGCAAAGCCGGCGGTCCAGTTGACGTCGGCCGGGCCGTGTTCCTTCTTATTCGACGGCAGCACGCCGGTGCCGACCCAGATCTGGCTGTGCTGCATGGCCAGCGTCCAGAAATACTGGATGGTGGAGAACTTGTCGCCGTTGGTCGAAGCCGAATTGGTGAAGCCGGCGGCGACCTTGTTCTTCCAGTTCTGGCCGAACCATGCGGCCGACGACTTGTCGGCGAACTTCTTGAACTGCCATGCCGGGCCGCCCATGTAGGTCGGGCTGCCGTAGATGACGGCATCGGCCTTGGCGATGGCGGCCATCGCATCTTCGGACAGGTCGCCGTTCTGGTCGATGCGGTACAGCGTCGCCTCCGCGCCGGAGACGCCTGCGGCGCCGGCCTGCACGGCTTCTGCCTGTTTGACGGTGTGGCCGTAGCCGCTGAAGTACACGATCGCGATAGTGGTCATAAAAATCCCAAAAAAAGTTATTGAACAAGGGGCCAGGCACCAATCTGGTTCAACATGCCGAACCAGTCCTCCAGGTGCCAGGTATGCGTAATGCGGTCCGCACCCAGATAATGAAACTCATGGATCGCAATTGCAATAGGCTGATTGGTAGGGGCGATTCCAAAAAACTCGCCGCGGTGGGTGCCGGTGATCCGCGCGCGCACGGCGGCGCGGCCGTCGCGGCCGAAGATGTCGAGGATGGCGATGTGCACGTCCGGGAAGGCGGCGCCGAACATGGCGACCACCGGCTTCATGCCGGCCAGGCCGGGTTGCTGGCCGGGGCCGAGCGGCGTGTCCTGCCAGTCCGGCACCAGCGCCTGGTCGAGCAGGTCGGGATTGCGCTCGTTGAAGGCGCGGTACAGCGTTTCGATGGCTTGCTGCTGGGCCTTGGTCAGGCCGTTGTCTTGCATGGTCATGGTGGGCTTTCGTATCGGTGAATGACCCGGCCACTGTAGCAATCCCCACCAACGCAAGTCCAATCGATAATGGATATGCAGTATCATCCACCGCATGGATTTACATGGAATAGACCTCAACCTGCTGGTCGCCTTCGACGCGCTGATCTGCGAGCGCAACGTCACGCGCGCCGGCGTGCGCATCGGCCGCACCCAGCCCGCCATGAGCGCGGCGCTGGCGCGCCTGCGTCTGCTGCTCAAGGACGAGCTGTTCGTGCGCAGCGCCAGCGGCCTGCAGCCGACGCCGCGCGCGCTGGAACTGGCGGTGCCGCTGGGCGAGGCGCTGGCCAGCATCCAACGCACGCTGGAGTTCACGCAGGCCTTCGATCCATCGCGCGCGGCGGTGCGCTTCACGCTGGCCCTGTCCGATCATCCGGCCTTCGTCATGCTGCCGGCGTTGCTGGCGCGCCTGGCGCGGCAGGCACCCGGCGTCACGCTGCGGATCAAGTCCTTCAGCGCACGCGAGGACGCTCTGGCGCTGCTCGACGCCGGCGAGGCCGATGCGGCGGTCGGTGTGCCGGGCGGCAGCACGCCGCGCATCCCCACCCTGCCGCTGTTCGAGGAACGCTTCGTCTGCGTGGCGCGCAAGGGCCATCCGCTGGCGGACAAGAAGCTGACGCTGAAACGCTTCCTGAGTTGTCAGCACCTGCTGGTGTCGCCCGAGGGCGATGGCGTCGGCCACGTCGACGTCAAGCTGGCGCAGTTGCAGCGCCGGCGCCAGGTGGCCGTCACGCTGCCGCAGATGTACGCGGCGCCGGGGATCGTCGCCGGCGGCGACCTGCTGGCGACCATGATGGCGGGCGTGGTGCGCGCCAGCGGCATGGCCCGCGCGCTGGCGGTGCTGCCGCTGCCGCCGGAGCTGGACCTGGAACCGGTGCCCTTCGTGCTGCACTGGCACCGCCGCAACGACGCGCATCCGGCCCAGCGCTGGCTGCGCGACCAGATCGCGCTGGTGTGCCGCGAGCTGTATGGCGTCAGCGGCGGCCCTTGAGCTCCTGCACGCGCCAGCCGTCCTCGCGCCCGCGCAGGAAGGCCAGCATCGAATCGACCGTCACCGCGTTGATGCGGTCCGAGAAGCGCAGCGCGTTCGGATGGTCGTCGAAGGCGATGTTGGCCTTGAACACGCGCCCGCCCAGCCGCGTCAACGGGCCGATGTGCATCTCGGTCGGCGTGTAGCCGGCCATCTTCAGCCACGACTGCGCCTGCTCGCGCGTGCGGATGCGGAAGTCCGTGGCCTCGGCCGAGGCCATCACCTCCAGCACCCACTGGTTGGAGTTCTGGTACTTGGTCGAGAACGGATAAGCCACCATGCTGTAATGGCTGCCGTGGAAGCCGTGCAGCGCGGCCGGGTCGCGCAGGATCTCGCCCAGCTTGGCCGCGATCTTCGGCGGCGGCACGATCACCAGCGCGTCCAGCGTGAACGGATTCTCCAGGAAGAAGTTGGCCAGGCCGTCGACCCACAGCGCGGAATCGGCGGTGCCGCATTCGTTAAGCAGTTCGTACACGCGCCACGGCTGCCCCGGCGCGCTGCGGAAGGCCAGGCCGGCGTGGCTGTACTTCAAACCGTACTTGGACAAGTCCTGGCCCTGGCGCGCGATCATCGCCACGTCGCTGCCGCTGGCGTCCAGCGCGGCCTGCAGCGACTGGCCGGTAACCAGCGCATCGGTCAGCGCGGTCTGCGTCACCGGATGCTCTTCGCACGAACGCCCGGCATGCGCCGGCGCGGCGGCCAGCATGGCGATCACGCCGGCCGCGCCCAGCAAGGCGCGCGCGCTCATTGCGCTGGCAGGCGCTTTTGCGACAACAGCGCTTCGCCCAGTGCGTTGGGAATGAAGGCCACCACCTTGCCCGAGGCGACCAGCAGGGTGCCGGTGGTTTCGGACACCACCTGCACCGCGGTGCCCACCGACAGGCCGATCGCGTCGACCGTCTTGCCGGCCAGCTTGACCGACAGCTTGGCCGCCGAGCTGACCGACGTCAGCACGACTTCGACGCCGTCCGCCACGCTCTGGCCGACGCCGCTGACGACGTAGGCGCCGCCGATCACCACCGCCATCGAGCCGGCGGCGGGGCCGGAATCGCCCTGGGCCGACGCGGTCACGCTGACCACCGGCGCGGCCAGGATGGACATGGTGCCGACCGAGATCTTCTCGGACGGCGTGAAATTGGAAACGCCGCTCTGCGCCATCGCCGCGGCGCTGGCCAGCGCCAGCACTGCGCCGGCGATGGTGTTACGAAATGCTGTACCTGCTGTCATGCGTAAGTCTCCCAATCCGATCTGATGTCACGATATTCCCACAGCATAACATTAAATACAAAACAACTTTTAACTCGTCGCCAAGCGTGTAGGAGTGGGCTACACTATCGGTCACACCCATCCGCGTCCGCCTCCATGCCCGAGAAGAACCTGCCTGAGCTGATCACCCTGAAACGCCTGATCGACGAAGGCGGGCGGCATCTGGAGGTCGGCACCTCCTGCACGGTGGCGATGGACGGCCGCCAGTTCCCGGTCTACAGCATCGCACTCGGCAATCCCAGCCCGGACGTGCCGGCGCTGGGCTTCTTCGGCGGCATCCACGGCCTGGAGCGCATCGGCACCCAGGTCATCCTGTCGTTCATGGAAAGCCTGCTGGCGCGGCTGCGCTGGGACAGCACGCTGCACCAGCAGCTCGAATCGATGCGGCTGGTGTTCATGCCGCTGGTGAACCCGGGCGGCATGTGGCAGGCCACGCGCTGCAATCCGCAGGGCGTGGACCTGATGCGCAACGCGCCCCTGAGCGCGGTCGACAAGGTGCCGTTCATGCTGGGCGGCCAGCGCTACAGCCACCACCTGCCGTGGTATCGCGGCAAGGCCGGCGCGCCGATGGAGGCGGAAAGCCAGGCCGTGTGCGAGCTGGTCGAGCGCGAGCTGCTGTCGCGCCAGTTCAGCATGGCGCTCGACTGCCACTCCGGCTTCGGCCTGCGCGACCGCATCTGGTTCCCGCACGCGCACACCACCGCGCCGATCCCGCACCTGGCCGACATCGGCGCGCTGGAGCAGCTGTTCAGCCAGAGCTACCCCAACCACAACTACGTGTTCGAGCCGCAGAGCCGCCAGTACCGCACGCACGGCGACCTGTGGGACTACCTGTACCTGAACGGCACCAGCTACAGCGAGCGCGTGTTCCTGCCGCTGACGCTGGAGATGGGCTCGTGGCTGTGGGTGAAGAAGAATCCGCGCCAGATCTTCGACCGCATCGCCATCTTCAACCCGACCGCCCGGCACCGGCTGCAGCGGGTGCTGCGGCGCCACCTGATCTGGTTCGACTTCCTGATGCGCGCGGCCAACAGCCACGGGCGCTGGATGCCGGAAGGGATGGCGCGCAAGGTCCAGCACCGGCGCGCGCTGGCGCAGTGGTACGACGCGTGAGCCGCTGGGTCCTGCTGCGCGGCCTGATGCGCGAACAGCGGCACTGGGGCGGCTTCCCCGGCCAGCTGGCGGCTGCGCTCGCGCTGCCGGAGGCCGCCATCGTCACGCCCGACCTGCCCGGCAACGGCGAACGCCACGCGCTGCGCAGCGCCACGCGGGTGGCGCAGATGGTGGAGTTCTGCCGCAGCGACCTGCGCGCGCGCGGCATCGAACCGCCCTACTCGCTGCTGGCGCTGTCGCTGGGCGGCATGGCGGCGGTGGAGTGGTGCAGCCGCTATCCCGGCGAGGTGGAGCGTTGCGTTCTGATCAACACCAGCATGCGGCCCTACAGCAGCTTCCACCAGCGGCTGCGCTGGCAGAACTATCCGGCCATCGTCCACCTGATGCTGCGCGGCGGCGTCGAGCGGCAGGAGCGTCTGATCCTGCGCCTGACCAGCCGTGGCGGCGGCGACGCCGCGCGCGAAGAACTGCTGGAACGCTGGCTGTCCTACCAGCGCGAGTATCCGGTCACGCGCGCCAACGCACTGCGGCAGCTGTGGTCCGCCGCCCGCTTCCGCGCGCCGTCCGCGCGGCCGGCGATGCCGCTGCTGATCCTCGCCGGCGCCGGCGACCAGCTGGTGGACCACGGCTGCTCGCTGCGGCTGGCGCAGGCATGGGACGCGCCGCTGATGGTGCACCCCAGCGCCGGCCACGACCTGCCGCTGGACGACGGCCCGTGGGTGGCGGCGTCGATCGCGAAATGGCTGGTGGCGGAAAAAGGGGCGTAAAATAACGCCCCTATGAAAACCACACCGCCCGCGCTGGACTGCCGTCCCAACTGCGGCGCCTGCTGCACGGCGCCCTCGATCACCAGCCCCATCCCCGGCATGCCCGACGGCAAACCAGCCGGCGTGCGCTGCATCCAGCTGGCCGACGACAACCGCTGCAAGATCTTCGGCCGTCCCGAACGCCCGGCCTTCTGCGGCGGCCTGCAACCGTCGGCCGAAATGTGCGGCGCCGACCGCGAATCGGCCATGCTATGGCTGGCCGACCTGGAACGTGCCACCGCCCCAGCAAAGGTCGAAGCAAGCCAGCCAGGAAAAATTTGACCACCTTTACGCGCGCTTTCTAAGCTTGCGAGTCCTGGCCATTTGCTCACGCCTTTCCACCGCCTCGAGGTATTGCGCCTCATTCAGCAACTTGTTTCCTCTGGCGAGAAACCAGCCTTCCACGCAGCTGTTGTCACGCAGGGCTATCTGAACATGAGTGCCAGCGCGGAAACCTGACTTCGGCGCCACCTCGGCGCCCTGATAAAAAGCCCCTCGGACCGCTTGAAATGATGGCGAAGGGGGCGAACTATTTGCCCGGATATCGTGGATGAAAGTGAATACCGCGTTGTCAAGTTTTCGCAGAATGATGTCAGCGTCATCTTCACCTGCGGCGGCATTCTTCGGCACAGGACTGCCTGTCGCCGCCAAACCTGAAAGTAACGCCGGATACGCAAGGGTGAACTCATGAATGCCTTCTTGAGTCGTCATATCCAGCCAGCGCTGAACGCTAAGAACTGCGCCCACAACCGCAGGCGTGCCAATTGGTCTCGCGGTGTACATCTTCGTCGGATTGTTGTGAGATGCGTTGGCAAACATTAATGCTCGCTCGGCATCTCCCTCAAAGAAATAGGCCCCCGGTCCCAGCCAATCATAGGGATTCTTGCTGTGGTCGAGATGTGCAAGCTTGCCGCTGACTAAATCGTCTCTCGTCGTGATATCGCAACCGTGATACGCGACGAGCAAACGACCTTCAATCATTTGTAGATACGAGAGAGTTTGCCACCGGCTGTAACGATGCCCGAGCGACGCACAGCCTGGGCGGCGGCCTTATCCGATATCGCATAAGGATTCGCCGCTTTCGTGGGGGCGGAGGAACTGCCCCCGTTGCGCTTGACGTCGGGGGGAGGCCCAAGCGCTGGCTTGGCTTTTGATTTCGAGGTAACCATGCTTCATTTTCGCACAACGCTCAAAGTGCCGCAAATTTGAGCAGCGACAGTTTTGCGCGGCACGCTCCAGGTCGACCGCGCCATAGCTAGCCGGCCTGGAGCCACCGCTCCCCGCTAAGGCTTGGTGTAGCTATAGGTCAGCGAGTAGGCGCCGCTGCCGGTCACTGCGCTGACCATCGCGTAGTAGTAGCCGGCGGGGGCGTTGTAGGTCAGCGTCTTGTTCGGTGACGTGCCCTGGCTGGTGGCCACCTGCGCCCAGCCGTTGGCGCCCCACTGGTACAGCGAGACCTGGTAATTGGTCCCCACCTTTCCGCTCAGGTTCAGCGTGAAGACGCCGGCCGCCGCCTGCACCCACCCGGGCGCTGCGCTCGGCGCGTAGGCGACGCCGCCGGTGGCGAGCACGCCGGTCTGCGTGATGCCTCCGCCGCCGGTGTATTGCGCGAACACCTTGGTCGCCGCGCCTTCATTGACCGCGTGCCATGGATAACCCAGCATGCGCATGCGCGAGTTCTCGGTCGGACGGTATTTGCCGCTGGCGCAGTATTGCGCGCCCTGGAACACGCCCACCGTGCCGTTCGGGTACGCGCCCGCGCTGGTCGGCACCGGCGTGCTGGCCGAGATCAGGCCGCGCCACTTGACGCTGCGGGTGCCGTTCATCGTCACGTCCGGCTCGGCCGGCTCGCCATTCAGGCTGCAGGTGCCGTAGTCGTATTCGTCGGCCAGCCCGAACGCAGTGTGGCCGATCTCGTGCAGCGCGATCTCGATCGATTGCGTCGCCATCGACAGCGTGGCGACCTGCCCGCCGGAGCCGCCGTAGCGCGTGGAGTTGGCCACCACGATGATCACGTCACGCTCGTCCGGCGCCAGCACCGAGCCGACGATGTCCTGCACCTTGTCGTTGTCCACGCACAGCAGGCGGTCGATGTTGTAGCAGTTGAAGGCGGCGTCCATCGCGGTGTCGCGGTAGATACCCTTGTCCGGTTCATCCACGCCGGACTGGTTGCTGGCCACGTCCACGCGCCGCACGTTCATGTTGGCGCGGTTGGCGGCGAACAGCGGATCGGCCAGGAAGCCGTCGATGACCTTCTGTGCGTCCGTATGCCACTTGTCCATTTCCGCCGCCGTGTAGCCGTCGCCGACGAACACGTAATCCATGCGCGCGGCGGCCGGGCCGGTGCTGAGGATGGTGGTGGCGGTGGCCGCCGGCGTCAGGGCGGCGGTGCGCGCGGTGCGCGAGGTGCCGGCCAGCTTGGCCAGCGCGGCGCGGTCGAACCTCGCCAGCGGCGCGGCGGCAACGGCCGCGCTCATGCCCTTGGCGCTTGAAGCCTGCACCGGCAGCACCTCGATGCTGGCGGTGGCGCTGTCGAACGGCATGGAGACTTCGAACGAGCCCGATGGCTGGCGCACGGTTTCGGCGATGTCGATGGCGCCGGTGCGCGGGTTGAAGACTTCGACGTGGCGCTGCTGGCTGCCCGCCACCGTAACCTCGTGCAGGATAGCGCCCTGCGCATCGCGCGCGACCACGCGCCATTGCGCGCCGGCCGACTGGCTGCGCACGTCCGGCGTCAGCGCGAAGCTGCCGATTTCCGCGTGGCGCGCACTGAACACGGCGCCGTTGCGGCCATCGGCATACGACAGGCGCAGCGAGATATTGTCGGCGCTTGCGGCGCCCGCGGCCAGCAGCGCTGCCAGCGCCGCCGTGATGCGTAGGTGATTCATGGTGTCCCCTTGGTTTTTGTAGTGGAACACCGATTGTCACGCCGGCGCCGGCCGCACAGTTGCGCAATGCCGCGCAACTTGTACAAAGCTGCTGCCATCGTCGCTGGCTGTTGCGCGCCCGCCGCGCCGGGCGGGATCAGCGCAGCATGACCAGCTGCGCGAACATGCGCATCAGCTCCGCCGAGTATTTCGAAGGTATCGCCGGCGCGGGTGCCGGTGCCGGGCGTGGCGCAGCCGGTTTGCAGATGCATGGTGGGGTGACAGTGTGAGTCTGGAACATGGCAACCTCCTCGTTGAATAGTGCGCCGATGTCGATAAATTCTTGTGCATGGAGTTTTATCAGCGCATGAGGTATATTTTCCTCCCGCATGCGCTCGTGATCAAACGAGTAATTTTCGAATCATGCATAAGGAAAACTTAGCCTATGACCAAACCGCTGCGTTCACTCTCCGGCCTGATCGACTTCGATTGCGCCGCCCGCTGGGGCAGCTTCAAGCTGGCCGCCCAGGAGCTGCACAAGACGCCGGCGGCGATCAGCCTGCAGGTCAAGCAGCTGGAGGAGGCGGTTGGCTTCGAGCTGTTCACGCGCCACCCGCGCCACATCGCGCTGACCGACAAGGGGCAGGAGTTGGCGGTGACGGTGGCGCGCGTGCTGGGCGAGCTGCGCGCCAAGGTGACGGCGCTGCAGGACGGCGACGAGGAAAAAATCCTGCGCATCTCCACCACCCATTCGCTGGCGATCAAGTGGCTGGTGCCGCGCATCCACCGCTTCACCACACTGTATCCGGAGCTCGACATCCGCATCGATTCCAGCGACCGCCTGGCCGACATGGAGGACGGCAGCACCGACGCCGCGCTGCGCTTCCATCCCATCGAGGACGGCGACCCGGAACTGCTGTTCCGCGAACGGCTGGTGGCGGTCTACAGCCCGTCGCTGCTGGCGCCCGGCCAGGAGGCGCTGACCTTGGCCGACCTGCAGCGCTTCCCGCTGCTGCATGAGCACAGCACCGAGGATTGGATACAGCTGCTGCGCGAGAACCATATCCTGAAAGGGAAATACGATTTCTCCCGCAGCTACAGCAACTTCGCCGTGCTGACGCAGGCGGCGCTGGCGGGACAGGGCATCAGCCTCGTGTCCTACGCCATCGCCTACGAGGACATCCGCACCGGCGCGCTGAAGATGCTCGCCTGCCGCTGCGCGCCCTACCCGCGCGGCTACCGGCTGGTGGTCAACCGCAGCAAGGAGGGCACGGCCAAGATCGCCCGCCTGCGCGCCTGGCTGAAGGACGAAATCGACGAGATGCGCCGCTCGCTGGACTGACGCTGCGCTTATCGCAACAGCTTGAGCGCGCCCTCGAGGCGGATATCGTCGGACGCGCTGCCGACCATCAGCTTGAAGTCGCCCGCCTCGGCGCCCCACACCAGCTGGCTGTTGAAGAACGACAGCAGCTCGCGGTCGATGGTGAAGCTCACGCGGCGCTGCTCGCCCGGCCGCAGATGGATCTTCTGGAAGCCCTTCAACTCCTTCACCGGCCGCGCCACCGAGGCCACCATGTCGCGCAGGTACAGCTGCACGATCTCGGTGCCCTCGGCCTTGCCGGTGTTGGCCAGATCGAACGACAGGGTGACCTGCTGCGACGGCGACATCTCCGCGCTGCTGACCGTCAGGCCCGAATATTTGAACGAGGTGTAGCTGAGGCCATGCCCGAAGGCGTAGCGCGGGCTGTTGACCGAATCGATATAACCCGACTTGTAGACCACATCCTTCTCGTCGGTGACGGGCCGGCCGGTGCTGGGCTGCGCATACGACAGCGGTATCTGGCCGACGCTGCGCGGGAAGGTGATCGGCAGTTTGCCGGACGGGTTGTAATCGCCGAACAGCACATTGGCGACCGCGTTGCCGCCCTCGCTGCCGGGGAACCAGGCATAGACGATGGCGTCCGCCTGGTCGGCGATGGTGTTGAACACCAGCGGACGCCCGGCCAGCATCACCACCACGACCGGCTTGCCGGTGGCCTTCAGCGCGGCGAACAGCTGCTCCTGATGGCCGGGCAGCGTGATGTCGGTGCGGGACTTGGCCTCGCCGCTCAAGTCCCAGGTTTCGCCGACGGCCAGCACGACGACGTCCGCCTTGGCCGCCGTGGCGACGGCTTCGGCAAAGCCTTCGGTGCCGGCACAGCCCGCGCCGCAAGCCTGCGCGTAGCTGACCTGCGCCTTGCCCGCGTGGCCGCGGATGCCTTCCAGGATGCTGACCACGCGCGCGCGGTCGCCCTCCACCACCCAGCCGCCTTCCAGGTCGCGCTGCGCGTCGGCCAGTGGACCGATGACGGCGATGCGCTTCGCGTCGCGCGGCAGCGGCAGCGTGCCGCCCTCGTTCTTCAGCAGCACCAGCGATTTCTGCGCCACGTCCAGCGCGGCGGCGCGGTGCGACGGATCGGCCAGCACCGCCTTCTCGCGCGCGGCGTCGGCAAAGCGATAGGGATCGTCGAACAGGCCCAGCTCGAACTTCTTGTACAGGATGCGGCGAACCGCGTCGTCCAGCGTCTTCATTTCCACCTTGCCGGATTTGACCGACTGCTCAAGGTGATTGAGGTGGGCGTAGCTCTCCATGTCCATGTCGCTGCCGGCGTTGATGGCTTTGACCGAGGCGTCGGCCAGGTCGCTGGCGTAACCATGCGGCACCATCTCGCGCACCGAGCCCCAGTCGCTGACCACGAAGCCTTTGAAGTTCCAGCGGCCCTTGAGCACATCGCGCTGCAGGAAGCTGTTGCCGGTGGCCGGCACGCCGTTGAGCGTATTGAAGGAGTTCATGAACGTCGCCGCGCCCGCGTCCAGCGCAGCCTTGAACGGCGGCAGGTAGACCTCGAACAACTGCTGCTGGCTCATGTCGACCGCGTTGTAGTCGCGGCCCGCCAGCGCCGCGCCGTAGGCGGCGAAGTGCTTGGCGGTGGCCATCACGGCATCGGTGGCGCCCAGCCGCCTGCCCTGGAAGCCGTGCACCCGCGCGCGGGCGATGGCCGAGCCGAGGAAGGCATCCTCGCCCGCGCCTTCCATCACGCGGCCCCAGCGCGGATCGCGCGCGATGTCGACCATCGGCGCGAAGGTCCAGTGGATGCCGGCGGCGGAAGCCTCGCGCGCGGCGATGCGGGCCGACTGCTCGATCGCCTCCATGTCCCACGACGCCGACTCGCCCAGCGGCACCGGGAACACGGTGCGGTAGCCGTGGATCACGTCCTGCCCGAACAGCAGCGGAATGCGCAGGCGCGATTGCAGCGCCAATGCCTGCATCGCGCGCGTGTCGGCCACGCCTTTCACGTTGAGCATCGAGCCGACTTTGCCGCTGCGGATATCGGCCTGCGTCCGGGCGTCCTCGCCGCTGGCCGGGCCGGTGTGCAGGCCGCCGGATATCTGGTGCAGCTGGCCGACCTTCTCGGCCACCGTCATCTGTCGCATCAAGGCGGCGACTTTGCTTTCGATCTGCGCATCCTGCGCGCCGGCCAGCAACGGCAGCAGCGCCGCGGCCAGGGCCAGGGCCAGGGCCGGCGTGGTCTTCATCATGGTCATTGTGCCTTCCTGCTGAAAAATTCAGCGTTCGTCGTAGGGAGCTTCCCCCTTGCGAGGAAAGCGATTGACCCCGCCAATATATCCGCTATACTTCAGGTTAAACGTTTAACTACATTTCTGAAAAAAATGACCGAGACCTCCAGCGCAAAGCCATTCAAACGTATACTTCTCACCGGCGCCGGCGGCGGCCTGGGGACCATCCTGCGCGAGCGCGCCAAGGCCTGGGCCGACGTGGTGCGCCTGAACGACGTCAAGGATCTCGGTCCGGCGCGCGAGGGCGAGGAAATCGTCATCGGCGACCTGGGCGACCGCGACGCCGTGCTGGCGATGATGGAAGGCGTGGAGGCGGTGCTGCACTTCGGCGGCATCTCGGTCGAGGACAAGTTCGAGCCGATCATGAACGCCAACATCCTCGGCCTGCATCACCTGTATGAGGCGGTGCACAAGTGCGGCGTCAAGCGCGTGATCTACGCCAGCTCCAGCCACGTGGTGGGCTTCTACGAGACCACGCAGCTGGTCGACGCCAGCATGCCGCTGCGGCCCGACGGCTTCTATGGTGTATCGAAGGCCTTCGGCGAGGCGCTGTCGCGCTACTACTACGACCGCTTCGGCACAGAGACCGTGTGCCTGCGCATCGGCTCCTCCTTCCCGGAGCCGAAGAACAGCCGCATGATGGTCACCTACCTGGCCTACGACGACCTGGTGGAACTGATACGCCGCTCGCTGTTCACGCCGCGCGTGGGCCACACGATCACCTTCGGCACCTCGGACAATCCGACCAAGTGGTGGGACAACAAGCACGCCGCACACCTGGGCTATGTACCCAAGCACAGCTCCAGCGAGTTCGCCGCCAACTTCCCGGACAGCGCCGCCTACCCCGCGCCGGGCGACGCCCCGACCATCTACCAGGGCGGCCCTTTCGTCACGGCCGGGCCGATGTACAAATAAGGAACGCGCACCCTGTTGGGTATTCCACATCCCAACTTAGTCTAATTCAGTCTAGTTAGATCCGCTTCGGTCTAAACGAGTCCAAAATTCGGCAGACGCGGTCTAAAACAGTCCATGAAATGCGGGGCAAAGTCTAAATCGATCTTATTTATGAGAGGTGAAAGTCTAAACCGAACCATAGTCCATGTCTGCGGTCCAACTTTTAGACCCAATTCAACAGGACTCCACCATGGCCTACGAAGCTAAGCAGCCCATATATCTGCCATTAACTGACTTCATGAACCTGGAATTTCATTTAATGGATACAAGGCCCGGCGTCAAACCCGATGCCTTCGTGACGGAACTTGTTCAACGCTGGTTGGCCGTTGAAATGGACCGTCTCGCGACGCTGAAGAATGGCCGGTCGACGCGCGGCTTTCAATGGAAAAACGTCTTCCTGCCTGACGGGAGCAAGCTGCGAACCTGCTACCGCAACACCCACGAATTTGCCAAGGTTGTCGGCGATCGGATTTTGTCCGAGACCGGCGAATCCCTGACTCCCTCGCTGTTTGCCAATCGCCACACGACAGGGCGCAATGCCTGGCGCTTTGTGTGGCTGCGCTTCCCTGGCGACGACCGCTGGGTCCGCGCCGCAGATTGCAGAACGCATTTCGCAGCCCACTAGCAAACACAGGCGGTCAGCGATCCTTTACGCGTTCAAGCTGTAGCCGGCACTGCTGTGCTACTAAGATGACGGCCGCAAAACGGGAGGCCGAGAGGCCTCCCCTTCTTTTTTTTTGCGCCGCCACCTTAGCCGACTCGCACCTTGCACAGGCGGGCATGAGTACGACAGGTCATGAGGTTCGATGGGACCGCCACTGCTGCTTATCGATTCCACAGTCCGCGACAATTCGCTTCAGGTGCCCAAGGTCCCGTCCAAACAGCAAGTGACGGCAGTTGGCAGCCAGGAGGTTGTTGACCTCTCTAACTTCGTCACGGCTGAGGGTCCGCTCGCCGAATGACGAGCCCGAGTCTTGCATGAGCAGCGCGCAGCTCTGTGAACGTGGCAGAATTTTCTCAACACCAGGCGTTAGCAGTCCTACGCCGTAGGTACCGGCAGAGTGCTCCGGACGGGAAATTAGGGTGAATGGCGAGTCTGTGGTGATAAATGCTGTCTTGTGACTAGGCCGCCGGAGGATGGTCCAGTCGAGCCGCAGTAGGCTTTCCGCAAACTTTGGGGCATTGTTGACCATCGCTCCAAGACTGGCGATACGCATAATGTCAACGTCAAGCTCTTTCACAAACTCGACCATCTCAGACGGCGTTGCGGTTGAATCTGCAAATGAAGGGTTCTTCATTGTTTCCAGCGCTGCAGCTTCGTCTTTAAACAACTCATTCAACTTGCCCTTGACTATGGCAGCACCGACGCTATCCGCGCGGTCTTGATATGTCGGTGTTCTGGTGAACTGAAATGCCGCATATACCGCTAATATTTGCCTGTCATTAGAACTAATTCCAAGCCCACGGTCGAGCTTACGTATGATAATAAGTGCGTCGGACTCAAGCGCCGCAAGCCAAGCTTCAATACCAAATTCCTTGGTCCCGTCCTCAAGCTCTACAGCGTAATAGTCTTTAATGTGAGCTACCTCGGAGACGCGCTGACGGTCGCGGAACTGACAACGCTCTCGGTCAAATAGTGCAATGCGCTCGGTGCCCAGCTCGCAAAAGCCGGCCAAGTAACCTCGCGGGACGAAGTGATGTTTGCGAGGGGTTCCTCGTGGGTATTTCGGTGAAGTTGTCTCTCTCATTTCAGCAATATACACGGGCCCATTAACGAACTTCGCCGCTTCCCAGCTGATTTATGCCATCATCGATCAACTTTCTACAGCGATCAAAACGGCGATGAGCCGACGCCTAAGTCTAAACCGACGCGGCGAAAAGTCTAATTCGGTCTTAACATCCCCTCGCAGAAGGCGATTTCAGTCTAAAAAATTTAGCGGATAGTCGATTCCGGTCTAAAAAATCTGGCACGCTGCCGTTTATAGACTCCCTTAGACCGATGTCGCTCATTTTGGACTGTTTTAGACTGAGTGGCCAAAAAACATCCCCAAGCCTCCCCGGTCACAAGCCAGCATCCTGCAAAGTGATAAACAGTTTATTCAGTTTTTAATTGCAGGTGCTTGATGGCGCGGTTCTTTCCAATCGTGGCCGTCACCAGCAGCGACTTGCCGCAGCGCGCGCGGTACAGGTAGCTGCGCTCCTCGCCGTCGACCGTGCGTTGCAGCAGCTCCAGCGGCGGCGCGGCCTTCGCCGGACAAGCGCGCAGCAGCGGCGCCTCCGCCGCCGCAGGATCGGCCGCCATCGCCGCGACGGCGGCGGCCACCTGCCGCGTCACTTCCGGCTCCACATCCTCGATCGGCCCCGGCCCGGACGCCTGCGCCATCGCGCAGCCGGACGCCAATGCGGCCAGCGCAACCGTCAACAGCGGGGAATACAGCCTGTGCATACGCTTCCTTTCGTGGATATTTGGGATCCATCTTAGCGCCGCGCGCGCCGCGCCGCCATGTCTCATTTTTAACAGAACTCCGCAAAATGTCTAAAAAGCTTTGATTTTACAAACGGCAAAAAGCCGTGGCTATACTCGTCTGGCAGACCCATCAACCCGATATCTACAGGAGTCCATGCAGCATGCGCCCATTTGCCCGTCCTCTTCTTGCATCCCTGATCGTGCTGGCCTACGCGGGTTCCGCGCACGCCGACAGCTATTCCGTTGACAACCTCACGCTGTTCTCCGGCACCGCCGCCACCTCGGCCGACGAAGTGCTGCGCCAGAACGCCAGCCGCTACGGCCTGCCCGCCTCGCTGAACAACCTGGGCCTGGTGAAGGTGCAGGAGTCGCTCACCGGCAAGCACTACCACTACCAGCAGATGCTGCGCGGCCTGCCCGTGGACCGGGCCGAGATCATCGTCTCGATCGGCAAGAACGGCCAGTTGCAGAAGATCTTCAACGAGACCCGCCACATCTCCGACAAGGTAGACGCCAGCGCCGTCAACCAGCTGTACAACCAGGCCCAGATCAGCGAGGACCAGGCGCTGGACAAGGCCTGGGCCAATATGAAGGTGCAGCATCCGCTGGTGGCCGCGCCGTCGTCCGAACTGGTGTGGGTACCCACCAAGGATGGCGTGCAGCTGGCGCGCAAGGTGCGCATCGAGGCGCAGATGCCGACCGGCGGTTTCGTGCAGTTCCTGAACGCGCATGACGGCACCGTCATCGGTTCCTATTCCACCTCGCTGCCGCGGCGCGGCAAGCGCTCGCTGGACGCGCGCGCCGAACTGGCCGGCCCCGTGCTGGACCGCCGCGCCGCCACCAAGGCGGTCAACGACAACCTGGCCGCGCGGCCGCGCCTGAGCGCGCAGGCCGCCGCCGTGGCCACCGCCACGCCGTCCGGCATCAACGGTTCCGGCTACGCCTTCGATCCCGATCCGCGCACGGTGCTCAACACCGACGCGCTGACCGACACCTCGCCCGCCTCCGCCTTCGACGCCGCCTACTCGACCAAGACGCTGCGCGACCTGACGGTGACCAGCGGCGTCTATAAACTGAGCGGTCCGTTCGTCAACATCAAGGACATCGAGGCCCCGAACACCGCGCCAAGCACCACCAGCAACGGCGTGTGGACGGCCAAGCGCGGCAACGACGCCTTCGACGACACCAACGTCTACTTCCACCTGGACCAGAGCCAGCGCTACATCCAGTCGCTGGGCTTCACCGGCACCAAGTCCATCATCAACCGTCCGCTGGACGTCGACACCAACGGCGTCAACGGCGACGACAACTCGCACTACAGCGGCGGCGCGGCCGGTTCGGACTACCTGGCCTTCGGCCACGGCTGCGTCAACGACAGCGAGGACGCGGACGTGATCCTGCACGAGTACGGCCACGGCATCCAGGCCAACATCGACAGCAGCTGGAGCGGCGGCGACACCGGCGCCATGGGCGAAGGCTTCGGCGATTACTGGGCCGCGTCCTACTCCTACAGCACGCCGAACGGCAAGATCTACCACCCCGAGTGGGCCTTCAGCTGGGACGGCCACGGCGCCTGCTGGGACGGCCGCCTGCTCAACCGCACCGACGCCAAGTACAACTCCAGCAAGACCTACGGCGCCCATCAGTCGGTGACCGAGGGCGGCGTCAGCTTCCAGTCGGATGAATTGTGGTCGGCGCCGCTGTACCAGTCGATGGTGGCGCTGATCGCCGCCGGCAAGCCGCGCGCCAATATCGACCAGATCATCCTGGAGGCGCACTTCGGCCTGGGCAGCAACATCAAGATGCCAGCCATGGCCACCGCCATCGTCAACGCGGCCAAGACCCTGTTCCCGTCCGACCTGACCTACGCCAACACCTTCCAGGCCAAGTTCGAGGCGCAGAACATCCTGTCGTCGGTGGTCAGCGGGCCGACCATCAGCGAGGTCGAGAGCAACAACACCACCGCCACCGCGCAGGCCATCACCACCGCCGGCACCACGGTCAACGGCACGATGAGCGCCTCGACCGACGTCGACTACTACAAGATCGTGCTGCCGAGCGGCAAAACGCTGGCGCTGACGCTGGCGCCGAACGCCAGCTCGGACTACGACCTGGAGCTGTACAACAGCGCCGGCACCAAGGTTGCGTCGAGCACCAACGGCACCGGCTCGACCGACAGCATCAGCTACGGCACCGCCGGCACGCTGTACGCCAAGGTCATCTACTACGGCGGCGGCACCGGCGCCACCAGCGGCAAGTACACGCTCAAGGCCAGCTGGTAAGCGGGCGCACTGTCTTCCCGCATTGTCTTCCTTTAACGCCCCGCTCCGGGGCGTTTTTTCGTTGGGGCGCCGAAAACTGCATTACGCTTGAGTGAGATTCAGAATCGGAGCCGGCGAACATGGTAAGCTTCGACCCCGGCGCTATGACAGCGCCCTCTTTTCCCACCAACTAACTACTTACTTCATGGATATCGTTCTCGCTCTCAAAGCCCTGATCATGGGCCTGGTTGAAGGTTTCACGGAATTTTTGCCGATCTCGTCGACCGGCCACCTGATTCTGGCCGAACACCTGCTGGGCTTCCACGGCATGGAAGAAAAGATGAAAGTGTTCGAGATCGTCATCCAGGCGGGCGCCATCTTCGCCGTCTGCTGGGAGTACCGCGCGCGCATCGCCGCCGTGCTGACCGGCCTGGGCGACCCGAAGCAGCAGCGCTTCGCCATCAACGTGCTGATCGCCTTCCTGCCGGCCGCCGTGCTGGGCGTGCTGTTCAACAAGGCCATCAAGGCCAAGCTGTTCGCGCCGGTGCCGGTGGCGCTGGCCTTCATCATCGGCGGCCTGGTGATCCTGTGGGTGGAAAAACGCGAGAAGGCCAATCCGGCCATGGCCCGCATCAATTCGGTGGACGACATCACGCCGGCGGACGCGCTCAAGATCGGCATCGCCCAGGCGTTCGCGCTGATCCCGGGCACCAGCCGCTCCGGCGCCACCATCATGGGCAGCATGATCTTCGGTCTGTCGCGCAAGGTGGCGACCGAGTTCTCGTTCTTCCTGGCGATCCCCACGCTGCTGGGCGCCACCGTGTATTCGCTGTACAAGGAACGCGCGCTGCTGTCGGCCTCCGACCTGCCGCTGTTCTCGATCGGCACCGTGGCGGCCTTCGTCTCGGCCTTCCTGTGCGTGCGCTGGCTGCTGCGTTATATCAGCTCGCACACCTTCACCGCGTTCGCGTGGTATCGCATCGCCTTCGGCCTGATGGTGCTGGTCACCGGCTACACCGGTATGATCGTCTGGGCCGACTAACATCTTTGCAGTAGAAACGAGTAGTAGAAATGGATCATCAGGAAAATAACGAGCGCGCCCTTCATCTGCTGCAAACCGTGTTCGGCTACCCAGCCTTCCGCGGCCAGCAGGCGGAGATCGTCGGCCATGTCAGCGGTGGCGGCGACGCGCTGGTCCTGATGCCCACCGGCGGCGGCAAGTCGCTGTGCTACCAGATCCCCGCGCTGGTGCGCGACGGCGTGGGCGTGGTCGTCTCGCCGCTGATCGCCCTGATGCAGGACCAGGTGGACGCGCTGGCCGAGGTGGGCGTGCGCGCCGCCTTCCTCAACTCCACCCAGACCTACGAGGAAGCGTCGCGCATCGAGCGCCAGGTACGCATGGGCGAGATCGACCTGGTCTACGTGGCGCCCGAGCGCCTGATGACGGAGCGCTGCCTGAACCTGTTCCAGGCGTCGAAGATCGCGCTGTTTGCCATCGACGAGGCGCACTGCGTATCGCAATGGGGCCACGACTTCCGGCCCGAGTACATCAAGCTGTCGGTGCTGCACGAGCAGTTCCCCAACGTGCCGCGCATCGCGCTGACCGCGACCGCCGATCCGCAGACCCGCGCCGAAATCATCCACCGCCTGCAGCTGGGCGACGCGATGCAGTTCGTGTCCTCGTTCGACCGTCCGAACATCCGCTACCAGATCGTCGAGAAGGCCAACGGCCGCAAGCAGCTGCTGGACTTCATCACCACCGAGCATGGCGGCGACTGCGGCATCGTCTACTGCCTGTCGCGCAAGAAGGTCGAGGAGACCGCCGAGTTCCTGAACGAGAACGGCGTGCGCGCCATGGCCTACCACGCCGGCATGGACCACGCCAAGCGCGCGGCCAACCAGGCCAGGTTCCTGCGCGAAGAGAACATCGTCATGTGCGCCACCATCGCCTTCGGCATGGGCATCGACAAACCCAATGTGCGCTTCGTCTGCCACCTGGACCTCCCCAAGAGCATCGAGGGCTACTACCAGGAGACCGGCCGCGCGGGCCGCGACGGCGAACCGTCCAGCGCCTGGATGGCCTACGGCCTGCAGGACGTGGTGCTGCAGCGGCGGATGATCGACGAGTCGGAGGCCGACGAGACCTTCAAGCGCGTGCTGGGCAACAAGCTCGATGCGATGCTGGGCCTGTGCGAGACGCTGAGCTGCCGGCGCGTGCGCCTGCTGGACTACTTCGGCGAGCAGTCCGGCCCTTGCGGCAATTGCGATACCTGCCTGATCCCGCCGGTGTCCTTCGACGGCACGGTGCCGGTGCAGAAGCTGCTGTCGGCGGTGTACCGCGTCGACCAGCGCTTCGCGGCCGGCCATGTGATCGAAGTGCTGCGCGGCGTGGAGACGGACCGCATCAAGACCTGGCACCACGATTCCCTGTCGGTGTTCGGCATCGGCGCCGACCGCAGCGAGCAGGAATGGCGCGCCATCCTGCGCCAGGTGATCGCGCTCGGGCTGGTGACGGTGGACCATGAACAATACAGCTCGCTCAAGCTGACCGACGCCGCGCGCCCGGTGCTCAAGGGCGGGCAGAAGGTGCAGCTGCGCCAGTACCAGAAGCCGGTCAAGCAGAAGAGCCCAAGCCGCGCATCGAAGGGCTATGTGGAGAGCGATTTGTCGCCGCGCGAGCAGGCCATCTTCGACAAGCTGCGCTGGTGGCGCGTGGAGACGGCGCGCGCGCACGACGTGGCGGCCTACATCATCTTCAACGACGCCACGCTGCGCGAGATCGCCAAGGCGCGCCCCACCACGCTGTCCGACCTGCGCGGCATCTCCGGCGTCGGCGAGAAGAAGCTCGCTTCCTATGGCGACGAGATCGTCGCCATGATCAGCGAGATGGAGTAAGCGTGCAGCCGGCAGCCGTCTTCCATCGTTCGCTGTCGCAGCTGCGTGGCATGCTGGAGAAGATAGCTGCCGGCGGCGCCGACATGCTCACAGCGCGGCTGCATGCGGAGATGCTGCCGTTTGCCTCGCAGGTGCGGGCCACGGCCAACTTCGCGCTGCGCGGCTGCTGCCCGCTGGCCGGCCTGCCGCCGGTCAGCTTCGATGGCGCGGAGCTGTCCTTTGCAGCGCTTGCCAAGCAGCTTGACGACACCATCGCCTTCATCGCCGCGATTCCGCCGCAGCAGTTCGACGGCTCGGCCGACCGCCTGTGCCGCGACCGCGCCGGCTTCGCCGACATCGAACTGCCGGCCGACGAATATCTGAACCTGTACATCCTGCCCAACTTCTACTTCCACTTCAGCATGGCCTATGCGATCGCGCGCAGCCACGGCGCGGACATCGGCAAGCAGGACTTCGATGGCTACCACCTGTACGCGCCTGGCTTCTCGTTCGAAAAGCCTACGCGGTAACGATGCCGCGGTAGCGGCTGGGCGGCGCACCGACCGCGTCGCGGAAGCGGTGGCTGAAGTGGCTCAGGTCCGCGTAGCCGCAGGCGTCGGCGATCTGCTGCAAGGGCTGCCCGGTGGTCTTCAACAGCCGGCGCGCATGCTCCACGCGTCGTGCCGCGATCCACGCCGACGGCGGCATGCCGAACGAGATCCTGAACATGCGCGCCAGGTGGTACTCCGACATGCACGCCAGCTGCGCCAGCATGCCCAGCGAGATATTCCGCGACAGGTTCGCTTCGATGTAGTCGGCCAGCCGGCGCCGCACCACCGGCGCCAGGCCGCCGCGCACGCGCTGCTGGTGCTGCGGCATCGATTGCGACAGCAGCAGGTGGCTCAAAGTCTCGTGCGCCGTCTCGTTGGCGCGCAGCTGGCCGTCCGCGCCTTCCCACGACATGTTCGCCAGCCCCGCGCACAGGCGCCCGATGCGCTCATGTTCAAAGTAGGTGCGGTCGGCCAACGTGAGCTCGCGCGGCTCGCGGTCCAACTCCACCACGGCGCGACGCGTGAAGTGCTCGGGCAGGAAGTAGACGTGCAGGAAGCGCAGCGGCCCGCGCACCGTCCAGCTGGACTCGTGCCAGTCCGGCAGTGTGCACAGGAGCTCCGGCGCGCCGTACAGGCCGGGCAGCTCGTCGCGCTCCGTGCGGTAGCCGCCGCCCATGTAGTAGGACAGCGTGTGGTGGCCCGGCTTGGAGTAGCTGGTTTCGGCGACCTCGGTGTCGCGGCGCCAGATCGCCACCGCCAGCTCGTCGCCCAGCCACGCGAAGCGCTCCAGCACCGCGTCGGTTTCGGACATGGTGCGGAACACGGCGTGCGAAATCAGCCCGTCCGGCGCGCGGGCGGGGGAGGCATCGGTGGCGTTGGCGGAGCGGGCTGGCACGGCGCGGGCATTCAGTAAGAGTTGGCTGAAAGTCTAGCACGGCGCGCGCCCTCCCCGCCGGCGGCCCGCCAATTTGCGCAATTCCAGACAAGCGCCCGCGCCGCGCGCGCGGCATGCTGGCGGCATGAATATCTTCCTCTACCTGCTCACTGTCCTGATCTGGGGTACGACCTGGATCGCCATCACCTTCCAGCTTGGCGTGGTGCCGGCGCCGGTGTCGATCGCCTACCGCTTCTGGCTGGCCGCCGCCGTGCTGATGGGATTTTTGCTCGTCACCCGCAAGCCGTGGTGGCCGCCGCGCCAGGCGTGGCGCTACCTGTTCGCGCAGGGACTGGCGCTGTTTTGCCTGAACTTCCTGTGCTTCTACTACGCCAGCCAGTGGATCACCAGCGGCCTGGAAGCGGTGGTGTTCTCCACCGCGCCGATCTGGAACGCCATCAACGGCCGCATCTTCCTCGGCCGGCCGATACGCCGCCAGGTGATGATGGGCGCCCTGCTCGGCCTGACCGGCATCGTGCTGCTGTTCGCGCCGCAGATGGCCGGCCACTGGAACGACAGCAAGGTGATGATGGGCCTCGCGCTGACGCTGAGCGGCACGCTGTGCTTCTCCTGCGGGAACCTGCTGTCGAGCCGCATGCAGTCGCTGGGCCTGACGCCGTGGCTGACCAACACCTGGGCCATGCTGATCGGCTCCACCACGCTGGGCGTGGCGGCGCTGGCGCTGGGCATGCCGTTCGCGCTGGAGCCCAGCACGCGCTATGTCGGCGCGCTGCTGTACCTGGCGATCCCCGGCTCGGTGATCGGCTTTACCGCCTACCTATTGCTGGTCGGCCGCATAGGACCGGACCGCGCGGCCTATTCCACGGTATTATTCCCCATCGTGGCATTGACCATTTCAACGATCTACGAAGGCTACCACTGGACGCCGACGGCGCTGGCCGGGCTGGCGCTGGTCCTGGCGGGGAACCTGCTGGCGTTCCTGCCGCTGGCCCCGCGCGCCAAGGCGATGGGAGCCGCATAACACAGGGAACCGCATGAACCGATACGTCGCCGCACTCACGCTGGCATTGGCAGGATCGGCGGCAATCGCCGCCGAAGCGCCGGCGGACACCGTCTACCGCAACGGCTACATCTACACCGTCGATGCAAAGGACAGCGTGCGGCAGGCGCTGGCCGTGCGCGCCGGCCGCATCGTCTACGTGGGCGACAACGCCGGCGCCAAGCCGCTGACCGGGAAGAAGACCAAGGTCATCGACCTGCACGGCCGCATGCTGATGCCCGGCCTGATCGACGGCCATATGCATCCGCAATCGGGCGGCAGCCGTCTGCTCAACTGCAGCCTCGATTATGAAGCGCTGACGGTGGCCCAATTCCAGTCGCGCATCCAGGGCTGCCTGGACAAGGACAAGAAGTCCGGCGCAAGCCGCTGGCTGGTGGTGGTCAACTGGTTCCAGCAAGGGATGCTACCGGACGGCGTGGAAACCACCGCCGCCACGCTCGACGCGCTGAAGACCGAGCGCCCCGTCATCGTGCGCTCCTCCTTCGGCCACTCGGCGCTGCTGAACTCCAAGGCCGTGCAACTGGCCGGCATCAAGCGCGACACGCCCGATCCCGCCGGCGGCAAGATCACCCGCGACGCCAAGGGCGAGGCCACCGGCCTGCTGGAAGACGCAGCGCAGGACATGGCGATGAACCTGCTGCCGCCGCTGACGATGGCCGAGAACCTGGCCGCGTCCAAGGCCGCGCTGGCGGCGATGCGCAAGCAGGGCATCACCAGCTTCCTCGACGCCTACACCGATCCCGAAACCATGACCGCCTTCGCCGACCTCCACAAGCAGGGCAAGCTGACAGCGCGCGCGCACTTCGCGGTATTGATCGACCTTGATAAAGGCGCCACGCCGCAAAGCGCGGTGGCCGAGCTGCTCAAGCAGCAGAAGCAGTTCGACCAGGGGCCGACCCGCGTCGCGCCGTCGATGCAGGTGCGCCACGCGAAGCTGTTCATGGACGGCGTGATCTCGGCGCCGGCCTTCACCGGCGCCATGCTGGAACCCTACCTGGTCAACAAGGGCACGGCGGACAAGCCGGACTGGCAGCCCGGCCCCAGCACCGGCCCGGCCAGCTACTTCTCGCCCGATGCGCTGAAGGCCACACTGGCCGAACTGGCTCAAGCCCACATCGATCCGCACATCCACGTCGACGGCGACCGCGCGGTGCGTGAATCGCTGGACGCCATCGAATACCTGCGCTCCACGCCGGCCGGCAAGGACGTGCGCCCCGCGCTGGCGCACGACGAAATCGTCGCCCCGGCCGACTATCCTCGCTTCGCCAAACTGGACGTGACGCCGGTGCTGTCCTTCCAGTGGGCGAAGCCGGCGCCGGACACCGTGGGCGCGCTGAAGGACTACATGGGTCCACAACGCTACGCCTTGGTCGAGCCGCAGGCGCTGCTGCTCAACGCCGGCGCGCGCATCGCCTTCGGCAGCGACTGGCCGGTCGATCCGCTCGACGAATGGTTCGCGCTGAAGGTCGGCGTGACCCGCACCGCCGCGCCCAACGCCGGCAAGGAATACGCCGGCACGCTGGGCACGCAGCCTGGCATGCCTCGCGCCGCCGTGCTGCGCGCCATCACGCTCAACGCCGCCTACACGCTGCGCCAGGAGGCGCTGACCGGATCGCTGGAGCCGGGCAAGCTGGCCGACATGATCGTATTGGACCGGAACTTCTTCACCATCCCGGCCGAGGACATCGCCAACATCAAGGTGCTGCAGACTATGGTGGGAGGCAAAATTGTGTATCAGGCCAAGGGCATGCGTTAAGATGTCGGCCTTTAGATAAACAGGCACGCCATGGAACTCGCCATCTCCCTGCTGATCATCGCCGTCACCGGCCTGGTGGTCTACGCGATCATCAAGACTAATCCGGCCAAGCCGATGCCGCTGCCGGCGCGCCCCGCCACGCCCTACGAGCCCAAGCTGCCCGAAGGCGCGCCGGCGCTGCACTGGTCCGACGATGGCCGCTTCCTGGTCGAGGTGGTGAACGAATCGCGCTACCAGACCACGCTCAAGGCGCTGGCCGGCGATCATGGCGATAGCAACGCGGCCGTGTCCTACCTGGCCACGCTGGTGCCGGACGACGTCAATCCATATGAAAGCGCCGCCGTTGCGGTCTTCCTCGATGGCCGCATGACGGGCTATCTGTCGCCCAAGGCGTCGGTGGCGTTCCGCGCGCTGTTGAAGCACAAGGAGATCGAAGGCCGCAGCACGACCTGCGACGCGCAGGTGCGCGGCGGCGGCGTGTGGCAGAACGGTCGCCTTGCCTATGTGGTGGTGCTGGACATGGAGCAGTTGGAGAAGTGATGAAGGCGTTCGCATTGTCCCTGCTGGCTGCAGGCGCCGTGTCGGCGCAGCCGGTTCCGCCGCAAGCGCCGCAGCCACGCGTGCCGCCGCTGGTGCTCCACTACGCGCAAAGCCCGCCACTGCAATACGCCGACACGCGCGGCGTGCTGACCGGCCACGCCGCAACACCCGCCATCGCCGCGCTCAACGCGGCCGGCATTCCCTTCATCGTGCGCCAGACGCCGGCCAAGCAGCAGCTGGTGCTGATGCAGGACGCCGGCCAGGAACCCGCCTGCATGCTGGGCTGGTTGCAGACGCCGGAGCGCGAACGCATCGGAAAATTCTCGGAAGTGGTGTATGAAGACAAGCGCCCGTTCGCGCTGACCTGGAGCGGCAATCCCGCCATGCATGACGAAGAACCGCTGAAGGATACGCTGACCGACAAGCAGCTGCGCGTGGTGGTGAACAAAGGCGTGTCGTACGGCGTGACGATCGACCGTGGCCTGCTGCGTTACAAAACGCCGACCATTCCCAGCACCGCCGACACCCAGCAACTGCTGGACATGCTGCGCCGGCACAGCATCGATTACTTCTTCATCACGGAAGAGGAATTGGAGGAAGCGGTCAAGGCCTCGGGCTACCCGGCCTCGCACTACAAGCGCATCTACTTCTCCGACCTGTACAAAGGCTACGAGCGCCGCCTGTGGTGCGGCAGGTCGGTGCCGGACGAGACGTTCAAGCGCTTGAACGCCGCCATCGTCCGGCTGCGCAAATAATTACTTCTTGGTGAAGACCAGGTCCCACACGCCGTGGCCCAGCTTCAGGCCGCGGTTTTCAAACTTGGTCAGCGGACGATAGGCCGGCTGCGGCGCGTAGCCGTCGGCGGTGTTCTGCAGGCCCTCTTCCGCGCCCAGCACTTCCAGCATCTGCACCGCGTAGTCTTCCCAGTCGGTGGCGCAATGCAGATAGCCGCCCACGGCCAGCTTCTGCACCAGCAGCTTGACGAACGGCGACTGGATCAGGCGGCGCTTGTTGTGGCGCGCCTTGTGCCACGGGTCCGGGAAGTAGATATGCACGCCGTGCAGCGAGCCGTCCGGGATCATCTGGTTCAGCACTTCCACCGCGTCGTGCTGGATCGCCTTCAGGTTGGTCAGGCCCTGTTCCTCGATCAGCTTGAGCAGGCTGCCCACGCCGGGCGTGTGCACTTCCACGCCGATGAAGTCCTTCTCCGGCATCACGCCGGCGATGTGCGCGGTGGTGCCACCCATGCCGAAGCCGATCTCCAGCACCACCGGCGCCTTGCGGCCGAAGGCCTGCTCATAATCGAGCGGCGCCTTGGCGTATTCGATCATGTACTTCGGGCTCAGTTCCTCCAGCGCGCGCGCCTGCGCGGTCGACAGGCGGCCGGCGCGCGTGACGAAGCTGCGGATGCGGTGTTCGGTCGGGTCGTAGAGCATCGGCCGCGCTGGGCCGTCTTTAGGGGTATCGGAAGACATGGGATGAAGTGAGTCGGTGAACAATGAGGCAGCATTATATCAGTCGACCCGCAGCCGCCCTCCCCTAACCGCCCAGCCGCTTCAGCTAGTGATTGACACTCCGTTTGAGTTGAGGTCTAATCAAGGGAAGCGACGTGAAATCGTTTTCAAACGTCAAAATGCCCCTATTCCACACCCGTTAAACCTCAAAACGACCTCACATGACCGATTTCACGCAATTTCCGCCCTCGTTTACCTGGGGCGTCGCCACCAGCGCATTCCAGATTGAGGGCGGCGCCACCGCCGACGGCAAAGGCCCGTCGATCTGGGACACCTTCAGCCACACGCCCGGCAAAGTCATCGATGGCAGCAACGGCGACATCGCCTGCGACCATTACAATCGCTACCCGGAAGACGTGGCCATCATGTCCGGCCTGGGCGTGGACGCCTACCGCTTCTCGATGGCCTGGTCGCGCGTGCAGCCGACCGGCAAAGGCGCCTGGAACGAAGCGGGTTTCGCCTTCTACGACCGGCTGCTGTCGGAGCTGGAAGCAAAGGGCATCGACGCCCACGTCACCCTCTACCACTGGGACCTGCCGCAAGGCCTGCAGGACGACGGTGGCTGGCTCAATCGCGACACCGCCTACCGCTTCGCCGACTATGCCGCCGAAGTGGCACGCCGTTTTGGCTCGCGCTTGAAAACGATTGCAACGCACAACGAGCCATGGTGCACGGCCAACCTGGGCTACGGCAACGCGCAGTTCGCGCCGGGCGTGGCGGACCTGAAGCAGTCGATCCAGGTATCGCACCACCTGCTGCTGTCGCACGGGCTGGCGATGCAGGCGATGCGCGCGGTCGGCAGCCCGGCCAAGCTGGGCATCGTGCTCAATCAATGGACCGCCGACCCGGCCACCGACAGCGCGGCCGACAAGGCGATGGCGGAATTCGAATACGCGCGTTCGGTGCAGTGGTTCATGGACCCCATCTTCAAGGGCAAGTACCCGGAACTGGCGCTGAAGGGCCACGGCGACAACGCGCCGGTGATCCACGAGAACGACTTCAAGGACATCCAGCACAAGATCGACTTCCTCGGCGTGAACTACTACTTCCGCGCCTACTGCTCGGCCGAGACCCCGCCGCGCCAGCCGGAAGCGAAGCTGGGCACCACCGACATGGGCTGGGAGATCTTCCCGGACGGCCTGACCGAGCTGCTGCTGAAACTGAAGGCGGAATACGAGCTGCCGCCGATCTACATCACCGAGAACGGCATGGCCAATCCGGACGTGATCGTCGACGGCGAGATCCCGGACGAGGCGCGCATCGATTTCGTGCAGCGCCACCTGAAGGCGCTCAACGACGCGCGCCTGCAGGGCGTGGACATCCAGGGCTACTTCCTTTGGAGCCTGCTCGATAACTTCGAGTGGAACTCCGGCTACGCCAAGCGCTTCGGCATCGTCCACGTGGACTACGCGACGCAGAAGCGCACCCTGAAGCACAGCGCGCACTGGTATCGCGAATATCTGCTCAAGCAAAGGCCGCAACGCACCGCGCACGCGGCCTGACAGCAAACGTTTTAATCCCGCCGGCGCAGATGCCGGCGTTTTCCTTTCTACAGGCCACAGAGCCTGATGCTTTACACTCCAACGAGAACAACGAGGACGACACCATGCAAACCGCACCATCCGCCGTGCCACAAGAGCCGCAGGCTTCCGCCGCCGCCAGCCAACCGCCATCGCTGCTGCGCGCCATGTTCGCGCGCGGCACGCCGATGCTGTGGGTCCCCAGCGGCTATTTCGCCATGGCGCTGACCTACATGATGCTCACCAGCGTCACCTCCATCATGTTCAAGAACCTGGGCATGGACAACGGCCAGGCCGCGCAATACGCCAGCTACCTGATCCTGGCCTACACCATCAAGCCGCTGTTCGCGCCCTTCGTTGAAATGTACCGCACCAAGAAGTTCTTCGTGCTGTGCGCGCAGCTGATCATCGGCCTCGGTTTCGCCGGCGTGGCGCTGGCGATGTCGCTGCCGGACTACATGGTGGTGATGGTGTTCATGTTCGGCGTGCTGTCGCTGGTCGGCGCCACACAGGACATCGCCTCCGACGGCGTGTACGTCACCTCGCTGGACGCCAAGACGCAGTCGCTGTTCTGCGGCATCCAGAGCCTGAGCTGGAACATCGGTCCCATCGTCGCCTCGGGCGGCATGGTGTACCTGAGCGGCTGGCTGCACACGCACTACTTCCACCACCAGGCCGGCGTGTTCGGGCCGGAGTGGATCGAATCGTGGCGCATCATCTTCTTCATCGTCGCCGCCATCACCATCGTCGCCGCGCTGTGGCATATGCGCGTGATGCCCGATGGCGCCAAGGCGGAGAACGCGCCGGCGTCAGTGGCCGATGCGGCCTTCATCCTCAAGGATTCCTTCGTCACCTTCTTCCAGAAGCGCGACGTGTGGTTGATGGTGCTGTTCGCGTTCCTGTTCAGGCTCAGTATCGGGCTGCTGGAAAAGATCGGCCCCTTCTTCATGGTCGACCCGGTGGCGCAGGGCGGGCTGGGATTGTCGAACGAGATGCTGGGACTGATCTACGGCACCTACGGCCTGATCGCGGTGCTGCTTGGCTCCCTGCTGGGCGGGATCTTCGTCGCGCGGCGCGGGCTGCCGGCGACCTTGTTCCTGCTGTGCTGCGCGGTCAACATCCCCAACGTCACCTTCCTTTTGATGAGCATCTACCAGCCGCACGACCTGCTGGTGATCAGCGCTGGCGTGGCGATCGAGAAGTTCTTCTTCGGTTTCGGTTCGGTGGGCTTCATGATCTACCTGATGCAGCAGCTGGCGCCGGGCAAATACACCACCACGCACTACGCGTTCGGCACGGGGCTGATGGGATTGTGCATGATGGTGACGGGTGTGGTCAGCGGCCACCTGCAGCAGGCGCTGGGCTATGTGCATTACTTCTGGCTGGTGATGGCCGCGACGATCCCGTCGTTCATCGTCACCTGGTACGCACCGTTCCACAACAAGGACTAGGCGCCCCTTGCCGCCGCCAGCCGTGATCCGCGCGCCGTCAGACTGATACCGGGATATTGAATGCCTTAGCTGCGGCTACTGTGTCCAGTGACTCGCGTAGCAGGCTGATTTTTTCACCGGATGCGACAAGCCGCCCGGCATAGGATTGGCGGTAAATCCGGTTGGTCGGAACGACGATGGCTTCCACGTCGTACTCCGCAAATACTTGATTGCCCGCCTCAATCAGGACGCGGATATTCTTGAATTGGAAATCCGGCACCTTCTTGAGTAAGGATGTAATGAAGTTTTCGATTGCTGCGGGACCTTGTGCTCTGGGCTGTGCACCCCATGGATGATCGGGCACAGTCAGCGCTCGTGCTGGTTATGTGGGCAAACATCAGACCTGGGCCAGGCCACCGTCAACCGCGAAGTCAATGCCGTTGACATAGCTGGCGTCGTCGGAGGCAAGGAAGACTGCGGCTTTCGCGATTTCATCGGGATCTGCCACGCGCCCCATCGGGACCTGGGCTGCCAGATAGTCCAGCAGGCCCTGTTGTTGCGCCGCGTCCGGACCTGCCAATTCAACCAGGCCAGGCGTTTTTACTGGCCCAGGGCTGATCGTGTTGAAACGGATATTGCGATCCTTTACGTCCAGAATCCAGTTGCGGGTCAGGGCTCGCACAGCAGCCTTGGACGCGGCATAGACGCTGAATGCCGCCGTGCCGGTGTGCGCCGCAGATGATCCGGTCAAGATGACCGAGGCGCCGTTGGATAGAAGAGGCAAGGCTTTTTGCACGGTAAAGAGCACGCCTTTGACATTGCGGCCGAAGGTGTCGTCAAACTGTTCCTCGGTGATCGCGCCCAAGGGCAGCATGGAGCCGCCGCCGGCATTCGCGAACAGGACATCGATACGTCCTTTGCTTTCCTCAATGCGCTTGAAAAGCGTGTCCAGTTCCGACAGATTGGATGAATCGATACGGACGCCGGTGGCATTGCCCACTGCAGCAACTGCCGCCTCCAGTTCCTTCTCGCGCCGGCCTGTGATGAAGACATGCGCGCCTTCGCTGGCAAAGCGCTTGGCCGTTGCCAGGCCAATGCCAGACGTGCCGCCGGTGACGAGGGCGATTTTTCCATTGAGTTTTTGCGACATGGTAGTTCTCCTTGCTGGGTTGTTTGAAAAATTGTTTTGCTCGGTTGGCAGGAAGAAGCTTATCGGGTTCGATATTGTTTTAAAATAGCAAGAATTGAAAACGATCGTTGCATAATTGTCGATGTCGAAAATTCCTGACTTTGAAGGCTTGGCCATGTTTGCCAAAGTGGTGGAGGAGCGGTCATTTGCTGCCGCCGCCAGAGCAATGGATGTGTCTGTCGCTACCGTGTCGCGGGCGGTTGGCCGTCTCGAGGAGCGCTTGGGAGCTCGTCTTTTCAACCGGACATCGCGCCAACTGGCCTTGACGGAATTTGGTCGCACGATTGCGGAAAGCGCCACGCGCATATACCGGGATGCGGAAGAAGTGGAAGGCGTGGCGAGGGAACTGTCCGTGCAGCCGCGTGGCCTGATCCGGCTCGCGGTGCCGATGTCGTTTGGACTGAAGTGGGTGGCGCCCCTTTTGCCGGAGTTTTTATCCGCTTATCCCGACGTATCGATTGATTTGCACTTATCCGATGCGACGGTCGACTTGGTGGGGGACGGCTTCGATGCGGCGCTGCGCATTGCAGTGCTGCCAGATTCCTCCCTGGTGGCGAGAAGATTGTGCCCTGTTTCCAGAGTCATTGTTGCGGCGCCCAGTTACCTTGAGAAGCACGGCCGGCCCAAGCGTCCAAAAGACTTGAATCCTCAGCATTGCCTTGGCTATGCCTACCGCGCGCGCAATGACGTTTGGCGTTTGACTGATAAGAAGGGCAAGGAAGAAACCATTGTGCCTGAAGGACGCCTGCGGGTAACGAATTCGGACGCCATGATCCCTACCATTCTCGCGGGACTGGCGGTGTCGGAACTGCCTGAATTTATCGCCGCGGAATATATACGGAGCGGGCATTTGGAAGTCATTCTGGCAGACTGGGCGATGGCTAAGGGAGGATTGTATTTCGTCACTCCGACGTTGAAGAGCCGGCCAGCCAAAGTGGAAGTGCTCGCACGCTTCTTTATCGATCGCCTGTCGCAGCCCGAATGGCTCATTGCAAAGGGCGGTGAAGAACCATAAAAAAAACCCCTCGGCCTTTGCAGGACGAGGGGCAGAAGAGCACTACAACACTGGGACTACATGAAAAACTCTTTGCTTAGAACGACTTGCCGACGTTGATGCCGAAGGTGCGCGGCGGCAGGTATTGCGCTTGCCATGGACCGTTGGCGTTCATCGCGCTGGTCTTGATCTTCGCGTCTTCCGCGTTGCGGATGTAGGCGTCGAAGTACCACTTCGAGTCGGCGTCGAAACGCAGGCCAAGGTCGGTGCGGGTGTAGGACTTCTGCTTGTCCGGCTCACCCAGGTTGAACACGCTCAGCCAGCTGGCCGTCTCGTAGTGCGCGCTGATGCGCGGGATCAGCGTGCCGTTGGCCAGCGCGAAGCTGTGCTGGTACATCATCTGCGCGCTGAACTTCGGCGAGTGCGGCATGGTGTTGCCGGAGACGTCCAGGCACGGGTTGGTGATGCCAGGCGCCGTGCAGGCCGGCAGCACATAATCGTTACTGCCGCCGACCAGGTGCTTCAACTTGGCGTTGGTGTACGCGGCGGTGAACTGCACGCGGTCCACCGGCGTGATCTTGGCCGCGATCTCCGTCTCCAGGCCCCAGATCTTCGCGCCTTCCGCGTTGCTGGTGGCCAGGCCGCGGGTGCCGTCAGGATTGGTGACCGGTGCGCTGAACTGGAAGCCCTTGAACTTCTCGTAGTAGGCCGAATTGTTCATCCGTACCGTACCGCCGAGGAAGGTGCTCTTCGAGCCGATCTCGTAGTTGGTCAGCGTCTCGGAACCATATGGCACGCCGCCGTCCTGCAGGCCGCCCGACTTGTAGCCGGTCGACACGCTGGCGTAGACCATGTTGCTCTTGTCGATCTCGTAGCTCACGCGTACCAGGCCAGTCAGCTTGTGGTCGTTGAACACGCCGTCGTTGTGCTGGTAGGTCGTGAAGCCGGTGCCGCCGCCCAGGGGATTCATCGAAGGGCTCACCGGAATCTGCGGCGCGGTGTAATCGCTCCAGCCGTTGTTGGTGCCGCCGATGTTCTTGCGCTCGTCCGAGGTGTAGCGCAGGCCGCCGGTCAGGTGCAGCGCATCGCTGGCGTTCCAGGTGGTCTGGCCGAAGACGGCCTTCGAATCCACGGTTTCCTTCGGCTGGATGAAGGAACCCTGCCAGCCCACGGTGCCCTGCTGGGTGCCGTTCATGATCGGGATGTCGAAGCGGATGCCGTTGTCCTCGTTGGCGTAGTACAGGCCAAGCAGCCAGTCCACATCGCGCTTGCCGGTCGACTGGATCTCCACTTCATGGCTGTAGTTCTTGTACTTGGACCAGACGGTGTTGTTGGCCTGGTAGTTGCCGCCGCTGGTGAAGCTGGTCGGCAGCGTGGCGCCGCCGTCCTGGTCGAAGGTCGACGAACCGTTGAAGCGCGAGTAGCCGGCGATGTAGGCCAGGCTGATGTCAGGATTGATCTGGTAGTCGACGCGGCTGCGCACCGAATGCGAATCGCGGTTGACGCTCGGCGCGGTGTCGATCAGCGCCGACCAGAAGTCCTGGCCCGCGCGCGGGGTCTGCATCAGGTTCATGCTCGGCGTGCCGCGGTCCATATAGTGCTCGTACGCGACGTTCCACTTCAGGCCCGGCGTCGGCTGCCACAGGAAGCTCAGGCGCGCCGCGCTCTGGTCCTGCGCGTTGTACTTCTGCGCGTTATTGACGTACAGGTTGGTGTTGATCGGCTGGAAGGCGATCGGGTTGCCCGGATTCTTGGCGTTCCATGCGGCGATGACCGGATCGGCCGCCGCGTGCTGCGCCGCCAGCGACAGGTTGGGCGGGTTCTGGTAGCTGACGTAGCCGTTGTGCTGCTCGTGCACCACCGCCACGCGCATCGCCATGGTGTCGCTGATCGGGATGTTGAACGCGCCGCGCGCGCCCAGGCGGGCGTAGTTGCCGTAGCCGGCTTCGAAGTTACCGGAGCTGCTGCCGATTTCAGGCTTCGCGGTCTGCATGTTGACCGCGCCGACGCTCGAGTTGCGGCCCCACAGCGTGCCTTGCGGGCCGCGCAGCACTTCGATCGCTTCCAGATCGAACAGCAGCGCGGTCGCGCCTTCCGGACGCGGCGAGTAGATGCCGTCGACGAAGCTGGCCACTTCCGGGTCGGCGTATTCGGTCTTGGCGCTGTCGTTGCCGACGCCGCGCAAGGTCATGGTGATCACGCCATGGTCGCCCTGGCCGGTGGCGGCGAAGCTGGGCACCAGATTGACCACGTCCTGCAAGGTCTGGACATGGTTATCGTCCAGCACCGCAGCGTTCAGCGCGGTCACCGCGACCGGGGTTTTCTGCAGCGAGGTGGTACGCTTGGTCGCCGTGACATACACCTCGGTGATGGTCGAGGAAGTCTTGTCGGCGGCGGCGGCTTGCTCGGCGGCCGGGGCATCGGCTGCGGCGGCGGCATAGGCGCCGGCGCTGGAGCCGGCGATCAGGGCGAAGATGGCCAATTGGATCGGGGACGGCAAGCGCTTCCCGGACTGCGGTACGTGGACGTTCATTTAGGTCTCCTTTTACGTAGCGATCGCCGGGGAAGAGGCGCGCCACATTTTCATCGTGGATTTGATTCCGTTGTATGAAAACGTTTTCAAATTGAGTGAAAACGTTTTCGTTATTTGTGAAATCGATTTCATGGTACATAATTCAAATCGCAGATGTCAATTTAAAAATTGTAGCGGCGTTGTTTCTTCGGCATGCAGGACCACGTCCGCCGAAGCGCGCGAGCCACCGACGGAGACCGGAAACGCAATGAAAACCACACAAGTCAAACATGTCCTGATCGTCGGCGGCGGCACCGCCGGCTGGCTGACGGCGGCCTTCCTGGCGCGCACGCTGGGCGCCGGCGCGGATCCGGACGCCGTGCGCATCACGCTGGTGGAGTCGAAGGAGATCGGCATCATCGGCGTGGGCGAAGGCACCTTCCCGTCGATCCGCGGCACGCTGGCGGCGATCGGCATCGACGAGGCGCGCTTCATCCGCGAATGCCACGCCACCTTCAAGCAGGGCATCAAGTTCACCGACTGGGTGCGCGAGCCGGGCGCGCCGGGCAACGACCACTACTTCCATCCTTTCAGCCTGCCCAGCCAGCGGCCCGGCGGCCCCGAGCTGCTGCCCTACTGGCTGCAGGGCGCGGCCGCGCCGGGCGCGGGCTTCGCCGCCGCCGCCACCATGCAGAAGCGCGTGGCCGACGCCGCGCACGGGCCGAAGCGCTTCAACGCCACCGACTTCATGGGACCGCTGAACTACGCCTACCATTTCGACGCCGGCAAGTTCGCCACCCTGCTCAGCACCCACGCGCAATCGCTGGGCGTGCGCCATGTGCTGGCCACGGTGGAGCGGGTGGAGCTGGACCAACAGGGCGCGATCGGCGCGGTCCACACCAAGGAGGCGGGCGCGCTGACAGCCGACCTGTACGTCGACTGCACCGGCTTCCGCGCCGCGCTGATCGGCGAGGCGCTGGGCACGCCCTTCCGCAACATCAACGACACGCTGTTCGTCGACCGCGCGCTGGCGATGCAGGTGCCGTACGCCACGCCGGACGCCCCCATCCCCTCCTACACCATCGCCACCGCGCACGAAGCGGGATGGACCTGGGACATCGGCCTGCAGCAGCGGCGCGGCATCGGCTACGTCTACTCCAGCCGCCACACCGACGACGCCCGCGCCGAAGAAGTGCTGCGCCGGTACATCGGCCCGGCCAGCGACGGCCTCAATCCGCGCCAGCTCAAGCTCAACGTCGGCTACCGCGAGCAGCACTGGGTGAAGAACTGCGTGGCGGTGGGCTTGTCGGGCGGCTTCCTGGAGCCGCTGGAATCGTCGGGCATCGGCCTGATCGAAACGGCGGCCTACCTGGTCGGCTACCTGTTCCCGCACGACGGCGACATGGCGCCGGTGGCCAAGACGTACAACGAGATGATGAAGGCGCGCTACGAGCGCATCGTCGATTTCGTCAAGCTGCACTACTGCCTCACGCAGCGCAAGGACAACGCCTTCTGGACCGACAACACCGACCCGGCCAGCATCCCGGAATCGCTGCGCGACAAATTGTCGATGTGGCGCACGCGCGCGCCGCACCGCATGGACTTCGTGGTGGACCTGGAGATGTATCCGCCATCGAGCTGGCAGTATGTGCTGTACGGGATGGAGTACCCGACCGCGCAATACGCCAACGCCCGCACGCTGCCGCGCTTCGACGAGGCGCGCCGGGAGTTCCAGATGATCGAGCAGATGTCGCACCGCGCGGTGGCCGACCTGCCCACGCACCGCGCGCTGGTCGAGCACTTCCTCCAGCGCGGCGAGCGCAAGTTCGCCTGAGCGGAATTTTTCCGATCAAAACGCGCCCAGCGTACGGGCGCTAACATACGCGCGCCGCGCCGCATCGCATGATGGTCTCCGCCATATCACTTACAGGAGACATCATGCACACACAACCACTACATGCCGGCGCCATGGCCAGCCACGAACTCGGAGACGGTTACGTCGCCGGAGTCTCGTGGGGCGCCGTGTTCGCCGGCGCCGCCGCGGCGGCCGCGCTATCCTTCATCCTGCTGATACTGGGCGTGGGCCTCGGCCTGTCGTCGGTATCGCCCTACCAGTACAACGCCGCGCCGCTGGGCGACGCCACCATCGCGTGGCTCGCGTTCATGCAGCTGGCGGCGTCCGGCATCGGCGGCTACATGGCGGGCCGGCTGCGCGTCAAGTGGGCCAGCGTGCACGGCGACGAGGTGCACTTCCGCGACACCGCGCACGGCCTGCTGGCCTGGGCGGTGGCCACGCTGGCCACCGTGGCGGTGCTGGGCGGCGGCACGCGCGCGGTGCTCAGCGGCGCCATCGACTCGGGCGCGGCGGCCGCCAGCGTTGCGGCGCCGGCCCTGGCGCGCGGCGCCGGCAACAGCAACACCTACTTTGCCGACATGCTGCTGCGCTCCCCCAACGGCGAGGCCGCGACCGATGCCCAGCGCACCGAGATCAACCGCCTGCTGGTGACCGATCTGCCGGGCGGCAAACTCAGCGCCGACGACCGCGGCTACCTGGCGCAGCTGGTCGCCAAGCGCACCGGCATGGCGCAGGCCGACGCCGAGCTGCGCGTGGACCAGGTCTATGCCCAGGCCATGCAGGCCGCCAACGCCGCCAAGGCCAAGGCCACCGCCGCCGCCGAGGAGGCACGCAAGGCCGCCGCGCATTCGGCGCTGTGGATGTTTGTGGCCCTGCTGATGGGCGCCTTCGTCGCCAGCCTGCTCGCCACGCTGGGCGGCAGCCACCGCGATCACGCACGGGTCATCGTGCGCACCCCAACCTGACCGGAGAACATGATGCGCTCGATACTACTGCTCTTGCTTGGCATTCCACTGCCCATCGTCATCCTGATCGCCCTGTTCGTCCGCTAACCGGCGCGGTCACGTCCGGCGCCGCGGCACCAGCCGCCGGCGCCGGCACCGACGGAAAACAACAGCGGTGAGAATGTGTGAGAATGTTCTTGCCGCTGGGAAACTACTGTTCTACACTTGCTTCACCACTTTACGCCTCACCGCCCCCTCTCCCCCGGGGCCACCATCCGCCTGCCGGCCATATCTCCGCCGGAAACTCATCGTCGCCGCAAACACGGCCCACGCCGGCCAGCGCTAGTCCAGTCTACGGAGAATTACACATGCTCAACAACTTAAAAATCGGCACGCGCCTGGGGTTTGGTTTCACGCTCGTGATCGCGCTGCTGGTCGTCACCGCCGTGATCGGCATCAGCCGCACCCATGCCATCAACGCCAACACCGACATCATCGTCCACGACCGCTACGCCAAGGTCGCGCTGGCGCAGACCATCGAGAACGAGGTCAACCGCAAGACCCGGGCGCTGCGCACCGCGCTGATCGCCGGCGACAACGAGGAGGTCGCCGCCAGCGAGCTGGCCAAGGTGAGCACCTCGGGACCGGTCATCACGGCCGCGATCGACAAGCTGCAGGGCATCATCCACACCGAGCAGGGCAAGGCCGCGCTGCAAGCGCTGATCGCGGCGCGCGCCACCTTCAGAGACCACGAGCACCAGATGGTCGAGCTGATCAAGGCCAGGCAGGCCGACGCCGCGCGCGACTACCTGATCAAGGAAATCCTGCCGTCGCAAACCGTCTACCTGCGCGCGATCGAAGCGTTTGCCGACACCCAGGTGCAGGGCATGGAGCAGTTCGCCACCGAGGCGGGCGCGCTGGCCGACAGCGGCGCCATGCTGATGACCGTGTTCGCCGTGCTGGCCACGCTGCTGGCGGTGGCCACCGGCTGGCTGCTGACGCGCTCCATCGTCCAGCCGCTGGGCCAGGCGCTGCGCGTGGCCCGCACCGTCGCCTCCGGCGACCTGAGCACCCGCTTCGGCCCGTGCGCCAAGGACGAGGCAGGCCAACTGCTGATGGCCCTGCAGGAAATGAATGACAGCCTCAAACACATCGTCGGCCAGGTGCGCGCCGGCACCGAGACCATCGCCAGCGCGTCGAGCCAGATCGCCACCGGCAACCAGGACCTGTCCTCGCGCACCGAGCAGCAGGCCGGCGTGCTGGAGGAGACCGCCTCGTCGATGGAAGAGATCACCGCCACCGTGCGCGAGAACGGCAGCAACGCTCGCCAGGCCAACCAGCTGGCGGTGTCGGCATCGGACGTGGCGGTCAAGGGCGGCGCCGTGGTCGGCCAGGTGATCGGCACCATGGGCGCCATCCACGCCTCGGCCCGGAAGATCGTCGACATCATCGGCGTGATCGACGGCATCGCCTTCCAGACCAACATCCTGGCCTTGAACGCCGCGGTCGAAGCGGCGCGGGCCGGTGAACAGGGGCGCGGCTTCGCGGTGGTGGCCACCGAGGTGCGCAACCTGGCCCACCGGTCGGCCTCGGCCGCCAAGGAAATCAAGACGCTGATCGGCGACTCGGTCGAGCAGGTCGAGCGCGGCAGCGAGCTGGTCAATAATGCCGGCGCCACGATGGACGAGATCGTCGTCAGCGTCAAACGCGTGACCGACATCATGGCCAACATCGCCGCCGCCACCCAGGAGCAGGACACCGGCATCGAGCAGATCAACCAAGCCATCACCGAGATGGACACCGTGACCCAGCAGAACGCCGCGCTGGTGGAGGAAGCCGCCGCGGCGGCCGAATCGCTGCAGAACCAGGCCGGCACGCTGGCGCAACTGGTCAGCACGTTCAAGCTGGACGGCGATCACGGGGCGGCGGCGCTGCACCTGGCCGCCAGCGCGAAAGCCCCGGCCCGGCGCGCAGTCGGTGCGCGGCGCCTGGCGCTGGCTTGATGGATCAGTGAAAAGCAACAGCCCGGCGGCAGCTCACGCAGCTGTTGTCGGCAATCGCTTGTGGTAAGGAAAGTGAAGGCATGCCACCGGAATGCGGTGAGTTGACTGGAGCGGGTGAAGGGAATCGAACCCTCGTCGTAAGCTTGGGAAGCTTCTGCTCTACCATTGAGCTACACCCGCGTTGGCAGTATTCTACGCGGGTTTGCTTATCATTGACAATGTTGCGACATGATTACGATGATGGAGGTGCGATGTCCGGATTCAACGGGGCCGCGGGTCGCCCAACAAATTATCTCGCATACGCAGTTCACTTTACTTCGCGTCATCCAAATCGAAGCCTTGCTGACCATCTGAACGAAAAGCGCTTGCATCAAACCCATCAACCAGTTTGATGGCCCGAACCTTCACGCTCCCGGCGCTTCGCAGTCGCTCGCAATACTTAAAGAGAGTTGAAGCGTCTTCAGTAATGATAAAGGGAATCGATTCATGAGCGGCCTGAGCGATCAGTTTCACGTCATCACGAATCGCTCCGCGCGCATCACCATGATCGCGAGATCCCAGTGCATTCCAGATCCGACCAGCCTCGACAGCATGAGGGATGTTGAATGGGACCGTCCGAAAATTTTTGAGCGGGAAATCGGTAATCGGCTGCTTGATAGAAATTTCCGCTGCCACGATAGCCGAAAAGTACATCGTCACGTTTTGATCAAGCATCAATCGATAGTACCTGGCCGCGACAGCATGATTGGGCCGATTGCCGTCAACTAAAGAAATCAAGAAACTCGTATCGAGTAACGCGGAGGCCGTCATGCCTGACCGCCTCGCAGCGCGTCCGTCCATTCCGTTGCGCTGACTACGTCTTCCCAGGCCTTGGTTCCTCGTTCGACCATTAGCCTGAATTCTTCGTCGTCATAGCTGGGCTGATGGGTCTCGAATGCCAACAAGCGTAGATTTCGCAACTCCCCCGTATGCAAATTTTCCTCTGCAGCTACGTGCAGCAGTGCTGGCCGATAAAGACGATTTCTTTCGTCCCGCGCCAATACATCATGACTGGAGCTAACCGTCAGAGCTTGGCCATTTTCTAGTTCAAGGTGAACATTGGCCTTGGTCTTCCCGCCCATATCAATAATTTTTCCGTGCAAATATTTTTCAACCTGCACCCAAACGTCATCGACCTTGGTCAAGGTGCTTCGTGCATCCACCACGAATAACGCCCGCCCAGCCTTGTCCGTCAGGGTATAGCTTCGGTTCGGTTTTTCTCGCGCGGCGGCTTGCCAGCGTTCCAATACATTGGCACGCTTGGAATCAATTAAAGTCAACGCGTCCGGCGAAGCGATATGGGCCAAATCCGCCCACAAAGTTGTTGCGCTAAGCAATCCGGATGCGACGAAAACGAGCGAGCCCGTTTCAATTGAAATTTGAACTTGCAGAGGGTCCACATCGCGAGTTGCCCCCTTCAAGAAGTCAGTCACATCCCGTTGGAATTCTCCCAGCAGCGCTAACGAGACGTGCTTAGGCCCAACCTCAACATTGTTGATGCTGTCATGAACAGAAAAACGAATTTGATCGATGGGATCCACGGGATTCTGGCATTTTCTTTGACGGAGAATTAGCTCACATCTTATGCCAAATGTCCTCTCAAGTCAGCAAACAACCCTTTTCCAGCCGGCGCTTCCTGTGATGAGGCTCACATCGATGCAGGAGAGGGCGAAGCGCTTGCGGCTTTGCCCTGCACCACACGCAACAGCCTGCCCACACATCAGTTGAGAACCCAGGTGTAGCGGACATTCACCCAACCCTGGGCGATGTCGCTGTCCTTGGCGACCGGCTTGAACTTGCATTTGATGCTGGCGCGCAGTGATGCCTTGTCCAGCGTCGAGTAACCGCTGGACTCAACCAGCTTCGCATCCGTCACAGTGCCGTCCGGCGAAACCAGCAGCTTCACCTTGACGTCGCCTTGTGGCTCCTCATCGCGCCATGCGGACGAATAGTCCGGCGCGCTGCACGTCTCTTTGTCGAACCGGCTCAGGATATCGCCGGCCGAGGCCACACCCGATACCAGGCTCAACACCAGAGCCGACGCCACCGCGCTTGCAGAAATTTTAGTGAACATAAATCCTCCGAGTCAAAAATGATGGGGTGAAATCGTTTGCAGCGTTTTAAATATACTGCGACGCAGCATATTTTTATAATTTATTGTTTGACTACCTGCCATTTTCAAAACGCATAACTCGTCGCCGGCCACCTTGCCGGAATCCACATATCAATATGATTTTATATACGTGTCCTCAACGGATCGTCGCTGCTACGCTCTTAGCTTATCGACAATCGGGGGAACAATGACGACGATACTCACCACGCGGAGACGCCCATGAGCGGCGAACTCACGCAACCGCGGACGCCCTGGGCGCCCGCCTTCCAATGGCGCGGCCTGCTGCGCGCGGACACCGCCGGCCGCGCTCCGGCCAAGGCCTTGACCGGCTTCATCTTCGCCTGGCTGGCGCTGGCGGCCATCCATCTGCTGATGCCCGTGCCGGCCGGCTTGACGGTCGCCGGCAAGGCCACGCTGGCGATCATGGCGTGGGCCGCCATCATCTGGATCTTCGAGGCGCTGCCGGTGGCCGTCTCCGGCCTGCTGATCCCTGCCCTGCTGGTGCTGACCAAGGCCGTCACGCCGATGGCCAAGGCCGCCAATGGCTTCACCAATCCGGTGGTGTTCCTGTGCCTGGTCGCCTTCCTGTTTTCCGCCATCATGCAGTGCGCCGGACTGGACCGCCGGATCGCGCTCGGCCTGCTCGACAAGATCAAGGTCAAGACCGTCAACGGCGTGATCTGGACCATGTTCGGCGTCAATCTGGTGCTGTCGTTCGTGGTGCCGGCGGCCAATGCGCGCGCGGCCACGCTGCTGCCGGTGATTAACGGCTTGACCAAGCTGTTCGGCGATACCGAGCAGGAGCGCAACGCCGCCAAGGCCATCGTCATCCAGTCGCTGGTGTATGGCTCCATGATCAGCGGCATGTGCATCCTGACCGCGCACCTGCCCAACCTGGTCCTCACCGGCCTGTTCAGCAGCGAGCTGCACATCCGCATTTCCTACCTCGACTGGTTCAAGCTGCAGTGGCCTTACCTGGGCATGTTCGTGCTGACCCAATGGTGGGTGCAATATTATTTCCGCACCCGCCGCACCGCCATTCCGGGCGGGCTGGAAACCATCCGCGAAGAACAGCGCAAGCTGCCGCCTGCCGGCAAGCAGGACTGGTCCATCCTGCTGGTGTTCGGCCTGGTGGCGCTGCTGTGGGCCACCGAACAGTGGCACAAGATCCCGACCGAGAACATCGCCCTGCTGGGACTGGCCCTGGTGTTCACGCCCGGCCTCATCCAGATCAAATGGAAGGACATCCAGGACCGCACCATCTGGGGCACCGTGTTCCTGCTGGCCGGCGCGCTGTCGATCTCGTCGGCGATCAGCAGCACCGGGCTGGCGCAATGGCTGGCCGACCAGATCCACGCCATCGCGCAGGGCCATCCATGGTGGGGCATCCTGCTGATCGTCATGGTGGGCACGCACGTGATCCGCCTCGGCATGTTGTCCAACGTGGCGGCGGTCACCATGCTGGCGCCCATCCTGCTGGCGCTGGCGCCCAAGCTCGGCCTGCATCCCATCGCCTTCACAATGCTGGTGGCCGACACCGACAGCTTCGCCTACCTGCTGCCGACGCAGATCACCGCCGCCGTGATCGCCTACAGCAGCGGCACCTTCAGCACCAGCGACTACGCCAAGGTCGGCATCGTCTCGGTGCTGATCGCCATCGCCTACGGCATCCTGGTGATGGCGCCGTGGTACGCCTTCCTCGGCATTCCGCTGTGGGATGCCACCGCGCCCTGGCCGTTTTAATTTCCTCACGGAGCACAAGACATGAGCAAGCAAGAGAACACGGCAGCGGAGCACTACAACGCGCTGCGCGAAAAGCTGGGCCCGCACCACGCGCCCGAAGGTTTGTATGTGCGGAACAAGAACCTGCCCTTCGTCGGCCGCGTGCAGTGCAACGTCGCGCGACTGGAGAGCGGCAGCTGGAACGAGATCGTGCTCGACTACGAAGTGGGCGCGGCCGGCCTGGCCGACGGCGGCTGGTTCAAGGCCACGTTCAAATTCTATTCCGACTGGGCGCTGTTCCAGAGCAGCGATCCGACCGCCGCGAACTACATCAGCGCCGAGTATCACGCCGGCCCGCTGCAGCCCGGCCAGAGCCCGGCCACGGTGCAATCGCTGAGCATCCGCTTCGACCAGAAAGGCCACGAGCGGCCGTTCCAGAAGGCGCTGATCGTCGACGTGGTCGACGGCTACCTGAACGCGGGCGACCACATCGTGATCCGCCTGGGCGACCGGCGCGGCGGCGGTCCCGGCACCCGGGTGCAGACCTTCGTCGAGGACAACTTCCGCTTCCGCTGCTACGTCGATCCGCTGGGCACCTCGCGCTTCGTCGCGGTGCCGGGCGACGTGGTGATCGACATCGCCGCCGGCGCGCCGGCGCGGCTGCTGGTGAACGGCCCGCGCTTCGCGCATCCGGGGCAGGCGCTGCCGTTCCGCATCTCCGTGCTGGACCGCTGGGGCAACGCCTGCAAGGACAGCGGCGGCACGCTGCGCCTGCGCGCCTACGCCGGCGCGCGCCAGGTGTACGAGCGCGAGCATGCGCTGCCTGAAGCCGGCTGGTCCAGCATCGGCATCGACGACCTGCCGAGCGACTTCCCGCAACTGCGGCTGGTGGCGGAGCTGCCCAACCAGCGCGGCGTGCCGCAGGCCGAAGCGCTGGTCACACTCGACCCCGCCCTGCCGGCGCCGCGCGCCTTCTACGCCGACCTGCACGTGCACGCCAGCGACACGGTCGGCACCAACAGCCCGGCCTACAACGCCGCCTACGCGCGCGACATCGGCGGCATCGACGTGCTGGGCTACACCGCCAACGATTTCCAGATCACCGACGAGAACTGGCAGCTGGGCGTACGCACCGTGGAGGAATTCAACCAGCCCGGCCGCTTCGTCTGCTATCCGGTCCAGGAATGGTGCGGCAGTTCGACCGCGGGCGGCGACCACAACGTGGTGTTCCTGGACGACGCGCCGCCGGACTTCCCCTACAACCAGCAGGGCGAACACAACCGCACGCTGGTCTGGAACGAGGACATGAAGGGCAGCGCGGTGCAGCTGGGCCGCTGGCCGGTCGAGGAATTATGGGCCGCCTACGTGGACGACGCCGAGCACCGCCTGATAATGCCGCACGTCGGCGGACGCCGCTACATCCCCGACTGGCACCACCCCGAACTGGAGCGGCTGGTGGAGATCGCGTCGAGCTGGGGACACTTCGGCTGGCTGTACCAGGACGTCATCGCGCGCGGCTACCAGCTCGGCGTGGCGGCCAGTGGCGACGAGCATCGCGGCCGTCCCGGCGGCGGCCCGCCAGGCACCCAGGTGTTCGGCGTGCACGGCGGCCTGACCGGCGTGATCGCCGACCGCCTGGACCGCCGCACCATCGGCCGCGCCCTGCGCGCGCGCCACACCTGGGCCACCACCGGCGAGCACACCGCGCTGCTGGTCCGCTGCGGAAATTACCTGCAAGGCGACGTGGTGCCGCAGCACGGACCGGCCAAACTCGATTACCGTTTTCTCGGCCAGGCCGGTTGGGAAGAGATCGCCGCATACGACCACAACGGCCTGATCTGGCAGCGCAATCTGCATGAGGAAGCCGGCTATTCGGAGCGCCTGATCCGCCTGCGCTGGGGCGGCGCGCGCATTCCGGACCGCTACCGCTGGGCGGTCTGGCAGGGCCGCATCACCATCCTCAACGGCACCATCAACCGCTTCCAGTCGCAGGGCTTCGAGCATGGCGAGGAAGTGTGCCGCCGCGACGGCCCGACCGACATCGTCTTCCGCAGCGACACCTACGGCGACGCCGACAGCGTGGAAATCGACATCAGCAACCTGCGCCACTGCACCATCAAGGTGGAAGGCAGCATCGGCAGCTACGTCAAGGTGGGCGATCCGCTCAAGCCGAATCCGTTCGTGCACAAGCCGGAATTCAGCTGGGAGATCAGCGGCGCGGAGCTGCTGGCGGCAGGCGGCCTGAAGCTCGACCTGGGCGGCACGGAATTGTTCCTGGCGCTGGAGCGGCTGACCGAACAAGCGCTGCCGACCGACCTGTCCGGATCGATCGACGTCGCGCCGGACAATGCCGCCTTCGGCCACCGCCCGGTGTATTTCTACGGACGGCAGCGCGACGACAGCAAGGTCTGGTCGTCGGCGGTCTTCCTGAAGTTCGACTAGTTCAGCAGGTTGAAGTCGGCGCGGTAGTAGTTGCCTTCCGGCCCGCTGCCGGCCAGTTGCAGATACATGGTCTGCTTGCCGATGCTGGCGTGCTCGACTTCATACGCGCCGCTGGCCAGCGACTGGCTGGCCGGCACCGCGAAGGTCAGCGAAAACTGGTCGCCGTGCGCGCTCTCGAAACGGCGCTTGACGCTCAACAGCGTCATCGCCGTCCCCCGGTTGCCCGGATACACATTGAAGCGCTCCTGCACCAGCGGCAGGTAGGCCGCGCTGCCGGCCAGCGCAGGCACTGGCGCCGGCGCGGCGCCGACGCTGGCGATGGCCGCCGACTTGGCCTTGGCCAGCTCGGCCGCGCCGCACAGACCGCTGCCGCCCAGCAGGCCGCCGGTGGCTAATACAAAGGTTCGCCGTTCCATGATGATTCCTTCTCGATGATTAGCTGCGCGGCGGGAAGATGCCCTGCAACGCGATAATGAAATTGAGCTCCAGGTAAGGCTGCACATTGTTGTGCGCCTGCCCGCCGCCGGTCGACGCGGCCAGCACGGCGCCGCCCATCGGATGCAGCGGCGCCGGGCCGATGTACGGCGGCGTCGGCGAAACCGCCACCGCCAGCGTGTTGCCGTTCGGGCTGGTGGTGGTGGCCGGCGAGCCGGACGCCATCATCTGGTGCCCGTGGGCCGGCGTCTGCGCGCCGTTCACGGTGACGGTGGCGGCGCCGCCCGTCTCACCCTGGAACCGTTCGGTCAGGCCGTTGCCCTGGCCGGCGCGCATAGGCGCGCGCTGGCGCAGGTTGGGCAGCGCGAAGGTGCTCTTGCCGTCGCCGCCGTATTGCGTGCCCAGCAGCGAGAACAGCGCGGTGTTCTGCGCGATCGGCAAAATCTGGCCATCGCAGGTGGCCCAGCCGGTGGGTGCGAAATTGCCAGCGAAGAGGCGAATTTCCGCAACAAAGGGATCTGCCATGGTGTCTCCTCAGAATTGGGATGGATAAATGCCGAACAGCGAGATGATGAACTGCACCGCCAGGAAAGGCGCCATATTGTCGTGCGGCTGGCTGCCGCCGCCGACGCCGATGGTGCCGGCGCCCATCAACAAATTGGGGCCCGCCGTGCCGTACAGCTTGGGCTTGGCCGACGGCGCCGCCGGCACCCAGCTGCTGCCGTCGGTGATGTTGATCGCGCCGGTGGCCGGCGGCGGCGCGGCCGTGCTGGCGCTGACCTGGTGGTTGTGCGGCGGGATCTGCGCGGTGGTCAGGGTCACCTGCTCCACCCCGCCCTTTTCGCCGATCACGTACGAGTCCGCGCCCAGCGTGCCGACGTGGACCGGCACGCGCCCGGTCATGTCGGGCAAGGCGAAGGTCTCCTGGCCGTCGCCGCCGTAGGTGGTGCCGATCAGGTTGAACAAGGTGTCGTACTCCGAGATCGGCAGCAGCGATCCGTCGCAGAACGCCCACCCGGCCGGGGCGAAGTTCCCCGCGAACATACGAATTTCACCAATATATGGCATGGACATGGAGGTCTCCTGAAACGGTACGCTTAATTGTACGAAGGGAAAATGCCGACCAGCGCGATGCCGAACATGCTGGTGGCATAAGGCTGGCGGTTTTCATGGGGCTGGCCGCCGCCGACAGTGCCGACGCTGCCCGCCGCCAGCGCGGCGCTGCCGTCGTAGGCGTGGAAGACGTTGGCGCCGCCGGCCGGAATCGAGCACAGGTAGTTGCCGCTGGGGCTGGTGGAGCGAAACGCACCGGGACTGGTCTCGTTGACCGCCTGCATCGCGTGCGTATGCTGCGGCAGTTCCTGCGCCGTCAGCGTGTGCATGGCCTCGCCGCCCCGCGCGCCCGGGTGGACGTTATGCATGGGCATGCGCCCGCGCAGGTCGGGCAGCGCGAAGGTGGTCTGGCCGTTACCGCCGTACATGGTCCCCAGCAGGGAAAACAACGCCTGGTTCTGGTTGATCGGCAAAAGCTGTCCGTCGCAACGCGCCCAGCCCTTGGGAATGTAGTTGAAACTGAACATGCGGATTTCGCCCAAAAATGGTTCAGACATGGTCGCTCCTGATGGCAAGAGATTGCCGCACCGGTAAGGCCGGGCGGCGGATGGAAAATGCGCCGTCGGACGACGGCGTACAGGCAAGGGGGCGGTATCAGCCGCGTCGGCGGCGCTTGGCGCGGCCGGCCAGCAGCAGCCCGCCCAGGCCCAGCGACAGCATCAGCGCGGACGAAGGTTCGGGCACGGCGGTCAGCACCAGCGAGACGTTGTCGAGCTCGGTGTAGTCGTAGAGGTTGCGGTTGGAGAACTGCAACCAGGTCGACGCCTTGTCGGTGCTCAGGTTGTTGATGACGTAATGGGTCCAGTCGCCGCTGGTGTTGGTCTGGTGCCAGACCACGGCGCCGTTGAACAGCACCTGGGAATCGTTGACCACCGGCGTCGCGCCGTACGACGTGTCGAAGCGCAGCAGGTCGAATTCCAGTCTGTATTTGTAGCCGGCGTGGGTGGCGATCTGCTGGCCCAGCAGGCCGGCGCTGTCGGAATTGCCATCCCAGAATACCTGGTTGAACAGGTTGGACAGCGGCGTGCCGGAATAGTCGAAGGCGACCCATTGCAGCGAGGTGTCGCCGCCCTGGGTCCACGACGACAACGAGGTTTCGGCGAAATTGCCGTCGACGACCAGATTGGCGGCAAAGGCGGATGGGGCGCCGAACGCGGCGGCGCACAGCAAGGCGGACAATATCTTACGCATGGCTAACCTTCAAAAGTTTTGAGGATATGGCGAGCAACAGTGCGCGTATTTTACTGCAATAATTTCAACAAATTGCCATTATGATAGCGGCAGGAAAAAAATATTGCCGAAACGTTGTTTTTTGTCGAAACAATAATTGCATGAGCATATTGACAATCACTTTTCCGCGTTCATCCAGCCCAGGCTGCCGCCGGTGACGTTGTGGATGTACAGGCGGCCGGCCGTCTCGGTGACGCCGGTGGTGACCGGCGAGGCGCCATTCGGGTCCTGCAGGTCGGCGACGATGCGGCCGTCCTCGGTGAACGCCACGACGTGGCCGTAGGGCTTGGGCTCCGGCCACAGCGCGCGCGGCACGCGCAGCATCAGCTTGCGCAGCCAGGGCTTGTCGGCCATCTTGTCGAGGTCGTTGCGCTGGCCGGACAGGCCCAGCCAAATGCGGCCGCCGGCGCCGCGCACCAGGTTGTCCGGGTAGCCGGGCAGGTTGTCGAGCAGCACCTGCGCCTGTGGCGAGGCCACCCGCACGTCCAGCCCCGCCGCGTCGACGGCGATTTTCCAGACCCGGTACTTGCCGCTTTCGGACACGTACAGCCAGCGCTGGTCCTCGCTCAGCAGCACGCCGTTGGCGAAGCTCAGTCCGCCCGCCAGCACGCGCGTGGCCTGGCTGGCCGGATCGTATTCCAGCACGCGCCCGGTGGACGATTGCTCCAGCACGTCGAGCATGGCCGCGCCCACGGTGCACGCAG